>BNJT01002285.1_pt1 | contig 194804 bp, 234 predicted proteins | sample 8540491 | NCBI WGS metagenome assembly BNJT01 (sample SAMD00202455, study PRJDB9452) | human saliva metagenome | host: Homo sapiens | reverse complement strand
AATAAAAATGAAAATAACTCTTATTTTGAGGTTTCTTTGAGCTCTGGATGGGAGAAAAATTGAAAATCTTTTGTGAAGAATAAAAGAAATAGCTGATTCTTCTTGAAGATAAAATTATGACAGTGATTTCTCTGATTTTGGAAGTTGTTCATAGTGAACTAAGAGAGTAAAGTCTTGCCCCTCTTGGTTGCAAATTTGTTCAAGATGCTCAATTCTCTCAGATATGTGTCACACTTTAAACCATGTTTGAGGTTTGGTTGACATGTGTTTCAATCATGGCGATAAAATGTACAAGTGTGAAACAAAAGGACAAAATATTTGGAGGGGTGGTATGTGCGAGACTGGTTGGGAATTTTTAAATATGCCAAACGATTAGTTATTTTCTTTATGAATAAAGATAGTATATTATTTTAATGGGATGTGGCACAGGTTATAATTTCTTTTCAATATTCTTATAGTGCTTTAAATCTAATTTAAAAAATAGGATGGAGGGATAAAAATGAAATATTAAAGATTGACAGATGAAGAAAACTTCCCTGAAGTTATGATGAAATTTGTAATTCTGAATGCTCTGAAACTTTACAAGAAAAAGTGGGTTGGTACTGAATTTTCTAGAGGCTTGTTTACTGATTATATAAAATGCAAGAAACAGAAAATGGGATCATAAGTGTTGAAAGATTTAAAATTCTTTTAACATTCTAAAAACAAAGGAGAAAAAAATAAAATTAACTAAAAATTGTGGAGATAAAGTGTTTATCAACAAAGAATATAAGATTGTGGGAAATTGATAAATTTCTTCAAGATTTTACAATAAAGGCAAAAAGTTAGTAGAAAGGAAAATGGATTGAAATAGAAAATTTCAAATTAGACATTTATCAAATAAACAGAATAGAAGATGAAAAAAAAATAGTGAAATTTCTAATAAAATTAGGACTACAAAAAGATGAATGAGAAAAAATAATAGGTCCGAAGAAATCATGATTTTAAAGTTTTGTGATTTATATAAAATTATATGAAGAACAATTAGGACAGTCCATTTATCAAAGTTATTTGGAATTTAGAACAAAAGAGCATATATGAAAAATCTTTTTAGGCGAAACCAGTTATAACTCACTTTTATCCAAATGCGCCAAAACCAAAAGAATTAAGAAAAGATTTTTCAGATTTTGATATTTTAGAAATTAACGATGGAAAACAAGGACATCTACTATATTTGAATTTATAGAAAATCAATTTTTGTTTAAATGATGGAATATATTTTAAAAATCTAAATGGAAAAGATAAATAAATTATTGTTTATGGATAATTTAAGCTATTAAAATATACCAAAAATTTTAGTAATCAATTAATGACAAACTAAAAATGGAGTTATTTTGGAAACGAACTGCTTTCAAATAAAGTGATGAACATATCATAAAAATTAAAAAGAATGTTGTAATGTTATTCCTTTATATAAGATATGATCCTTTTTGATTATATATCTTTCTAAATTAAGAAATATACTTACTTATCAACAAATATTAAAAATTTAAGTTGACATATGTTATCTTTATGATAAAATGTGTGTACCTAGAAAAAGAAAATATATTTGGAAGGGTGATGGGTTATGGAAAATCTTTAGAATTAAAAAGAAAGGAAAATAAAGGTAAAAGGAATTTGCAGAATTGGACTACAAGTTTATGGCACTCTTGAAAAAAGAGTGAGTTAAAAATTAAAGCTACAAGATGTCTATTTTCATTTGGAAAATAGAAATATTGAGATCTTACCAGAATCAAAAAGAAATCTTTTTCAAAGAAAAAATAAAAAAGATGGTGATGAAATTTAGGAATGAAATTGGTAAATAAGATAATTGATGAAAAAGAAATATTAATAAAGAAGAATTTACTTTAAAGATTTTGTAAGTTTAAATTATGAATAAAGATATTCTTTTAAATATAAGTAATAAAAACTTTCTCAAATAGGAATTAGTGCAAAGATTTTAAATGCTTCTTATGGTGCATTTACAAAGTGATAGTTTCGATTGGTATAAAATTTCTTTTGAAGAAATGAAAGAAATTTTAGAAAAAGTAAGTGTATTAACTTTAATGAAAAACAGGTTTGATAGAAAAATCATTTTAAGGACTGAAAATATGGAAAATAAAGATAAAAAATAAATAGAGATGTTGTCTTGGAACATTAATTAAAGGTTGAAATAAAGAATAATAGAATAACTGATATTAAATTTAAAAAGCAATGTTGAGAGATTATTCTTTTGTCAGAGAGATTATTACTGAAGAGATTATACCATTATTAGATAATAAAGATTTTATAAACTATAATCAAGAATTATAAATGTTTATGATAAAGAAAATAATTTATTAATGGCAAGAGAATTTGAGTTTCAAGTGTTTGCCACTGATGAAAGCAGGACATTTACATTTGGGTGAGGAGATCATCGAACAATGTTAATGAAGTGAAGAAATCTTACCACTATCAAATTTAAAAGTTTATACAAAAGATATATGACCAGATCTTCTTTTGATTATATATATCTAGTATTTCAGTTGACATATATTTATCTCTTATAAAATACAAGTACCTAGATATATATGTTTGGAAAGGAGTGATTGTATGTTTATGGAGTTGTTAATTCGTGTTAATGGAAAAGAGTTAGGAGTTCTATCATATCAATGAAGTTTGATTGATGAACATATAAATTCTAGGATTGGTGGATTTAGAAACTGCAAGATTATAAAATTTACAATGGCAAGAGTTTTATTAGTTTAAAATATTAGAGTTCGTGAAGTGTTGCGTCGATAATTGTGTGTGGAAAAGTGGGATCTAGCCTTCATTGGAGTGAGTTACTTATGTGTTAAAACTGATATAGATACAACGAGATTTGCTTTGCCCAAGGAAACTTTAGTTGTTGTAGTATCCTATATAAAGATATGAAGATTTTAAAAAGTGTTTTAGATGAGTTTTGACAAAAGAAGAGAGACATTATGAAATTTTATTCACATTTGGATAGAAAAGGAGCTTTCTATTTCCCAGGTTTTTGTAGATTAGAGAAATTTTGTTTGTTTCTTAGTCGATGAGAGCTTTAAAGATACGAGTGTATCATCTATCTATAATAATTTAAAAATCATCTTTGTTTTCTTCCTATAAAAATAATTTGACATATGTTATCCTTATGATAAAATACCTAGTACTTTAGAAAAATATCGTAAAGAGTGATGTTATATGAAAGAAATTGATAATTTTGGAGTGGATCAAGGAACAAAAAGATAAATTTGAGAGATCTTGTTGTTTTAGGAATTTTAGACTTCAGGCCAACGAAACTCAAAATGCGAATTTATTTTTGATAAAAAGACTTTATAGTCTTTTGCTTTTAATAATGGTCGTAAAACTCTCATGGACCATATATGGAAATAGAGATCAATATATACTAAATAACATATTTTAGTTTAGTTGGATCTGGAACAAATCTATAATGTTGACATATATTTATCTTTATGCTATAATGCAGAGTACCTAGAAAAGAAATATATTTTATTTTAAAGGAGTGAGTGTTATATTATTAATGGCTATTTTTCTTGGTTTAATTTTTGGTTGGTTGACGTTGCTTTTGTTGAGATATTGTTTCAAAGAAAATGACCAAAATTAATGAAATGTATCATCAAGAACATAACAAAGTAAAAGTTAAAATTAAACTTATGAAGTGGATACTGCCTCTACTTGCTCAAAATAAAAATAAGGGTGATGTGAAAAATCATAAGAAAATGGGTTGAGAAATTGCTAACAAGAGTTTTAAAATGAAGAATAGGAAATGGTGGAATTTATAGAAAACACAAAAGGAAATTCCTATTTTGACTTCAGTGTATTTGCAGTGATGAAAGAAAGAGAAAATATTACTGAAAATAGATGAATATTTTCGTTGATGAAAATAAATAATGTTGAATTAGAAACTGTATATTTGAGCAGGAACGATTGATGATAAAAGTGAAATTCTCATCAGAACCTACAAATGTTATTTACATCACAAAAGTGAAATGAAATTGATTGTGACAGATACATACGATTTAGGGATTTGTAGGAACATTATGGAGATTTTCGGACAGATAGAATCATCGCATATGATCAATATAATTAGTGAAATTGGAAGATGGTACGTTGAGACTATGTTCTGCTAGCGAGTGAGGTACATCTATAGCAGGCGACAAATGGTGCAGATAAAAGATTTCAATACTAAATACAAAGCCTGAGTTAAAAGATTATGTAATGGATTTGTGGAATTTGTTTTTCAAAGGTGAAATAGTGTTAAAAAGAGGGTACATGTAATAAACATTATAGATACTTTTTGCAGGAAATAAGTGATGAATTATCAAAATATACTGATAAAATTACACTAAAAATATCAAAATCCTGGCATACAATTATTTCCTAAACAATTAATGATTGATATTAATAAGAGTTATGAAATGAAAGTAATAAATGAAAGTAAATAAAATTTAATTTGTTTTAAAATACTCTTGCTGCTACAAGCAATTGGGTGTTTTTACAATCACTCATCATATATTATAATATCAACAATTAAAATATGTATATGTCATAATAGGAAGTAGGGTTATAGCTATGAAAAATAGTAGAATTTGAGAATAATAAAAGTAGTTAAAGATGAAATTGAAGAAAATAATATAAATATATGAAAATGAACTTAAGAGAGGTTTATATTATAATAATGGTAATGACAGTGGAGACTGAGATTTGATATAAAAGCGATGAGCAATTATGTGAAATCGGAAAAATGTATAAAGATGATTAGTATGCAGTCAAAATTATCTTTAAAAGTTGATGGAAGTTTAGAAATATATACTCATCCGGATCTCAAAGATATGAGATAAGTGTGATTTAGAAAATGAGTGATGAGGTCTTTTATAACTGAAAGATGAGGTTTTAAGGAATTTGCCTCAGAAATTTATATATGAACATACTGATAAAGAAATTTTTGATGATAAAATTAACGAAAATATTTTTGAAAAACCATATAAGTTCGCCGATGTACTTTTGAAGATGAGAGTTGAGATGTGATGAAGAATATGAAGATGAATACGAAAGAGAATATTAGACTACATCAAAACAAGAGTAGATTTCACTCTCTATGCACCCAAACTTGACATATATTTATCTTTATGATAAAATACAAGTGCCTAGATTATAAAGGAGGTTTATTATGGATAAAGTGTATAATTGAGATGTTTAAAATGCGAAAATAGAAATAAAAGTTTGTCAAGATTTTAATGACTTTAAGATTTATAAAAATGAAATTATTGAAGAAATCGGAATGTATATTTCAGATAATTCAAAGAGAAAGATTTTAAGAATTGTAATTCAAAAAGTAACATGATTTAAAAGAAGTCAGATCAATAAAAACTACACCTTTGCTACAAAATCATTTTAGTAGTAATTCTTTTAGAGTTGGTTATGAACTTATTTATAGCAAAAGCTAAAGGAGAAATATGTTAAAGCAATTGAGATAAGAATGTAAGTGAAATTGGACTAAAACTCAAGAAAGGGTAAGAAAATCAAATAATATTTCGTTAGATACATTTTGCGATACAAATAAAAATATGGAACAACTTTTAATAAATCAACTGTTTGTCGTTGGGAAAATGGAACCTGAAAGTCAACCTACGTAATATTATTAGCTAAATATTATAATGTTGATGTTTATTATCTTTGTGGTTTAAAAGAAGATAATACACCTAGAATTTTTAAATAAAAATAACGAAAGTAATCATTTGACTATTAAAAAGAAATAAAGTACAATTTAGATGAATTAAAAATTAAAAGATTTAGATATGATTAGTCTGAGAACTTTGAAGGAAAATAGATATGGAATTAATTTATTATTAAAGGAGGATGGATGTTATGCAAGAAATAAGATAAAAATAATTGAGTGAAATTATAAAAATTGGGTGAGATGAGAAATGAAAATTGAATTTTTGTTTATGAAAACATTAAAAAGAATAAAAACAAAAGAGATTGAGACGACTATGCTAAAGGAAAGATTCAGCTAGAAAGTGTTGAAGATCATTTTGAAATATTAGAAAATTATTTAAAGATGTTAGTTTGAGGAATGGAATGATGTCGAAAATATCTTTTCTTTAAAACAAGAAACTTCGAAAATTCAGAGGTAAATATCCTTTTAATATTATAGTAAAGGATGAAAAAGATGGATTATAAGGCTTTTTATTTAATAAAAGAAGGTTACGGAGATTATACTAATAATCAAGCAAATTGGACTAGCTATATCAAAGTTAATAAAAGGTAAATCAAGTAGATGCAATTCTTTTAAAAACAGAAGAAGAAGCTAAGTATTTTATTTCTAAAAAGGGTTAGTTACTAAAGAAGAAATGAAAAATTTTTATACAAAGTATAAAAATGTAAAAGAAATAGATTGGAACAAAAGAAGAAGTACTTATTTTCCTTGATCCTAATTCTATTTATTGTGATGGTACTGTGGTAAAATGGAAAAGCTAAAGCAAGAGTAACAGATCTTTAATAGAAATTCATTAATAAAAGAAATATTATTAACAGATGAAAAATTTAATGAATTTTTAGAATTTAAAAATGGGATTATGATGATAGAATTAATTGTAATATTGAAATGTCAAATAGATGATATAGCTTTTAGTGAAACTTTGTACGCTGTATTTAGGAATGGAATAGCATTGAGAAAAAGGAATTCATTGTTTATTCGTCGTATTAATGCTAATGAAAATTGAGTTAGGAAAAGCTAGTGCAAGGATCAAGAAAAGAGCCAATTGTTAAGCGATAACTGATAAAGAAAAATTTGAGGGGAACAATTAAAGCATTGCTGGTGAAATAAATCTGCAGACTTTGGTTTATCAATTCCTAATAGTCCGTTTTACTTCTAAAATGGTTGGAAGGGGCAATTTCTGATTGAAGAATATTATAATATGAAGAGAGAATTGCTAAGAAGAAAAAGCAAAAATAACTAATATAGCTAAATTTGTTTTGAGTTTGAGCTTGAGGTAGTGTAGTTGGAAGGAAACTACTTATTTTATAAAGTAGTGATTATAAAGTAGTTGACATATATTTATCTTTATAGATACAATGAAAACATCTAAAAAGAAGAAATGTATTAAAACGAAGAATAAAGTGAAAAAGATGTCTTTATTAAAAAGTTTTAGAAAAAGAAATGATTTTTAAATTAGAAGTTGATACTGGTCAAGAAACTGTCAAGTTGACAGAACCAGTATATAGGTGGAAGTGATATTCTATATGCTTGGAATATCTGGTTTTACTAAAAGCAAATAAATTAGCACAACTAAAAATAAGATAATACCTTATGAAAACAAAAACTCTTTATACAGAGTTTGGGCATATTTTTGAGCCATTCATAAGAGAAGTAGCAAATAAAAAGTTTAACAAAAATTTCGTTCCTTGTTGTAAAACTAGCGAAGAATTTGGACTTAGAGCCAACTGTGATGGTTGGGATAGTGAAAAATAAATTTTTACTTGAGTTAAGACTAATAATGGTGAACATTTAGATAAAAAGTGATTATATAAGCTCAAATACATTTTTATATGAGTGCTATATGGAACACAAGATTGTATTTTAGCCGAATATGCAAGAACAAAAGAAGAAGAAGAAATTATCAAGAAGCTTTAGATAGGAGAGCAAGTCAAGAAGAATTAGATATGTTAGCAAATGGAATTATTTGATAAAAATAGAGTAGTGTTTACAGAAATTAAAGGTGAACTAGGACTTACTAGAAAAATTTTCACTCTGTATTGAAAGATTTAAAACAAATTGATCTAGAAATGGCAAATAGAGAGTAGTACTTTGAAATATTATCAAAGATTTATGGAAAATTAGAAACAGAAGAACAAATTGATATTTACAATAATTTAGTTAAAGTTGCAGGAGTTTTAGATGATGAATATAAAAGTAAAAAGTAATGAATTTTATTCAGATAAAATAGTAGAAAAACTAAATGATGAAAATATTAAGAAAAACTAATAGAAAAATTGATGTTTTTAAAAGATTTTTGTTAAATTAGGAAGAAAACCTTACCAAAATTTGATAGTGAAAAATTTTAGAAGATTTTTGACGGAATTACTGAAGAAAAAGATTATTATTTTGACGAAGTTGAGAATAGATAGAAAAAAGAATCTATCAATGGATGTATCAAAATATCAAGAGTATAAATTCAGAGGAATGAATGAACAAATTGATAAAATAGAAGATGACATAATTTATAATATGGAAAATTTAGAAATTTGATGAGAAAGCATTAAAAAGAAGTTTTAAATATTTCAAAGAAATAGAAATAGACTGAAATAGAAATAGAAAAATTTAAAAGAAAAATTTTTGAATATTTATTTAGGAAAAATTTGATGAATTGCCATAGGTAAGTTTTGAGAAAACTTCAGATATGTTGCTCCTAAAATATATACAAGAATTAACAAAAAGATAGAATTTTGAACTTCCAGAGTGTAGTGAAAATATATGATAAAAACAGAAGATCATCTCAACACCTATTAAATTAAAATAATTGAAAAAGCCAGTTAGAAATAACTGGTTTTATTGTTTTTATGGATTAACTTGTAGGAGGTCAGGAGAGATTCAAAAGGTAAAATTGTTATATTTTTAAGTAGAAATTATATTGTTATAATTTATTTGTAAAAATAAATTCAAAAGAAAGGTGGAAGAAGAATTATGAAAATTAGAAGTTAGAAAAATTATTGGAATGAAATTAGAAAATGAGATTAGAAAGAAATTTAACTTTAGAGAGTTGGTGAGCATTAGATTAGCAACTGTTACTATCCATAAATACAGAGTGGAAATTACCAATTTCAAAAAAGAATAAAGAATTGGCAATTTTTCTATAATACTACCATAGATTATTTGACATTAGAATTAGAATCATCAAAAACTTCAGAAAGAGAAATGTTGAGATAATATATTAAAAAGAAATAATAAATTTGGTGAAAAAGATGTACATGGCATTATATAGAATAGATACAAGCAATAGAAATAATTGAGATATATCTATTTTTATAACAAAATACAAGTAGCTAAAGAAGCTAATAAACTAATTTTTAGAATTTAAAAGGGTGATAAATATGATAGCCTCAGCTTTTAAAAAGGTTTAACTTGGTTTTGATGAGTATGATTTGGAGTATAAAAGATATAAAAAGGCAGATTAAGTGATTATGTAAATTTGTAAAAAGCAAAATTCAAGATTAGGAGCATTAGAATTTGTTAATTATGATATAACAGAAAATAATATTTTTAAAGAAGTTAAACCTATTCTTACCAGAAGAAATAACAATTCAATATAGAAGAAAAAGAAATGTTACATTAAAAACTAATAAATACTAGAAATAGTATTTATTTTTATAAAAAACTATTTACTTTTATATTTTTATGAGTATATAATAAAATTGAAAGGAGAAAATATGAAAGCAAAAGAGTATTGAAATTATTAAGATACAGTGGACCAAGTTTAACTAAATATTTAAAACAAGGAAAATTAAAAGCAAAAATTACTTGATAATGGTTATTACGACTATGATGAAAAATCAGTATATGATTTTTAAATAAAAGATATTAGTAGAAAAACTATTATTTATGCAAGAGTATCAACAAAAAGCAAAAATGATTTAAAAATCAAATAAATTATTAAAAATTTTGCTTTTCAAAATGGTTATACAATAAATAGAGTTTATTCTGATATAGCAAGTGGTATAACATTTGAAAATCGTATTGATTTATTTAAACTTATAGATGAAGTTATAAATAATAAAAATTGAAAAATAATAATAACATACAAAGATAGATTAAGTCGTATAGGGTTTGATTTTAAAACTTTATTTAATAAATTTGGTTGTGAAATAATTGTAATATCAGAAGTGAGGTTCAAATAAACTAGACAGAGAAAGAAGTTTTTGAAGAAATAATTTCTTTGTTACATTGTTATTCTATGAAAATGTATTCTAAGAGGAAAAATAACAAAAATAAAAGGGTGATTACTGAAGAATAATGATATAAAAAGCAATAGAAAGGGGGTGTAAGAATGAAAAAGTGAAAAAAACATAAGATAAAAAGAGTAACAAATATTTCTCATTTATATTAGAACAATTAGAACAATGTAAAAATATCTAATAGTGATACATTATTATTAGACAAAACTTTTTCTTTAATAAGACTAAAGATAGTAAAGGTAATGTGGTAAGAAAATATATTAAATATAATGATATGGATAGAATATTCAAAAGAGATAGAACAGAACTATATAGAAGTTTAATCTATGTTCAATCAGTACAACAGATACTTAGAAAAGTTCATACAAGTTTTGAAAGTAAAGCTATTAAGGGACTATAAAAAGAACAAAAAGTAATTATACTGGTGAGACCTAAACTACCAAAATATAAAAGTTCTAAATATGATGAATTAATAATTACTAATCAGGACTTTAAACAGAATGATAAGGCATTAAATTTTTAAAGGTTATCTTAAAGATTTAAGTTTTTACTATATGTAACAATGGTAAAAGCAAATCAGGTTATGTTTTAAATATAATGGAGCAGATATGAATGTTTATATCATCTATGATGATGAAAAACGATTAATAAATAAAGAAGTAGTTGATTATATAGATGATGATAGTAGAATAATATCAATAGACTTTAGGTTTAAATAACTTAGTAAACTATACAAATAATATAGGAATAAAAGTATTGTATTAATGGTAAGGGTTTAAAGAGTAAGAATATTTATTATAACTATCAGATAGGAAAATATCAGAGTATACTTGCGACTGTTAATCAGAAAGATAAAGAAAAATCTTATAAATCTAATAGATTAACAAGATTAAAGAGTAAAAAGAAACAATGTTATGAATGATTATATTCATAAAAACAACAAGATATAATAAACTATTGTAAGGGAAATAATATAGATACAATAGTAATTGGAAATAATAAGTTTCAAAAAGCAAAATAAGAAAAAGAAACAAATAAAAGGTTTAAAGAATTTTATACAAGTGCCTATAAAAGAATAATAGAACAATTAAGGTATGTTAGAATATGAGAATATAAAGGTTAATAGAAACAGAAGAAAGTTATACTTCTAAGACAAGTTTTTAGACAATGAAAAACCAAATAAAGAAACAATACCAAAAGGAAGAGAATTAAAAGAGGAATGTTTAAAGACCTAACGGAGTTTGTAGAATTCAGATGTAAACGGAGTTTACAAATTCTAAGTAAGGTAATATCTACAGACTCTAGATCAATTAAGGCTGGTAGGTAAGTAGTAATGGGTTAACTATAATCCTTTAAAAATAAGCATTGTAATGATGTTAGTTTTATAAAGAAAAGTTTTTGTTAAAATAGTAAATACTATTTTATGCTTTTTATTACTTTTTAGAGTGTGATAAAAGTTATGGAATTACAGATGATGATTTTTATACTTTAGAAAAATTTTTGAAATATAACGGATATAAAAAGTTGTTTTTAAATTATATACAAAAAGAAGAAGTAAAACAAATAAATTCTGAAACATATAAAGATTTTTAATAGAAAGAAGAAGAGGTTAAGAAAAATTGAAGAAGAAAAAAGGTATAGAGAACATAAAGAATGGATAAGATGGCAAACTGGATTGTTTTTAAGGATTAAACAAAAGGGTGAGATAAAAGAGAAAGCAATAGTTTCTTAAAAATATATGATAGAAAAAGAAAAATAGACACTTGTGGTACAAAATAAAAATGTGTCTATTTTTATTGACTTATTTTAAAAATGGTATAGTGCAAATACATTGAAAGAGTGAAAGAGTTGTATGAAACAAATTATAATTATCAAAAACAACAAAGGTGGAATAGGGAAAGACTTTTGCAAGTGTTAATTTAGCTGATTTATTATCAAAACAAAGTTGATGGTAAAGAAACAGATATTTTGGTTTTAACAGATGATGGGCAAAATAACATATTAGCTTATTCTGAAGAAAGGTTTCAAAGTGGATTTAAAAAGCAATAAAGGATTTAAATTATTGTCTTGAAAATTTAAAAATTAGAAACTTTTTGAAATAAAACCCTAATTGAATTTATACCAACAACAAATAATGGTATTTCTCAAATAGGTAAATTAAATCTAGATAAGTGGTTAGCACTGCAATAAAGGAAAGTTATGAGTTATATCGCAATAGATAGTAATGCTGGACTTGATAATTTAACATTTTTAGAAAAAAATTTGATTATTGGATAGCTCCACTTGAACTAACTGGATTAGCTTTAAAATTCTTTTACAAGATACAATAGAAACAGTAAAACAATTCAGATACAGTTGTGACCTAATAAAGTTAGAGATACAATAGATCAAAGAAATGTTTTAGAGATATTAAAAAGAATTAGTTGATGAGTATAACAAAATAGAAAATGTCGATTTATTCTTAGCACCTTGTATAAAATTATCGGCAACTTATGAAAATATGCAATTTTCAGCTCAGAACAGTTACAGAACTAGGTAAAGAAAATATGTTTTAAATGAAAATGGTGAACAAGTATTAGAAAGAAAAAATTGATTATGATAAAGTTAAAGATCTAAATTTTGCTTTTTAGATTAGCAGAACATATCTTAGATGGAAAAAGATAATAGAAAAACTTATAGATTTAATGATGATATTATTCTAAAAATAAAAGAAAGTAGAATAATGGAAATATGACAATAGAATTGTCTGTCTACTAAAAATACAATGTAGAGGTGTAAGAAAATGGAATTATGGATAAAATAAAAAGTAGAGAAATAAATTTTTAATAAAACAAGAAACAAAAGAAGAAACAGTAAATACAGAAGTATCAACACATGGTACAAAGAGATTTTGGATACTTCTGGAAATTTAAAAATACAAACAAATTTAGATTTTACTTAATATTGATTTTAATTTTTAGATGAATATGTTGATGAAGAAACAAAATCAGATAAAAGTAAAAACACAACAATTGAAAAATTAAAGGAAATTGAAACTAGAATTGTATTAGGACAATTACTAGAAGATGTATTCAATTAACAAAACATAGTAGAAAAAGGTGATTGCTTTGAAAAGATGGTGTGCTTATGCTGGTTTTTAAAACAAGAAAGACAGCTGACAGATATAGACAATATGCAATCTTATTTAATAGTGTTGAAAACTAAATAATAAAATCCTTAATAGGACATTGGGTTTAGAGAGTTGAAAAAGGATTAAGATTGATAAAAGAAGATCCATAAATTTTTGAGGAAAAATGTTTTTATAGTGCTGAAGAAATAAAAGATTTATTATAAGAAACAGATTAGCATTAGAAGAGAAGAAGAAAGAAGTTAAAGTTTTAGATATTGAAGAGAGATTTTACTACTATTTATTCAATATTAGAAGATGAATAGGGAAACTTTGAAGATAAAGAGTAAAATTAATCAATATTTAGAAAAAATAAATGATATTCTAACTAAAAAGAAGAAAAATATCAGAAGCTGAGTAGTTGAAAGTTAGAAAGGAAGGAGAAAATGGAAGAGAGAGGGTGGATTTTTGAAGAAGAACTTGAACTTATGAAAAAATGTTTTTGGAAAAATATTTTTAAAAGACAAAACTGTAAAAAGTGTTGATGAGAATATTGTATTGTAGAATTAAGTTTTTGAAAAATATTAGAAGATATATAAAAAGTGGAGAAAAATGGTGCTTTAAATTATTTGAAAGAACTTTATGATACATATCTGAAAAATTATATAATAAATTTTTAGAATATGAAGAAATTTAGAAGAATAAAGCAAAAGAAAAAATTTAATACAGTTAGGATGGTAGATTTTATTTTAAAAACACAATTTAAGATTAATTTTTGAAAAATTATCCTAATGGGTTGCCATTAAAAATAGAAAAAAACATATAGAAATGTATAGATTATACAATAGGGAAAAATTATCAAGGGGTTAGAAAAAGAATATATAAAGAAGATGATCTTTTGATTGAATTAAGAAAAAAATAAAAAGTGAAGAAACAAAATTTATAAATATAAAACCTAAATGGTAGGAGTGAAGTTATATGGAAAATATAAGAATTAATGGAGTAGAGTACAAAGTAAATGAAAGGTACCTGGTATGTGGAGGACCAACATCTATAATAACTGAAGAAGGTAGTGTAAAAGATGTGAGATTGTTTATGTGAAAGAGTAAATAAAAGCAAAAAGACAAGTATATTATAATAAAATGGGCGGTTTAACTATCAGAGAAAAATTCAAAACTTGAAAACTTTAAAATGTACTGAAGAAATAGATTATGACATAAAAGGAAGTTGTAGAAGAATTTATAGCAAATTTTCCTAAAATATTAAATGATGATGAAGATGGAAAGGGATTATGCTTATTGGAAATAGTGGTGTAGGAAAAACTTTTGCTTATAGTTGTATAGTTAATGCAATGAATGAAAAAGGATATACTTATTTAGCTTTAAATTTGAATAGATATTTAGAATTAATAGACCTAATTCTGGTGAGGAATTTACACAAACCTAAAATTTTACAAGCTGTAAAAAGATGTAGACTTGCTATTTATAGATGATTTGAGGTGCTGAAAACATAAATAGAAAAATGGTAAAAGATAGGGGAATATCAGCGATTAATGATTTATTTGATGTTAGAATTAATGTAAATAAGCCAATTCTTATAACAAGTAATCTAAAATCAAGAGAAGAAGTTGAAACTCATTTAAGATTTGATAGAAAGTAATAGAACTTCATCAAGACTTTTTAGGAATGATGAGAGCAATTTTAAGACATAGAAGGAAGGATAAAAAGATTAGCAAATAAGAAATTTATAAAAGGTTTTAATTTTTCTTATGGTATAATAAAAAGGTGCTTACTTAATTGGTTTAGCTACTTTAAAAACAATAAAAAGTGAGAGTATAAATTATGAAAAACAAATTTTTATTTTTGAATTATGATAGAGTATTGGGTTTAAGTGCTTGTACTGATAGCAAACAAGCTATAATGAAAGAAAATTATTTAAAAGTTGAGAAGATCAGTTTATTACAGAAGAAATTTATTCTATTCCTAGAATACCAGAAGGAATAGATGAGACCAGATAAAGAGGACTATATAATCTAACAATGAGGTGCTGATACTTTCATAATGAAAGAAAGTACATATTATAGATTATAAAATTATTATGCTAAGAAAAATAAAAATCAAAAATTATGGAGTTTTTGAAATTGTGTTTCCAGTCGAAATAATAACACAATTTGATACTTCTAATATTATCAATGATGGTTATGTGTGATGATTGATAAAGACAATGTTATTAAAGCTATTGAAAGAATAAATGGTGGTGTTATTAAGAGTAGAGCAAAAGTTAAAAAGATACTAATTGCTCCTAATAATTTTTATGGAGAGCATAGATTGTCAACTGGTGATAAAATACCAGCATTAAGATAAAAAAGGTAAAGAATGAAAAAGATGGATAAAAATTTTTAATAGGGGTTTTTATAGTTGTGGCAATAGGATTTGGATATTGGATGTATAGAACAAGTAAAATTGAAAAATCATGGGAACTGAAAACCAAAAAGCAAAATTCAATACAGTTTTCTATATGGAAGAATTACAGATTCCATTTTATGAAGATGAAGAAAGTGAAATTGAAAAAAATTTATAACTCTTTAATTACAGCACCAATTATTAAAGTAAAGGGAAGATAATAAAGTGGCTGATTTTGTTGATATTGATGATAATTTAGTGATTGAAAAAGAATTTACTAATTATAAAGATATAAATTCTGTTTGCAAATGAGAACGACTGCTTTTACCACTCAGAAAAAACAATTAAGTATTTAGAAGAAGAAAATGGATATAGTAAATTATTACAAGAGATAATAAAAGCACAAATTTTGTCTTTGTTGTAATTTAGCTGTTGAAGAAAAATATTTAGAATTTCAAAAATGGTTTGAAAAAGAGGACTAACAGATGAAGAAATTTTAATCATCTGAAACTTCTATGCCAACCGATATAACAATAATAGGATTAGATAAGATTGCTATTTTTAAAATAATTTTTCTGTTTTAAAAAGGACAAGAAATTTTTGAAAACTATTGTAGAGTATTTTGAATTAGATTTTTTAAAGATGCAAAAAGAAAATTATTCAGATATGTCAAGTGATGAGAAAATTATAATGACTGTAAAAAGAATTGTTAGGAGTTGCTAAAATTACAATTAACTGAAAAGCAAGATAATAATTTGAGAAAAAAATTACCAATATTAAGAAATAAAGTAAGAAGTTATTATAAAGAACATCAGAAATGTTAGAATTACCTAGTGAAAAAGAAATTCAAAGTTACGGAAAAAATTGAGTTGCAAGAAAAAGAAGCACAAAAATCATTAGAAAAAAAGAAGGAAAAAGGTGAATAATAAATATGAAAAATATTAATGTTGTTAATGTTTACAATAATAAGTATAGTTAGTTTTGGAAAAACACAAAAGAATTAAGTAGAAATTATAGTAATGTTTTAAAAAATGGAATTATATATGCCAGAAGATGCTAATGAAGTTTTTGCAAAAATCAAAATATGTTGCTTTTTAAAAAAGCAAAGACAAAAAGCTGAAGAAAAAGAAGATTATGGGTTTAGCTAAGAAAAATGGTTATGAATATATATTACTTCCATTTTATCAAAGGTAGAGATGTTGAGGGAAAAATTAGTAGAGTTATTACCCTTATGATGAAGATGGAGCATATTTTTCTATAATAAAGCAATGATAGAAAAAAGATGTTAAAGAAAAATCAAGCAAAAATAAAACAATACAATTTGAAAAGAAATATCGAAAAAGAAAAACAAGTAAGAATAGATATGATGGCTGAATATAAAAGCTATGCCAAAGAATATGAATTTGTATATTCTTTTACAGCTGAACTCTTTGTTTTTCCATTTAAAAAAACATAGAAAAAGCCTTTTAACTGGTGATGAAACAGTAGCTATATATACTCAAAATGGTGTAAATTTTAATTTTGGAATACTTTAAGAAAATCATTAGAATTTGGTTATGGAAAACCAGAAATGTTAAGTGCTGAAGGAACTGGTTTATACTATCCACTTATTCGTTTTTACTAGATTAAAAAATAAGAAATTATATGAAAAAGGAAATTTTTATTTCCTATAAAAGTCATTTTTATTTTTAAAACTTTTCTTTTTAAAATGAGTATAATATTATAGAGAAAAATGTAAAATATGAGTTAGAGGTATAAAATGACAATTAAAAGAAAGAGAAATAGTGATTTTAATTATTATGTTTATATTTGTTATGATTGGGTTTTAGTTTGTTGACTTATATAAGGGTTAATCATACTAATTCTGAACCGATAGGGTTTTATTATTTATCAAAAAGTAGATGAAGTAAAAGGTGATAAAGTTATAATAAAAAACAAGATCGTTTTATTATAAAAGGATTAGAAGATGAAAGAAAAAGATATTTTAAAAACTATTCAAAGGGGTTTACTGGTGATAAAGTAACAGTAAAGAATAATTATATATATGTAAATGGAGAAAATTTTTGGTAAAATTTTAGAAATTGATGAGAATTGATTCATATTTTAAAGAAGGCGATGAAAGGTGTGATACCAGCTGGGAAATATTTGTTGTTAGGAAGAAGTTTATTGTCTTATGATAGTAGATATTTAGGGTTTTTGAAAAAACAGATTTGAAAAAATAAAGCTAAATTATTGTATGAGAATAAACAAAGGAGAATTTGAAATTAGAGATATTTTTAAAAATGTTAAAAATGAAGATTTACTAATTGAAATAAATGAAAAATCGCTGTTTCAAAATTTCAAAAAGATTTTTAAAAAATAGGTTTAAAAATAAAAAGTTTCAAATAGAAATAACAGATAGGGAAATGGAAGGAAATTTTTAGAAGAAGTGCTGTTTTTAGGTTCAAGAGGAACAGATGGCGAAAAATAAAACTTCAAAAGTTAGTATTCATCAGTTAATGAATAAAATATTTATTGATACTTCAACAACAGATACAAAGAAAGATATATAATAAAAATCAGAAGAATTTGATGAAAAATAAAAAGAAGGATATAGAAATTCAGTCTTGATTTAGAGTTTTGAAAAATTTTATAATGAAAAGTAATGCAAGCTGAATTTTCAATTAATAAAGATTTATGAGTTTTTAAATTATATGAATAATAGTTGGATGAGACAAAATAATGAAATTTTTTTCTAAAAGATAAGTTTATTTCAAAAATGTTATATATATGAAACAAATGAAGAAAAATAAAAATAGCAGAGACTTATAAAAGGTTTTTCGGATGATGAAAAAGAAAAATAGAATTATTATATAAAGAAAAGAATATTGAAGATATAGAAATTGAAAAATATAGTTGTTAATGAAAATAATTTAGAAAATAAAGATACTGTGGTTTAATAAAAAGCACAAATAGAATGGATAAAAAGAATTGAAAGAAAGAAAGAAAGAGATAGAGACATATTAGAAAAATATAGAATATTATCAAGATATAGATGATCTTGAGCTGAAAAACAAAGAAAAGGATTAAGAAAAGAAAATTTAGAAAAAGAAAAAGAAGAAATATCGAAAAATAAATGAATATCAAAATTTGATGGAACAAAATTTCACCAAAAGAAGCAATTTATGTTAATTAAATATATTTTTTATTAGGATAGATAAATGCAATCGAAGAAGAGGAGAACGAAGAAAATAGATATAGGAATTAATGAAGATTCTTATAAAAATTTGTTATGTATTTTAAATTGATTTTAGAAAACAGTAAATTTTAATGTAAAAATATGAAACAGAAGAATTTTAAAGTTTTTGGTAAGAAATAAAGTCAAATTATAGATATTTTTACAATAATATTGACTGAAACTTAAAAATTCAGAGGTTGTTGAAAAAGAAAAATTAGGAAAATCTTTTTGAATTTTATGATATATCAGAAAGTGAAAAAGATATAAAAAGATGATAACCCTTTTAAAAGGGTGAAATAGTAAAAGTGTCAAATTATGAGAAATGCTAGAAAAATTATTAGTTATGTTAAAAGAAAACAAAAAGAGATGATAATTGCATGAAAACCATTTTTAAAGAAATATTAGAAATATATACTGGAATTGAAAACGAAATAATGAAGAAGTTTTGTTTTTTGATAGAATCCTAAAACAGCATTATCTATTTTAAAAGAATATTTTGAATAGATGGAAAAATTTCAGACTTTTCCAATATAGATGATTTTTATAATTTCAAAAAGAAAAATTTTTCAAATAATAAAAAATGAAATGTTAGGATTTGAAAAGTTGAAAATCGATAAGATTATGATTTTTGATAAAAATTAAATTTTATGAAAATGAAACAGAAAAAGTTTTATTTTAAAAGAGGACTTGAGGTTTTCACTGAGATAAAACATTAGAAAAGATTTTCAAAATATAAAATTAAAAATAGAAAATTTAGAAATTAAATTAAGAGATGAAATAAAATCAATGTTAAGTATAGATTTTAATGTTCTAACTATGGAAAATTATTACAAAAGGATAGTTTTTATTATCAGAAGAAAAAGAAAAGAATTATAAGGATTTTTGAAAAAGAATTTCAAATTTTACATAGAATTGAATAATCAAATGTTTGATTATTCTTTAAAAGGTATCAAAAGAAAATAGTAGATTTGGAAATTATCTTTAATTATAATTTTGAAAAAGAAATTGAATATAGTATTTTTAAGAACATGGAAGAATTTATTTTGCTGATAAAATCGAATATTTAGCTGATTTAAAAAGCAAAAGTTATTTTAGAAGTTTTAGAATTAGAAAAATACTGAAAAATTGAAAACAGAAACAACAAATAAAATATTTTTCAAAATAAATTCTACAAAAGAATTTCTAAAAATATGATATGTGATTATATAAAGAGAGAGAAAAATTTCTGAAAATGTTATAAAAATACATGTTTGAGTTAAGTTTTCAAGAGAAATTTAAAATCGTTTTTCTAGAAAATGATATAAGAAAAGAAAAAATGCTCAAAACAAAAATGAAAAATAAAAATAATTGTTTCAATGTTAGAAAATCCATTAATTGAAAGTTTTTAAAAACTATTCAAGGAATTTTCAGATTTTTATTTTAAAACAACTGATGAAGGAATAGAAAAGATTTTATAATGCTAACGAGAACCATAATGTTTTATAATAAAAAGTTTGCAACTTTTATCTTAAAAATATATGTTTAGTTTAAATGCTGGATAATTATAGTAATCAAGAATTTAATTATGAAGATAAGATAACACAAGAAGAATTATATTAAAAGGTTTATAAAAGAATGGAGGAACAAATTATGAAAAATGGAAGCAGATAAAATTTTAATAAATGAGATCAAAAGAAGATATAAAACTATAAAAGAAACAGATTTAAAGACTGAAGAAGATTGGGAAAAAGCAATGGGAGTTAGAAAACGAAGGAAAAAGCAATAATTTTAATAGAAACAGAATAAAATTAAAATAGGGAAATAATGAAAATAAAATAATGATAATGACTTTTTCTTACTGTATCAACTTTAGCAAGTGCAAGTTGAGAGTAATTTAAGTAAAGGAGAAAGAGCTGGTGTTAGGCCACTGGAATAAAGCAACACAAAATAGATATAATAACAGTAATAATAATTATTATCCAGATATATTGAATATGCAAAGAACGGTTACAAGAAGTACCAGTACCAAAAAGGGAAGAATATACCAAGACCTAATCCTAGTAAACCAATTCCAATAACAGTAGAAGTTGATAAAAAAGTGTCGCAAAATGAAGGAACAAATAAATATGTGTCAGCACTCACTAAGCTACTAAGGAATAATGAAAGTACCGATAATAGTACTGAATTGACTGAAAAAGATATTATAGAAATAGGCAAAAATAAGGAAGCTGGTTCTGGGAATATTTATAGAAATGAGACGATGGAAGAGTAATTCAAATTGATGATGAAGGCTATCCACATATAGTCAAATAAAATTTGAGTTTGAAAGTATTGAGAGTAATTTGGGTTTAGTGATATTTTTGAGAGTAATGTGATATAGAGTAAAAAGTAAAAAGGACAAAATTGAGAGTAGTGATAGTAAAAGTAAAAAGAGGAAAAGGTGGGTATTAGTAATGGATAAGCAAAAGAAAAAGATTTTTTAATCGAGAAATTATCCTCGTACTATAAATGATTTTTATGGAAGAGAATTATTTTTGTATGATAACTAGTAGAGAAAAGAACAATAAAGGGATGTTAGAATTAGAATTTATAGAAAATATTTTAGGTGCAATGTATCAAAGTAAAAATAAAGAAATAAATTATATTGTTACAAAAAGTCCATATAGTAGAAGAAATGGAAAACAAATAGTTATATGAAATGTCTTTTATAGATTGTGTTTGGTTATAAAAGAGAAAAATACTCAAGATGATTTTGAAAAATTTTAGTAGAATTAGAAGAAATGTGTGATCAAACTTTTTCAAGGTTATGAAATATGAAAACAAGCTAATATTGAGATGTTGTTAAAATTTTTATTTATTGAAGAAAATAAAGAAAATAACTATAATTTGACATCAAAATGTTTGAAATTTTATTAAAATTTGAGATTGATATTATGTTAAATAAAAATCAAATAATGATAAACTTTCAAAAAGTTTTTGAAAGAAGAATAAAGAAATTTGAGTTTGATGGAGAAAATAGGAATATAGAAGATATTAATAGATGAGAATTAAAAAGTTTTTAAAATAATAATAATGTTTGTTTTTGAAATAAAATGAACAAAAACTTTATTATTGTTTACTAAAAACAAAGTTATAGAAAATTTTATCGAGTGGGAGAACAATTAACAGAAGAAATTGTTTCTAATGCTGAAAAATTAGTAGAGTAACAGTGGAACTTTATACTGTATTAATAATTTTTGTAATTTTAATGAATTTGAGAATATTATAGAAAGATATTGGTATGAACAGAAAAATAATATCTTGTGGTTTAAAGATGGAGGAAATGATTAATTTTTGAAAAGTGAGTTAAAATGGAAAATAAAGGATTGGTTGAATTTGGAAAACTTTGAATCTAACTGGAGATGTTATTTATAAAAGACTTCATCAAAAGGTGAAATTTATTATGCAAAACAAGATAACAGTTTTTAGATTAATGGAAAAAGGAAAAATTTTAATACAGAAATAACTTTAAAGTGAAGTTGAGTAAAAACCACTAAATGGAAATAGTTTTTAATGGAACTTTAACAAAGATAGAGTAAAAGAAGAAAGACTTGTTAGAATTAGTGGTGTTAATTGAAAAAGGTTGGGCTACTTTTAATGTAACTTATCCTAAAAAGAGCAAAGTAAACTAAAATATAGAGGTGTAATTAAAAATGGGGAAAACTTTAAGTTATAATTTCTTTTCAATATTCTTATCTATAAAGAATATTTTAGAAAATATATATCAATGGGATTATATGCACTTTTTAATAATATTTTTTATTAATAGTTAATAATTCGTTTGCGGTACCAACTACTGGTGGAGGTGAAGTGGAGCGACTCAAACACCAACCTCAGCACAACACCAACTCAGACAACACCTACAACTGGTCTACTGCAACTGTTGCTAGTATTACTTCGACAGCCGACATAGTTGGTCAGTTAGGAGAAATGGTAGATAATAAAGCTATATTAGAGACAATTAGCAGTTATGATCGCTAAATTAAGTACAGTTGTTTAGCTATTACAGCTTTATTGTTTATAATAGATGTGTTATAAAATTTTTAGGTTCTATGGGTGATTTTAATTTATGGAGCTTTCTTAGGAGCATCTTTAAAATGGTTTGTTACTTTTGGAATAGTTATATTTTTATTAATGCCAAGTCACAAACTATAACAGTGGTGGAACTTCTAGCAATAATACAAATTATCAATTAATAACTATGGGAACACCAGATTTTAAAGTCAAAATCTCTTTTAACTGGTTTTTAGAAATGGGAAAACAGTCGGATCAAAATTTAGATATAACCAAACCTAGTGAAACTTTTAAAAGCTGTTTTTGGAATACCTTTTATGCTTTGGAAGGAGGAGTTGATAGAGGAAAACATCCTCATGCGAGATTCAAATTTTGTTTTTATTTATTAACATTAGTATCTTTATTCTGTGTAGTCAATTTGTAAAGATTTATTAATAAGCACTTTATAACTTATGTAATAGTAGTTGGACTTTCAGTTATAGTATTACCATTCTTAGCTTTTTCAAAAACTTCAAGTATTGGAGATAAGTATTAAGTAATATTATAAAGGGTTAGAACTTCTAATACGGATAGGTTTAGTTGGTATTGTTAATGTAGTATCATAAGTGAAATGTTAAAAACTTTTGAAGATGCTAGTAGTCCATCAGCTAGTGGAGCTCCCAGTAGCACCACCTCAACTGGTTCAGCTTTCCAATTATCTTTATTTATTATGATGACATATGTTTTGTTGCAACAGAAGGTTCCAAGTTGCTGGTGCAGTATTGAGTGTGTAAAGATTGGTGGATTTACGTAGGGGGACTTTCATAGGTAAAGCTGATAGGTAAAGCTGGGGCTGCAATTGCAACTGCTTATACAGCTGGAAAAAACTGGAGTTAATAAGTATAAAGAGAAAAAGAAAAGATAGCTTTAAATGAGTTTAGAAAAGAAAATGAAAGATGTAAAAAGGATCAAGGGGAAAAAGAAAAGAAAAAGCTGAGAGTGCTTTAAAAGAGTACAAAGATGCTAAAGCTGGGCATAGAGATGATTATAATAATGCTAGGATGGAAGCTAAAAGCAGTGCCGATAAAGAAAACACACTGAAAGAACTTAATGCCGAGTTAAGCTAAAGGTGGTAAAAAGCTAATCAAAAAGGAAAATAAAAAGCATTACAAGCAAATTCAAGCTGATAGTAATGGGAAAATTCAGCAAGAGATAAAAATGGAAAGCTAGAGCTAATATGATGACTGATGATGAAAATATTGGAAAAGAGCAACTTCTAAAGAGATGAAAGCTAGGTGAATTAACTGAAATCAAAACAAAGCTGAGAGTTAATACTGTAAAAGCAACTTTTGCCGAAAATAAACAAAAGAGAACTGCACAATTCAGAAAGTAGAAAAATGCTATAGAAGAGGAGTCAAAATATTGCTGGAGCAATAGGTGGTACTCAAGCTAGAAATGGAGCAAGAAATAGTTTGAAAACACTATGATGACTATGGGTGCAATAGGTGGTTCAATGAAATCAGTTGGTAAAATTACAGTTGCTAGTTCAAAAGGACTGTAGTAAAGTAGCAACTAGTGGTGCTGTTTACATGGTATACTGGGACAAGAGCAATAAAAAAGCAATAAAAATGAAAAGATTCTACTGCATTAAAATGATGTAAAATGATATTAAAAATAAATTAAAAATGGATACAGTTGATAGATTTAATACAACAAGAGATAATCTGGTAAGTGCTGTTACAAAGAGCAAAAACAAAAAGTTTCAAATATAGGTTCAGCAGTGGCTGATGTAACTAGAATAGGGACTGATGCTGTTTCGCAGTAGGAAATGTAAGTAATGATTTGGGTGAAAAATTCGGTATGGCTATTGGAATGTCCAAGAACAATGCGGATGTTGTAAGAAAATCATGCTAATGAAACAATTAGAGATGATGAAAGATTGGCAAGATACTTTTTGTTTCCAAAGCTAAAGATAGCTGTTAAGGATTATAATAAAAACAATACAAATGGAGATTATGTAGACACTTCTAATTTTGATAATATGATATGTCACGAAGTAAGTTCAACATTAAGACACCATAGTTCAAAGATGTACAAAAATTAGTTAAAGAAATTAAAACTGAAACTACTAAAGCATATACAAATGCTAATATAACTTTAGATAGTACAAGAGCTAAAGATGTAACAGATGAGAACAAAACAAGCAAGAGCAGTAAGAGATGATAAAATTGAAAAGGTCAAAAAGTGAAATTATGATAATGATTAAAGGTTGGGGTGTAAAAATGTCAGCAGAATTAGATACTTTACAAAAGAAAATTTTAGACAAAAATTTAACTAATGGTTCTCAAACTAAAGCTGGTGTTTTGCAAAGTGTAGTTGATTATTTTGTTTTAGCTTTTGGTGAAGGTATAGCAAGAATTAATTGTTATCATATATGCCTTTCATTGCTTTTGTTGCTATTATAGATATTTTGGTTGAATATCTTAGAGTGGTAAGGATAGAGTGTTAATACACTCCTAACCACTACAGATACAAACATTATTGAATTATGCTGTGTATTCACTTTTAGCACAAATATGGGCTCACATACTTGTATCAGAGACTAATGAAAAGTAATAACACAAAAGTTTCCCTAGTTTTTATTAGGTTTAGAAACTCCAATGACAATGAGATAGAATACAAACAGTTTTATAGCACTATCTTTTGTTGTAATATTCGAAATGTTGCAAAAGCAACAAGTGTAACTATCGTTGATAGAGATAAAAGATGGAGTACCAATAGAAGTTATAATGGAAGAGAAATAAAAGTTCTAGAATTGGGAAATTTATGAAAAAGCTAGAGCTTTTTGTATCGACAGCATTTAGTACTTATCAGACGCTTTTCTTTCGTTTATAGATCCGGATACTAGTTCTTTATTATTATGTGGTGGTGCAATTTTGGGGATGTTATTCATTGGTTTTAAAATTATGAAATTAATTATGCAAGTATTGTTTGGATATTTATTTGCTGTTTTAAATGTTGCTGTTTCATTAGGAATGGCAACTTTCAACTTTTTATTTTGTATCAAGGACTATATCGCCATTAAGTGGTGGATTAGATAAAATTACTAGAATAGTTGTAGAAGCTTTTGGGAAAATAGTGGTTAGACATATGCTAATTCAAGTATGTTTAGATGCTACTGTACCTTTGTCGCCGATTTGGACTGCAATGGAATGCAAAGATATCAAGATTTAGATAATAATTTTAATAATCCAGATACTTTTTCCATATAGTTGGGTGATTGGGTTTTTAGTGATATTTTTACTTTAATAATAAGAGAAGTGCAAAAGCGAAAAACAAATATTTTTATAATAATTAGAAAGGAGGTAAACAATGGATAAAACATGGAAGTTGATAGACACTAGCTTTCAGCAATATTTCACTAGACTATGCTAAAAAGTATTATGGAAATGCAGGGTGATGAAAATGGTAATTGTAAAGACAAGCAAAAGATGTGAAACTTTATTTGTGAGAATCATGTTTAGAAACTGGAAAAGAACTGGAGAAAATAAAGTTATGAAAGTACCAAATATATAACATTTCAAATAGAAAATTCAGTATCATTTAGGTAGCATTTTTATTTAATATTGCCTATGATAATGGAAAATATACTCCTTATAGTAAAAACGGAGATACTGTTCAAGATATTTTAAAAGAAATATTAGAAAGTGGAATAGTTAAAAGTGTTGATTTTTGGAGTAGAGAATGATCAGTGTAACTTTTGATGGAGTAGCAGCTCTTTTTGAATGAAATTAGAAAAAGTTGATACAAGATATGCTGATAGTGAAAAGAGATTTTATAGAAGATATAAATGTATATCAAAAAGAGATAAAAATATTCTTTTGACATTAGCTAACACTCATTTTCAAGAGCTGTTTGTGATGAAAAAGAGTAATGCTTATTCTGTTTTATATAATGATACTGGAAGGTTATGCAAGAAAATCCAAGTTTTGATTTTATGGAAGAATTAAAATATGTGGATTTAATAGCTATTTACAAGAATTTCTCCAGAATTAAAGATTTTTAAACAATTACCTGGAAGATATAGAATATAATGAACTGAACGAAAGTAGAAATATTTTCAAAAAGCATACAATTATAGAGAGAAAGGTTGATAAACAAAACATTAGAAGATATGAGTATGGATGATAGTTTAAAAGGATGGTGAATTAGATGGTGAGCAAATATTTAGAAAATTTAGATAAAATAAAGATTTGTTCTATTTTGATGAATATTTTTGAAGAAGAAATAGGTCTTTTAAGTATAAATCCAAATTTTTACAAGTCAAATGTATAGCTTTTTAGATGATTTGAATATGTTAAATGGCTTTTTATATTAGATATAAAGACATTTAGATGATATTGAAATCGAAGAAGATTTTATGAAGTTTTTGGTTATTCATTATATTGTGTTAGAAAATTTTTGTTAGAAACATTAGAAAATATTATTCAGAACTAAATCAAGAGATTAACAGAATAAATTTTCAAGATGAAAAATGAAAAAGAGTTTGAAAACAGAGTTAAAAATTTAAAAGATAAACTTTATTAAGTTTATCTTTTTATCGAAAAATATGGTATAATATAAAAAGAGAAAAGAGGTGTTTTTAAGTGAAAAAGAATTATATTATCATTATTTATTATCTTATCAATTTTAAGTTTTGGAAATAGTAATCATATTAATTATATGAAATAATAATCCTAAATTAACAGAAAAAGAAGCAGAAAAATTATATGAAATATTAGAAAACAATAGTAAAATATAATGTTGATATAGACTTAGTATTAGCAATAGCAAGTGTTGAAAGTAAATTTAGACATACAGCAACTTCAAGTGCAGGTGCTTATGGAATAATGCAAATAATGCCTAAAACAGCAGAACATATAAAGTAGATAGATGGATAGAAAACATAGAGGCTGGTGTTAAACATTTAAGAGATAGTATTGACATTTTTGGGAATAATGATTGTGCTGTTGCTAGTTATAATGCTGGAATTTCAAGGATAAAAAATAGTAATTATAGAAACATTCCAGGACTCGTTGTTATGTAGCAAAAAGTAAAACAAAGGAAATGAAAAAAGTTAGGTGAGATATAATCGCTAAAAACAACGAAACAATGCTTGAAAAATATAAAAAGGTGGAGCTGAGAATAAAAACTTAAACAAGAAATGAGCTTTTTAAGAGGGAGTGAAAACGAACAATTAAAAGAAGGAAATATAGATTTGAATAATAATACAGAAGATATAGAATTAAAGGAAAATCTACAAGAAGAAACAGAAAAATAGAACAACAAGAAGAGACAAAGGTTTAGGATTTAGAATGGGTGGATTAAGTTTTGAGTTTAAACAAATACAAACAATTATTGACTTTCTTTTTAAAATGGTATAATACAACCAAGAAAGAAGAAGAACATTAATGGAGATGAAAAATGAGAACTTTGACTCAAGGGTAAAATTAGAAACCTTTACTAGAAGCTTTGGCATACGAGATTGATAGACCAAGGGGTTGAAAGTCATAGGTTATCAAGGAAAAACAGAGTTAAGAGATATATTAAGTTCAAAATAGAGTGGGTTATCAAATTTTGAACTTGATGATCTTATAGAAACAATGTTCAAACAAATAAGATCATCAAAACAGAGACTATAAAAAGGAGTGAGTATTATGTCAATGGCAAAAAGTGATCGTTAATTTAATAATATATGTTATAGCAACTTCGAGCTGTTATCAGTGGAGTAATAGGATTAATATTTGCTATTTTAGCAATGGCTACTCATCCATTAAGAATGAAATTAGCAAAATTTATTGAATATTTGAAAAAGAGCTATTTAAAAATTATCCATAATAACTTCTAAAATAAACAAAAAGAGCTAAATATCAGCTCTTTTTATTATTTATATTATATATAAGTAATAATTTCTATTTTTGATATAATAAAAGTTAAAGACATTATAAAAAGGAGATAAAAATGAAAGAAAAATATTAACTTTAGAAAATCTTAATGAAGTTGCTTATGACTTAATAAAAAGGAAAACGGAAATTCTGAAGTAATAAAATATGAAGTAAATTCTAGTGAACAATTATCTGAAAGTGTTATTGAAGAAATTTTTTTAAAATGAGAATGAAGAAAATATTTCATTTAAAGAAGCAACAAAAGAAGTTTTTAATACTGACCTAGATCTTATGTTTATATTAGATGACAAAAATAGATTATTTAGCAGAAACAGTTGTAAAAAGAATATAGTGAATATGATGAGAATAGTGATGATTTTTATGATTTAAAAATGGAAATAAGAGATTTTTATAACAAATAATTTTGAAAAAGATTATTCTATTGATGAAATTTTAAAAATACTCCTATAAATGAGTTGTCTGTTTTTAAAAGAACCTCACTCAAATTATCCAGAAGATAGTGAAAGAAATAATGTACCATTTGGAGAATTTCGTTATACTGATGAATTAGATATTATAAAAAGATGAATATAGTTCAATTGCTTTTTGATACAAAAGTCAAGGTTATGAAGTTGAAGATATTTTTAATGAAGAAAAATTGAAAAATCTAAGTTTTTAAAAATCTTTAAGATTTGAAATTGATGAATATTTATCAATAGGTAATGAAGGTAGTAGTGGGTTTTTAAAGGAAAAAAATAGTAGTAATTTAAGTGAATTGTTTGATGTTTTAGATAATGAAGATAATTTAAAAAATACCAAAAGAATTAGCAACAGTAGGGACTTTTTAGGGTTAGGAAATTATGGTACTTCTCATTTAACAGTAGAACTGGAAAAGATATTATTTTAAGTAAAGATGATTATAAAGTATTTTCAGAGTTTTCTTCTGGTAATACTTTTAATGAAAAGAGTTGTTACTTGAAGGATATTTTTGGTAAATCTAATGAAAAATCTATGTTTACAAGCACTAAAGAAGAAAGTTTTAAAATGCATGAGAATAGATTCTAGACAAAATAAAAAGATAATGTTAAAGAATATTATAAAAGGCGAATTAGAAGAAGTGAACAAGATTGTAGAAATGGAAAAATAATAAAAAGGAGTAAAAATGCAAAAAGAAAAAAATTAACATTAGAAAATTTTTGATGAAAAATTAACATTAAAATTATTAAAAGAAGAAAAATTTTGATAGTGATATTATAAAAAGTAGATTGGGCTTATGAAGAAGGATTAGAAGAAAGAAATTTTTGAAAAAATAAATAAAATAGTGGGAAAATAATATAGATGATTATAAAACAGCAGTTCATCATTATTTAGAAGAATATTCTAATGAGGGGATATTAGAAGAAATAAATGAAAAAAGAAATGTATTTAGTAAATAGAGTTTTTAGAAGAATATACCAATTATGAATACAATAGTGATGAATACGAAGAAATATCTGAAAAATTTATCAAGTTGTTATAGATAATTTCAAAAAGTGATTATGCTATTGATGATTTATTAGTTATTCAAATGTTGATGAATTAACTATTTTTTCTTGATAACAAAGAAAAAGGAGTTACATTAGAAGATGAATTAGACAGAACAGAAGTTTTTGATGATTATGAAAAGATTAGAAGAAGATTTAACTGAAAAAGAAATTTTAACCCAATAACTTTTTAATACAAAAGTCAAGGTTATGAATTAGAAGATTTTTATGATGATAAAAAATAAAAATTCAGTTTTTAACTTCATTAAAAGAAGAATTAGAAGAAATAGATGATTGGAGCTGTTTATTTTTCTAAAATAGGTTCAAATGCTTTAGAGTTTTAGAATTACAAGAAAGTGAAAAAGAATATTGTCATTCCAAAAAGATGTATAGTGAGTATGTTAATTATTGTAATGGAAGTGGAACTTATGGGATAGAACTTTGAAAAGAAATTATTTTAAACCGTAAAGATGCTCTTGATATTAAGTGATTTTAATAATGATACTAATATGTATTTGATACAAGATACATTTGGTTTAATAGATACTAAAAATAATGTAGTATTTGAAGAAACAGATGAAAAAGGTTTTTGAAATGATGATGTTAATGTTGAAAAAGTTTTGGAAAAAGCTAAGGTAGCTCTTGAATATGAATCAGAAAAAGAAGATGAATATGAATTTGAATAGAATAAAAAGGAGAAAATAAATGAAAAATGAAAAATTTTATTAGATTTAGAAAATTTTGATCAAAAATTAGCATTAGAATTGTTAATAAAAGAAAAATGACAATAGTAATGAATTTAATTTATATTTTAATTATAATGATTATTTAACAAAAGATGAAATGGAAAAAGCTAGAAAAAAATACAAAATTTAGAAGGACTATCGTCAGTAAAAGATGGAATTTATGATGTTTTAGATGAATTTGCTAGAGATAATTATTTTTACACTAGAGAAGATGAATTAATTAGTGATGTATTGAGAAAACATTTTATTTGATTCTGAAATAACTGATGAATACGAAGAAATGCAAGATAAAACTTCGTGAAGTTATTGAAGAAAATTTTGAGTGGAATATAGATGTTGAAGGACTTTTTAAAAAATACCGATGTTCATGAAGTTGATTTATATTTACAAGAAGGAGAAAAAACAGGAAATGTTGGTTTTTAATTCAATAGGGTTTTTAATACAATCACAAGGATATGAAGCTGAAGATTTATATGATAAAGAAAAAGTTGAAAACTCTAAATTTTTAAAGTCTTTATTAAAATGAATTGGAAGAGTTATCAAATGGAAAAGATGGAAGTGTTGTTTTCTCAACAATAAATGCATACAATCTTAAACAGTTTATAGAACTTGAAGAAAGTCAAAAATATTGAAATTCCAAAAGAGGGAATATTAGTAGGAATATATAGTGAGATTTTGCGAAATTTTACCACTTGGGATAGAATTAGAAAAAGATATTGTTGTTGATAGAAAAACATAAGTTGAAATTATTAGTGAATTTAGTGAAGATGTTGAAGAACTTTTAATTGATGAAAAAAATATATGGTTGGAGATAAAAATAGAAGTAAGTTTAAAAGAAACTGAAGAAAAAGGTTTTGAAATGCATGAATTTGATAAAGAAGAAGTTTTTGAAAAACTAGAAACTTTCAAGCAAGAAAAAGTAGTTGATGAAATTGAAAAATATAAAAAGGTGATAAAAATTGGAAAAAGAAAAAAATTAAATTAACATTAGAAAATTTTGATGAGATAGCTTTGATTTACTAAAAAGGAAAAATGGTAATTCAACTAAAATAGAAATAAATTGGGATTATTCTTTAGATGAAATAAAAAGAAATTTTTGATGCTGAAGGTTTAGAATTTTCAAAAGCAGTACTTGAATATATTGCTGAAAAATGATCAAAGTATTTTTACAGAATTTGACAATAAATATATGATTTGGCTTATATGGTAGTTGAAAAACATAGTGATTTCACACAAGATGATAATGAATATTTTGAATTAAAAGATAAATTATATGAATATGCAAGAGATAATTTTAACGAAAGTTTTGATTATGTTAGACTTTTAAAGAATACAGAAAATAAAGGAATTAGCAATAGTTGTGAAAAGTCCAGAAACTGATTTTCCAGATAGTAACAGAGAACAAACTGCTCCTTTTTGTAAGTGGTGGAGAAAAATATATAGATACATTTTTAGTTGATAATCAATTTAATTCAATTGCTTTTTGATACAAAGTCAAGGATATGAAGTTGAAGATTTTTGATAAAGAAAAGGTTGAAAATTCTAAATTTTTAAAAATCTTTTACATACTGAACTAGAAGAAAAATTTAGGCGATATGAAAGATGGAAATGTAGTTTTTACTAAATTAAATTCTTCTAATTTAGATGAATTTAGCAATATTATAGATAATATTTATAATTTAAAAATTCCAAAAGAAATGTTACAAGTAGGAATTTATGATTTGGTTAGTGAAAAAGGTTCAAATTTAGAAATAGAATTAGAAAAAAGATATTGTTTTAGCCAAAGAAAATTACAAAGTATTTACTGAATATTCATCTGGAGAAAAATTTGAAATAAATCATTTTTGAAGATTACGAAAGTAAAAAGATGAAACAAAAATTTGAGATAAGTTTAGACAAAAGTTTTAAAATGCATAAAGTTGATCTTGATAAAATAAAAAGAAACAATAGATAAAAAATTATAACTTTGATATTAATGAAACAAAAAGATTATGAAAGAGAATTTTAGAATTGAAATAAAGAGTACAGTAGCATTACTGTACTTTTTATTAATAAATCAAATTGACTTTTTAATAAAAATGGTAGAATAATAAATAAAATAAAAAAGAACTAAATGAGGTGAGTAAGAAAAATGTGTGTTTTTAAAAATGAGTTTGGTTTAGGTAGAAATTGGAAGAATAGAACAAATACAAAAATAGAATTTTCTTATTCTTTTTATCCACAATTATGGGAAATTATGGTTCTAAAAAGTGATAAAATGAAGCTAGAAGATTTTTTAAAAGATTATGAAAAAGAAAAATGTTTAAATATTGAGAAAATAAAAAGAATTAAAAATTGTTGTTAATCTTACATTTAAAAACTTGAAAAAAGGGTTTTGAAAGTGGTGATGTTCAAAAACATAGTTTATTTCTTAAATTTTGCTTTAAAAATCAAAAAGAAATTAAAAATTTTAAATTAAGAGGTTGTTATGTTATGAGAAAAAGCAATTAATACAAAAATGGAAAAGAAAAAACAAAAGCAAAGAAAAAGAAGAAAGTTTTAGGGGTATATAAGGAACATACTATTATTTATAACTTGATTATAATTTTAGAAAAAAACACCTAAAAAGAACATATTACTGAATGGGAAGAGGTTATCAAAAATGATGAAGGTTACCTTTGAAACAGAACAAACTACAATACTAAATGAATTTTTAACAGAATTAAATGAAATTAAAAATAAATATGAAGATATTAGTTTTAAGATAGTTGATCAAGCATATATAGAATTAGAAAAATGTTTTTGAAGAAGTTGTGGCAAAATATAAAATTGAAAACAGTGAGCTTTTAACTGAAAGAGAAGTTAATTTAATAAAAAGATTCTGTTAAAAATGTTTTCAATAATAGATACTTTTAAGACAAAACATTACTGATACTAAAGATCCTTCTAAAGAAAAAGTTTTTGAAAGTATAGATTTATTTTCAAAAACTATATTACTTTTTCAGAAATGAAGTTGATAAATGTAAGGCAAGAGTAATTTTTACTGATTAATGTCATTATTCTAATAGGGGGGCGAGTAATGGAAACATTGGAAGAAAAATAAAAGAATATAAATTGAAAAATATATATATAAGAAATATTGTAAGTTTATCAATAGCTGATACTAGATTTAACAGTAATATAATAGAACTTTTAAAAATATATGGTATTTCTTTTGAATACCCAGAAAAACAACTGAAAAGGGTTAATTTAGAGTTTTTAAAAATATTGATGATGAATTTCAATTGATTGATTGGAAAGGGTTTTAATTGGCTTGTGATAGCTTATAAATTTAAGACAAGGCATAATTTAGAAATATCATGTACAACTTTATAAAGAAATTAGAAATTTGTTGATAGAAGAAGGTTTAGATGAAAGGAATAATAAATAAAGGATTATGGGGATAGTTTTAGGAATAGTTTTGTTATTTATTGTCGGAATAGGATTGTATAATATAAAAGAAGTTAAAGAAAAACAGAGAAAACATCTATATTTGATTTTCATTCTTATTTAAAAGAACAATTTAAAAATGGAATTGATACTGTTATCATAACAAATTATACTATATGAAAAAGAAATTATTGAATATGCAAAAGTACAAGGTTATAGACTAGATTCACGAAAAATAAAAATTGGTTTAGGAACAGACTATATTTTTGATTTTTTAGGAAAAAACATAAAAAGTAAAAATTAGAAAAAGATTGGGTTTAAAAATAATTTTTGTTAAAAAGGAGTCGTTATGCCACTAAAATGAAATGCAAGAAAGATGGATAAAGAGATTTAAAAATATTTTGAAGAAAACTATGTCACAAAGAAATAGAAAAACTATGAAAAATATTTCAATAAAGAAACTTTTGATAAAATCGTTAATAAATTAAAAGAAAATAAAAATTATTTAATTAAATTTGATGATTTTTATGATGAGAATAATAAATTTTAGGTACAACAGATATAATAAATAAAAGATAATGATATAAAAGTTTATTTTAAACTTTTTGATTTTTGGAAGTCAGATTGTAGAGTAGATATGGAAGAATATTTAAAAGGCAATTTATATAGTTTAGATATAAAAACTTTCTTTTTGATATTTTTACCTTATGAAGAAATAAAAAGCAAGTTATGAATTTATAGAAGAAGTTAAAAACAAATAGATAAAATTTTTAAAAGAAATTAAATAAAAGGTGAAAAATGAAAGAAAAATCGTTATATTTTTAATGCAAAAATACAAAATCTGAATTAGGAGTTTGTAATTTTTGAAATATTTAGGAACTACGATCATGTTTTGACAGAAGTTGAAAAAGAGAAAAGAACTTTATAATTTTAATAACATGTTAAAAAGAAAAGCATAATGCTGAAGTTATAATTGTTTCTCATTTATATAAACAAGGTGAAGAAAAGCCTTTTTATGAATAATCTGGTAGAAATAGACTTAAATAAATTAAAAATCATATAATTTGGAAAGCACTTTAATTGGAACAGTTAATATCCGTTATAAATGAAATGTCTGAATTTGAAGTTGTTTCTGAGATTTGATGAAGAAACTGAATTAATTAATAGAGAAGAAATTAATTGAAAATAGAGAACAAATTATTAAATCTGGTTTAAAAGTTATATCTGAACTTTATAAATTCTTTGTGAAACTTGGATTTAATAATGAAGAAAATTAATAAAATGGATCGGTGAAGTGAATGGAAACTAATAAAAATTTATTTCACTTATTACCTTGCTTACTTGATAATTTTTAGATTAGATTTTTCTGAAAAGACTAGATGAAAAAGAGGAAAAATAGGGAAAAATACAAAAAGAAATTTTTAAAAGAAAAAAACTAATAAAACAGAAAAAATTATTTAACTTCAATGGAAATACCAATGTATTTTTAAATAAAGAAATATTAAAAAAGTGAATATTGATTTAAAAATGAAATAAAATCAATAAAAATTATCCATAAAAAAAGTCAATAATAGAAAATATTTTGTGTTATGATAATCAAATTGAAAATAAAAAGAAATAAAGAAACAATTAAATTGGTTAGAGAATGAAATATTAGAAAAAATCAATAAGAATGGATATTTTGATACTATATATGAAGAATTTGAATTTTTGTATTAATGATAGAAAACTAATTACTCTAATCATATTTATTATGAACATATAGAAAAATGTTAAATCATAGATTTAAAAATGATTTTTGAGATTAAAGAAAAAGATATTTCAAGCAGAGGATTTAGTTATGAATTTGTTTTTGATAAAGAAAAATTATTTTTAAACTAGAGTTAGGAAAAGAATTTAAAAAGAGAATTAATAAAAATTATAAAACAATAGTTTGAGAGTAGTGTTAATTTAGAGGGTTACAAGCAGAATAATTAAAAATGAAATGAGGTGTTGATATGTTTTATTATTTATTATTTGGTTCAATTGTATTATTAAAGTTTTGTTATTGGTTTTTAGGAAAAAGTTTATTCAGCATCTCAGACACTGTAACAACCTTTGGTTTTTATGATTTTAAATTAGATGAATTTGATAAATTCGAAGTAATTTTTACAGCTTTATCAATAAAAAATAGTGAATTAAAAGAGAAAATTTTTAAAAGAACTTAATAATTTTACTGAAGATGAAATATGGGTTTAATTTTTAGAAAATAAGACTTTATCTCAAAATACTATTAGTGGAATATCAGAACTTTTAGAAGAAAAATAGCCTTTTGAATGAAAGTAATGACTTTAATGATTTTTAACTAAAAAATTTTCCAAAAGAAAAATGTAGTTGATTATATAAAAATGTTATTATGACAATGAAATTAAAAGTTTTGTTACTATGACTTTATATAAACAGTTATTTAAAAAGTGGTGATCTTATTATAGATAAGGAAGTAAAAGGAGAGATTTTGAGTAATAAATTCAAAGAAATAAAATAAAAAGGAAGTGTATAAAATGGTAAGAAAAATTAAAAAGAGTATAATTCAAAAAGAAGAAATTTATGATAGAATTACAGAAAGTTATAGAAGAACACCAAAAACAATATAAAGGTTCAGAAACAATTATTCCTTGAGAAAATATGATAATAGATGATTTGAATTTAGATGAAGAATTAAAAATTAATGGTATGGTAAAAATATATTTTTTTAGGAAAATATCAAAATATGATTTAGAGTTTGATTTTAGTTGTTATCATACAAAAAGATGTTAATAAAAATATTGAAATTCATTCTAATTTAGAATTAAATAATGAAAATATAAAAAGGGAAATTGTTGAATATTTTTAATATAAAAGATTATTCAATATTAACAACAGATCAAAAAGAAATTTTAATTTCTAGAAAAACAAAAAGAAAAATGAAAAATTTTATTGATGATATTGCATTAAAGAAACAAATGCAAAATGCAATTAATAAAAGTAAACCAAGCAAAAGCTATTCCATTCCAAAAAGAACAAGTTTTTATGGAACATACAAAGATAAAAGAAATAACTGTAACAAGATTTTTATGATAATAATATAATAATTTCTCTTATGGGCTTTCCTAACAAAAGAAATTTATGAAATAGCCGATTATTTTGGTATTTATTCTTACAATGTTTTTGAAGATATTGTTGGTGGCGACAAAATGACAAGAATAGAAGAAACTTATGTAAATGACTATTATAAAATAACTGAAGATAGAAAAAAATAAGTGAAATATTAGAAAAAAATAAAAATGGATTATGAGGATTATGTTTTTGAATACACTCAATTTTTAATTTTTCTTTTAGGTTATAAGAACAGTAGGGTTTTATTAACGAAAATAACAAAAGAATAGAAGTTATAGGGAATGTTTTTAGATAAAAACTCTTAGATTAGAATTATAGGTGAAATTATGAAAAGAATTTGATAAAAATAGAAGAAATGACAATTGAAAATGATTAACTATATAAAAATGACAAACTTTACATAGAAATATTAAAAATTCTTAGATAATAATTTTTGAATCTAAAAAGGTAATAAAAAGGATATGATTTTTATAATATTTCAATTTGGAGTAAAAACATAGAATTAAACTTTTTAGGGTGAATTTGAAATTTATAATAAAGAATACGAATTAAAAAAATAAAAAAAGATAATAAAACATTCTCTTTCATAATGATATATAACGAAGATTGTGATACATTAGATTATCGTTTTAATGTAAGAAATGAAGAAGATTACAAAAATATATGAAGAAATAGTTTATTATTATGAAAGTTTCAAAGATTGTAAGGAATGATGAGAAATGAGCGAAAAATTTTAGAAAATTAATTATTTATAAGAATTAGGAGAAAGAACTATGAAAAAAAGACTTTTCAAACAAATTAAAGAAATTAGCGAAAAAGAAATACATATATTTAGCATATTATCAAGATGAAAAGGAATGTGTTAAAAGATATAATCAAAATCAATTAAGAATAAAATTAGTTAAGTGGCTTTTTAGTTTTCATTTAGCAAGTATAGAATTTTTAGTTGGAGAACCTATTTCTAATATTTATGGAATTAAGTTTTCAAATAATGAAGTTGAAACTTTTGAAACAATAGATGATTGGTATAGCAATATCTATACTGAATATATAAATTATGATGCTAAAAATGAAAAATAAAAGGTTGTATAAATCAAGTAATAAAAAGGAAATACAGTGATTTTTAAAAGGAATGTAACTTGTTTATACGAAATAAAAAGTTATAAACCAGATGATATATTAAAAGAAAAATAAAAATAGTAACTTTAGTAAAAACTACTGATTTTGAATGTGAAACTATTAATTATGATAAAATTGAGTTAATAAATCTCTTAGCATCAGTTTTAAATTATATGGAAGAGTATTGGATAAAAAGTAGATAAAATCTTATCTATTTCATATATTTTACAAGTAAAATAGATAATATATTATCTATTTTATTTGTTTTACGATAAAAATAAATAAGGATGATAATATTGGAAAGAAAATAAAAATATAAGGCTTTTTAAAAATAAAAATGAGATAATAGAAGTAACTAAAATTAATTTTGTTGAACATTACATTGAATATATTGATGAAAGAGGTTGTACTCTACTTTGGCTTTTCAAAATATTAAACTATTAGAATTTTCTGGTTTATATGACAAAAGAAAAAGCGATATTTGAAGGAGATATAATCAATTACTGTAATAATTTTTATACAATTATATTTAATTATAGAGCAACAGAGTTATGTTGCTTATAATGAAAGTACAAAAAGAAAGAATCACTTTTAAAAATGGAAATAATAAAGAAATGTTAATTGTTGGAAATGTTTTTGTTAAAAATGGAAAAATAGTCTTTTGACATATATTAATTCTTATGGTAAAAATACAAACAACTAGAAAACAGGTGGTTGTGAATATGAAAAATATAGAATTAATAAATTCAAAAATAAAAAGAAATTAAAAAGATATAATGTACAAGTTGTTTTTGCTGTTGATGGGGGGCAGTAATGCTTATGGCTATGCTAGATCCAGACAGTGATATAGATTTAAGATTTTTATATGTTGAAACAATTGAAAGTTATCTTAGATTAAATAGAGAAAAAGATGTTATTGAAAATTATTGACCAAAACAATGATATTGAATATAAAGGGTTTTCGCTTGATAAGTTTATGAAGTTGTTGAGTAAATCAAATCAAGCTATCTTGGAATGGTTAAATAGTCCTATAATTTATTTTTGAAAACACAAAATATGAAAAATATAATAAAAAGCAATAAAAAGAATTAGCAGTTGAATATTTTTCATCAAAAAGATGCTTTGTTTCACTATACTGGAAATGCTATAACAGATTTAAAAAATTGAAAGCACTGTTAAATATAATTATGATAATAACGAATTACTTGTGGGAGTTGAAGTAAAAAGTTGTTATCAGTGTATAGAGAACTTCTTATATGTGAATATATAGTTTCTAAAGGAAGTTTTCCAAAACTACTGATTTAAAAAGAGTTAATAGATTTTTCAAAGAAGTAAAAAGAATTAAGAGATGATAAGGGTAGAAATTTTTAGATTTTTGTTATTTTCTTTAAATTTTAAAAAAAGTACAAAAATCTGAATTAAAAAGAATTAGTTACTGGAAAAAGATTTTATGATAAACATATAGATTTTTAACAAAACTATTGATGAATATAGAAATAAAGCTGAAAAAAATTAAAAAGATAAAAGCTATTGATTTTGATAAAATTAATGACTTGTATATTTGGTGGATTAAAGGAAATTAATTCATAAAATAATAATTGATGAAAGGTGTGATAAAATGAGAACTTATGCTGAAAAGAATAAAAACAATTAAAGAAGAAAATTAGAAAAATGAAATTAGCTAAAGAAAGATTTTTCAAAGTAATTAAAGGTTTAAAAACACCTAGACAAATTAATTGTAGAGACCTATAAAAAGAAAAAGTATCTTTAAGGGCTTTCACAACTACCAGAAGGACCTCAGAGGAAGTTTGATTGGAATGAATGTTTAAAAAGAGGTGTCAAATTGGAATTAAAAAGTATAAAGTTATTTTTGGATATGGATGATGTTGTAAACACTGTTAATTCAGATAAGTATTCTTTAGGATTAAGATTAGCTTATGATTATGATAATTATAAAGATAATTTCTATTTTGATCCAAGAATATTAATAAATTTATTAGAATTATTAGATTTTTGTAAAAACAAATGATGTTCAAATTTGTATATCATCAACTTGGAGAATGGGAACAACTGTTGCTGAGTTTAGAATAATTTTCTATACAAACACTTTAGAAATTCACTTAGATTGAAAGAAAGTGATATGTTAGTAGTAGGGAATAACTGGTAATGGTTGTAACGGAATAGAGGTTTGCGAAAATAAAAAGAATGGTTATCTCTCATGTAAAAAGATATTGATTATTTAAAGAGATTTTCAAACAAAAGAATTGATATCTTCATATAAAGAGATATTGATTATTTAGGGTATAGATGATGAAATTTTTGACATAAAGATTACATTTCGGAAAACACAAAATTTTTAAGGATGAGATGGACAGAAAAAGGATTAACTAATAAGAACTTAAATTTTATAAAAAGAATATTTTAGTGAAGATAAGAAAACAGAAATTAGAAATATATATATTGGAAGAACTTATAGGCATTTTAAAGGAATTTATACAAAGTTTTATATTTGGCTATTGATACCGAAACAAATGAAGATATTGTTGTTTATCAAGCCTTATATGGAAATAAATTGGTTTACTACAAGATCCTTAGAAATGTTTTTTATCGGAAGTTGATCATCGAAAAGAAATATCCAGAAGTGGAACAAAAATATAGATTTTGAATTTTTGGAGTAAAAATGAGAAAAATAAAGAAAAGAGAAAATGAATTAAATAGAGTGAGTATAGAAAAGGAAAGTGGAATGTTATTAAAGACTTAAAATTGTTGATGAGTAAGTAAAATTCAAACAAAAGCACTTTCTGAAGGAACTTTCAATTCCGATTTTTATAAAAGAATGTGGATGAAATATCATAAAAGAATGTGGAGGATTGGAAAATTAATACAGAGAGTTTATTCAAAACAAATACTATATTAGATGACTATTTAAAGTTTATAAATCCAAATTTATTTATGAGAAACTGGAGTAGGAAAATCTAGTTTTTATTAGATTTAGGAATAAGATTTGTGAAAAATGGTTATAACGGAATATTCATTTCAAATCAAATGTCTACTAAAGCAACTTCTAAAAAGAATTATAAGTAATCTTTTTAATATATCTTTAAATTCAGAAGATGAAAATATTTGAGTTATACACTAAGAATAATATAGAATATTTAAAAGAAAACTTTTGCCTTGCTGAAGTTTTTTTAATAGCTTAGGCTTGGAACAATTAATTATAGACATACATAGATTTTTATAATTTTAGATGATTTAACAACTTTTATAAAAAGATGAAAATAGAGAAAAATGAAAAGAATATTACAAAGCAATTAATTAACTTAATTGAAGAAATTGCTTACAAAATATAACATTTTGATTTTTAACGACTTCTTATTATAACGATAGATTAAAATTAGATTATTTTGTTGAAAAAATATTGAACTAGAGGAATTAAAAAATAACTGTAAAAGATTTAAAGTTTAATGGGATTTTTGAGTCAAAGTTGAGTTGTATAATTGGGTTAGATCCTATAAATTTTAATGATAAAGAAAAATGTATAAATTTACAAATTTTTAAAACAAAGATTTGGTACTGTCAATTCAAATATAAATATAAATTTTAATATTGAATATCAACAGTTTAATTTTTTGTTAAGTAACAAGGAAGAGAAATATGAATTTTAAATTTTGGCAAAATAAAGAAAAACGAGTAACTCTTTATAATGAAGATTGCCTTTTAATATTTGATAAATTATTAAAAAGAAGGTTATCAAGGAAAAATAGATTTAGTTGTATGTGATCCACTGTATAAAACAACTGGGAGAGGCAATTATAGAAATTGGAGGAATGTTTAAAAAAGAAATCAATCGTAAAGGGACAAGTTTTTAAACATAATAAAAATAAAAAGCTGAAGATTGCTTAAAGGGTGTTATGATTTATTAAAAAGAAGGTGGACATTGTTATATTATGTGTAACAATTTTGAATTTAATAAAAATTTTTAAATATAGCTGAAGAAATTGGGTTTAAATTTATAAAATCACTGATTTGGAAAAAGATAATAAAATAATGGGAGCTTTTTATATGACACTGAATTTGAATATATTTTATTTTTAGAAAAGGAAAAGGTATAAAATAAATAATTGTGGTACTTCTGATATTTTAGAATTTCCAAACATAAAATTAAAGATGGAACAAATGCACATGACACCGAAAAACCAGTTGAATTAATGAAGGTATTAATTAGAAAATTCTAGTAAAGAAAAATGAAATAGTATTAGATTTTGCTTTTGGAATAGAGTGCAACAGCTATCGCTTCGTAAAGAAACTAATAGAAAATTCATTGGTTGTGAAATAGATGAAGAATATTTTGAAATTTCAAAAAGAAGATTAGAAGGAAAACCATTAGAAGATTAAAAGAGCAAAAATTATTTAAAAAGACATATTTATTTTTAATTTTTAGACACTTGTGTCTATTTAAAAATAAATGTGTCTATATATAAAAATGATATAATGAAAATAAAAAGGAAACAAAACAATGAAATTAAAAGATATTTATTGTGAATTTAGACAAAATGGAGAAATTTTAGTAATACAAGGTTTAAAAGAAAAAGAAGATTATATTAGTAGTTATCATAGTGCTTTTGAAAATTTTAAAAAGACTTTAGAATTTTTATAATTTTGGAAAAGAATTAGAAATAAATGAATTTAAAAATAGACATAATAAAAATTTTTTGGAATTAAAAATACAGAAAATTATTTTGAAAAATCTATAAAGAAAAATTTAGTCTTAATGAGTTGTATCTTGAAATTCAATGAAAATAATTTCTATTTAGAAAAAGAAAAATTAATAATTTTCAAAAATATAGAATTTATATAAAAAGAACTGATTTTAGAAATATGGAAAAAATCATTTAAAAAGACAAATTCAGAATATGTTTTTAAACTATCGAAATTTTGATATTTTAAAAGAAAAAATTTTTAGCAAAGAAATTATATATTTTGGTTGTTTTACAATGAAAAATTGGAACTAAAATATGGAATTAAAGGTAACAAAAATTTTTATATAAAAAAAGAGAAAAGAATGTTATTTAAAAAGAATTAAAAAGAGATTTTATTTTTGATTGATAAAAAAGATTTTACTATAAAAAAGGAAATTTAGAATTTTTAATGAATGGATATAGTACAGATTTAGATTTTTGTTTTTACGAATATCTTATAAAGAACAGAAAAGAATAGAATAAAAACTATTCTTTTTATTGAGTTTTATTTTAAAAATGGTATAATAAATAAAAGGAAGGGTTTTTATATGTTAACTAAAGAAATGTATATTGAAGATATTGAAAGATTTATTTATGGTTGTGAGAAGGGATTTCTTATTCTAATATAAATACAACTATAAAAAGAATATATAGAATTATGAAAATAAATATAGAAAAATTAGAAAAATAATACTTCAAATTATTTAACGATAAGTAAAATAAAAACAAAACGAGAAAAATAATAAATTCAAAAAGATTTTAGGACAAGATTTTTACTAACCAAGAGCTTAGAACAGTATTAGAAAAATAGCTGATGAATGTTGTTTTATATTTTTACGATTTTAATAATGTCTTAGACTTTTTAAAAAATAATGAATATGGAGTTATTATGCCAATCTTTTTAAAAAGAAAAAGTTGAATATGACGATAAAAAAGTAAGTTTATCTATAAAGAAACTCCAACTTTTCTAGGCTTTTTACAACTTTAATTGAATATGATTTTGATTTCATAATAAAATTAGAAAAACGAAAAATATAATGGTGTGAAAGTTTTGAATATTTTTGTGTTAGATAAAAGAGAAATTAAGTATCTTAAAGAGATACAAAGAAACAAATAATGAATGGATGGCAGTATTAACTGGTTTGATCTGATCTTAATTGTGAAATTTCTAAAAACAAACTCTTACAGTCAATGAAATTTTTAGAAAGATTAATCTTATAAAAATTTTGTAAAAATAAATTAAAACTAAATGAAATATACTTTTAACGAAAGTATTGAAGATATTGTGGCATAATAGAAAATAGAATAAAAAGAGAAAAGATAAAAATATATGAGATATTACTTTTTCATATCATTCATTAGTAGAAGATCCGTTTTTAATGAAGGATATAGATGAGATTTTAAAGAATAATTCGATTAATAATAAAAAAGAATGTTTTTGAAAGATGAGATTACTTTTATACAATCATTAGATATTTTACGAAAAATATACTTTAGAAGATATTGAAAAAATTTTTAAAAAAATATAGTTGAAGTAAAAGATAGATTAAAAAGGGAGCTTAAAAATGAAAAATATTGTTACAGAAATTGATGATGATGTACTTTACTTCAGAAACTTTTAGAGTCGTAATCAAAGCCTTAAAAGGTGCTATAAACGAACTTGAATGTAATAAAGATTTTGAAAGCTATAAAATCGAAATCGGACTTTTTTATACCTTTTTGAAGAAGATTTTTAGGAATAGCTGAAAAATGTGGCTGATTTCTTATGTGAAAGAACATTGGATGGATATGGTGAAGTAGCTGGAAGGATATATGGAACTTTCTAAAAAGATTTAGAAGATTTAGAAAAGAGTTTTTAAACAAAACTTTTGAAAAATTTTCAAAAAGATAAAAATAAAAAGATTTTGGCAAAAATAGAAGAAATAGAAATAATAAATTTTGAATTGAAGGAGGAATAGAGAATGAGTTTTTCAACCTTTTTATGCTGTTTTATATAGTAGTAGGACTTATAATAGTTAGCTTTCAAGTTTATTTTATATTTTCAGACTGCTAAAAAGAAATTTGTTAATTTTTCATTGGGAGTATTACTTTTTATTTTGAGTATAAATTCAACAAAAATAGCTGGTATACTTCATAGAACTTTTTATTAAATAAACCTTTTTCAAAAAGATTTGTTGCCTTGACTAGACTAAATGGCGAAAATTATGTTTTTGATAGATATAAAAATGGTGAATTAGAATTAATTAAAGTTGATGTTAATAAAAAGAAAAAGCTATTAAACTATATAAGAACAATATTAGTAAAATCGAAGGTTCAAGTCTTGTTTTTTAGAAAGTTTTTGAAACAGAAAAAGTGGAACTTTTGGAAGAATGAAAAATGAAACAAAATTCTATTAGAAAGGAGTTTATATGGATTTAAGATTTATAAAAGATTTGGAAGATTATCAATATATACTTAAACATAAAAAGTGCTTTTTCTTCTCTATTTAAAAATAAGATAATTAAATTCTCTAAAAAGTTTGATAAAGCCGAATATTATGAAAGTGAATTAATAGCTTTTTCCTGAAGATTACTATGTACACATTATAAAAGAGTTTAATTAAAAAATAATATTAAATCAGTAATTGATATTGGTTGTCAGATGAGGTTTACAAAAGTGAGTTGTTTGTAAGAACCCATATTCATTATACTGGTATAGATTATAGTACAGTTAGATTTTTAATGGTGATTAGTACTAATGTTAATTTTAAATTTGATAATTTCTTATGAATATAGATACAAAAGATAAAGTTTTGTATTGCGTCTATGTCTGATTGGATATTTTGGTGATGATATTCATTCAGATAAAGATTATATTAGAAGTTATCTGAATGTCAAGACTTTATATTATATCAACACCAGAATTTATTAATCAAATTAAAAATTATCAATGAATTTAGTTGACAGATTATATAATGTTTCATTAGATATAGAAAAAGATAAAGATTTATCTATATCTGATGGTTATGTTTATGCATTTGAAAAATAATTTTTTAAATAATTGTTTGTTTGAGTTTGTTTTGAGAATAGTAATGTTTTTACAGAAATCATGAGAATTACAAATTTGAGAGATTTGAGAGTAGTAATATAGGGTAAAAAGTAGAGAGAGAAAAATTATGAAAAATAAAATTCCTAATAAATTTACAGAAATAAATGGATTTTGCAAAAAGATATTGATAAAACAAAAAGAAAATAAAAATCTTAAAAGATGTTGTTTATCTAAAAATGAAACTTATAGAAAAATAGTTAGTTTTTACAACTTAAAAAGATGGAATTAAAAATGATAAGATTATAAAAATGACTGAAATAGTAATAAGTTTAGCTACAATTTTTGAATTATCTTTATGATAATAATTTACAAAAATATTGTTTCAGATAATAAAAATGAAAGCATTTTTGCTGAATATAGACGCCAAGTAACATTAGATGATATAGATTATATTTTATATGATTTTTTTCTTATAATAGATATAATGTTCATTCATCTGATTCAGAATTAATTTTAGCACTTTATAGAAAGCATTGTTGACTTTAAAATTGAAATTAAGAAATGTTTTAGAAATTCTTTGTAATTTTTGGTGGATTTTACGAAATTGAAATGAATGATATTTATAAAAATATTATGAATTTTTGAAAAATGAAATGGAAAGTGAAGATGAAAACAAATAAAAATAACTACGGAACAAATGGAATTATTAGTTTATGATTTTTGAAAAATCATCATGTTATAGTTCCCAAGATTTGACCCAATGAATGGTTGCTATTATGAAGATAAAACTTCTGTTTATGGGAAAAATATGTGAGAATTATTGAACACGAATGTGATATGTTGTCTGGTAAGTAAAAATGTTTTTAAGAGAAGTGGAAATTAAAAGTTTCCTGTTTCAGATTTTTAAAAGCAGATTTTTAAGAAAAAGCACAATCATGATGGTAATATAAAACAATTCTATTATGCTGTTCCTTATTATATTTTTGCCTAAAATAGAAAAGGATATACCAAAAATGCAGAAATTTTTAGTTGCTGAAATTTGCCAAAAAGACAAATAGATATGATGAATTTATAGGTGAGAAATGGATTTTATACAAAAGTCCTAAAAATAACAATTTAGCAAAACCTATTGATGAAAAACAGTTAAATATTATTTATAGAATAGGTTATTTGAAATATTGGTTTTCATAGAAAAAGGAAGGAAGAAAAATGTTTAAAAGAAATATTAAATAGAAGTTTTTTTAAAAACAAAAACAATGTGATACTGTTAAAAAGAGAAAATTTTTGTATAGGTTGGATTATAAAAAGGAAAAAACTATCATTTCAAATGAGAAAATGAAATAAGAAAAAGTTATTTATTGACAATTAAAGAAGAAAAAGGAAAAAGATTTTTATATCAAAAAATTGTTATGCTATACAAGTTTTTGAAAAATAACTAGATGAAGTTTTAAAAATTTACGGAATTATCAGAGAAAATTGATATAGTCAATATGAAAAAGAGCTTTTAGATAAAGGATATTTTGAATTAGAATTATCAAAAAAGGTTAGAGAAAATACATTTAACAGATTATATAGTTAAACATTATTCAGAAATAACGAATGGAATTTTACTTTTGTTCATTATAAAGAAAAGAATTTTTGAATGCATACAAATAAAATAAAAGGAAGTGTTTTAAATGAGAAAAATATTATATATCGATTCTGAAACTGGAGGTACAAATCCAGAAAAATCGGCTCTAATTCAATTGTCTCGGTATAATTGAAATAGATGGTGTTGAAAAAGAAAAATTTAATTTTTATATAAAACCTTTTGAAAATTCAGAAGTTAATGAAGAGGCATTACAAGTCCAAAATAGAACTTTTGAAGAATTAAAGAAAATAAATATGTTGATGAAAAAGAAGTATATACAGATTTTGTTAGTATATTAGATAAATATGTTAATAAATATGATAAAATGACAAATTCCTTTGTGTCTGGTTTTAATGTAAATTTTGATGTAAATATGTTGAAAGCATTTTTTGTAAGAAATCATAATCCGTTTTTATTTAGTTATATAGAAAGTCCTACTTTTGCATTAGATCCTATGTTAATTATTACTTTTTACAAATGGCTAATATCATACCAAAGCTGGAAAAACAATAAATTAGGAACATTATGCAAATATTTTAATATAGATTTTCAAGCACTATGATAGTTTAGAAGATATTGTTGCTACGAAAAATTAATTAAAAAGATAGTTTCAATATTGGAAACTTGTAAAATGAACTTATTATATTTGAGAGTAGTGTTAAATTAGTGGTTCTAAAAAGGTAAAAATCAATCAAATTTGATTTTATCTTTTGTTATTACTATTGAATTTTTATACAAAAATGGTATAATTTTGATTAATGAAAATTTAATTTTTGAAAGAGGTGATATAAATGAAAAATATTAATAGCATATACTTGGAATTTTAATGGTATCTTGTGGAGGAACAAATAATACTGGTAATTCTAGTGGAATAAGTACTGGAAAAGGAAATTTGATACAATTAGAAAGTAAAGGAAGATTAAAAGATATTAGGGAAAATTTTATTTAGATAATAAAGAGATAGATTATTTAAAAATATGCAGATTTTAAATATTCATATTCAAAACATACAGATACTAATGATGAAGCTTGAGTATAGAACATTTATTATAAGAGCTCAGAGATGAAAAAAATATGGTCAAGTATATAGAGAAGCTGAATTTGCATCACAAATCAGGAAAATTATATTGTATGCAGTAAGCGAAGATTATTCTTTTGATGAATTATTAGAACTTGCCGAAAAGTATGATATGGTTTTCCTTGATCCAACTATTGAAGGATACTTAAATCTTAGAGATATTCTAAAAGAAAACAAATGCCACAATATCCTTATGTTTTTATGCTTGTTCCAAAAGAATTTGTGAAATAATTAAAATTTTGAAAAACTCTAAAAATTTGTTATAATATAAAAAGCAGGTGGATTAGTTGCAACAATCTCACCCATATAAAGCACTTTTTATAAGCATTTTTAGATAATAGTAAAAACTACTATCATTACTAACAACAATATGGGAAATTTAGACATTTTTACACTTCTATACTGTATAGGTTTTAATGTCTATTAGAGGGCTATGAAATACTACTTGTTCCAGCAAGTAGTATTTTCTTTAAAAAAATATGGTATAATACATTTAGAATATTTTTAGAATGGTTAGAATGGAGTGATAAAATATGTATTTTAAACAAGATGATATTGAAAAAATTATTAGAAAATGTAAAGATTGAAAAAGTTATAGGGAGATCTTATACCTTTATCTAAAAAGTGTAGGTAACTATAAAGGATTATGTCCTTTTCATGATGATACAACCCTATCTTTATGGTATCTCCTAAAAACAAATTTGTAAATGTTTTTCTTGTAATACTGGTGGAAATGTTATCAATTTTTATTCTAAGTATAGAAAAATACCATATATGGGAAGCTGTTAAAGAACTAGGTGAAAAATATAATATACAATTAACTGAAATAAAAGATGAGAACGAAGAAGAATTAGAAATTTATAATATTATAATGAATGATGCTTTTTAGAATTTTATGAAAAACAAAATGTTTGAAAACGAAAGTAGGAAGCATTAAAGTATTTATCTGAAAGAGGTTTAGATACTTTTCAAATCAAAGAATATCGTTTAGGATATGCTAATTCTAAGTGGAGCGAACTTTACGATTATTTGCATAGTAAAAGGTTATGAAGATAATGATTTACTTGAATTAGGACTTATAAAAGAAAAGTGATGAAGGAAATATATATGATAGCTTTTTAGAAATAGAATAATGTTTCAATTTTTCTCTCAAGTGAAAGAGTTATAGCTTTTTGGGTGGAAGAACAATGGAAAAAGCTAATCCAATTAAATACATAAACTCACAAGATACTCCCTATTTTTAAAAAGGACATTCTATTTACGGAATAGAAAGAGCGAAAATTATTAGAGAAAAGAACTATGCTATTATAATGGAAGGATATATGGATGTTATTAGAGCTAATATTTTTGACTTTGATACTGCAATAGCTCCATTAGGAACTGCTTTTACTGAAGAACAAGCTAAAAATTTTAAAAAGATATACAAGTAATGTTTTTATGCTTTGATAATGATAAAGCTGGTATATTAGCTGACTGAAAGGGCAAGTTTTATTCTTAAATCAGAAGGTTTTTAAAATTAAAGTTTTAGAATTAAAAAGGACATAAAGATCCAGATGAATTTTTTATAGAAGAAAAGAAAAATTTTTAGAAGTTGTCAAAAATTCAAAAAGAGATATTTGATTTTTATTTGATAATATAAAGCCGATTATAATGATATTGATGAAATGTTACAAAAGCAAAATTTTATCAGTAGATTTAAAGAGTTTTTCAAAATGTTACTGATGATTTAGAAAAGAAATGTATTTACAAAGATTAGTGGAAAAAGTAAATATTGATTTTGAAATTTTAAAAAGACATTAGTAACAGACAATAAAAAGAAAAAAATACAAAAACAAAAAGAAAAAGAAATCGAGTTGAAGAAGAAAAGAAAAATAAAGAAAAAGCAAAAGATGAAAATGTCGAAAAATTTAGAAATAGAAATTTTAATACAATTATCAAATTCCCAGAATATATCTGTTTATTTGAAAATTATAAATTTCAAAGTCAAATTTTGAAATGATGTTTATAACTTTTATAAAAACTTCTATTTTAAAAGATGATCGTATATCTACAATTAAAAAGTAAAAACATTTTTGAGATTTATGGATGAAAATACTTCATATAAAAAGGCTGAAAAAGATGAAGTTTTACTAAAGTAGCAATGAATATTATTCTTAAGATGGAATAAATTTAGCTGTTATAAAAGATTATTTTAGAAAAATTTAAAAGAAACATTAAAGAAAAAGATGTTGAGAGACAAAAATGGTAGCAATTTGAAATCAAATTACAAAAAGCAAAGGAAATAAGTGAAATAGTAGAAGAATTTGAAAAATGCAAAAATATTTTTAAAATGGTAAAATAGACACTAGTGTCTATTTTATTTTTATTTATAATTGATTTTTATTTAAAAATGGTATAATACATTTATAAAAAGTTAAGAATAAAGCAGAATATAAATTTTAAAAAGGAGAAAAATGATTTGTAATTATAGTCGTCCAGAAAATTTTGATGATATGATGGAATTGAATTTTAGTATTAGTGAAAAACTGATAAGAAAAATAAATTTAAGTCTGGATATATTGTATTATCTTTATTTAAAAACATCATTGAATTTAATGAAGGAAACAAAAATAGCCATTTATATTATGAAAAAGATGTAAACTTTGATAAAAACACAACTTTTAAAAATGGGAAAAAGTTATATTTGACTTTGTTAATTTTGTTAATTATTTAGAAAAATAAAAGCAAAAATAGAAAAAGAAGAAAGAGAAAATATGATATATTCTTAGAAAGAATAAAAATGAATTTGATGTTAATTATTATGTAATTCCAAAAGAAGATAACTTAATAAGAGCCATTTATCAAGTAACAGCTAATCAATTTTTCATTATGCTTTTATGAAATATTAAAAACTTGCAAAAGAATATCATTTTACTAAAGAAGAATTACTAGACGCTTATTATGAAATTTTTAAAGATTTTGCTAAAAGAATTAAAAAGGAAGAAATTTAATAAAAAGTAATAATGGAGGTAAAAAGTGAGAAATATTTTTATTAGTAACATTATTGTTTATATTATTAGGGTTTGTAGAATTGGGATTGATAAGAGATTGGTTGCAAGAGATGTTATAAGAAAAACCAATCAACAATACATAATAATTAGGGTTTAAATTAAATGGAGAAGTCTAAAAAACTTCTCTTTTTGTTGACATATATTTATTTTAATGATAAAATAATGGTGTCTTAAAAGAGTTTATTTTTGAAGGAGTGATAAAATATGGTGAAAATTTTAAAAGAAAATGGGATAATTAAAGTGAAAAGTCCTTACAATGAAACTTTTTGTAAAAAGCAAGAGGAATAAAAAGGAAAATGGGATGGAGAATATTGGTGTTTTGATAATAAAAATGAAGATATTTTAAAAGAATTTCTAATTGGGAAATTTACGGAACAGATGGAGAAACTTTTTATAAGACAGTTAGAGTTGAATTAGATTTAGATAAATATGAAGGAGCAACATCAACAACTGTAAAAATAGGCGAATTAGTTATTGCTGAAAAGATTAGGAAGAGATAAAGATGTTTTATTATCTAAAGATACTGTTATCATAAAGTGGTGGTTTTCCAAGTAGTGGTGGTTCAGTTAAAACACCTAGACTTGATACATTAGAAAATACTGTATTAAGAACAGAAATAATAGAAACCTTTATTTGAAAAAATAAAAAGATAAAGATGGGGTAAAAACTTCTGATGATAAAGATGATGTTGAAAAGATAAAAAGAAATTGAAAAAGTTGAGTTAGAAATAAAAGATTAGAAGATTATAAAAAAGAACTTTTAGGAAAATTAGAAAAATAAATTTATAAAGGCAGGGAAAAATTCTCGCCTTTATATAAAGGAGAAAAATATGAAGATTTTTAATCCGAATAATATTTTATTAGAAGAAAATGCTTATATAGTTTTGACGTATCTTTGTAATAGAAATTGTCCTTTTGCATAGATATTTTATAGAAATAAATCAAAGATTATTTATCATTAGAAAAATTAAAAAGAAATTAACATAATTTTACAAAAATGAGATTAAAGGGTTACTTTTAGAGGAGAACCACTATTAAATCCAGAAATTGAAGAAATTTGTTTATTTTTATCAAAAATATTCGATCTTGTTATCACTACCAATTTTGATTATTATGAAAAATAATAAAAATAGATAATAAAAATACCAAATATCCATTGGAATTTTAGTTTATATGATGACAAAGAAATTGTATTTTACCAAAACAATTACAAGGTGATATTACTATTTCTAAATTAATATCAAAAACTTTTTAGAAAATAGATAAATTAGATAATTTTATTGAAAAATATCAGAATTTAGGCTATAAAATAAAGTTTTTCTACTCTTTTTCAAAAGTAAAAGGAAAAGATTTAGATACAACTGTTCCTAAATACATACAAGAACTGCCACTATTAAAAATCTTTTAATAATACTGTTTATGGGCATTTTTATAAAGGCTGTTTTTATCGACAGAAAAAGATATTATCCCAGATTTTTCTAAGGCAAATATCTTTAAAAGTAAAAACCAAAATGGTGAAATTTCGACATCTTGGACTGAAGAATAAGTAAGAGGTAAAAAATGAATGAAATTTTAGAAATTATACAAAAAGTTTAGGAAAAATTTAATTAATAATGGAAAATGTCCTAAAAGATTGCTATGAATGTTGCTCTTTAACAGCTGAACTAACATTTTAATTTTAGAAAATTAAAAATATTAAGAACATCTTGAAAAAATATTATAGTAATGATGAAAGTTTGTGATGGACTTGTCCTTTTTAATAAAAGGGAAATGTAGTATTTATACTAATTCTAGTAAACCATTAATTTGTAAAACTATATACTTGTTCAGTGAACTCTTTTTAAACCAATAATATTCCAAAAGAGCTTTTCAAAGCAATGAATGATAACCAAAAATTATGTTTGATTTGTTACCAGAAGAGTTACAAAAGAAAATTATTAAAAACAAAAGGGTAAATCATATATTAATCACAAGAGAAAAATGTGAAAAATGGGATGGAAAAATTAGAAGGGGAACATATATGAAAAACAGAAAAATTAGAAAAATAATTGCCTATATGTTATATACAGATGAAAATTTAAACATTTTTCAAATAGATAAAATGTTATATTTAATTCAAGCTTCATTCTTTAGTAAAAATATGATAAAACCAGCTTTTAATAATAAAAATTGTTTTGTGGATTTTTGGTGCAACTATCCCAGATTTTTCGAAGAATTTAAGAAGATACAATTTACTAAGTTATAAAAATGAAGATTATAATTCATTAGACAATGATTTAAAAGAAATTATAAGTTTTATCATAAAAAAACTATAAAGACTATAAAGGAATTAGTTTAGGTGGTTTAACAATGGCTTATATTCCGTTTTTACAAAAATGATGATTTTAAAAATAGAAGAAATTGGTAAATTAGAAATTACAAAAAGAAAGTATTTTTAAAAATCATAATGAAAAATTAGAAAAAGAAGGATATATTTTTAAAAAAATAAAAAAAGTAAGGAGTGATTTTTGTGCTTGTTGGTATGATTTTTAGAAATGAAATACAATATTGTTTTTATGATAGATAACATATTAGAAAACCATATTTTTGTGGAAAAGATAAAACAAAAAGAAGTTTCAATGAATATAGTTTTCAAAATTTATGATTTAAAAAGAAAAAAGAAATTATGTTTGATAAAAAATAATATCGAAGAGTTATTGGTATTATTAGAGAAGAAGAAGGTTCAATTTTAAAAAGATAACATTACGATGATTGTTTTAAAGTGTTTTTTTGGATAAAGAGAAAGGTTATCGTTTTGAAATTAACGAAAAACTATTAAATCATTTAGGCTTTTTCTTTAGAATTTGAAGTTGTTAATTTTCATAGACTTGCTAATTTAGAAGAATATGACTTTGAAAATGATGAAATAGAAATAACAAAAAGAAGAATTTGTAAATACATTAATTAATAATTATGAAATTTTTAAAAAAGCAAAAATGAATGATGGTAGATATTGGAATTATCCAGTAGAAAATTATTTTTGTTATAAAAGAAAAATTTAAAATTTTAATAAAAATCAATCAAACCACTTATAAAAGTGGTTTTTATTATTTTTAAAGAATAAACATAAAAATAGCAATAAATTAGATTGACTTTTTATACTTAAAATGGTAGAATACAACAAGAGAAAAATAATATATTAGGAAGGAGATCAAGATGTGATGAAAAAAGACAAAAATAGAAGTGTATGAGTTAATGTTATTGTAAAAGCTAAAGAAAGAACTTAAATTTGATGAAGTTTCAACTGTTATAAGTAGTATTTTAGATGATAGGATTTGTAAAAATTAGACAGTTCTTATCATACAGCTAAAAACATTTAAAAGAGTATTGTTTTGATAATTTTTATAAAATAGAAACAGATGGTGTTTTATAAAGAAGGAAAACATTATATGTTTAGAATAAGAAGTATAAGAAAAAGATTTATGTGAATTATTTTTGAAATTAGAAGATTTAGAAACAGATGATTTATTGTTTGTTAAAACAAGATCAAGAATTTTTACCAAGACAAATAATAGATAAACTTTATTCTCTAACACCTTTTTATTCAAATATGATAAAGGATATTGGAGATTTAATGAAACTCTATCTTTTATAAAAAAGAACAAATTTTTAAAAATTCAATGAGTAAATATAGAAAAATTTACTAATACAACAGAAATGCTAGATATAAAAAGATACTTTTGTTGTTGGAATTAAGTTGTTTAATAAAGCACCAATAAAAATTCTTTATAAGAATACAACATTTTATACAGACAAATTAGAAATAATTGTAAAAAGATGAAAATTTCTCAAGAAGTTGCATACAGATGTTATTAGGTGTGAGGAATAATGAATAATACAACAAGAGGGTATGGGTTTGTGATGCCTAGTTAGTGTCAAAAAGAAGGGTGAGTTTGTAAATGATTGAAAATTTAATTGATGTTTTTAGAAGAAGATATAATACTTTAGGAGATGAAATGTTACTTGATGATTGTGAATTATCTGAAGGTATTTATATTTTGTATAATTTTAATGTTCCTGCTAAACCTTTAACTATTTTTGAAGTTGATAAAAAGAAAGATAAAAGAAAAAGTTGGAAAAATGATGAATTTTACAAAGCATATAACAATTTTTGATTATTATAGTCCTATTTTAGAATCAAATAAAAGCTATTGCTGATAAAAAAACTTCATTCTAATCAAATTTATGCTTTTAGAGCTAAGACACAAAAATTTAAAACTAGAAATTTTTAAAGGATAAAATTGATAAATTTTATGATGTTCTTGAAAATTATGAAGATAGTTTAAAAAGATAAAATAAAAATTGCAATTATATCAAAAACTTAAAAAGCTGATGAAAAATTTTTAGATAATAATGACATAATAAAAATAAAAATATCTTAGATAAAGAAATTTATAAATATTATGATGAAAAAGAAAAACAATTAAAATTTTCTTTGTACCAAACAATTTAAAAAAACAGAAGATGAAATATTGGAAAGTTATACAAATTTTTAAAAATGAGTGCTAAAAGATATTTAGTTCCCAAACATTTTTGTAAAGACTGATTGTTGTATTATAGAAAAAGGTGAAGTTTTAGGTGTACCCTAATAGCTGGTATACAGCAAATGATAGCAAACCAAGTTTGATGAATAATGGAAAAAGTAAACAAATTACCGATTTTATTAACAGTAGATGAAGTAATTACAAGAGATAAATTAAGAAATTACTTATTAAAAGAATTAAAAGTTGGGAAAAATATATATTTTTCTCAAGTTGATATTTTTCCAAGTAAAGAGTTGCTGATAGACACTAAAAATTATAACTATTTAATTCAATTAGGAATGGTAAACGGAAGTCCAGTATTTGAAAAATAAATTTTCTAAGAAAAAGAAATGAAGTTTAATTTAGATGAAATTGTTGATTTTACAGATTTTGAGAGAAGAAATATGATAATTTTAAAAATAGGGCGAAGTTGATTTAAAATTCTTGAAAAATGAATTGAATTTTCATTTTTCGGAAATAGACTTGATACGTATTTTGCAAAATGCTGATGTAAAATGACAATTTGAAAAACTTTACAATAAAAATACAAAAATCATTTATATAATTGGTTTTTCTTAGGTGGGCTTGAAATTGCTAGTGTTGTTAAAAGAATGTATATGGATAGATTTAAAATAGCACTCATCAATAAAAGAAAAAGTACAGAATAAAAACAAATATTAAATATTGGTTTTAAATTTAGAAAAACTATTTTTAATAAAATAAATTATAAGGAGAAAAAGATGGAATTAAAAGCAAAAATTAATTGATAATTTAGCACAAAAAGAATGGGAAATTCAATCTGATGAAGAATTTTCATTCAATTTAGGGCAACTTTTATACTACTTAAATACAAAGACAAGAGGTAAAGATAGACTTAATTTTGAATTTTTGAGGCCTTTGATAACATTGAAATTACAGACAAAGAATTAATAGCTCGTAAAATAAACAAAAAGATTTGTTAGTAGAAGTTTTGATTTTTAACAAATAAAAGCTAGATATGTGGTAGCAAGTCTTATGAGCTTATATGGAAGATAATAAATTTAGTGAATTAAAACAAAATATTCTTTTACTAGGAAGTACAAGTGAAAATTTATTGTTTAGTGATACAGAAAAAGAAGAAATAAGAGAAATAGAAGGAGAGGATGAATAATGTCAAAAAGAATGAAAAAAATGTGTTTGGAATAATTGGAATATCATCATTAATGTCAAACTGGAATGCTGATTTTACTGGAAATCCTAAATCTACTTTAAATGGAGAAATATTTGGTAGTGATAAAAGCTATTAAATATAGTTATAGAAAAATTTTTGGGATAATTTTGAAGAAAATAAAGTATTGTATATAAAATCGTTTAAACCAGAAAATTTTACAAATTAGAGAATTAGATGAAAAATATGAAGATTTATTCTGTGGTAACACAAAAAGAAGAAAAGAAAAGAGAAAAAGGAACAAAAAGATATAGCAACTATTGCCAACATTTTTGAATCAGTTGATGTGAAGCAATTTGGAGCAACTTTTTCCAAGTGGAAAAATATGGTAATTTCTCAATAACTGGAGCTGTTCAATTTGGACAAGGTTTTTAATCTTTACAAAAAAACACTGTAAATATACAAGATGTTTTATCTCCATTTTAAAAAATTCAAGTAACAAAGATGCCGATAACTCATCTATCGGAAAAATGATATTTACAGATGAGAGTCATTACTTTTATCCATTTTCTATCATACCATCTGAATATAAAGAATATGAAAGAATTGGTGTAACGGAAGGATATACTGAAGAAGATTATAAATTGTTCAAAGAAAACTTCTTTAGTATCTGCAACAGCTTTGAATAGTGCAAGTAAGTTTGGTTGTAGTAATGAATTTTGCATTATTTATTGAAACAGTTGAAGGAACTTGGATGCAAGAGCAAATAAGTTTATTTCTTATAAAAAGAAAAGGATAAAGCTAAAATAAAATTTGAATTAAAATCAGTTTTAGAACTTTATAAAGGATAAAATTATAAAAGTTGAAGTATATTTCAATCCAGATTTTATAGAATTTGAAACTGATTTACCAAAGGTCGAAGTTTTTAAAATGTAAACTATATGATATTTAGGGTTATAATTATTGTCGTTCTATAAAAGAACGACAATATTTTTATAATTATTATGATATAAGTAAAATATAATAAAATAAGATTGTTTTTTTAAGATGATAAATGGTATAATATACCCACAAAAAGAAGGAGTGATTTTATGAAAGTTTTAAAGTTTAAATTATCTGGAGATTTTGCTTTTTAAAAACGAAAGTATAAATGATATGTATGAAACATATCCACATATACATAAACCAGCATTATTAGGAATGTTTGGAGCAATTTTAGGCTATGATGGATATGCACAAACACAAAAATATTTAATAAAACTGATGAAGAAAATATTTTTCCAGAATATTATAAGAAATTAAAAGATATAAAAGTAGGAATAGTTCCAAAAGAATATTCATTTCCTAAAATTATTGAAAATTTCAATAACTCTACTGGAATGTTTAATAGAGTAGCTCGATACAAGAAATGAGTGGAAAAATGGAACTAATTTAATTGTAGAACAAGTTTGGTTAGAAAAACCAAGTTGGGATATTTATTTAATAGTAGATAATCCAGAATCTGAAAAATAATGGATAGTATTATAAATTCAAAATCAGTTTATCATTTATATTTTAGGCATTAATAATCATTTTTAGCTGATATAAGTGATATAAATGTCTATGAAGGAATAGAAAAATAAAGAAAAAAAGCTATTATAATCAATTCTATTGTTAAAGAAAAATGAGATTAAAAGAAATAAAAGGTAGAGTTGAAAATGAAATAATGGAAATTGATTTTTGTTCTACCTTTTTGAATTAAAGTCCTAGAACTAATATTTATGTAAAAAGAATTTTTGTAAATTAACAAATTCAAAAGTAGAATTAGTTAATCAAAAAAGCATATAAAATTGATAATAAAAATGTAGTTTTCTATTGATTTTATAAAAAAGGAGTAAAAAATGCTTGAGGATTTTGTGAAAAAGAATGGTTAGAAAAACAATATGATCTTTTTCTTTTATTGGAGTTGTAATAACAATTTTTGACAATATTTATAATGGCAGGTTTCGTATTATATGAATTCATGAAAGATGATTTAAAAGAAAGAAAAAGAGAAGAAGTTGAAATTAAGATCAAAAGATGTTAAAAATAAAAATATAAAAGTTATTATAACAAAAAACTGAATTATCTGATAAAAGAAGTTTAAATGTTTTTTTAATTAAGATATAAAAGTAATTAAAAATATAAAAAGAAAGGGATGTCCAATGATAAAACTTGAGATTTGTAGAAAATCATAGATTCAAAGTAGTATTTATTATAGGTATAAATGAAGATAAAAATTGTAAGAGTTGTTTTATCAAATAACGGAAAACAATTTACTTTATATTATAAAATGCCTAATAATTGTACTGGTGTTTTAATGGCAAATAAGATACCGAAAAACAAGAAATAAAGGTTTTCAATTTGAAAAATTTTTGAAATGCAAAAACGATTATTTTGATCGTTATAGTTGTGGAAGTTTTTATATCAATGATTTTGATTTAGTTTTGAAGGAATTAAAAGAAAAAAATTTAAAAATGGATATAATTAATTTGTTATAATAATGATTTGAGAGTAGTTTGAGAATAGGGATAATTTAAAAATTTTAAAGAAATATTTAAAGAAACAAGTTTGAGTGTAGTGTTAATTTAAAAGGGTCTCAAAACTTTATTGAAGAAACAAGATAAATGGAGGTGGAATATAAGATGATTTTAGATGAAATAATTTCAAGTGTTAAACAAGGGAGAAAATATTTTAATTCTTGGAGATGATGTTGATAAAATAACTAAGTTTTTATTCTGTATTAGATAAAGAAATAAAGATGAAAAAGAAAAATATATAACTACTAATCTGTTAAATTCAACAGTTGAAGATAAGGAAAAATTTAGCAAACATTTTAAAAAGAATATTTTTATTTAACACTTTTTAAAAACAAAAATAAAAATGCCTAATAATTACGATAAATTTAATATTTGTGATTTCATAAAAAAGAATTTAAAGAAAAATTTAGAAACAGCAAATAATTTTTAGAATTTGATTGTTTTTATACTATGGGAGATAATTATACTTATTTTGTTACGGAAAAATAGTAGGGAAAAATATGTTTTATACTGATAAAATCATAAGAAATTTTTGTTAATTCTTTGTGTTTTTATTTTTGTTTTCTTTGGGGATTAGAAAAATAAATTAGAAAGATTAGATAATGAATTTTAAAACAAAATAAAAATTATGTTGTAAAATCAACATTTTTTACAATGAAGGAGAAAAAGTTTATTATTAGAAAAAGCTGATGAGAACGGATATAAATTAATAAGAATTGAAAAAGAAGATTATATTTTTGAAAAATAAGTTTGAGAGTAGTGTTAAAAATAGAGGTATTTTTAAGTGAATGAAATATTTGATAACTTGATAAAAGAAATAGCTGAAAATATGGAGTTATTTGTTTTATATTGTTTTTGATGAAAATAATTATATAAAAAAGGTGAAAAATGAACGATAATAAATTAAAAATGAATGAGATAGAAAGACAAGCAGAAATAACAGTGAATAATATAGAAAAATCAATAGTTCTTTTTAATGTTTTTGGTGGAACACCACTAATACTTCCTTTTTATTTTGCTTTCTTAGAATTTTTGGATATTCGAGAAATGTATATTTGTAATTATTTTTAAATGGTAATATTTCTTTTTATTTGCTTTTTAATATCATATAGAAGAGGTTATATTAAAAATAATGAAGAATATAGGTTAGCAAAAGAAATAATGAGAAATATAATAAAAAGCAGAAGATTATGTTTTAAAAGAAAAAATTAAAACTCAATTTTTGGTAGAGGAACGACAAGTAAAAAATATTAGAAATGAAAAGAATATTTATTACCAAAAAGATTTTGAAAAGATTTTTAAAAACAACAAATCAATAGTTGTTGTTGGAACTTCATATTTAGTGATAACGAAAAACCGAATTAATTGAAAAGCTAAAGTTAATAATTATGATTTAAAGATGTTAGGGAAAGATGAATATATTTTTGAAAAATAAAAATTAGTAATTTTTTGGGAAAAACTAGGAAAGGGGAAATGGATCTTAACAGAATATTGGGTTGGATACTATCAATCTCAATGATTTTTAATAGTAATTTTAGTATCTTATGGATTTTTATTTACTTTTTATTTTTAATGAAGAAAATTTACGAAGATGAGTTTAAAAATAACATTGTTGTTAAAAACTCTATATACTATTGATAACAATGAGAAAGAAAATTGATAGAAACAGCTTTAGAGAATGGTTACGAATTAAAGAGTAAAGGAAATTTTGAATATATTTTTGAAAAACAATTAAATAAAAATGTAAATTTGTGATTTTAAAAGGATAGAGACTATCTATCCTTTTTAATTGATTTCTTTATAAAAATGGTACAATGTTTTATAAATAGGGAAGTGATAAAAATTGGAAAAATTTGACTATTGGATAGTTAGTTTTATAATAGCTCTAATGAGGCATGCAATTTTTCTTTATTATAGATTAAAAGCTATGGATTGGAACAGAAGAAAAAGGCTTTCAAATATTCTCTAGGGGTATTTCTTTTACTGCAGATTTTATGGATCATCTTTTTCCCAAAATATGATGCTTTGGCAAATGTCGAAATTTGAAAGTAAATACAAGAGTGCTTTTTGAACAAAAGAAGCTATAATTATTCAAGTACCAACTAATAATATTCAAAGAAATAGGAAAAAGTAATAGAATATGCTAAAGAAAAAGGCTATTTTTGGAAAGCATGAGTGGAGAATATGGAAATAATTTACTTTTTAAAAATGGATAATAATTATGATAAAGATATGTTAGCAAATCCAGCTATTATTTTTAAAAGGAAACTAAAAAGAAGTGGGGAAAAATGAAGAAGATAATATTAATTTTAGGTATTTTTAATTTCTAGTTTTATTTATGCTGAAGGTAGTTTTAAATATTTTGAAAAATGGTAGTTTAGATGCTACAAAGCCATTAGAAATTGGAGATTTCAATTTTGGCAGATGATGGTAAAAACAAAAGAGAAACACCAGCTGTTAGATATAGGTTAGCTGGTAAAATTTTAAATGAATATAATGTTAAATTAGATTTAAAAGATATAGAAAAGAAAGTTTTAATAAGTATAAAAGATCCAGTAAAACAAGAAAAAGTTTTTAAAGGTTGTAAGAGGAAGCTTTATAGTTATTTAGAACAAAAATATAGATGGGGTGGCAACACAAAAATGGAATAGATTGCAGTGGAATAGTTCATAATGCACTTTTTAAAAAGGTGGTGTTACTACAAGAAGAGTATCAAGATTACAAGCAAAGACTCAAAACCAATAAAAAGTAAAAAGATGCAACAATAGGAGATTTAGTTTTAAAAACAACAGATGCTAATGAAATAACTCATGAGGTTTATATTTAGGTGATGGTTTGTTTTCTATACATCAAGTGGATATGAAAAAGTCGTTATTACTAAATTAAAAGGTTTTTATAAAAAGACATTTAGTGGTTTTGGAGGGTTTTATAATTTGACTGTTTAAAAATAGAATGGAGTGAAAATGAAAAGAAGAAACAAATTTTGATGGAAATTTCAGAAATAGAGAAGATTTTTGATTAAGACTTGATAGAAATTCTTTAGATAAAAACTAACTTTAGAATATTAAATATGTTTACAACTATATTGCTCATAGGTATTATATTGAATGTTATGTGGCTTTTTCGGAATGAGAATAGGGACATTTAAAGGAAGTTATTAGTACATAATTTCAAATTTTGTATGGTTTGGTATTTTATATTTTTGCATATTATTTTTCTGAAAAAGTTTTACAATGAACCTTGTTTTTATAAAAAGCATTACTTCAACCTAAAGATTTCAAAATAGAGGACTTAGATAGAATTTTAAAAATTGCTATTTATCCAATGGGATATAAAAGAAAATTTTTGATGAAGTAATAAAAAGTTTATCCAAAAGAAAAATTAGAAAAATCGTGTCAGATGATAAAACAATATTAGATATATATTACTGGATAATTAATGATACAGAAGTAAAAAGCAAAATAAATGAATTAATAATTAAAAAGAAGAAATGAATAATAAGAAAAATGGTAAAAAGAAAAATTAAATTTTAAAAATAAAATTTATTTTTTAAAAATGTGATATAATATTTTTACGATAAAGGCTCTATCTCACTTAACATTTGTTAAAAAATGATGTGGAAAATGATAGGTTGAGAGTAGTGTTAAAAATAGGCTTTTTCAGCCTATTTTTATTTTCTAACAAATTGATTTTTGTAAAAATGGTATAATAGAAAAACAAAATAATAAAAAAATTGACATCTTTTATAAAAATAAATAAAATAGAAAATAGTTTTTAAAAATAAAGGGGATGTCAATGAAAAAAGAATGAAGAAAATGATTTCTATGATTTTTAATAAAAATGAATATAAAATTTTTGGAGTAGCACTTATAATTTGTTTTATTGATTGGTTGCTATGATTATAATAGAACATGTAAAAATTTTAGATTTGACTATTATTGAATATTTAATGTTAGATAAAATTCTATTTAAAATTCTAACATTCTAACATATTCTAACAGTGTTAGAAAGTTAGGATTGAATTGAATGTTTTTAAACGAATAAAGTGAAAGATTGGAAGTGATAGAGATATGGAAGAAAAAGAAAGATAGAAAGGAAGTACAAAAATATTACTTTTGTTTTTACAGGTATTTTGTTAATGCCATTTGATTTGTATTAAATTGGTTGATAAAAATAACTTGACGCCATTTGAACCTATGAATAGTGAAACAAAAATCTATTGTAATTGTAATTTTTATTTTTATACTATTTTCCGTTTTCTTACTTTGAAGAGTTAGATTAAAAATCTACATAGCTTTATTGTAAAATGCCACATTTTCATAGAATTTTTATAGTTGAATAATTTTTGGAGGGATAAAAATGGTTGATATATTTGTATTTAAGTTTAGGCAAAAATTAGATAAGAAATCATTTTAAAAAGGAGAAGAAATGATATTAACAAGTGATGAAAATGAATTTGAAAATAATGAAAACACAATTCTTTATAGTCCAGAAATTGAATATAACAATAATCAACATATCAAAAACAGTTTAAATTATTTATTTAATATAACAAGTAAATATTATAATGATAATACAAAATATAATTTTATTTTGAAGGAACTTCTATTAAAAATTTTGAGGAAAGATTAGAAGAACACATTTCTAATAAAATTTTAGCTGAAAATTATAAAAATGAAGCAACAATTATTTTATATTAATTTAGGCAATGAGATAACTATGAAAAAGTAGTTGAATGTTATGAAGTCTTAGTAAATCTCAATAAGAGAATTAGAAAAACGAATATATACCAAAAAGTTAAATTTGAATATTATGTTTTACATTTGAATCAAGAAATGCCACATTTTCATAGAATTTTTAGTAATTGAATGAGGAGATATAAAAAAATATCAAATGCACTTAGAATGATAAAGAATATACAATATTTGAGAGTAGGGGTTATTTAATGAGTATAAAAATTTATTAGTCTGGACTGGAGGAAAAAGTAGATTAATTCCAGAATTGACAAAAAGAATACCAGAAAATATAAATGAAAAAGTATGATACTTATGTTGAACCATTTGTTGATGGAGGAAGTGTATTTTTCATATTATAGAAAAATTATAATTTTACAAATATTTATCTAAATGATAAAAAAATTCTGATTTAATTAATTTATATTTAGCTATTAAAGAAAAACCAAAAAGAAATATTTGATAAAATTGAAAAACTTGATTTAAAAATATTTAAGTTTTCGATGCTGAAAGAGAAATGTTTTATCTTATGCGAAAAATTATAATCGAATGAAATTAAAAGATGGGAAAAATAAATTTAGAAAAAGCAAATTTACTTTATGTTTTTAATGAGATTATGTTTTAATGGAATTTATAGGGTAAGTAAAAGGTGAATTTACAAAATAGTCTTGCAATTTTATTTAAAAAGAGTATAAAAAGGATAAAAAGAAACAATTGAAGAAATTTCTGGAAAAATTAAAAACTATAAATATAAGTGTGTAGATTTTTCTGAACTTGAAAACTTAATAAATGATAAGACATTTTTATTTAGATCCACCTTATTTACCAGAAAAAGTCATCAAAAAGTTATGCAACATAATATTGATTTATTTTTCAATGGAAAACTAAAAACAATTGAAAGAATTTATAGATAAGATAAATCTCAAAATAGGCAAATTTATTTTAAGTAATTCAGATACAGAAGATGGTATGACTTGTATAAAGATTATGAAGTGAAAAGTAAAAATAAAAAGAGTACTGGCTAATAATGATTTTAGAAAAGAAACAACAGAACTTATGATAAAAATTTTTAAAAAGAAAATGGAGATATTATATGAAATTTAAAAATATATGATAAAGAAGAAAAAGATATTTAGAAAAATAAAGATAATTGTGGAATATGTTGCAGATATGAACGAGTTTTATATAATACTAATCCTTGTTGGAATTGTGAAACTGATTCAGATGATTATAGATTTGAAAATGGATAAAAATAGATATATAATTGAGTGGAGATTAGAAGATGAAGATAAAATTTGATTTCTTTAAAACTGATGAAAAGATAAATTAAAATTAAAGAAAAAATAGATAGTAAAGATATTTTTGTATATAGAAATTATTGAAAAATAGTTTATTTTTAAATTTGTAAAAAGGTAAAGAATTTCAAAATGTATTTAAACCTTAAAAATTATGATAAAAATTAAAGAAAAATAATAGCTTTTTAGATACAGAACTGAAGAAACAAGATAAGTTACAAAAAGCTATTTTGAAAAGTAGAGAAAGAAATATTAGATATTAATAAACAAAATATGTCAACGAATGAATTAACAGAACTTGAAAATTTACTAAATATGAAAGAAAAATTTATAAAACGGAATATAATTCAAATATAAAAATATAACATATAACACTTACGAAAAAGGTACTACTTTTTGACTTGATGATTTTTAAAAGAATTTAAAAATTCCTTTGAAGTATTAGTTTTAGGAAGAAAAAGAATAAGAAAAACATATTTTACAAAACTCATGAAGTTGAATATATAAAGAAAATTAATAATAAAGAGGTGCAATAATTATGTTTTATGAAAGTTTAATTGATAATATGGAAGAGGGAAAAGTTACACATAAATAAAGAAAATTTAATATTTTGTAAAAATATGATATTAGATTTAAAAAGATGATTTAGAAAAAGATGTTGTTCTTACAAAATTAGTATATGACTTAGAGCCAGAAACTTCAATATATTTATATGAAGGAAATTTAATTGATGAGAATGTTTTAGAAATAAAAACAAAGAATATCTTTTTCCTTTTTAATAGATAGAAAACTTTATTGTTATGGAACAAATGAAATAATTGAAGATAATACAAAATTTTATTATAAAAACTTCAATGTTTATTCAGAGAATTATTTAGATGTTTCTGGAAAAACTATAATAGATGAATTAGTACCTAATGAAATAAGAACTTTTAATAATTATAAAGATTTTTAGAATTTATAAAATTAGAAATAGAAAATGTAAAAAGAAATAAAAATCAATAAAAATATAGTGATGAAAGATCTAGGTAGCATATTTTAAAGAAATAGAAGTAAGTTTGTTGAGAGAAATGTTAAGGGTATCTTTCAGAAAGACATTTGATGAGCCAAAAATATTATTATGTTAGTTGGAAAGATTATATAAAATTTGATCCGTAGAAGAATATAAGTATTTAAAAACATTTTCAAAATGATAAAACTAAAATTATATCTAAAGAGTTAAAAAGAGAATTTATCAAAAAAGAACCAGAAAAATTTTTATATTTATGGAAAGCAACAAATCTAGAAAATACAAACTCAATTCCATATTTTCAAATAAAAACGGAGAAAGAATATTTCCTTTTTAGAAAAATAAGAAATTATATCTCAGAAATTAATAATAAGTTAATCGAAGATTTAACAATTTTTATTATAAAAAAATTTTAAAAATTTATACTGAAGAAGAAATAAAAGGTTCTTTATAAAGTACCTAATTCAGAAATCGAGATGATATAAAATTATGGGATAAATATAATATAAGAGGTTTTAGAAATTATTTTTGATTTTTGATTTTGTGAATAATTTGATAACAGAATTAAAAATTCAAAAATAGACTTTGAAGAATGGAATAAAGAAAAATTAGCAATTCATTTCTATGGAACTCAATTAAACAATGAAAAAGATTGTAAAAAGAAATTAAAAATATAGAGATATGTTAAAAATATTTTAGATAAGATATTAAACAAATTAAAAGAGGTAAAATATGAAAAATGATGATTTTTATATGCTAGGTAGACATGATAATTTTTGGGAATCAACTTGTGAAGAACATTTTTGAAAATGAAATTAATCTTTACAAAACTAAAGAAGAGTTGATAGAAAATGAAGTAAAGAATGATTATAGAAAGCCAGAGATTATTTATTATTTGTGGAATATTGAAAAAGACACGACAAAAAGGCAGAATAATATTTTTATAGAATAGTGAAAAACTATTTTCCATTTTATAAAAAGATAAAGTTTTGCATTCTATAATGGAACAAAGATAGAAAATGGAGAAAAATTTTATTTTAAAGATTTCAATATTTACTCAATAGAAGATTTGAAAAAGGTGTTGTTTTTGAAAAATATATAGATGATGAAGAAAATATTGTAGATAAAGGTGAAGATATTTTAGAAATGTACTTTAATTTTTGAAAAATTTGAAAGTTATGAAGAATTTGTTGAACGAATAAATGCAAGAATAGATACCTTTTATATTAGATGAAAAAGAATTTGATGATAAAAAGTAAAATATATTAGATCTCATGGAATAGAAGTTAGAAATAAAAAGACAATGTAAAAAGTAATTAAAAAATATAGAAAAAGTTTTAACAGACAATTTTATAAATGAAAATAAAAACTAAAAAGAATTTATTTTTGGATAATTTAAAAATATATTTAGATTATAAAGCAAAGAAAGAAAATTATAAGGGGTGTTTTTAATTGAAATTAAATATTTAGTAAGATGGGTTGAGGAAAAACCGATTAATTCCAGAAATTGAGAAAAAGAATACCAAAAGATATAAATGTACAATACGATACTTATGTTGAACCATTTGTTGGTGGTGGAAGTGTTATGTTTCATATTTTAAATAATTACAATTTCAAAAAGATTTATGTGAATGACAAAAATAAAGAATTAATTAATTAGTATCTAGCAATCAAAAATTTTCCTAGAAAAATGTTTGATAAAATTGAAAAACTTGATTTAAAAATATTTAAGTTTAGATGTTAGCAAAAAGGAGATGTATCATTTAATAAGAAAAATTATAATCGAATAAAACTAAAAGATGAAAAATTTAATTTAGAAAAAGCAAATTTATTGATGTTCTTAATGAGAATGTGCTTTAATGGAGTTTATAGAGTTAATAAAAAGGTGAATTTAACACTTCGATAGGGAAGTTTTTAACAGAAGTTTTAGAAAAAATATCGAAAGAAGAAATATTTACTATATCGGAACAATTAGAAAATGTAATAGTAAAGATTTTTCTGAACTTGAAGATTTAATAAGTGATAAGACATTCTTTTATTTAGATCCACCTATTTACCAGAAACAGATAAACAAGAACATATAAGATATACACCAGATGGATTTTCAATAGATGAACAAAAAGATTGAAAGAATTTATAGATAAAATAAATTTAAAAAGCAGGCAAATTTATTTTAAGTAATTCAGATACAGAAAATGTATGATTTATATAAAAGAATATGTAATTGACAAAGTTAAAATTAAAAAGATTGATTAGTGGGAAAAATGAATTTAGAAAAGAAATAACAGAACTCATAGATAAAAATTTTTAAAAAGTCTTGCTTTTTAAAAATAAAATGGTATAATGCAAAACAACTAAACAGAAAATCTAATATATTAGTCACAAAAACTTAGATACTTGATGTAAAAATTCTTCCGATCCGAAAAAAGGCATTTAAAAATGCCTCATTTAAAATAAAATTTTTCTTTTTTTATAAAAGAGTGATAATATGATGCTTTTATAAGCAATTTAACTTGTTTTATATGGTATAGTAGTACAGTTAGAGATTACTTTATGTGTTGAATTTAGGAAATAATGAAATGTTGCAATTAAAATTTAGTTGATTTTATTTTTAAAAATGTTATAATGTTTTCAAAAAGGCATAATAACCTTAAATATAAGTAATTTTATAAAAATTTAAAATATAATTATCATTAAAAATGGTAGAAATAAAAAGAAGTTTGAGAGTAGTGATATTTTTAAAAGGGGACTAAATTTAAAAGGGGGCTAAAAATGAATAAAAAATTGTCGCTTATGCTTTGACATTTGTATTTTTGGAATATTATTTGCAATAGGTAATTTAACATTTACAGCATTTGCAATAGTATTATCAATGCTTATTTTAAGTATAAATTTCTATTTTTGAGATTGATTACAGAAAATAACAAAAGAAGAAGATGTAAAGCAAATAGAGATATAAATTTTTCTAAAATAAAAAGTAGAATGTATGGACTTTTGCTTTTAGATGAAAAATATGGATAATCAATTCTATAAACAAAACTTTAAAATTAAATTTAGAATTAGAGGACATTGGAAATCATATAAAGGATAAGAAAAATATTATACTAATCTTAAAAGAATTATCAAAGAATAATTTTTAGATATGCAAACAGATATTGAAAAGAATCAATTTATAATGATATGACATTTAAAGAATTTACTGAAAAAGATAGATTAGCATATTATGTTGAAAACATATATGATTAAGTTAAATAAAAATTAATCGTATATTATGATTAATTTTGTTATATATATATATTATTATTTAAAAAGGGTGGGTATAAAAATTGGATGAACAAAAATTAAAAAAGAGCCCTAAGATGTTTTGCAAAGATATAATTCAAACAGAAAATGATAGCAATAGCTAACCTTTTATCATTTCATGACTGAATTTGTAAAATCTAGAGGCTATGGCAAAGAATGTCTGGACACTTTTTAATTTTATTAGTTTTATCGGTTGTAATGAATTTCTATATATTTTTAAGAAACTCTCAAAATTCCGTATGTAGAACAGTAACTTCAGATGAAAATGTTTTAGATTTGAGTGAGGTAAGATACCATAGATACAAATTCTACTGATGCACAAAAGATCTTATTTCCTAAGAAGAACGATAGCACTTATAAGAGAAGTACCAGAAACACAAGAAAAGATTTGAAAATCAATTAAAAAGAATTTATCATATTTCACATCTAAACCAGTATTAACAAAATTATGGAATATTGATTTTAAGAGAAAGAGAAAATCTTTTTAAGAGATAAAAGTAGAAAATATGTTGAGGTTAAGAGTATAACAAGATTACAAAATCAACCAGCATATTTAGTAAAATGGGTTGAAACAACTATGAGTTATAATGGAACAGTAATGCTGCAAAGACATTATGAAGGAGTAGCATCAGTTTCAATTAATCCTACCAAGTGATGTGAGAAACATTAAGAGTAAATCCATTAGGGTTTTCTATCTTGAAGATTTATCAACTAAAATTGATGAATTATAAAAAGGTGATAATATGAAAAATAATTTTAGTAATATTATTGTTGCTTTCGACAAATGTATTTGCTAGTGAATACATGTTCAATGTCTTAGAACCATTTGGATCATTAAATGGTTTTCTAGCAGGGTTTATTGTAATAATGCAATATATAATCATATATGTTACTGGTATATCAATAATATATAGTGCATTAGAAATGGTATCAACCAGATATACCAAAGTTATTAATTAACTTTATTGGAAGTGCATTTAAAAATTATATTAGTTTTAGAATTTCCAAAAATAATTGTATCAGTTGTAAATGGTTTTTAGTGCTGGTGGAAAAACAGTAACAAATACCTTTCGGTTCGGCAACAAGTCAAATTGGAGCATTAGCTGGGAGTAGAGGTTTTAAAGCCTTAATTGATTTTTAAGTGCAATTAATATTGCTGTTATAGTAGTATTTTTAGCATTAGCGATATTAGTATTTATGTGGAGTGCTATGAACTATGTAACAAATCAAGATATTTCTGGTTTAATAAAGCATTTCATAACTGGATTTTTATTTATAATGTTAGCATCATTTTAAATGACATCAATGCTTTCTAAAAACAAGAATGAGATGGAACAGAAATACCATTAAAAAGTATTGACATAATAAAGGTTAGTACAATATAATGAATTATTTACAATAACATTAATATTTATAGAAATTTAAAAATGAAAGGAATCAGTGGGGAAAAATATGAAAAGAATTTAAACAAAGTTAAGAATTTTATATTTTTAACATTAGCATTTTTACTAACAAATATAGTAGCATTTGGTGCTGAGGCACAAAAATGCAGCTAGTGCTGAGGAGGATTATATACAGCCCCAGGTGCAAGTTGGTGGTGGAGGAGCTGGAGGAGGTGGAGGTGGATCATCTCCATCTTCGACAGTGGTTGCAAATGATTACAAAAATGTAGACCTAGTAGACTTCTAATGAAGTTTAGAGGAATCACAATTATCATATTCGCATTGATAGTTGGTAGTAGTAATTATAATCAGTATTATCAAACAAATCTCTAACCCAGATTTAACACAAATTATAATAACAGCTTTAACAATCATTTTGGCGATATTCTTAGTTTTCGGTTTCTATGTTTAATAGATGATGTTGCTGGAACAGAGTTGCCAGTTAGAATGATAACAAAATACAATTGGGATGTCAGTCTGGTTTTATAAGAGTAACTCAAAAATAATTAATGTTATGTATAAATAGGTAATTAATAGGAGTGAAACATGGAAATAATTGATAAAGTACAATAGCAAATATCTTTTTATAGGATAAGAGATAAACTTTATACTCAAGTAATGTAAGAGAGAAAATATTGCTTTAAGAAATAATGTTTTCTACTCCTATTTTTACTTAGTGAAGTAAATGAGATATGGAATTTTGATGGAGAACAAAAAATAAATTATCATATTTTGAAATGAAATTGAAGCATGAAGATGAAAATGACTTAGGTAGTACATATAATAGTTTAAAGAAAAGAATAGTTTTAATTAAAGAACAAATTGAATTATTTTTATAAGGAAATAATATAAAAAGGGAAATGAAACAATCTATAGAGAACGAAAGAGAAGTAAAGGAAAAACTAAATGACTTTTTAGAATTAAAAGAGAATTTTTCACTTTAAACGAAAATGAATATATTGATTTATTTAAAAGACTTGATAAAATATACATACAAATTTTAGTGAAACTAAACAAGATTAATGGGAAAAGGATAAAGATATATTAACAAAGTTTTATCTAAATAGAAATGTAGTTAATGCAAGAAATAAAGCAAGTTTAATTACTACTGATGTTGATGATGATCCATTTTTAGTTTTAGTTTTCTGTATTTTTATAACAGTATATCTGATGTTAATTATTCAGTGTTTAATATTGATATGTTAAAAAGAGAAGTTAATAAATTATTTATGTTAAACAAACTGAATAATGAATTTTATAATTTATTAATTTGATATGCATGTAATGTCTATGGAAGAAATATTATTTAGCGAAAAATAATTTAGGTATAAGTTGGTGGTGATATAAAAGGATTAGCAAAGTATGATTTCATGAGTAGGATAGGACTTATCGAAAATGCGATAGATTATTGGTAATAAGACAAACTGAAAAACGACAAAAGAAAAATCACAGAAACTAATATTTATAGAAATTTCAATTTAGAATATTTTGATAAAGTGAGACATTAGATTTAATAAATATAGATTTTAGAAATTTCAGAAGATATAGATGAGAGAGTAAAAATTATTAAATAATAAAGCACAAGAAAATTTAGAAATTCTTTGTAGTAACTTATCTGATAGACATGGTTATATAAATTACTATAAAGCGAAATAAATTAAAAATATAACGATAAGTACAAAACAAGAAAACAGAGAAGATGATGAAAAGTATAAATAAAGGTTTTATATACTTAAAATTGAGTGAAAAAGATTTGGAAATTGATGGAACATTAGAACTTGAATTTGAAATAAAATTGGTCTAAAAAATAGTTCAGAAGAAAGAAAAATTAACATTTACAGATGAAAGTATAAAAACAGATAAGATAGAAACTATTTCTAAAATTTTACTTAATTCAGATCCAGACAAAAACTATTTTGATGGTATAGTTAGTAAAGATTTAGGGAAGAGGACAAGTAGATTTTTAATGTTTTCTTTAAGGCATTTACAGGAATATTTACAGTAAAAAGAGTATCAGCTTTTATCAAAATGATATAAAGACAAAAAGAAAGATATAAAAATGCCTATTGCACTTAACAGAATTAATAAAAGTATTTATTATGAAAAGACAAGAGTTAATCCATTGACTGGAGAAATAATTGCAAACAGTAGATACAAGAAAAAACTTAGAAGATGTATTGTTACATACTTATTATATATATATATGCAAAGTTTATATTTGATGTTAAAAGAAAGAATAAGAAATAATAAAAACTTTAAGACAATAGAAGGTTTTACATTTGAAAATTTCATAAATTTACAAACAGTGTAAATATACCAGATACAAGACATAGTTTATTTAGATACATAAATTATTATTTCTTTTGAGAAATATGAACCATTTATAGAAAAACTCAGCAAAATATAAAACCAATAACAAAAGATGGGGAAATAATAAAAGCTGAAATAGAAAACATAATAAATAATGTGATGAATATATTTTTGTTATCAAAGGTAAGGAATTTATATATTTACAAACTTGCATAAATTCAGTTTAGAAAACATAATTGATATTGAAATAACAACAAAACAATAGAATTAAGGAAACAATATATATGTTGGTGATGGGAGCAAATTTAAAAATTGAAGAAAAGTAAATATATAAAAAGAATATTAGGTATTACACTGAATTTTTAGAAAATTTTAATGCAGATTTTAATTTTTAAAATAAAAATAAAAGAAATAAAAAGGAGAAGAAAAATGAATATTAAAAAGAACATTACTAACTGCAACAATTTTAGCTGGTACTTTATTATCAACAACACCAGCTATGGCAAAATGATGATGGAAAAGGTAAAGTAGTTGTAACAAAGAAAGAAGTTAAGAAAAATACAAGTCTCTAATGATCATAACTGGAAAACAAGAAGCAGTAAAAAGAACTTCGACAATTTTTCAATTATGCTGAAGATAATGTATAGTGAGATTTATACTAAGGCTGATTTATTACAACAATCAAACTTGAAGCTGATGAAGATATTTTATATATAGTTGAGGAAATACAGGAGCCTTTTGATCGATCAGACAAGGGAGGAAAAAGATGGATCAAGTTTAGTATATAAAAAACCACTTTTGAAGATTTAGATACAAACATAGTTATAACAACAGATAAAAAGAGTATATTTCTTTTATGTAAAGACATCTAAGACAATATTTAATTCAATGGTAAGATTTCAATACCCTTATGAAAGAGAAATAGTTGCTTATGCAAACGAAATTGCATTAAACAAAATAAATAATCCAGCACCAGCTGAAGTAAAAAGAATGAAACATTACCTAACATATCAATGATAGGAAACGAAAAATAGATTTAAAGTATAATATAAATCCAATAATGCAATAGCACCAGATTTAGTATATAATAATGGACTAAAACTTATGTTAGATTAAAAGAAAGGAATACAAGGATGCCAATTTTGAAAGTTATTGGTCAGATGGAAAAGTAGAAACAGTAAATATGAGAGTAGATGAGGAGATGGATATAAATTTTATCATTGATAAAATTGTAAATAAAGGACAATTAAAAATTAGGAAAAAGAAACAGCAGTATTTGAAAGAATGAACTAAGACATAAGGGGTGTAAAAATGTCAGAGAATGTAAATACTAACTTTGATGATGATTTAGAAAAGCCAGATGAAGTTAATGAAGAACTTAATGTTAAAAAGGATAGCGACAATCAAAATAAAGTTGATGAAGAAGGTTTATCAGAGGAAGAAAAACAAGCTGAAAAAGCTAAGAAGATTAAGAGAAGTTGAAAGCAAATCTCAACAGATAAATCAAAAATTAGAAAGAGATGATACTGAAGAAACAACAGAAACTAAAACTAAAGCTACTGATGATTTGAATAGTGAACCAAAAAGTTGAAGGTAATAACAGATTTGGTTTTTATTCAAATAGTGGTAACAAAAACCTACAAAAGATAATGATAGTATCAATAATAACCTGGTGGAATAACAGAGATGAAACAAACTGGGAAAAGAAGGGTAATAAATAAGAAATTCAAAACAATAGGTTCGTTCTTATTAATTATGATAGTATAGCAACTGGACTATCATACTTGATGAAATCTTGTAGTAAAACCAGAAGAAAAAGGTAGTAGAGCAAAACTGAAGAAAATAAAAATGGTATGCAAGAAGTAGATATGTTTAAAAATATGCTAGTACAGATACATTAAACAATGAAAATCGTAACTGGGCAAGGAAGTAGTTTTTAAAGATGATGTCAACAGTGAAAATATCTAACATCTATGTAGATAAAGATAGTAGAATTGTAAGATACCAAAGAATGGATGATGGAAAAGTTTATGGTATTGATAAAGATGGAAATATAGTATTGGATGCAAACGGAAATCCTATATTACAAAAATCAAGAAGAATATAATTCAACTGAAGGTTTAGAAGGACAACCACAATCAGATGTTGATATAGCAAAGCAAGAACAAGAAAGTCTTGAAAATTAAAATCAAATGGAAAGTGAATTGTTAGGGAAAAAGAGAAGGGATATTGAGGGATTAGACAATGCAACTTCTAGTGGACTTGAAGAACAAGTTAAGAAAGAAAAATACCTAACACAACACTATTAAGATGAAGGAGTTGGAGCACCTATTACTGCATATAGGGTGGTGATGCAAGATAGAATACAATACTTATCAGCGAAAGCACAAAAAGAAGAGGCAATGCAACAATTAAAAAGTTGTAAATGAAAGTCTTAGTGCAAAGTAAAAAGGGCAGGAGGAAGTAATGGTTTTGGAATAAACTATAAAGTCAATAAAGTGGATAGTGCTGTTGCAGATATATTTTGGAACAGATCCTACTGGTGTTCAATTTAGTGCTGAGTTGGTGGTTCAAATGGAAGAGCTGGAATGAAAACAAATACAACACCTTATTATTCTTATGAAAAGAAGAAGGTAAATATGATATATTTGAAGGTACATTAATTCCAGCTGTAATACAAAATCAAATTAACTCTGATTATAAAGGAAGAGTATTAGCACTTGTATGAGAAGATGTTTATGATAGTTTAGTGGAAATGTATTATTAATTCCAAAAGGTTCAAGAATATTAGGTGAAATGTTACCACTTAATACAAATGGGGACTTGAAAAGAATTGTAACTGTTTGGGATAGAATAATATTACCAAACGGAGATAATATCTTATGGAAAATTTCAGAGGACAAGACTGAACTGGAATAGATGGAATTGAAGGTAAGGTTAACAAGATACTCTAAGAAAATTGCAGCGTGTAGTTTTAGCAAGCGTCTTTGAAGGTACTATTGGTGGTACTCGACTTTTACCAGAAATTATGTTGGCAGCACGACACAAGAGATGGAGTTATTTATTCTGATAGTGGAGCAACTGCTGGAAGAAGAATAGGTGATACTTTAACAGAAACAGTAACATAAAGAAGTTGAAAAAGTTGTAACTAGACCCAATACAGTAACTTTACCAAGTGGAACAAAGACAAATCATAGTTGTACAAATTGACATAAAACTTCCAAAATATGAGAGTTAGATAATATAACTTATAAAAGGATATTATTTTAACTATAAGTATCTTCTTTTATAAATATAGTAGAGTTTGAGAGTAGTGATATTTTAAAAGGGTTATAAAGCAAAAATAAATAGGTGAAAAACAATGGGGAAAATAGATATTAAACTAAACGAACACCAAAAATTTAATTTTAAAATTATAGTTTTAACTGGACTTTTTCTTTGCTTGGATAGTAGCTGTGATACTATTTTGAATATATCTAGTATTATTTTATATAAGTTCAGTAGGGCTAGGTATTATATGGTTCTTAGTAATAAGATTCTATATTTTATAAAGATGGAGGACTCAAAAAGTATTTCATAGGTAATAGTAAAGAAAATAAAGAAAAAGACAAGAAGTAGAGATAGTTTTAAAGAAAGTCTTAACATTTGAAAAAGAATATGTTAAGAAAATGGGAGAAAGTGGAATAGCCAGTTATGATGAACAACAAAAAGAGATGAGAGCTAACAGATCACAAAAATTTGGGGTCCATAATGTTAACTGTGTCATTCTCATGGTTATCAATTGGTACTATGATAATGGCTTATAAATTTGGTAATCAAGATATTGTAACATATATAAAAGAAATATACAGTATATAATGATGCACAATTTCCAGCTGTACCTATGGAATTTAATGAAGAGCAATTAAAAAGTATAGTAGGGTTTTAGCAAAAAGTAAAGCTGATTATGAAAAAGGCTATAAAATATCATATAGAAACGACATATATTATTTAACAAAGCCACTTGTTAAACTAGACTAAAAATTTTGACTGAAGAACAAGTTGGTAAAAATGACAAGAGTACCAGTTAAAGGTGTCACCAAAAGCTATTGAAGAACAGCAAAATTAAATAATAGTTATTATCAATTTAGATAAAGAATTACCAAGAAAACAAGATTTTAATTTGGAAATATCAGGCTGAATACCGATCTCGTGAGATAGCTGAAAAGGAGTAGAGTATGAAAAACAAAATATAGAATTTTTAAATAAACAAAGATCTGGTATTGAAAAATCTTTATTTGCAATGCAAAGTCAAGCGAAGAATATGAAAAAGCAATTACAAAAATTGATGATGAATTATCAAAAGCACCATTTTGAGTAGATTTTCATCACTTATGTTCTTAGGTTTAATTTATATTTGGATATAATATACGGAGTTATAAGAAAACAACAAATATTAAAAAGAAGAAAAAGAACTTACAACATGATGGTACTGCAAGATGGGCAAGAATTGAAGATATGCCAAAAAGGTGCAAACCAGCTGAAAAAAGCATTGTCAACAGATTTATTGGTACAAAAGGAGTAATACTTGGTAAATTTAATGGTTTCATTAAAGGATGATAGTAAAACACATATACTTTATCAGCACCCAAGACTGGTAAAGGGGTATCAATTATCATACGCTAACTTATTGATGGTTAGATGAAAGTGTTTTTGTACTTGATATTAAAGGGGAAAACTATCAATTGACTTCTGGTTACAGAAAAGAAAAATTTAATAATAAGATCAGGAGACTTGCACCTGTCAAGTGAAAGTGCTAAATATAATCCAATGGAAGAAATTAGAGTTGCTTTTTGCAGTGGGATTACAAGAAAGTGAAGATATAGACAACATCTGCATCTTTAATTTCACAATCTGATGATGGGGAAAAAGCAGATCCATTCTGGGATGAAAAACTGGAGTACTTTTTATTCAAGCCTTTAATGACATTCCAGCATGTATAGGATAAGACAAAATGGAATGGAAAATGTATGATGAGTGGGGAACTGGATATACACCTAGTGAAGAAGGACTAGAAGCAAACAGAAAAGCAAGTTTTTGCTGATATAGCTGGTGTTTTTAGTAAATCCAGATAATGATATGCCGTTAGAGAATATTTCTTATTCTTAGGGTGGAATAAATGAAAAATATTAGTGAAAAAGGAAATACTATTTATGGAGCTAAAAAGGGTGAAATGATAAAACACTTTGATCCAACAGATCCAAGAAACGATAAATTAAAGAAGATATATTATATTCTAACTATGCAACTAAAAGAGAATTAAGTAAACAAGAGGAATACTATCCTAATATGCAAGAGTTATTCTCTAAAATAGCAACAATGTCAGAAAATATGTTTGGTTCAGTTCAGCTGTTGGAGAAACAAAATTAAAAGTTTTTCTCAACTCCAATAGTAAATATACATACTTCTTCAAGTGATTTTAGAGTTTGGGATTTAATGAATTACAAAACTCCAGTTTCATTGTATTTAGTAATTGAGCCAAAGGACTTAAAGGCAATGGCAGCTCTTGCCAGAATATTACTAATTCAAATTGTAAACAAATTAACTGGTGAAATGGACTATATAGGTGGAGGGTTCTCATAAGTAGGAGATTACTATTTATGCTAGATGGGTTCCCAGCTATTGGTAAGATGGAAAGTATTGGATAAGGCAATAGGGGTCTCGTTGCTGGGTATGGAATGAAACCTATGATAATATTGCAATCACTTGATCACTATGCAAATATATGGAAAGAAAATGGACTTGTGTCAAACTGTCAAATACAAGTATATTATACGGCTAATACACGAAAGTGCTGAATATATTTCAAAGACTTTCGGTGAGTGAAACAATTAAGTATAAGAGTGATAAACAAGACAGGTATATTAACTAAGGAAACAAAGGACAGAAAAAGAAAGAGCCTTATTAAATGATGTCTGAAGTTAGATCGTTGCCATTATCTAAGATTTTTGATGAGTAGCTGGAGGTAAAACCACTCTATTTTAACAGAAAAAGATACAATATTTCTTGTGATGAATATAAGAAGAACAAAAAATACCTTATGTTTTATCCGAAGGTTTGGATAGTGATAGTAAATTATGAAGAACATATAAATGAGTTATCATACAAACTAAATAAACATGAAGAGAAAAGATATAATCAACAGATATGAAGTATTCTATATGCCAAAGAATGATATTTACGGATTCGAAAGCTCATTTTATAGATATTATAAAACTAACATGTATTAAAGTACTTTAAACAAGACATTAATCTTTGGTAAATATGAAAAGAATAGTAGATGGAACATTTACAGTAAAAGTAAAAAGGTTTTGTCGGTGACTTACTAAATAATTATGATTTTGAAAGCTGATGATAAAGCTAAGAAAAAGAAGTATTAAAAAGAGCTAGAACAAAACTTATAAAAGACACCAGAAGATATATTTGCGACTATTGAAAGAGTGATAGTAACGAATATCAAAGTCTAATGAAAAATTCATTAAATGGTGAGTGGTGCTTTTAGTGATAAAAACCATCAGGACCAGAAAGAATATTTGGTTGTGATAACTCATGAATTGTTTGAAAAACTATTTCTTTAAATACTATACAAGAGAATTGAAAAAGACTATTCTAATTTCTTATTGCCTATAAACTCTTGTGTACATTGAGATGTGGAAACTACATCAGATAAGAGAGCTGAGAGTTGTATTCTATGGTGCTTTATTATTTGATGAGTGTTAGAAACATTAAAGTTAAATACATTAAACTTTAATAAGGATAGAGACACAAACACAAGCTGAAGACAAAAAGAGAAGGACAAAGTGGGAGCCTAAACTAATTTTAGTAGTGCAGTAGAATTTGAAAACTGGCTATTTAATGGTAGTGTTATAATCAAAAAGCTTTTAATGATTTTCACAATGGATATACAGATAATGAAAACAAACATTCATTTAAAGCATTATTGGATGAGCAAGATAATTTGAGAAGTTTACAAGAAAAGTTAGCAAGAGAAAGAAAACATGAATTTTATTTAGAATTAAATACTCAATGAAAAGACAAAAGGGCTTGAACGAAGATGAAAAAGAAAAATTATCGACAGAAATGATGGAGCTGGATATTCGTATTATCTGAATTTGAGTATAAAGATCCAGAAAAGAACAGATGATACCATTTGAAATTTATGTACCTATTCCTATGAGAGTATGTTATATAGACCTCAAATAAAGGGAAACTTAGATAATAAGTAATCGCTAATATGATAATGAGAAATCTTCTACATTTCCTGCGAAATAATAACGGAACTTGAATAAACTTCAAAAGGATAGTATTATTCAGTGAAGAGCTTGAAAAAACTAAATCGATAATACACAAACAAGAAAGAGTGCAATAAAACCAGCAATATAAAAGGAGAAGAAATGGAAATCAAAGAAAACAATCAGAGCAAAAACAAGTTAATGATGTTATAAGTAATTTAAAAAGGTTAAAAGATGATGATAATATAAAGCTATTAGAAGAAAAATTAGCAAGAGCTAAAAAGAAAGAAGTTAAAAAGAACAAAAATCTATAATTGAAATTATAAAAAGATATAGATAAAATATCATATAGTAAGATAGCAAGTGAAATATTTAAGACAACAAGTGATACAGAACTGCTACAGCTATTGTAGAAATGCAAAAAGCTAAAATCAAGAAAGTGTTGATTATTTAGAAAATATCAAAGAAAAACTACAAAAATAATGAATATGAAACTGTATATGAAATGTTAGGACTTAAATATGAACCTAAAAGAAAGAAGAAGAACAAGAAAAGAAAATGAAGAAATTGAAACTTTTGATAATGAGTTTGAGAAAACGACAAAAAGAAAACAGATGATCTCCCAGGAGATGAAAATTATCATGCAGTATTAAGAAAGTAGAGTTGAATACACTCTACTTTTTATTTACTTTACAATTAAATATGGTATAACACATTTACCAAGTGGATAGAAATAAAGGAAAGTAATAGATGTTAGATAAAATCAATAGTTTAATAAAAGTTATGGTTAAAATATGAAAAAGCATAAAATGCTTTGGTAAAATTGAAGAAAAAGATTGAATAAATCAACATTTTTAAATAGAAATGAGTTTTTAAAACTATGAAAATTCATGTAATGAAATATTAACAGTAGTTGGTTTTAAATGTAAGTGATTGAAGCATTTTACCATCTCCTAAAATTTACAGATGAAATATTAACAGTAGTTGGTTTTAAATTGTAATTATAGATACTCATCTAGTTTAATTCCTAAACATGAAATATTAACAGTAGTTGGTTTTAAATTCTAGTGGTCTTTCGTGGCTCTTTTAGTTCTCTATCTATGAAGTAACAACAGTAGTTGGTTTTAAATGCACATATTTTGTAAATCCGATTTGAAGTATTAACAAGAGTTGGTTTTTAAATTATTCTTTATCTAACAAAAACTACATTATATTTATATGAAGTAATAACAAGAGTTGGTTTTAAATATGGAAAAGAAAGCACAAATAAAAATTAGAATATCTCATGAAGTGTTAACAGTAATTGTTTTTAAAATACATTTATTTATACTAATTCAGAAAACTAAACTTTCATACAAAAGAAATAACAGTAGTTGGTTTTAAATGAGGAAGTATGAATTAGAAAAATGTATTTGGTAATTAATATAACAAGAGTTGGTTTTAAATGTACTATATAGTTTCATTTTGTTGTATATTTCTATAAAGTAACAACAGTAATTGTTTTTAAAGTTTGATGAATTAGAAGTATATATAAAAACTAAAAATATTAACAAAAGTTGTTTTAAATCTTTTGCTATATCTCCATCCATTTTTAAATATAAAAATAATAACAGTAGTTGGTTTTAAATTAGAAATTTCTATAGTTTTTAACTTCTTCTACAACCATAAAGTATTAACAGTATTTGTTTTTAAATCTTTTGTTATATCTCTATTCATTTCTAATCATAAAAGTAATAACAAAAGTTGTTTTTAAACGAGCAATAAGCAGGTTTAATTCAGTTATCCTAGATGAAATAATAACAAAAAGTTGTTTTTAAAAATATATTTTCTTATAGACTTTTAATTTTTATGAAATATTAACAAAAGATGTTTTTAAAATACTAAACTGGTTATTTAAGAAAAGATTTGTGAAATATTAATAGTGAGTTGTTTTTACTTAACAAAATTAATTTATATTTAACAGTAAGAAAAATAAAATAAAAAGGTATTCCACCTTTTTATATTAATTTTAAGTTGCCTTTTTATAAAAATGGTATAATACATTTATCAGGAGTGATATTATGGAAAAAGTAAAAATTTTAAAAAGAAGAGAAAGAGAAAGCAACATCAAAGAAGTTGCTGATAAAATAAGTAAAATAAGACAGTAAACAGAGTTTAGCTTTTTGCTTGTAATCTTATTTTAGGGATAATTATTGGTATTAGTTGTAGTTTGATTGCTTTTTACTTATTTTAATTAAAAATGGGAGTGATATTTTATGAAGAAAAGTAATAAAAAGGCAAAGAAAAAGAAATTGTAGATTAGAAGCAAATAAGGAGTTGTTTTTGTAAAAAGAAAAAGTTTTAAAAATAGTTGAAGTTTTTATTGAATATAATAGTAAAAATATAATACCAGCAATATTTTTAGGGCTTTAATCCCATGAGAAATTTATACGAATTTGAAAGACAATCTACTACTTTTCCTAAAGAAAGAGTGAAAGTTAGAATGAGGAGAAATGCAATTAAACGAAAGAAAAAGTTTATGTTTTGATTTAAAAGGATGACTCTACAAGAATTTGGATTAAGAGTTTTCAGCTATATGACTATTTGTTTTCCAGTGATGTCTATTGATTTGAAGTAATTGGTGAACAAAGAGCAACACGAATATTAAAAACATTTTATTATATTTGCTTTAATTGTTATTTTAGTGTTTTTGTTTTTACATTCAAAATTAAAATTTTTAGGAGTTAAGATGAAAATAAACAAAATAATCATTTTAATGTTTTTATATATAAGTTGTAATTCGGAGAACAAAAATAGAATATAAAGAAGAATTAAAATTAGAAACATTATTAAAGATAAGTCCTGAAAAATGAAAAATGAACTTAAAAATCTTATTTTAATTCAAATGCAAATTTTTGAAAGTATAAAAATGAAATAAATGAAAATGTAAAAAGAAAATAAAGAAAATTTCACATTGAAAATAAAAATTGAAGCTAATGAAAAATTAAATGATTTTTAGATAAAGAATTTTCCTATAGTAAGTAAGTACACATCGAGAACAAGGATATGAGGCACTGATAGACATTATTGAAATACTGGTTATTCATTAGGCAATGGTGAATATTATAAAAATAGAATTTTTTATGCTAAATATGTACTATTTTTGCTTGTAGATGACACTCTGATAGATCGATATTTTCTTTTCATTTGTTGATATAAGGTACTGGCGAAAAAGATAATACTTTTTCTAGTTTCATGGAGAATATAGAGGATACAGCATATTTAAAAAGGACAATGGATGAATTAAAAGAACAAATAAATAAAACACAAGAATGTGAGTAGAATTGAAAATAAAGATGAATATGAAACTGAAACAGCTAATTTTAGTAAAAATATTTAGAAAAATATGAAAAATACAAATACAAATATATTGAATTAACATTAACTCTTATATATATTTTTCTATAAAAGTTAAAAAGATTATAGTGAAATTTGAAAATAATACCCTTAGAAATTAAAGATCTGAACAAATTATTTTCTTTTAAAAATGAATAGGAGTGATAAAACATGAAAGCAATGTCTGTTTATATGTTAAAAAGCCAAAAGCAGTATATAGCAAAAATAAGAAGCAGTTGATAGTAAAAGAAAAGATATTTATGCATTTTATAGTGCATACTTAGTATATACCTTTTGAGGCTTTTTAACTGAAAGGGAATTTAATGACTTTGTTGTTTGCGATTGTTTTATGTAGCTTTTCATGGTTTTGCAATAGCATTTATAGGTATCCCAATTATTTGAGAAAAAGAAGGAAGTGATATAAATGAAAAATACTAATGATGTACTTTTTACATTAGTTTTTACAAACTTTTTCAAGTCCAATGTACATAGAGATTATTTTACTGTTGATTGATGGAAATTTTTAAGAAAATATTATGGTGAATATGATGATTTTGAAAAATGGAATTTATATTGGATAAATCTGAAAAGAAGAATTGATAAAACAACTGATAGATGAAGAAAATTGGAAATTTCTACTAGAAAAATATAATGAAATCAATATTTAGCAAAGAAGTTGTGGAAAAGAATGATTTTTGATTACTTTAAATATAATTATAAATATTATTATTCGATATTTTAATTTAATGATTTTCTTGATAGTTTCAGTAACATTTTCCCTTTTAATCTATTGGAAAAAGACAAGAACTAATCCATAGAAAAATACTTTTTAAAAATTATTATATGTTTCTTTGTTTTTATTGCAATGTTGGTCAGTAGGGTATTTTAAATTTTTGTTGTTTGAGAGTGATAAATTAAAGAGTTAACATAATATGTTAAAAAATATATTTTATATATATGTAAAGGAGTTGGAAAATATGGTTTTAATTTAGTTAATATTGTGAGTTGGTTCTTATATTACTTGCGATAGTATTTGTTGTTGGAATGTTTGGTTTGTGAAAGTACCTCTAATAAAATTGCTGTGGGTGGGTTTTATCAAAAGAAGAGTAAAAGGAAGAGTAGCATCTGTTGGTTTGAAAGATGAGCTGATCACAGTAAATTTGAATGTTTTTCAGTTGATGTAAATACAGCTGTTGCAGTTCCACGACAGATTTTATAAATATAAAAGTGGATGCAGTTGTAAATTTACAAAGTCAGATGAAACACCAGGAAGTCTTAGAAATTGCTATAAAAACTTTTTAAATAAAGAAAAATGAGTAAATTGAATCATCTGTAAAAGATGTTTTAGAAGGAAATTTAAGAGAAATTGGGACAGATGAAATTACAAGAATAATACAGAAAACAGAAAGAATTTCAATGAAAAAGTCCAAGAAAATGTAGCTCCAGATTTAAGAGAAATGGGGGTTAAAAGTAATGTCATTCAATGTACAAAATTTCCAAGAAGATAAACAAATTATTGAAAAATTTAGAAAGGTGAAAAATATATCTAAAATATCAAAAGAAAGCATCTATTGCGAGAGCTCAGCTGATAAGGAAATAGAAATAGCAAAAAAGCTAATGCTAATAAGGAAGCTATGGATATTAAATTAAAAGTACAACAAGAAATAGCTGAAAAAGAAAACTTGGTAGAAATACAGCTGAATTAAAAATAAAAGCCGATACAGAACAAGCTAAAGCTGATATTACTGATGATTTAGAACAAGAGAGAAAAAGAAAAAGAAATAGAAGAAGTATGGGCAAATCTAATTTAGTAAAAAGAACAAAAAGCTATTGAAACTAATAAAGCAAAATATGAAGCTGAAACAATAGTTCCAAAACAAGCAGAGGCTGAGTTGGGCTAAAAAGTTGAGATAACAAAAGAGGCAGCATAGGAAGAACAACAAAATGCAGAAGCTAAAATTATACAAAGAACAAAAAGAAGCAGAGGCAATTAAATTAAAAAGCATTGGCAGAAGCTGAAGCAATTAGAGAAAAAGCATTAGCAGAAGCTGGAAGCAATAAGACAAAAAGGACTTGCAGAAGCTGAAGTAAAAGAGCTTTATTGTAGTAGAAGCTGAAGGAGTTAGAGAGAAAGGACTTGCCGAAGCAGAAGCACTTGATAAAAGCGGGAAGCGCAATGGCTAAATATGGAGAAGCTGGAAAACTTGAAAATGTACTTTTAATGCTTTACCATTAGTCGCTAAAAACTTAGCTGAACCCGTGCGTCTAAGATTGGTAATATAACTATGTATGGTGAAGGAAACACAACTAAAATTTATGTCTGAAATGACACAAAACTTAGATAAAATTTTAGTGCAAATGATGGTTTAGGAATAGATGTTAAAAGTTTACAATAAGTTCATATTTAGGGTGGAAAAGTAGCACAAAACTAAGAATAGTATAAAAGATGTTACTGAAAACTAGAGAATAATTTTGAAAAGGGAAAGAGTGAATGATCTTTTCCCTTTATAAAAGAGGTGTAAAATCAATTGGATAAGATTGTAGAAAAGCCATAGAAGTGGTTTCTGAAAAGAAAACAATATTTTTCTTTTGATTTTTATATGCTTTAATAATGCATTATACATAATTTCTTTTTGAAAATTATAAATTTAAAATTGAATGCATTTATCGAAATAGGCATTGAGATATTTTATTGCTTTTGGTTATTTTTATTTAGACTTTATAAAAAGAAATCTTGAATAAATATTTTAATAAAGATGATAAAGAATACATTTTAGCAAAAAGAAATAGAGATAAAGTTTAGAAAAGTGAGAAAAGAAAAGAAAGAGAAAAATAAGAAAAACATAGTTTTAGAAGAAGAGAAACAAGAAAATATAAAAGAATTTGAAGGACTTTTAGAGGAAATAGAGAGAGAAAGGTAATGAGGTGTGTTAAAATTATGACTAGCTAATGTAATTAAGTATTATTTTGTCTCATTATTTGTTATTATTTTATATTTAGTCGTGATCTGCAGAGTTTTGAGATAAAAAGAAATTTATATTAAAAATGGCATTTTAGAATACAAATTTCTTTTAAATATAGATTTTATTTCAAAAATGATTTTAAAATTAAACAATTTTTCAGAAAATGAACTATTGAAATTAGGAATTAATTTAAAAATTATGTGATAATTCAGAATTACATTATCAAAATTATATTTTGAAAATGAACTAATTAATGTTTTAAATAGTAAAGAATTTATGAAACTTTTAGAAACATAGAAAAAGAAGAATTTAAAGAAATTTTAAAATGCAGAAATAAACAAAACATAAAAACATCGAAGAAAAATAAAACTATAAATACATATTTGAGAGATAAAATTGAAATTTCAGATGAAATAATAGTTGAGAAAATATAATAATTTATAGGAAGGCACAAATGATAAAAAGATAGAATAGGAAATTCATTATTATTTTCTGTTAAACCATATATAGATGAATTATCTTGGGATAACTATTCTGGGTTTAGTCCACTTACAATAACTTTGCGGACTAGAGAAGCAGAAGAAGAATTAGGTATTGAGTAAATGTTTTATTTATAATTTCTTTAAATGACAATATTAGCGAAATTTTTATGGGAAAAATGATGTTTTGCAGTAGTTATTGACTTTAAAAGAGAAAAATAAGATATTATTTTAATGAAAGTGAGAAGAATGTATGATTTGAAATTTTCAGTTTTGAAAAATTATATCTCAAATATATATATATTATACAAATAAAATGAATGACATTCAAAAAATATAAAGAAATAAACAGTAAATTAGAAATGTTGTTATTAGAAAATAAAAATAAAAACACTATCCTTTGAGAGAAGAAGTAAATGGTGATACAAAAATTGAAATAGAATGGAATGATAATATAGAAGAAAATAGAAAAATGAAATGGAACATATATTTAGTGAAATATATAAGGGCATGAAAAATTGAAATGGGTAATATATGATTTTCAATTAATGAGAATTAGAGCTTGGGATAAAAGTTATGTTAGAAATTTTATTATAAATAAAGAAAACTATAATACATTTATTTTAGTCTCATAAAAAGAATTTTGTTTGTAAAAATAATAAGGGGTAGAACTAAAATGGCTGAATAATGGTATTAGGATTAATTATGATGTTTTCTGGCTTTACAGTAGTGAAAACTTAGATAGTATAGGGGATTAGGGAATGACTATTATGATAATAGTTTTTTCGTTGGTTTGGATTAACTCATTGGGGTTATAATTTTTAAGATGACACTGAAGAAAAGTATTTGAGAGTAGTGGTACTAAAGGGTTTTAAAAAGGTAAAATTAATCAAATTTGATTGATTTTATGTCATTACTATTGAATTTTTATATAAAAATGGTATAATGTAAAAAATAAACTATAAATAGTGTTAAATTATTAGAAAAAGGAGATGTTTACTGGTTACATAATCTTGGAATTAAATTAATTTATTTTGATTTATTCATTATATTGGCTCATATAATATATTTCTTTTCATTTCAAAAATAGAAATTCAATGAATTTGCTATGAATATATTAGTTTGTGTAATAAGTTTAATTTTTATTTTTATAATTATAATTTTTAAAAAAGGTTAGGAATTAAATTTTTAATAAAAAGAGTGTTTTTCACCTAATTATTTTATAAATGAGTTTTCATTTAAAAATGGTATAATATATATAAACTATAAGGAGTGATATTATGGAAATCAATATAAAAATATGGAAATTTAGATGGAATAACAGTATTTAAGTGGTTTAAATCAATCATTGTTAGAAAAAGGAATAGAAGAAATATATTTAGATAGAGAAAAACAACTGAAAAGAATTTTTAATAGGGTTTGAATTTTTGACTTTGAAATGCAGTTAATTGCAAGAAATGAAAATAATTGAAGAAAGTAAAACAGATAACGAAATAATCCATAGATGAAATATTAAAAGAAAACTTTGAATAAAGATGAAATTTTTGCTAGATATTGAAAAAATTCATATTAATAAAAGCCTTAATAGAACAAGAAATTTTAACTGAAGGACGTACTTTATTTTTCTTACCCAGAAAGTGAAACACATCCTAAATTTCAAGTTATATTATCAGAACTTATCGTAATGATAAGATATAAGGTCTGATATTATTTTAGCAACTCATTCACCTTTTATCATATCAGCGATTGAAACATATAAATTACAATACGAACTTGATGAACAAACTAATTTTTACTATGTAGATAAAGAAAAAGGTAAGGTTATAGCTACTAATGTTAGTGCTGATGTTAATAAAAATTTATTCTATCATTATGTACACCTTTTTGAAATGGAAGATCTAGAATGTAAACTAACTAAAGAAAAATTAAATTCGAGGTAATAAGATGGATATAAAAATATAAGAAGGAAATATTGACAAAAACTTGTTTATAATATTAATGATATTATAATACATTTCAAAATGATAAGTTTTTCTAATATGGAAATAATTTCATTTGATTACAAAATTAAAAATTTATAAATAAAAAGAAAACACAATATAAATTGATTTTAGAAATAAAAACATTTATAAAAACAAGACTTTATACATTTGGGAATGGTTTATTGATGAAAATAAAAATCTTGAAACCTTTTAACAAATTTTATCTTAAAAATAAAGGCATTATGTGAAAAATAAAGAAATAGATTTAGTAAATGAATTTGAAAAATTTTTTCATATTGTATTGTCCTAGTTTTTTAAATTTCACAAAGTCTTAGAAACAATTATCTTAAATGAAGGTACTGAAGTTATTGAGTTTAATTTAGCATTTCGTTTATTTTTAATGTTAATCTTAGAAAAAGAAATAGATATGAATTTATTTCTTGTTTTTAAAGATATAAGGACTGTTAATAAAAATATCGGAACCCTAATAACAAAAATAAAAATAATAGAAAAATTGATTAGAAAAAGGCTTTTTCTATTTGAAACAAGCCTTGAAAGATATGAAAAATACGATAGAAGATATAGATGATAAATTACTTGTAACACAATATTTTTATAATAAACATAGCTAAAATATTTAAAGAACATTATAAAGAAAAAGAAATAAATTTCTTAAATATTTTAAAAAAGAAAAATAGAAAAGAAATAGATGAAAAGGAGTATACGAAAACTTATTAAGGTTAAAGGAGTAACTAATTTTGATAACATCTTAGTTTATCTAAAGTACTGTGAAGATTGTAAAATAAAATACAAAAAGGAATTTCTAGGGCAACAAATAAAAGAATTTGAAATTGCCTCGCAAATATTCTTGCTATTAGCTTTTAAAACATTTCTTAATAAAATTACCAGAAATTAAAGATAAGAAAAGTTAGAAAGAATTAGAAAAATGCTATAAAAAGCTAGTAAAAAGTCCTTATTAGAAGTTAAAGAAGAAGAAATATTAGAATATTTAGAAAGTATAGATAATAAGGCACCAAAAAGGAATACAAAAATGCAAAGGAGAATAGAAAAATGCAAAAATTTTATATTATCCGTAAATGTTAATGGTATAAAATGTATAGATGAGAGAGATTATATTTTTGATAAAGCCTTTAAAAAGTTAATACTTTTGGAGTTAATATTAAAGGAATAAAGGGTCTAAATGGTCTTGGTAAAAACAGCTTTTGTTAGTGGTATAAATTTAATGAAGGAATTAGTTATAAAACTAATTTTTAACAAGTAATAATAATTTAGAATATTTAAGAGAACTTATAAATTATAGAATTAATAAGGCGAACATAGAATTAGATTTTTAATTATAACTGATGATGGGAAATATAGATATTTAAGATGAAATAGAAATTGAAAAACTAGAAAAACGAAATAAAAATAACTAAGGAAAGAATAGCAAGTAAAGAATTATATTCAAATCATATAAAATCGGAATTAATAATTGAAAATGGAAAAATAATAAAAGATGAGATACATATAGGTACTCAAAAGAAAAATGTAGAAGAAACTACAAAAACTTATTAGATAAAAAGAAGTATTGTAAATATTATTAATTCTACTAGCCTTGAATGTGGAGATTTAGAATATATCTATATGTTTTTACAACAATTTATACATAAAGTGTAAAAAGATATAAAAAGTCTGAAAAACACTAAAAGGTTATGATTTAATTTTTAAATATTGATAAATTAGAAGGGTTTGAGACTTACATTGGAGATTTTTAAGAGATTTCAAAACCAGATTCTAGGTAAAATAGTTATGAAATGAAAAGAAAAATGAAGATAAATTATATATTAACATTTATTTTAAGTACATTGATTATGATATAAGTTACAAAAAATGAAAAGTAGGGGCATAAAAATCTGTTTAGTATGTATAAATACTTTGAGGCTTTTAAGCAATAATAATGTTGTTATCATAGATGATTTAGATGCAAAAATGGAATATGGGTACTTAAAAGAATTGATAGATAATTTTGATTTAAGAGAAAAAGGACAACTTATATTCACAACAAGAGAGTGTACTTTTAACCAAGAAAAACATAATTGAAATCAAATAATAAAAGCTGGAGGTAGAAAATGAATAAAAAATGAAATTTTTATGAAAAAGATGTGTGTGATGTATGGAAAAATAACAGTCCTTTAATTGTTTGTGCCAAAATTTGTGGTATTGAAAACGAAATTAGCGAACAAATAGAGTTTTATAAATTTTTAAACGACAATTTTTCTAATTTAATTAAAGAAAAACATAAAAAGATTAGAAGTCAATTTTTATAAAATCTTTTTAAAAGAAAAGTTTTTGAAAGTAAAAAGAAAAAAATAGAAATAGAAAATTTATATAATCAACTGTTAAAAATAATAAATGATTATAATAATGAAAAATCAGATAAAAATAAATTTGTAAGAAAAATTTTAATATAAGGAGCTTTTTATGAAAATTATAAGGAAAATGTTGAAAAATTAAATTTAGGTAGCTAAGAATGATTTTTCAAAAGAGCTATATAACAAACTTTTTAATGAAGAAAACAATTTTGGAATGTCAAATAATGAAGAAATAGACTTAACTAAAAATGTCGATAGAAACTTTTTAGAAAAATATGATAAGGAGCTTTTGACTGAAGAAGAAAAAGAAGTTTTTTGTTAAACTTTCAAGATTGTAGCAAAATACAAGTTTTTCTAAAAAGAAGAGTTTTTCAAAACAGTAAAGATTAAAGATAGATATTTCTTTTTAGGGCATAAAGCTGAAGATATTGGCGAAGCTTTTTGATCCTTTTCTTTTTGAAAAAGAAGATAAAATACATATAAAAGAAATAAAAAGAACAAAAAAAGAAATTGATAATATAAAAAGTATGAGAATTATAGGTTGAAAAAGCATATATATGCTTTTTATTATTACTTATAATATAAAAATGGTATAATACATTTAAGAAAAATATTATTTTTTAGAAAGGAGTAAAAATGGAGGGTTTAGAAAAAATTTTGATTTTAGATTAGTTATTTTTAATAGTGTTGTTGATAATTCTTATAATAGTTATAGGTATGCTTATTATTAACTTTTAGTGATGACTTATTAAATATTGTCATGGATAATTGGTATTCTAGTTGCTTTTAGTGTAGTTGATATAAATATTATTTTTAGATATTTTAAAAGAAAACAAAAACTATAAAAATAGAGCAAGAAATGATTGCTGAAGAAAAAAGAAAAGAAAAAGAAACAGTGGAAAAAATCAATGAAATTTTTTTAAAAGTAATAGAACTATTTTTAAGAATAGAACTAACTGCCGAAAACAGAAGATATGGTAGAAAGAAGAATTAGAGGCAGTAATTATGAAAATAATAGAGCAAAGTGATGATGGTAAGAGATTAGTATTAGTAAAAGCCATTAGAATTTAGATTTATAAAAAGAACAATTTGAAAAAGAATTAAAGACAAGTATTTATGATGAAAAATTTTTGGAAAAAGCAAAGAGAAAGAGAATTTGAAACAAATGAATTTAGTTTTAAGATATTATGAAAATAAAGAAGTGATTTATAAACAATTTATTTATGGAAAACTAGAGTTATATTGCACTCAGATAATAAAAGATATAAATTTGAATTGATAGAACAATATACAGCTTTTTGAAAAATACTTCTAAAAGATTTTTGATACCATTCAAATAGTAATAGAAAAATACGGAAAATTTAGATTTTAAAAATTTAATTGATAGCACTCAATTACAAAATGAACTAAAGAAATGGAATTATTATTTAGAAAAAGAAGAAAAAGGTGAAAATGAATATATTTATACCTTTTCAAATACAAAAAGAAATAAGAGATGAGAAAACAACCTAATTTTTATGATAAAGCAAAAATAAAAGAAAGGGGCGAATAATGAAAGAAAAATTTATCGGTATTATTATCTTTTGTTAGCTGGACTTGGAATAGGAATTAATATAATTCGTTTTATTTATAAAAAGAAATGTTAGTAAAAATGAAGTAGAAAAATTTTTATAATGCTAATAGTTATATGTTCAATAGTTATTCTTATTCAAAAATTCTATATTAAAATAAAAGGAGTGATTTTTATATGTGGTTACAAAAAGATGGAGTTTATTATGGGAAAAAGAATTTTTTCAAATTTATGTAGAAAAATATTTTTGATAAAACAGCAAATAATACGATTATATCTTTAGAAAGAAATGAAGATAATATAATGCTTTCTAATATAAATATGAGAAACTGGGACTCATTGTTTACTGTATGCAATCTTTCAAATGCTGAAAGGGCTATAAATTATAGAAGAGATTTGGAATATCATGAACAAGCAATTATGTTTAATCCAGAAACAGATTATTATAATCCAATTGATAAAGAATTAAATTTAAAAGATGAAGAAATAAAAGAAATGGCAAGAATTATAATTCTTTTCAAATTTTTATAGCTATGATATTGCACCAAGTCTTTTAGAAATGAGAGCTATTGATTGGTTATATCAAATTATAACTTTTAAAAGAGAAGAAAAATTATGATATGTATGATATTTTTAATTTAATAAAAGAAATTAGAAGTGCAACTCCAGAAAAATTAACGAATTAATTGTTACTGGCGAAAATGAATTAGAACAGAAAAAGAAATTTTGCACAAGATATAGTATATTGCACTGATTCTAAGTTTTTGGCTCTATCATATCTATATTGTTACACTCTTTGAAATGTTTTTGGTACTAAAAGTTGGAAAAAGAAAAATGTTTTTCAGTAGAAAAAGAGTTATTATACAAAAATATGCATTCGGAAAAATAAGGCTTTTTATTTTTATAACTGAAGATGAAGATATGGAACTATATAGAACTATCATTAATTTATTAATTTTTGATTTTGTAAGAAATAATGAAATTGATGAAAAATGCTATTTATTTTAAATAATAAGAAATGTAGTGATAGAAAAACAGAATGTTTTTAATTCCATTACTTGATAAAATTGAAACATTTGGTGAAAAAGAAGCTAATAAATTTTTGATAACACAAGATAAATTGAATGATAATGAAGATCATTATACATTCTTTAGACAAATACTGAAATATAACAGAGAAACATAGAATTTATACAAAAGTTAGATAAATATGTAAAAATAACTGAAATAGAGATATAAAGGAAGTGAAAAATGAAAAAGTAATTTTTGTTTTTAGGTTTAATTTTAAGTACATTAAGTTTTGCTAGTCCAAAAACTATTGTAAGAGTTTTTAAAATTGATCCACAAGAAAAGTTAGAAGTTAGTTTAAATAAAATAGTTGTTGAAGAAGATAAAAAGAATATCATTTAAAAACATCAAGGAATTGACTGGATTATACCAAAATACCTTGATATTGATTTTTGAAAAGGAAGATAAAAATGAAAGATTATAAAAAAATATAGTTATAATGATTTTTTTAGATATAGCACTTACACATACCAAAGATAAAGAAAAATATGAGAAAATTCATAAATAATTTAGGATATGTAAAAATAGAGAATAATTATCTAGTAGAACAATATTTTATAGATAAAAATAGGTTTAAAAGATGAAATTAATATAGTTTTTGAAAAAATAAAAAGATACTTCCTATAAGGATTGTAAAATTTCTGTTATAAGTTTAAAAACAGATCATGAATTTGATAGAATTTATAATAATAATTGTATACCCTAAAAATAAAAATTAAGTGCTAATGACATGTGGATATTCACTCCTTTTAATATGCATGATACTATTGATAGTAAAAGATTGTATAGTATTTACTTATCATGATGTTATGGCTTTAGAAATTTTTAAAAATGTTTTTACAGAACTTAACAATGAAATGAAAGTTGCTGATAAACATACACCTTATATTTATAGTGCATTGAAGTTTGACATAAATCAAGGTGAACAAAATTTTGAGTTGATTTCAAAAGATAATAAAAAAGAAACATTAAAGAAACAAGGCTATTTGAATTGATAGAAAAAGCATACTTTTAGTGGATATGTTAGTGGAAAAACTTTTTAAAAATGAAAAGTATTCTAAATTGATGCAAAGAAAAATAAAGAATATAAAACTAAACTTCAAAGGTAATATTAAAGGTTTAAAATTGGAAAAATTTATGATAATGAAAAGTATAAAAAGAAAAATGGAAATTTTAACTAATGACAAGAATTATAGTTTTGATAAAATAGAAAAATATAGAGAAAGTATTAGGAATATTTAATTATATCAATATAATGAACTAAATTTTTAAAAAAACTTGAAAGGAAAAATTTGAGAAAATTCAAAAGCAGGACTTGAAAGAAGAATGTTTTGAGAGTAGTAATATAGGGTGAAAGTAAAAAGAGGGAGAAAAATATGAGAAAAATTAAGAACAGGACTTGAAAAGAGAATTACATATAATGACAGTAAAGAATATAAAAATATAATATTAAGAATAAAAAGTTATTACAAAACTAATAGAAAAAGCAAACAAATAAAGAAATTATTTTCTTGGACTATGAAAAATATGATAAAAACTGAATTTCGTTGTAAAAATTCCAAATGGAATAGGTAAAAATTTCTTTTAAAAATTTGAAAGATTTTTCAAATGAAGAATTAGAAAATTATCTACATTATGATGAATTACTTATAGATAGTTTTTGTTAAAATTGTAATTTTTAGATACATAATGTACCTAAGATAGAACTAAATAAAGAACTGCTTAAAAAACTTTTCCATTCAGAATCGAATATAATGTAGAATATGGAATTTCTAATTATTGGCTTAATGAAAAAGATATAACAGAAGAAAAACATACTGTAATTTCAAAAGAAGAATTTATAAAAGCATTAAACGATTTTAGAAAAAGATTTTGAGATTGGTAAACAAAAAGCAGAAAGATGTGGACTTTGTATTATGATACTGAATTTTAATATGAAAAGGAGAAAAATTATGAAAAATTAAGAACTGGACTTGAAAAAGAATAATTTATACAGATAAAGAAAAATGAAAATACAGAGTTATCAATTAAAGTAATTACAAAACTTACAGATATAAATACTGGTAAAGAAATAATTTTTGAATTTTTGATGATGAAAAAGGGAAATGATTATCAAACACAATTTATTTGTAAAATAGGAAAAAGTTGAAGAAATTTCAGAAAAATTATGATAGATTTTTAATGAAAGAGAGAGAAATTTTCTTATTTTTAGAGATCTTTACATAGATGATTTAGTTCAAATTGAAAATAACAAAAAGAAAACAAAACCAAAGATAGTGATTGATGAAGATACTATAAAGCACTTTTTCTTCTTTTTATATTTCTTTGTGGTGTAGAATACAGTAAAACAGTTAGTCAATATCTTGTGAATGGTAGAAAAGTAGAAGAAAATTACAAAATAATTTCAGAAGAAGATTTTCATAAAAAGAATTAAATAAGTTACCTGAAGATGTTTTGAAATTACAAAAGAAAAAGCGAATATAATCTTTTCTTTTATGATACAGAAATAGAGTAATAAAGGGTATATGATGAACTATACTTTTACAATAAATATAGATATTCTCAAAATATTAAAAATTTATCTGATAGGATTTATACCAGCTTATTTGATTGTTCTTTATTTAGAAATAGATAATTTAAAAACCTATTTAAAAGTAAATAATTTGACTTGGAAAAATGAAGAAAAACACTTTTTATTTTTTTAATAAAAGAGTTGTACAAAGGTGTTCCCTATGAGTTGGTTATTGGTATTATTACTTATTTTTGCAATAATAGGAAATATTAACACTAAACTTTCAAATAAATATTGATGGAGAAGATTTAAGGATATTCTTAAATTTGTAAAAAGAAGAAACACTTTTATTTCTATTGTAACAATAAATATTTTCATAGAGTTAAGAAAAAAATTGAATAAAAAGAATAGAAAAAGATAATTTATAGAATTTTCAAAGGAGAAATAAGGTTGATAATTATTCAAAAAGAAAGTTTTGAAAAAGTATATAAAACCACTTACATTAGAAAAACTATGAGGGATTATTTGATTTTGAAGAGAGAGATAATTTAGAAGCTAACTATGAATTATTGGTTTTTGAAAAGGTTTTTGTAAGTTTTATTTGTAAAAAGAAAAAGAGAATATGATAAGGGATCATATAAAATATATATTATCCTTATCATATTTTTAAATTATAAAAATATAGAAAAAGAGAGAGGTGTAAAATATGGCATATTTATTAGAAGAAAAAAATAAATGGGATAAAAACTTATAAGGAATTTGATCCTAAAACAATATAATCAAAGTCTTGGAAAGTATTTTAAGGAAGGTTCAGAATTTTTCTAAGAATGAAAAATAATGAAATAAAGATTTTTGATGTTGGTGAAAGAGAATTATCGACTATATCTTTTTGTATTTTTACTTTCAAAAACTCATCAACTCTTTGGTATAAATCTTTTGTATCAAAAATTATTTGAATTATTTTCTATTAAAAGTTTTTGCATTTCTAATATTTTTTTAATTTCTGATAAAAAAATTCTCTTTTTTTCTTCATTACTATATTCATTAAATTCACTGTAATCTTTTAGCATAAATTTATCTATTTTCTTTTATTAAGTAGTTCTTTTGATATTTCTAGTGTAGGGATAAACATTTCATCAACTTTTAAAATTTAATTCTTTTTGTTATAACTTCAATTCTTTCCAGGAATTATCATACCATCTAGTTTATCTAATATGTCATAGATACACTATTATTATTTAATTCTAACTAGCTTTGGAACTATTTTTGACAATAGATTTTTGCTATATCACTATTATAATTAAAACTATTATTCACTAAAAAAATCAAAAATAATTAATTTTTGTTCCATCATCATCTTTGAAAATAAGAAATTAGGACTTAGTGGATATTCATACACAACTTGACTATTTTCTTTTATAAGAATTAGCTAAAAATTTTTATTCTTTTTCTATTTGCTTTTTGGGGTGTAAAGATGAAGCACAATCAAAAAAATAGGTGCTATTCTATATGATTTTTATCTTTCTCATTTTCTATAATTCCAAAATTTTTTTAAAATTTCTATCAAAATTACCTATAAAACTATCAAATACAAACATATCTAAAAAAATTCTCTTTTAACTTGTTTTTATCAATAAATTCTTGTTTTTTTCTATTACTTTTTAAAACATCATTAAAATTTTTCATCATTATATCTTTTTGTTCTCTTTTCTATTAACAATTTCAAAAAAATTCTCTCAAAAATTAACTATATTTTCGCCACTTTTTACAAAAAATCTTTACAAGCTACACAAGGAGATATATTGTATTCCTTTTTAATTTATTATTTTTCTTTTTCAAAACCAATAATAGTATCTTGAATATCAAGTCCTATCATTTTTACCAATATGACAACTTATATATTCAGAATATACAGAATTAAAATAAGTTTCTTTTTGGATTTTTTTAATATCTTGATAGTGCCTTTGCTTTATTCTTTTCCATATATTTTTAAAAGATATTTTTCATCTTTAAATATAATAGCATTTCTTTTCTCATAGAACTTTTCTTCATAACTCTTTTTGTACTAAGTTCTACAGTTTGAAAAAAGTCTATAATTCTATTTTTGCTTTTTTTGTATTGATTTTTACTTAGTTTCATTATTTCTCCTTTTTTCAATACTCTTTTTCTTTTTACTATATCTGTTTCCTTTCATCATCATCTTCAGCTTGACAAAAAATCAGAAAAATTCAAATAGATATTGTATTTCTTCATCATTATAATTTCCAATGTTTGTATTTTTCTTAAAATAAACTTTTTATTTCACATTTCTAATTCTTCTAAATAATGTATCATAGTTATTATCTTCCCAAACTACTATCATCTATTTTTAAAATTAATTTCTCTTAAATTCTTTTGGAAGCGAATTTTTCAAACCAATCATCATCTAAAAAAATAATTATATCTTTTTATTTTTATATTCATCTAAGATATTTTCTTCCCACTATTTTGCAAATTTTATTTCCTTATTTCTGCTCATTTTTCCACCTCACTTTATCTATTTTTACTCATTAATTCAATAACCTTATATCCCAATATCAGTTATAACATATTTTCTTCTTTTTATTTTCATAGTTAGCAATAAAACCTTTTTCTCTTAATTCTTGCATTATTCCATTAGTTTTAAGTTTAGAAAAATTGTACCATATCAGCTATTTCTTGCTGTGATAGAACTATATAATATTCATCTTTAACTTGTATTTGATTATCGTATAAGAATTTTAAAACTTTATAATTATCATTAGCAAAAATATTCTAAATTAAACATACTCAACAACTCCTTTTTTTATTAATTATACTATATTGCAATAACTATTTTCAATATTTTTTTAAAAATATAAACACTTTAAAAAGTGTTAAAAATACTAAATAAAAAAATTAAAAATGGAAGCAATATTTTTTTCACTTCCATATTTTAATGATTTTTTTCCTATATTTAATTGTTATAAATACCTATAATTCATCAATACAACTTATCCCTCTTAAATGGAATATATAACCTATATATATTGACATATATTAATTTTAATGGTATAATACTAATATCTTAAAAAGATAGGGAGTGGTAATATGTTGGACTGGTTAGAATTAAAAACAAAAAGTAAAAAGAATTAATAAAAGATAAAAAGAACCATTTGATAGAACTTTAAATGGAATGATAGAAATTGAGTTTTTAAAAGAACTAAATAGAATTAAAGAAACTTATGTTGATAATAACACTAGAAATGGTATTTTTAAAAAGAGTGTTGGAGATATTATAGGATATGAAGATGCAGGTATTAATATTTATAAACAAATTGAAAGAAAGTTAAATTATATTTATAGTGCTTATTTTTTTAGCTTTTCCAGATAAAAAAATATGGTAAAAATATTTTAATGAAAAATAAAATTAAAAGATCCAAGATTTTGATATAAAAGTTTTTAAAGATGAAATTGATAATTTTGAAATTGATAATTCTAATGATATATTTGATAGTTTTTCAATTTTATTAAAAAAGAAAAAGAAATTTTAAAAGAACAATTTGTAAAACTAAAAGAAAAACTATAAAAATGAAAGAACCGAAAAACATTTGTAAAAAGAACTTGAAAAAAATATATCTTGTTTATAAAAATAATGGTAATGATAATTGCAAAGAATATTTTTGATATTAAATACAATATTTATTAAAATGGAGAATATTAGCTGAATTAATGTTAAGAAAAGGTGAAATAAAGTCTTTAAATTATATTTTTAAACAGAAACGAATTAGAAAAGATTATATCAAACAATGGGAATAAAAATATTCCAGAAACAGAATTGCATAATTATCAAGACAAGTTTAATATGGAAGCAGAATTTTAAATTTAGAGATCGTATGAAAAATTTATGTTTGATATGAGAATGAAATTGAAAGGTAGGTTTTTAAAAAATGAGAATTTTGTTAGGGTAAAACAGATAAGAATAATGAAGAATATAAGAATTTAGTCATAGATAAGGATAAAATATTTTTAGAAAAATGATAATAAAAATTTAGTTTGTTTATTTCCAACTAGATCTGGTTTTACAACTGGAGTGCAATTCCTACTGTATATAATAATACAGAAAATATGATAGTTTTTGATTTTGATAATGAAATTTTTAATGCTACAAAAGAGCATAAAAAAGAACAAGGATATACTATTTATTCATTAGAACTTGCAAATGTACATGATAATAATAGAGGTTTTTATGATGGAAGATATTGATAAGATCCCAAAAACAAAAATACATAATTTATATAAAAACAAGTCTATCTAATATGAAAAAATTTTAAAAGAAAGTATAATTTTATCCATTTTAGATAGAGTACAAACAGATGGAAGAAAAATGTATTACTTTATTTGATGAATGTTATCGTTTCTTAAAAAGCAATACTGGTTTATATCTTTATGTTACTAAAAATACTAATAATCAATTCATATTAAAGTTTCAATCAGCTGAACAAAGTGTTGATTTAGGAATATGGTTATGATATTTTATCTATTGATATTGGAAAATCTGAAGATAAAAATCTATTATATTTCAATACAGATATATAAAAAAATGGGATAACTGAAAAAGTTAATAGAGATAAGGACTATATGCTTTTTGAAGGGTGGTAAAAAATGAAAAGGTAAAATTATATCACTAGAAGATTTTAATTTAGGAATTATAAAACCGAAAAGCGAAGATGATTTACGATAAAAAGTAAAAGATTTAAAAATGATTAAGAAAAATCAAATAGCTTTATGGGTTAGAAAATGAAATAAAAAGAAAAACAAATGATCTGAAAAACTCAAGTTATTATCAATAGAAAAAGATTTAAAAAGATTTATATGATTTTTGAAAAGAATAAGATATTGATTAAAACTAATAGGGGAACAACTTTTAAAACTTGTATTGCTTTTTGGTTGTTATATGCTGTCTTATAAAAATGGGATTTAGATATGCTGAGATGATGATGGACTTGAACTTTTAATAGAGTTTTTTTAAATACTTTAATTGTTAGCAAACATAAATTAGTTTTTAGAAAAAAATAAAAAGGTAAAGGTTGGTTTTTGAAATGGAAATAAAGAAATATGAAAAAGAATGGACTTATCGTTTTTAGAATATCGTTTTGGTGAATATTTAAAATTCAGCCAAAAGAAATATCCTAAATTCAATTGTTGGTTTAATAAAATATCATCTGAAATAGGTACTGATAAAGAGAATTGTTTATTTAGCTTTTGATAGATTTAAAAACGAAAAGAAAAATTATAGGAATTATGATTTTAAAAATACTGAAAAAGAAAAAGAAAATATGCAGTATTTATATTTCAAAGAACATAGAAAAAGGAATAGCAACTAAATTTTTGAAAAAGCATTTGCTGAACTAGGGAACTAAGAAACCAGTTATATCAGTTGGGTAGAGATAGTTATAAAGATGCTATAAAACATTTAATTAATAAATATCATTTAAATTAACTCAAAATAGGACATATGAAAACATAGATTAGAACTTTTCTTTAATCAAGATGTATTAACTAAAGTTTTGCTATCAATAAAAACCTAAATATGCTAAACAGATTTTTCAAGGGTACAAATATGAACTTAGAAAAAGTATAGATTTAGGGAACTAAAAATATTGTTGTGGTTTATGCAAGTGAAGCTACAAAAATAATAGGTGAGTTTTATACCACAAAAGTTATAAGTGATACACCAGAAAGAATTTGGGATAAATATAAAGATAAATTAGGTATTTCTGAAGAAGAATATTTTTAAATATTTTTGGAAGGGAAGAACAGTAGCTTATGCAATCAAAATCAAAAATTTTATAAAATATAAAGTACCTATTTCATTAAAAAGAAATAAGAGATACTAGAGCTCCCACAAGCATATATGTATTTAGAAAGATTATGAAACATTTTATGAGAAAAAAAGGTAAGATAAAAGGATAAAATTATGGACTGGAAATATATAACTGTTACTTTAAATAGAAATGGTATTTATTGTATGGATAGAACATTTGAGAAAACTGGTGAATATTGTCTTTATATAACCAGAGCCAATGCAAGTAGTTTAATAGATTATTGTTTTTGAAAAAGGTTTTTAGATATTTTAAATCAAAAATTTTGATGAACCTTTGTTACCTTTGATGAATTTTAGAAATAAACAATTTTTAAAATAAAGGAAAACCAATTTGGGAAATACATGGTTTTAGGAAATATAGAAGATGACCTTTTGGAAAGAGATTTTTATAACAGAAACATATATTGCTGGTATTTCATTTTTATATGCAATTAATTTTTAAAATTATTGGTATTATGTTTAGAGCGAATATTTAAAAAGCACAATATATTTATTGTAATAATGCACTTAGAACTTTAGGGGATAAAGTTATAATAAACAAAGCTAACGAAAAACCTTTAAAGCTAAGTTTAAAAATCTAATATATTATATGAAATTGAAAAAGAACTTATAAAAATATCGAAAAAGAAGCTGATTATTTAGAAAGTTTAGATAAAGTAAAATTTGAATTAAAATTTTTCTAAAAATTATTATCAATTTTTAAAAAAATTATTAGTGAACTAGGAACAGTACTAGAAAAAGACTAAGAAAATGAGAAGAATAATGAATAGAATGTAATCCAGCTTTTGTTCAAAAAGAAGGAAGAGCTGATTCATTAGATAAACCTTGTTATCCAAAAACAAAAATGATAATATAAAAAGTAACTTATGTGATAAAAACAGTGGTTATATATATAGATATATATTTTATATAAGGGTGATTTAAAATGTGCAGGTTTTGTAAACCAAGAATATGAAAAATTATATAATAGAGTAATGGAAGTTGAAGGAGAATTTGTGATTATTACGGAATAATCATAAAAAGTGAGTGTGTTGAATGTCCCTAAATGTGGTACTCATAAATTAGGGTTTTTATAGGAAAAAAATACTGGACATCTGAAGTGTAAATGTTCTTTTTGTAATTTTGTCGGAGATGTTTATTGATCTTGTGAAGTTAAAAGATAAAAGATTTACAGATCTGGAATATCCAAAATGTTAAAAAATTCTAATAGATGAGTTTAATCCTATAACAGAAAAAGAGCAAGAAGAAAAAGAAATATATAGAATAGCAAGAGCAAATTTATATAGAGATACAATTTATATAAATGTGAGGGGCTGACTCAAACGGAACTGGATATGGTATTAACATAACAAGATCGGATGGTAAAAGTTTATTTGATTATTTTTATCAAAAAGATTTTTAGAATTACTTAATGAACATTTTGAAGTACCTTTTAAAAGATTTTGATGAGTTTTTAGATACTAATAATTTCAGAATGCTTTTTGGCAATAGTTTTTTTAGAAATTAGTAATTTATCAAAAAGATGAAAATTCAAAAGGAAATAAGAATTTATATATTACTGGGCTTAATAACTTCGTAAAAATTATTTGCCTTATTTTTAGGAATGCTTTTATCCGAATATAAAAAGCAAAGAAAATTATAGTTGAAAAGATACTTTTTCAAAAATAGATTACAATTTAAAAATAGATAAAAATTTAAAAATTAAAAATGATAATTTAATAACTGTTTTAAAAAGAGAAATTACTGATAAAGAAAAAGATGATGAATTAATTAGATTTATTAAGTTAAGTGGAGTTTCAGAATATCAAAGTTCAATTATTCAAATTATATTAACTAAAGTATATAAAGCATTAGAAAACAGACCTTAATATTAAAAAGATGAATATAAATTTAGAGTGGAATTTTTGAAATGATTGAAAAATATAAAGAACCCAACTTACTTTAGCTTTAAAGTATGGTTTATCTTGTGTTACTAATGAAGATTATGTTGAAATAAATTATAATCTATGAAAAAAATATAGAATTTATTTTTACTGAAAAATAAAGAAAATGAGTTTTTCTTTTAAATAAAGTATTATAAAAAGTTGACAAACTTGTGATAAAGTGATATGATGTCAATAACTAGAAATAAAATATAAAAAGTAATTTTAATTTCATTTTACACTCATTTTATAATATTATTTTTCTTTAATTCTAAAAATTTTAAATTTCATTTTAGAGATCAAAAACTCTCTTTTTTTCTTTATTATATTTCAAAAATTATATTTCAAACAAAATTCTACTACTATTCTTATTATAATAGTAGTTTTCTTTGAAATTCCACAAAATTTTATCTTATCTCTATCGAAAAGGAGCAAATATATTATAACATTTTAAAACACAAAAGTCAATAAAAAGTCAAAAATTCTTTTTAAAATTTCAACTACAATCTAAATAAATACATTTTTTAAATACTATTAAGGAGATAACATTATACCATTTTCATTTTTAAAAGTCAATAATTATTTTTGTTGACATATATTTATCTTTATGATATAATTGTAACATCTAAAGAAGATAGGAGTGATACTATGTTAAAAAGTAAAAAATTGGCGATAAGGTTTATTCTTATAGAAAAACACTGGTACAAAGATTTAGTTAGTAGTTGATATAAAAAGAACCATTTATAATATGTTCTGGGAAAAAAATTATGTAGATAAAGATTATGAATAGCAAAATTTTGAAAAATTGAATTTTTAAGAGTTGAGCTTTTTAAAGAAGAAACTGAAGAAAGAGAAAAATAATTTAACAGAAATAAATAAATGGGAAAAATTATTAGAAATTAATAATAACATGGCAATGAGATTAATAGAATCTATATGAAAAATACATATTAAATGAACTTGAACTTGAACCATTTTTATCAAAAGAGAACTTGTATGGACTAAAAAAACAAAAAGAACGATTATATAATGGCTATATTTAAAAAAACAAATAGAAACAAAAGCACTATAATCTTAAATAATATGATTAGTGAAGATAAAGAGTTAAAGAAATACGAAGTTTTAGATGGTAAACAAAGAATTACTACACTGTTTGATTTCATAGAAGATAAAAATCAAATTAGAAAATGGAAAAGTATTTTTCAGAATTAAGTTATACTGATAAAAGAAACAATTATGTTTCATACAATAAGATATACTAGAATATAGTAAATTTAATCGTGAAAATTTAACAAGTTCTGAAAAAGTTGAATTATTCCTAGAAATAAACGAATTAGGAACTAAAATGTCAGATAAACATATTGAAAAATTAAAGAAGAATATTTAGAAAAACAATAATTTTTAGTTAGGGGAGATAACTATGGAAAATAATTTGCTGTTAAAATATAATTTTTGAATTAGAATGTGCCTTGAGAGATTATAAAAATTGATAAAAAGATAGATTATTTAGAAAAAATATGCAAATGAACTATGAGACAAAGTTTGAATGATGATTTTGAGATTACAAAAGTTATTTGATGAATTAAATGAAATTAATTTTTGAAATAAAAGAAATAAGAAAATTCAAAAATTAAAAACAATAATTTTAATATAAAAGGAAGTGAAAAATATGAGAGAAGTGTATGTTTTGATAGAAAAAGGAATAGAGATTTTATAGCAAATAAAGAAAAATCAAGTGAATATAAAAGAGTTTTTGAAAAATGTGGATTGTTCTTAAAAAGATACTTATGTAATATATTCAGATGAATATGATGGTGGAAGTCCACTTGAAAATTTGAGAAAAATTTTTAGAAAGTAAATTTGGTGAAAGTGCATTTGAAGATTTTTATGCCACAACTCACAAAATGTTACCTATGGAAATTTACTTTGATGATTTAAAAAGATGAAGAACTTTTTAGAAGAAATTGAAAGTGAAAAGAAAATTTTAGAAAAAATTAGAAAAAGTTAAAAAGAAAAAGAAAGAAAAATTAAAAAAGGCGAAAGGTAGAGAAATGAAGGAAAGGCAAAAAGATGATGTAGATCAACTACTTGAATATTATAATATAGAAAAAAACAAATAAAAAGGCATTTGGATTAAAGGAAAAAGTAATAAAACTTATTCCTTTAAAAAATAAAACAGATAAAAAGAATGGTAAAAAAATTTTTGGAGTAGATATTAATAAAAATATCAGAGTAAAAAGAGTAGAAATTCTGCTCTTTTTTTGGTTGACATATATTTATCTTTATGCTATAATGTAACTATCAAAAGAAAAGAAATAATATAACTTAATAAAGATAAAAAGGTGATTAGATATGTACGAAATATTAAAAATAACAAATAATCCTAAAATAACAGATACTTTATATTTAAAAAAATAAGAGAAGTAGAACATGAAAATTCTATTATAACTGTTAAAGAAAATTTAGTTAATTCAAAAAGAAAATTTAAAATTAAAAATAAAAAGAAATTTTTTGAAATTTTTAAAAAGGAAAAAGTAGATAATTATTTTTAGAGAAATCAAGGATAATGGCGATATATATTTAGTGCTTTTTAAATACTGTTAAACTTGAAGATAATTATTTTAAAATAATGTATTTTGAGGAATTAACAAGATTGAATTTAAAAACAAATAAAAATACATTTCAAAAATTTGATTTTTGTCTAAAAATAGTTTTACAAAAGAAACTTTTAATGGAATTTTTAAAAAGAAAAACTATATAGAGATTTCTGAAAAATTTAGAAAATTATTTTTGAAAACATTATAAGGAGTTTTTTATGAAAAATAGAAAAAGTAAACAAGAAAAAAATTTATGCAACAGTTGGAAATAGAAAAAAATCAAAAAGACCAAGTAAAATAAAAAGTTAGCATAGTTTTTGTTATATTAGTTATAATAACAATCGCTTTTATTAGTATGTGCTGGTTTATTTATATGGAATGGGCGAAATTTAACTAATAGACAAATTACAACTTATTTCATTAGTTTAGTTGTTGCTTTTTTTGGGTTTGAAATATTTGGTAAATCTTTTCCAAAAATGGACTGGTTCATAATTACAAAGAATATTCTTTTGAAGAATACGAATTTGAAAAAGAGAATTTACAGATCCAATGGAATTATTTAATTAATTTGAAAAATAGGAGTGATAAAATGGAAATAAAAAAATAAAGAAGAGCTTTTACTTAAATTAAGAATGAATGTAATTGAATTATCAAATGAATATCCTACTTTTGAAAAAACAAGTAGTAAAAAATACATTCTACTATTATAAAAATGATAGAAAGAGGTGAAAGATACGAAAGTATCAAAGCCTTAATAAATTATATGATAGCTGAGTGGTAGATATGTAAGTTTTGATTTCCAAAATGAAACAAAAAGAATATTGCTTTTTCTAAATATGAAGAACATAGAAATTATGATACTATTTTAAAAAGATTGGAAAGAAGATAAATTCTTTTTAAAAATATGATAACTATGAAATTGAAAAATGCAAGTTTAATGGAATATTTGATTTTTGAAACACAAAGAAATGAATTTTATAGAAAATGCAAAGAGAAAATTCAAAATTTTTTAATTAAAGATGATCCTACTTTTCATTTATATATTTCTGTTATTAAAGTGAAAGGTTTTATATTGTAAATTAAAAGAAGCAATGTTAAAATTAAATTATAGTATAAATGATAAAAATAAATTCTTTTTGATGATTTTTCAAAAGATTTTAACAGAATTAGAAGTATATTTTTAGAACTGAATTATGAATTTGAAATAGTGAGATGGTAGAAATGAATGAATTAGAAAAAAAGAAAAACTAAATGAGAAAAATATTTAAAAAGTAAGTTTTTGAAAAGTTATTTCAATTAAGAAATAAAAATTCATCTGAAGATACTTTAATAGTATTTTCAATGTTTGGAATTGCATTATTTATGATTTTTGATATTTGGTTGGAAGATTTTTATAGAACAAGAGAAAACACCAGCAATATTTTTTTAGTTTTATCAGTTGTAATAAAAATTACATTATTAATATTTTTAGGTGCTTTTTCTTTCTATAAATGTAAGTAGATTTTTCAGATTATGTCTTTATAAGAACTAGAGCAAGAGATGAAACAATTTTTAGATCTGTTTGAATATTTATATTATCCTAAAAATATAAATATGAATTTAATAAAATAATAAAGAATGAATATATCAATTCTGAAAAAGAATTGACAGCTTGTATTTTGAATGGTGATGTTAAAGCTGATAAATTATATATGAATATCATAAATAAAAACATACAAACAGCTATTTTAAAAGAGATTGAAAATACAAAAATCATTAGATAAAAGAGCTGAAAAACTAAAAAGAGTTCAAAGAAAAATCAAAAGATTTAATAAATTAAGTTAAGGAAAGAGGGAAGTTATCAACTTCCTTTTTATATATATATATATATGACTAAAAAGAAAAATATAGTTTATACTATAAATAAATATAAAAAGGAGTGTTTTTATGACTTTTGGAAGTAATATAGGTAATATGGGTAATTATGAATTTTTAAAAAGAAATACAAAAATGTAATACAAAAGATGATATAGAAAATTTTATAGACAGCAAATATTTAATAGTGGTAGATGTTTGGAATTTTTTTGTGATGATGAGGTTAATGTAAATATAAGATTTAACGATAAAACCTATGATTGATAACTTAAAAGATGACATTTCAGATTTAATTTTTCATTAAAAATGATAAATACTATGCTGAAACTAAGATTGCAGTTTTTGATTTAAAAGTTACTGATGAATTTAAAGATAATACAAGAAACGAATTTATAGATTTCGATAATGTAATTTCTAAATTTAGAGACTGTCCTTGAAAGAGATCTTAAAAATAATAAAGAAAAAAAGAAAAAGAAGAAGAATTTGAAAAATAATTAATACTTATCTAACAAAATTAAAATATAGTATTATAGACATTTTATAAAAAATATAAATGTCTATTTTCTTTTTAAGAAAAAAATGGTATAATATTTTAGAAGGTGTTATTATGATAAATAGTGAAATGATAGAAAATGTAAGAGAAATAATTTATAATAATTTGTGGCTTGTATTAAATTTATTGGTTTTTAATAACACAATTTTACTATAATTTTTTTAATATCTTCCAATGATATATAGAATTGGCGAAGATATTTTTGATGAAACTTTAGAAGGAATAAAAGATAAAAATATAAACGAATATAATTACAAAGATAAAATTTCTTTTTATGATTTATAGACTTAATCGAAGTACTAAAATATGGTTTAGATGAATTAAAATATATGAAACATATACCAATGGAATATACTTTTTCTATGAGAATTGTCTTATTTAGTCTATTTCTATATGAATATTCTCAATTAAATCCACCACTTTTTATATTTTTGTCTAATATTGTTTTTTTAGTTTTATATCAATCAATAAAAAGATGTGAAGAATTTACAAAAGATATGTTGATAAAATGATTTGGCATTTAAAAGATCATCAAAAACAATGGAAGAACATTTATTGAACGAAGATTAGATACTCTTAAAAACAAAACTTAAAATAGGCTTTATAGCCTATTTTAATAGTTGACATATATTTATCTTTATGATAAAAATAATGTTAAAACAAAACGATAATATTAATAATTTTTAAAAATAAATTTAGATAATAGTAATAAAAGGAGAAAAATATGAATACAGAAAAAATAAAACAACTAGCAATATGCTTTTTGAGACCATATTCTGAAAGAAATGTAGATTTAAAAGAAAAATGCTAAAAAAATTTAAAAATTGGCTTGAAAAGAAATCCAGAATACAAAAGTAAAAGCAAACAAAAGTAACAGTACCAAAATCATTTTTAAATTCTTTTTAAGGAAGATAATTATAAATATTTAGAATATAATGATATTTTAGAGTGTTTGAAAAATAATTGAGTTAAAAATAGAAGATCAAACATAAGTTTTTCAAAAACCAACAAATAGAAGGAATTATTCACATATAAATGATGAAAAATTTAGTAATAAGATCTTTATTCAATAATGGAAAAATTTTTGAAAAATGAAGCTACTGATGAAGATTTAGAAATTTTTAACTTGAAATTTTTAAAAATTAAAAAGATTATTTCATAAAAAGGATATGATAAAATTGGAAAATTTGTTATTGAATTAGATAAAGATAAATTCCCATTTTATCATACTTACAGACAAAGGAGTGAAGGAAATTGGAAAATAAAACATACAGATATTTTTCACAAATAACTACTGAAATTATAAGTTTAATATTATTGACTTTTTCTTTAAAAAATATTAATGACAACTAATTATGTAAGTACTACTTAGCTAACAAAATTGGAAGTTTTTAAAAAGTTTCTTTGTTTAATTTGTTGTTCTTATTTTTATGGTGGAATTATAATGCTTGAATGTTTAATTGACTTAATAGAGCCAGAAAAAGAAAAATAATTTATTTAATATCTACCATTCTTATTTTAGTGGCATTATTTTATGTATTTTTACTGGTGTAAATTTAGATAAAATGATGACTGATGTTTTAAAAAGAATATTTTAATGCAAGTAGAGGTAATGCTTTTTATAGAGGTGCTTATGCTATATGTTCTATTGTAGCTTTTATTGTTTTAATGAGTAATTCTCTTAATTTTTGTAATAAATATTGCATTAAAAGCTAAAATATATATTAACACTTGGAAGAAAAATAGAAAGGGTGGTTGTTTTAGATGACAAGATTTAAAGTTACAACAGATCAAAGGTGTGAAAAGAGATAACTGATAAAAATTTAGAGATAGCTGAAGTTTTTAGATTTTACTTTCATGAATGGACCTATATCTTATAAAAATTAAAGAATTGAATATTGAATTAGAATTTTTGAAATTGTCCTTTAAATCAATAAAAAAGAGAACTGTTTGCTTATTATGTAAAGAATGATCTTTTTGAAATGCTTGAAGAATTAAAGATTATATAGAAAGTGAAAAAACTAGATAAAATTGAGAGTTTTTGAAAAAGAACAAAGATAATTTAAACTAGATATAAATTTTTGATGAAAATTTTATTTAATTTTTCAAACATAATGAACCCTCTGAAACATATTTTAATAATTTTACTAATAATATTTAATGACATTTTACAAGATATTTCAAAAGAATATGAAGAAATGGATAAATCTGAATATTTAGGATATTATACTGATAAAAATATTTTTGCAATAAAAAGATTTGTTGATAAACAATGTTTTTATAATTGGTTTAATGAATTAATAACAATATAAGTGATTATAAATATCCATTTAGAGAAGAAAAAGCTTTAAAGAAACTTTAAGTTTTTATACTTTCATAAATCAAATATCAGATACAAAGCTATCTGAATTAGAGACTGGTATAAAATTTGTATTACCAGAAATAAAAGATATTAAAATATTAAAAGATAACGATCTAGAAAAACAAATTCTTTTTAATTATAATGTAACAAGTTTTGAATTATATGAATTAAAAAGAAATGGTGGACTATAGAATAATGATTAGTAGTATTTCATTAGAGATTACTTATTATTCATATCAAAACAAATATGGTAACAAAAGAACTTATTTTCAAAAATAAATATGTTGATAATGATTTTTAAATGAAATAGAAAAAGTTTTTTTGAAATAAAATTATGTAGAACATTTTAATGAAAACTATAATTTTTAGAAAAATATAAAAAGAAAAGATAGATTTGATGAAATAGATATTTTTGAAAAGAAAAACTAAAAAAGAAACATTATTACAAGTATGCTAATTATGCTTGAAGAACAAGAACAAGAGTTTTTTTGTTAATGGATGCTGAAGATATTATTGATGATAATATAGGACAAGATTTTATAATCAAAAGAACACAAGATTATAATTGTGAATTAGAGGTTATAATTGATATTTTTGAAAAAGCTAAAAGCAAGTATTTTTGAATGAATTACCTAATTTAGTTAAGAGAAGTTCTGAATATAATCTTATTGAGACCTAAAGATATTAAAAATCAATTAATGAAGATCTTAATAAAAATAATTTTTAAGGAGTTTTTGTGAAAAAGTTTAAAAAGAATTAGAAAAAGAATATAAAATAAAAAGAAATATTAGAATTAGAGAAGAAGAAGAACATAAAAAGATTTAAAAAGATATTTAAAAATTAAATAAATAATTTCAGAATTGAATATTGGAGGTTAAAAATGGAAAAAGAGAATGTATTAGAATTAGAAATAACTGCACTTAATGATGAATACAGTTTAGTTAAAAAGTAACAAAATTAATGATGAAGTTATAAAAAGAAGGTGAGGATTACTCTTTTTGGATATGCTAATAGTTCAACCTTGTTAATGAATAATGCTTACGAACAGCTCCTAGTTTTTCAAGTTATTTTTCTGACACTATCGAATGTTTTGACTTATATCTTTATGGTAAGAATGATTGCTTTACTATTAAAAATATGCTTATAAATAGTTTAGAAACATTTATAGAAGATTTTTAATGAAAAATACGGAACACTACCAAGTTGGAGGCTGAAGAAAAATAAAAAAATATTTTTATAAATACTTATAATAGCATTGAAGAAACTGTCGATTGTCGTTTAATATCTGATGAACTTCGTTATGAATTGGGTAATTATTTTAGTTCTGAAAGAGAAGCTAAAAATATCGGTTGAATTATGTAAATTTTGGAAAAAAGTTAGAAATAATAAGATAGAAGAAGAAGGAAAACAAAAAGAATAAAAAGAATTACATATATAGTTTCACAAAAATAAAATAGACACATTTTTCATTAAATAGACACTCGTGTCTTTTTAATAGGTACAAAAATTAATAAAATTAAGTACAAAATTTCTGTTATAATGTTTATGAAAAGAGCCATTTTAATATATATATATATGAATGTTTTATCATTAAAAATGTTATAATAAATCAATCTAAAGACTTGAAAAAGTAAAAGTTTATGAGAATTAGGTAAAAATTGTTTGTTATAATTTTTATAAGACAATAATATTTAAAAATGTTTAAAAATGAAAGGAGATGAATTTAGAAAAATTCCAAGAAAGAGCTAATAAAATTTTAGAAAAAGATGAAAGTATGAGTTTTAAAGAATTTGGCGAAGGTGTATTAAAGTATGCTTTTTAATAAAGGTTTTAAAGATTATACAGAAGAATGGAATGAAACAAAAGATGATAGCTTATTAACTGCTAGTTTATTAAAAAGCGAAATTGAAAAAGATATTTCATAGAATACAATGCTTTCATGAGGAGATTATCTATATTTTAGATAGAGTTGAATTTGTGGAAAAAGAGCTGATGAGTTTGGTTTACATTTAGATACAGATGGACATATTTTAGAAGCTAAAGCTCCAGAAATGGAAAAAAGAAAAACGATTATATAAAAAGGTGCTAAGGATAGATATGAATGTATAGATAATCCAAATATGAGTACCGAAGAATATTTAGCTGAAAAGATTTTGAGATATGAAAAAGGTAAAATTGAAATAGATATAGATAGTAAATTTTTCGATATAGAAGATTTTATTTTGCTCATATTGATGCATTTAAAAATAGTTGATGATAATTCTGATAAAAAATTTGGAATATTTTGAAAAGAAAGATCAAATTATACTTGAATTAGTTAAAGATGAAAATAAAAGAGTTTGGAATTGGAGATTTAACTGGACATGTTATATCTGAAAAATTAAGTAATGCTGGTTATAAAAATGAAGAAGCATTAGGTTATAGCGATAAAAGCATTCTTTTATTAAAATACAAATTTCCAGATTTCAAGAGTAAAGAAACATTTTATAGAAACCAATTACTTGAAGAAGATAAAAAAGTGGTTTCAAACGAGACAAGAAATCGAAAGATGAGGAATGAAAAATGAATGATATAACTAAGAAAAATATTAGAGAAATAAAGACTACGAAGAATATGAAATGACAGCCAATGAAATGACAGCTGGTATTATGTCCTATATGTTAAAAAGGGTTTAGAGAAAGGAATTGAAGATAGATTTTACAAAAGAAGAAAAATTTAGATGAATATAAAAGGAATAATAGGTTTTCAAAAATTAAAAGATGCTATTTCACGATAGGGACTTTTTAGGAATTTGATAGTGTTTTAGATAATTTACCTAATGAAGATAAAATAAATTTTATAGAAGGATCAGCTGAAACAATGAGGTTATCATTACAATGAACAATATAATATTGCTGAATTTGCTGGTTATTTAGAATTTGCTGGAGAAAAAGAATATAATGATAAAGTTTTAGGGTAGTTGATGAATTAAGAAAAAAGATAAAAGAAGTACCTAACGAATTATATTTAATAAGTGATCTTCATAGGAGAGGAACTTGGAAGCTGTCTTTATATCACTGATGCTGAAAAGTTGAGTTGAAATAAAAACAAATTGATAATCTTTTATACACAAATACTTGAGATGAAGTTTTAAGAGTTTGACAAGGGAGTTTATAGAAGAAAAATATAACCGAGACCTAACGATATTGCTGATAAAATAAAGAAAAATTTACTGAGTAAATTTTGATGAAAAATAAAATTGAGCTATGAATAATAAAATATTTTATACAGTCAATGATGTCATAAAAATGAATATAAAGAGCTATTGAAAGACAAGGAAAAAGGAAAAGAAAAGGAAGAAATAGAATATTAAATTATTTTAAATGTTTGAGTTTGAGAGTAGTGATAATTTAAAGGGGACTTAAAAGTAGAGATCATGGATAGAGAAAGAATATTAAAATTAATTGAGATAAAATTTCCTAATTTAACACCAGATATGAAAGAAGAATACTTTATAGAAATAATGGGTAATATTCGGAAAACTGGTTATGAAGATATAGAAAAAGGATTAAAAATTGAAATAAAAAGAAAGAATTAATTATAAAAATAAGGAGTTGATTTTTAAATGGACTTTTAATAGATAGATTTAATAGTTATGAAGATATGACAAAAAGCTACAAGACTTGCATTATTTGAAGAATTTTTATCAAAAATGAAAGAAAAATTAGAGGAAAATGGTGGAATAAAAATATAATGAATTAGAAAAATTTTTCTATGAAACTGCTTTACTATTATAAAAGATACTACTGGAAAAGAAAAAGTAACAGAAAATTTTTCAATGATCCAGAAAATAATGAAAAATTGAAAATATCTTGAAGAAAACAGATTAAAATTCAAATTAACAACATCACTTGATGGAGGACTGACACAACTAGGTGCTAGTTTATCAGATGAAGATAAAGAAAAATTAGTGATGAAGTTGAGGAAAAAAATATAAGAAAAGTACCTAAAATTTTTAGAAAATATTAGATACTGAAACTCAAATAAAAATTGATAAGGATAAAGCAATAGAAGAAGAAAAGTAAAATGGAGCAAATGCTTTTTAAAAACTAGCAAAAGAAATAGCTGAAGAAACAGCTGGTATGTAAATGCTATTATTCAAGATCCTAACAATGAATATATTTCAACTAATGAAATGAAAGCTATAAGAGAATTTTTTTGTTGAAGATACTAAAGAAGTTAAATTGGATCCATATTATAATATGAAAAATATGACAAAAAGATGAACAAGAAAAATTAAAGAAAGAGAAATGGAGAAAGCTAGATTTACAAGCGAAAGTAAATTTAATTTAGAACATAGATTAAATATACCTAACTTTAGAAAGTAAAAATACCTAATGCTGAAATTAAAAAGCTCTTTTTGAAAAATACAAAAATAAAAAGAAAAATATGATATGAGACAAAAAGAAAAAGTAGTTACCTCTAATGAAAAAGAAGAAAGAAAGCAACTGAAATTAATACAGAAAAAGTGATTAAAGAAGCTTTTGAAAAACAAAAAGTTGAGTTCCAAAATTTAACTTTGATTATTCTAGTAAAAATGATAAACCAGGACCAGAGCACTCAAAACCAAAAGTAAAAATTACAAAGATAGAGAAATAGAATTTTAAAAAGGTAGGAATTTTATGAAAAAGTATGCTTTATATGAATGTCCTAGTGATGAGAAGTTAACAATAGAAAAATAAAATTGAAAAAGTAAATTACAAAATAGATAGAGCTGAATTTATAGGTTATTTCAATAATTTTTGAAGAGATGGAATATGATGATGTCCCAACTTTTCTTTATGAAAATAAAAATTTGATGAAATAAGTAAAGGAAGTTTTATTGCTGAATTTGATACAGAAAAACAGTAAAATATTAGCTGAAAAAATTAAATGGCAGTAAAAACCTTTTATTGTTAGATAAAAACGATTTTTCAAATAAAGATATTTTAAAAACTTATATAAGTCCTAATACTAAAAATGGAAGATTTATTTTTCTATTGGAAAGATCAAATAGAGTGAGGATGAAAAATATGTTTTAATACTAAAAATGCCACTCTTTTAGAAAAACAATTGATGATTATTTTGATATGGAGGCTTGTGATTATTTTTAAAGAAAAATGAAAACCAATAGCACAAGAACAAGTTGAAAATGATATAAGAGAACAAATTAAAAATAGGTGGAATTGATGAAGTTTTTAGATTTTCAATATAGTTCTGTTGCATATAATCGTTCATTTGAGCTTTTAAAAGAAATGAGGAATGAATTAGATTATTTTTAGACAAAAGGATATTTTGATACTTATAAAGGGGTAGAAGTAGAAAATATTAAAAGGCTTTTTCAGTCGTAAAAATAATGGATGACATAACTTGGAAAATGAAGAACGAAGATTTTTAGAAGAAATTAATGATAAAATAAAAGGTAATTATGATAGTAGTATAAACAATGATTTCTTTGAAGTAGAATGGGAAAAAGAAAAGAAAAACAAGTACTAAATTACACGATATAAGACAATCTGAAGAAATAGAAATAAATAAAAAGATTGAAGAAAAAGAAAAAGCAAAAATGTTTATATTAGTAAAGAATTTGATTGGAACGAATAATATTTATGAGGTGTAATTGAATGAGAAAAAGAATATTTAGAAAAAGTGCTGTTGAAAAAAGAAATGAAAGAAAAGGATATACAAGAAAAAGAAAAAAGAGTTTCTGACATTATCAAAAACTATTTAGATGAAGCAAAGTGAAACTGGAAGTTTTGCTAGTAGGGAGATGGACAAAAGATAATTTAAATCCAGGATCTATTGCTAGTGGTGAAACATATAAAGATGGAAATGCTCTTTTGTTAACACAAAAGAATAATAAGTGAAAAACTGGGAAGATAACAGATTTCTAACTCATAAAATTATCTTCTATTAATTTTGAAGAGACAAAAAGAAGGAAAAAGATAAAAATAACTGTAAAGAAAAGGGAGGTTTACAACTCAATAAAAATTTGTAACTATTACAGCTACTGAAGAATATTATAAAGAACTTTTAAAAATGAAAAATTAACACCAGAACAAAGAGAAAAATATACAAAAACTTGATAATGTTATAGAAATGGAAAAAAAGAAACTGGGGAAAAACCATTTTTATAAATATTGGTTATCATTCTTTATATAATCTTTCATAATTAAATCCAGAAATACTTGAATATTTCCCAGGAAAAAAGCTGATACTAATTTACAAATGGGAACAGAAGCTTATACAGATTATTTAATAAAAGCATTAAAAGAAACAAGTCATCATTCCAATAGTTGAACTTAAAACTCTGAATGAAACAGCTTTTCGTGGTAATAAAATAACTATGCCACTCACAAGAAAACTTTTATAAATGATAGACATTATTTAGCTCATTCTTGCACATGAAATTTCACGTTCTTTAAAAAGAAGAAAATGAAAAACGGAAACAAAACAAAAGTTTAAACTAAACACAATACAAAAATTATGCTGTTGAAGAGATGAAGCTGAAATGTTGGCTGGAATAACACTTGTAAAATTAGGAATAAATATAGAAAGTCAAGATAGAGAAAAAATATATTTGGAAGTAACAAGGGATATATTCAGCATTATGCTAAGGATATAAAAAGGCATAGAAAAAAATTGAATGATTTGTTTAAAGAAGTTGCTGGAAGTGCAATGGAAAGATCTGATAAAAATACTTGAAAGAGTAAAAGAATATGAAAAACATATAGTTTTGAAGATTTTTAAAAGACTATAATTATGATGATGAGTTGAAATTTTTAAAATCAAGGTTTTGAAGAAAAAGAGTTAGAAAAACATGATGATAAAAACTACATTTTTATTCGTTAGATACAATACAAAGACTAATAGATGATAGTTTATCAAAAGTTAATTTTTAGATTTCAAAATTGAAGATGTTGATATGAATAATATTTCACATATAGATGAGGTAACAAGAAGTACAGCTGATGTAAATAATGAGGCTATACAAAATACAGAATTTCCAACATTGAATGAAGATACTTTTAATACTTGAAGCTAAAAAGATAAAATTGATGTTGAAGAAAAATCTATATGGCATTATCAGATGATAAATGATGAGGAAATTCATGCAACTTTTAAAAGCCTATACTGAAATGTTAAATAAAAGTGAAGCAATTATAACTGTACCAAAAGAAGATTTTGATGATTATAAATTTAAAAATGGAATTTGAAAAAGAGAATTAGATTTTAAAAGGAATAGATTACAATGACGAAGATTCTTTAAAATAAAACTAATGATGAATATTTAGAAAAATATAAGAATACATTTTAGACAAATTAGTTGTAGCACAAAATGACTATAACAGAAAAACAAAACTTTATCTACTGCAGAAAAAGAACTTGATTTTTAGGGTGATATGGTAAATGAACCATATAATAAAATAGCTTTTGAATATAGTCCTAATGAGCTTATGATACAAAAATAACAGCAAGTTTAGGCAATATTATAAGAGAAACACAAGAATATGAAAATAGAAAAGAATACAATGATGAAATCGGATTAGAAGTAACAGATGAGATTTTTGAAAAGAAAACTTTACTAAAAATTTTAGAAAAAGAAGATAATATAATTAACCATTATATGAAAGATGATAATTCAAATTTTAAAGCTCCGTCTGAAATATTAGAAAAACAGATTGGCTTATTACAAAATCACAAAATGAACAAAAAGAATTAGCAATTTCTGAAAAATAGGTGTAGAAAAAGAACTTAATAATAAAATAGAAAAAGAACAAAGAAAAATAGTAGAATATTAAAAAATATTTTACTTTTTATAAATAAAAAATGGTATAATAAATTATGTAATTATATGAACTTGTTAAATCTCTTTAATAATACTACCTCATTTAAAACAATATGTTTGAAATCTAAAATTTGATAAGGGTAAAAATATTGAATTTGGGGTTTGAGGTAGATGTTAAATTAAAGGGTTACAAAACAAAATAGTATTAAAATTGATGAATTAATCCGTTTGAGAGTAGTGTTAAATTAAAGGGTTACAAAACTGTAAGTGAATATACTCATTTAAAGACTTAGTTTGAGAGTAGTGTTAAAATTAAAGGGTTACAAAACGTTGAGGGTGTTGATGGAGTTAAAGTATTTGTTTGAAAGTAGTGTTAAATTAAAAGGGTTACAAAACTGCATTGTACAACTCAAAAAATGAAGAACTGTTTGAGAATAGTGTTTAAAAATAACAGAAATTGTTTTTAAGGTTATGATCCATTATAACAGAAGTTGTAAAATAAAACTTATTTATATTATATATAAGTTTTATATTCGGTATAATATGGATAATAGAAATAATAATTAAAATTGGAGGAATAAAAATGAAAAACAAAACAGTTTTATTGCAAGAACAACTAATAATATTTTCTAGTATTGGAGAAATGAAATTAGATGATATTCAAAAAGAATTAGGAGAATTTGTAGCTAGTAGTGATAACAAAAAAAGATAAAAAAAGTATATATAGAACAGAAATGGAAGAGTTAACTGGTTATGGAGATACCAGAAAAAAATGGAAAGTTTCTTAAAAAAATCATAAAGATGATTTGAATTTGACTAAAAAATCAACTTTTATATATTAATCCTATAACAAAAAATTGATGAAAATTATAGATAATGGTTTTTAAAAAAATTTGAAGATGATTTAAAAAGAAGGTAAAATAGATACTGATATAAAAAAATGAAAAATTTTTCTGAAGAAACAGAATGTTGAACTTGATTTATTTGAGTTATGGAAGAATAAAAGAAGAAAGTCGTTTTGAAGTTACACCAATTTATGACAAAGATGAATTTAAGTTTTTATAAGTGAAAGTCATCATAAATTTAAGTGATAATAAAATATGGACTTGGTGAAAAAATTCGGAATTGAAGTTGTTGTTTCAGATATTCCAGATATGTATAAACAAGTAAAATGATAACGGAGTTGATAAAATAACTGATATTCAATTTAAAAAGGAAATATTGATTATGAAATATTAGATTACAAAAAAAGCAAAAATTCTGATATTAGTACTCTTTGAAATTTATAGACATGGACAGATGTACATTTAAAAGAAGGAGGAATTAGTACTTTAATATTTAAAAATACAGTTGATCCAGAACTAAATTTATCAATAAAAAGATTATGATGGTGTCCTTTTAAATGATACTTTAATAAATCAAATAACACATTTTTCCAGAATATAAAGAAGAAATTGAAAGTGTAATAAAAAATGTTGATGAAATCGAAAAAACGATAGAGAAAAATGAAGTCGATATTTTAAAAATCAGTAAAAGAAAGAATTTATGCAAATGTAGAAAAATGGAAGAAAAAAAGTATCAATTAATGATATGAATATGTTTTTAGAAGAGAATACTTTAAGTTTCTTAAATAAAGAATTTACATACAGAGATTATTCAATTAAAGATGAAAGAAACAAGCATTATTGAAATCGAAAACCTAAAAAGATATTCAAAAGAACTTCCTAATATATCTGAAATTGAAAACGGAATAAAAGTAATAGATACTACTAATTTTAAAGAAAAAATGGAAGAAAGATTAGCACAAAAAGAAATTGAAAAAGAAGATAAAACTGTTAATAAAGCAAAGAAAAAGAATACGATAGAGAATTTTAAAAATATTTGATTTTTAATAATGAAAAAGTAATACTAAATTTAGTGTTACTTTTTATTTACTTTATAGTTAAATATGGTATAATACATTTACCAAGTAATGGTAGTAAAAATAACAGATGTTAGATGAAATCAATAGTTTAATAAAAGTTGCAGTTAAGAAATAAAAAGATATGAAAAGAGTTGGTAAAAAATTAAATAAAAAGTTGTAAAATTAATATTTTTAAATAGAAATGAATTTTTAAAACTACGAAAAATTCATTAATGAAGAAGTAACAGTAGTTGGTTTTAAATCTAACTCCTACACCGAAGCATTTATAAACTTCACTTATGAAGAAGTAACAGTATTTGTTTTTAAATGAATGAAGATTGATGGAGGAGCAGACCAAAGAATTAATGAAGTATTAACAGTATTTGTTTTTAAATTTTTCTCCATAGACCATAGAATTAAATAAATCAAATGAAGTATTAACAGTATTTGTTTTTAAATTAAAAAATTCGTTTACAGCATTTTTCGCTTTTAATGAAGTATTAACAGTATTTGTTTTTAATGATGGAGTGTTTTCAAAGTATTCAAATAGTTCTTATGAAGTGTTAACAGTATTTGTTTTTAAATAAAAGTAATTTCGCCATCTTACATCAAAAGTTGGTTGGAAGTAATAACAGTATTTGTTTTTAATGAAGATAATAGTTTTGATAGAGAAATTTTTAATAATAAAGTAATAACAATAGTTGTTTTTAAAATAGGAGGAGAAAAATGAAAATGGAAGAAATGAAGTAATTTAAGAATAGTGCTATTTTGAATAGGTGTAAAATCTATCAAAAATTAATTCCCTTTGAAATCAAATAAAATATTAACAGTAATTGTTTTTAAATTAGATAACTTCAACTTTTTCTTTCATCTTAATTTAATGAAATATTAACAATAGTTGTTTTTAATACACTTTTTGTGTAAAAAAATTCTTGAGTTTTTTATATAAAGTAATAATCAATAGTTGTTTTTAAATGAGATACTATGTCATATTGTGCTGAAAAAGAAAAACTTAATCCTATATGAAGTAATAACAAAAGTTGTTAAATATAATAAAAATACTATAATTTAAGAGGTAGGAAAAATGATGATAGTTTAAACGATTTATTTTTAAATTCAATAAAAAACAAAGGAGATAATAAAAAAATATAGTCCTTTTTCTTTTATTGACAAATTTAATTATCAATATTTTTCGCTGTTTATTTAAAAGAAAATAAGAACAAAAATTTTGAATATTACTTAGTGATTTTTTTGCTTATAATAGAATTAATTTTAATTTTTATTCTTTTTAAAATTGATATTAAAAATTAATGATAATCCACTACAAGAACTAGGGATAGATGCAATTTTATTTTGGATAGACTTTGTTTTTCATAACAGTAATCTTTTTAAAGAAAATATAAAAAGAAAATGAATCAAATGAAACAGAAAATGTCGATACTAAACTTATAAATTCAAAGGAAGAAGAAATAAAAGCAAAAGTTATGAAGCAGAAAAATAATTTAAAAATTATAGAAGTTAATGATGAAAAGTTTTATTTAGTACCTTATAAAAGTTATTTCGATTATAATAATGTGAAAGAATTAAAAAAATAAGAATTTTAAATGATATGGAATTATGTTTTTAATAGCTTTGTAAACGAAAATTATTTAGAACCAATATTTTTCATTATTAGAAAATGAAATTGATGAAAAAATGATAGTGTATATTGGAATAGCTAAAAAAATAAAGTGTTATATGTTATGACTTTGATAGCGACATATATCAAAAGAGAAGAACTTATAAATGAAAAAAGGTAAAACTATGAGTGAAATAAGTAAAACAGACAGTTTGGCTATTTTCATACAAACTTTAAATATAGATTTTTATGATAAAATACTTTACCAATTTTTAAACAAGATATTTTTGAAAAATTTTTATTTTTGCTGGTAAAAATTCCTAATACTTGTGATAAAGGAAATAAGAGGTACTGATATAAGAGTTGAAAAATGGCTTATTCTTTTAAATATTTTGATGTAGATAATGAACTTAATAAAGAACTAATTGATTTATTAAAAACAATATCCCTTTGATATAGAAATAATTGAAAAAGGATTGCATCCTAAAATTGTTAGAATGATAGAAGAAATCACAACTGAATATCAAGAACATAGCTTTATATGGAATAGTCTGTAACATAGAAATTGAATTAAAAATAGTAGAAAAATATAATAAATAAAATAGACACTTGTGTCTATTTTTGAAGATAATTTAGACTTTTTAAATGATTAAGGAGAAATAAAAAAATAATAAATTAATTGTGATCATGATAAATTTGAAAAGCTAGGGAAACAAATTATGTTAGAAAAAGCTAGTGGTTTTATTATGGGATATGGCATTAATTGTGTTTTTGTAGCTAACATAGATGAACTATATATATGGAGAGAAAAATGGAATTTTAGCAAATTCTAATGTAATGAAAATCAGCATTGATTATATTTACCTAAACATACCAATAATTTTTTTAAAAATTCAGTATTAGTGAAAGAAACAACTTTTATTGATGAAGGTACTGTTTTACTAGGCGAAGAAGGAGAAAAGAACTTGAATTAATTGATAAACTTTAATTTTCAATTTTTAAAGATAATATATATATATATATGTGTATATTATCTTTTGTTTTGTTATAATAAAAAACATAAAAATATATTTCATAAAAAGGAGATACAAAAATGGCAGAAAAAGAGATTTTTTTGGTTATGAAACAAAAATAACATATACTAATCCAAGTTCTGGAGTTAGTACATACGAATTTAATGAAGAATTATTTTTCAAAATTAAAGATTTTGTTAAAGATGTAATGAAAGAAGAAGAATTTAAACCTAAAGAAGTTATAAGAGATTTTAGAGAAACAGCTAGTGGTAATTTTTTTCTTTTAAAGCTGAGTGGTGGATGTACAATATCTGATGAGTTAGTAGATGGTAGTGGTAGTAGTATTATGAGTAGAACTTTGAAGCTTTCTTAGAATATGATAAAGATAGAGACTGAAAAATTAGATAGATTGAATGATTATATAGAAAATTATGATGAGGTAAAAAGACTATTTCTAATGCAACTAAATTTGAAGGGTATGAAAAAAGAATATGAAGCTGAAGAAAAAGAAAAAGCTGAATTGAAATTAGAAAATTTATTGTTGAAACAAAAGAAATTACAATTAATGCCATAAAAAGAAGAATTAGTTGAAATTAAAGATAATAGATTTGAATTAAGTGATATAAATGATAAAAAAACTCTATTTCTGAATTTTTAGAAGATAAAGATCAATCATTAGAAAAGTCAATTTGACTTTTATTATCTGATGATCCTAACAGAATTTATAACAGTTTTAACAGAAAAAGAAAAAGAAATAGTTTTTGGGCGATAAAAATGAAACTGTTAATGATGTCATATACTTGCAAATATAGATGAGGCAAGAAAAGAAGTTATTAATCAATTGAAAGAAACATAAAAAAAGATGAAGAAGGAAATGAATTTTTAAAAGTAAATGATTTCAAAAATAGAAAATGAAATTGAAAAGGATAAAATTGATAATAAAAAGAATTGGAAAAAAATTTGAAAAGATTGATATTTCAAAAGAAAAAGAAATGGAGATAAGAAAAAATGGAAAAATTTGACAAATGAAGATAAAAAAATTTTTCCTAGAACTTCATAATAAAATGCTTGAAAATTTTGAAAATCATTGTGATCTCAAATCTATGGAAGATATGTAAGTAAAAAGATTTTTTTCTGAAAAATACACTTAATATTATGAAATTATTAGAAAGTGATAGTTTTAATGATGATATAAGGGATATTGTTTTAGATAAAAATGGATGACTTAGCTAATGAATTTCAAGGAAGTCAAGAAAAAGTTAAAAAGAAAAAAACTAGATTTTTTTACTATGATGAAGGAGCTTTAATTTTAGAAAACATTAAAAAAAGAAATTAATGAAAAAGTTAGATATGATGATGAAAAATTTTTGAATTTGTCTTAAAAAATAGATGTTGAAATTATGAAAAATAAAAAAATAATGATAAATTAAAAAGAACTACAAGAAGAAATAAATAAAGATATAAAAAGAAGAAAAAGAATATGAGAGAGAATATTAAAATCAAGTAATATATTGTTTTTAAAAGTAATATTGTGGTATTCAATATTACTTTTTTTATTTTTGCCTTTTATTTAAAAATGTGGTAGAATACAAATATATATGGAAATTTTATATATAAATAAAATAATTGAGGTGAAATAATGAGTACACTTGTTATAGCTGAAAAAGAAGTAGGAGAAGCTATTACTAATGCTTTTTCTAAGATGTTAAATATTCTATTCAAAAGAAAAATGGTGTTAATTATGTGGGTGGGTTTACAATAACAGCATTAGCTGGACATGTTATGAAGTTAAAAGAATGGGAAGAAATAGATCCAGAATTAAAAAATGGACTTTAGAAAGATTACCTATTTATTTTTGATAATTGGGAAAAAATACCAGAAAAAATAATGATTTCAAAATGAATAAATTTAATACAGCTAAGGCATTATTAAAAAGAATGTGATGATGTTATCCATGCTGGAGATGTGGATGATGAAGGACAATCATTGGTTGATGAAGTTTTAGAATATTGTAAAAATAAAAAAACCAGTTAAGAGAATACTTATATCAGATACAAATGCTGATAATATCATAAAAACAATATAAAAATGGAAAGTAATGATAAATACTTACTTTTAGGAAAAAGCAGCCTATGGTAGAAATATGGCTGATAATGTTTTTGGTAAAAATTTAACTAGATTTTTACTTTAAAAAAATGAGTGGTCAATGGTAAATGTTGGTAGAGTTAAAATACCTACTCTTGGTTTTGTTGTTGAAAGAGATTTAGAAATAGAAAATTTCGTAAAGAAACACTATTTCAACATAAATGCTGTTTCAAATTTAGGGAATTTAACTTATGCACCCTAAAGATGAAGATAGTTTAAAAAGATGAAAAGAAGCTAATGATATGATAAACACTATCAAATCAAAAAGTTGGAGATACTTTTACATTGTACAGTAACTAAGAAAAGAGAGTTGTTGAACCAGAATTACCATATAACTTAAATAAAATGCAAAAGGATGACTGAAGTAAAATATGGATATTCTCCAGAAGAAACTTTACAAATAGCCGAAAAACTAAGATTAGAAAAATTAATTACATATAACAGATCTGATACAAGATATTTACCAGTAGCATATTTTACTGAAGCACTCAGCTATCATAGCAAATGCTATCAGTAACTTAAAAATTAAATATTGCTATTAATGAAAGTGTTGTAAAGTATGATAAAGATAAAAATGCCTAAATGTTTTAATGACAGTGAGGTTGAAATACATCATGGAATTATCCTACTATGGCAACTGTTACAAGTTTAACTGAAGATGAAAAATAATATATATAATCTTGTATGTAGAAGATACCTTATGCAATTTTGTGAAGGAGCTGAATTTGAAGATACAAAAAGTAGAGTCTGTTTTTTTAATGTTGAATTTGAAAGTGATACAAGAGAAATTAAATTTGTTGGAAAATCTAATAAATTACTTAAAAGCTGAGTTGGAAGAATATTAATAATGTTGATGATGAAGAAACTGAAGATGAAGAAACTGGTTTTTCAACTTTACCAGCTGGAAATGCTGATTTAAAAAAATAAGTGAATTTAAAACCAGAAGCTAAAGAAACTAAAACCACTCAGCAAGATGGACACAAAGCAAGTCTTGTAGATGATGGTATGTGTAAAGTTGTTAAATTCGTAAAAGATCCAGAAATTAAGAAAAATAATGAAAGATAAAAACGGAATGATAGGAACACCAGCAACTCAATCAAAAATTGTAGAAGATTTAATAAAAGAAGGATATTTAAAAGTTGAAAAGAAAAAAGTTAATCTCTACTCCAAAAGGAAGAGAATTGTACCTTGCTTTACCAGAAAAAGCAAAAAGTATTGATAATACAGCTAAATGGTGGGTAAAAACAAGAAGAAATAAAGAAAGGACAAGCAACTGAAAAAGATCTTTCTTAAAAATGGTGGTAGAAGATATAAAAAGTGATAATGAATGAAACAAAAGTTTTTGAAGTAAAATCAGCTAAAGAAGAAAAAGCAAAAAGCTGATGCTAAAAAGGGTTTAAACCTAAATCAAATAATAATGGTGGAAGTAATGGAGCACAAGAAACAGATATGATATGTCCTATCACAAAAACTTCCATTAGTGGCTATGCCTACTAAAAAGATCCTAGCAAGTTATGGTATTTTTCCAAAAAGGACATAATAGTGAACCAAAAATTGGATATATGATGAGCTTTGATGGAAGTAAATTATATGGACTTAATTCTAAAAAGAATTATGATATTATAAAAGAAATAAAAATGTTTGTTTAGTAGTGTTAAAAAGGAGAATAATAAAATGAGTGAAGAAAAGTTAACTGAAATATATAAAGACTTAAATGAGGCATATACTAATGCTCAAATCTTTCTAAAAGCTAAAGAAATAAAAGAAGAAGAAAAATGAATTGATAAAAGAAGAAACTGAAAAAGAATAATGATATATTAAATCTTTTTAGATAAAGCTATAAAAGCAATTTTTGAAAATAATGAAAATGAGGAAGTTAAGATTGTTTTTGGAAAAATTACCAGATGATTTAAGAGATGAAATTTATAACAACAATAACAATACAGCAAAAAGAGTAGTGGAACTTTTTGAAAAAGAAAAAGTAAAAATTATTGAATTAACATCTTCTATAAAAAGCAATAAGAGAAAAGAAATTCTGAACTTTTGTCTGAAATAGGTAAATTAAAAACTTGAAAATTTAAAATTAGAAAAAAATTAAATAATGCTTTAATAACAGAACATAACATCTTAAAAAGATTAGATGAATTAAACTTAGATTAATAGTTAAATAAAAGGGAAAGTATATATAATATATATTATCCTTTTATTTTTTTACAATGATATAATAATGTTAAGTATAAAAGAAAAGAAAAGGTGAGAAAATGGAATTTTATAAAAGAAGAATTAAAAATCTTTGGAAGATACTATTGAAGGTTTAGAAAAACATAGCCAAGATACAATAGCATTAGATCTTTTTATACAGCTGTAAAAACAGTAAAAAGTTTAGAAGAATATGTAATTCCTTTTGTTGCTGATAAAAATAGAAAGTGCTATATTTTCTATTGAATTTAATTTAGAACAAAAAGAAAAAAATTAGGATTAGATACTGATGTAAAACTTGGAGTTTATGTTGATGATTTAAAAGAAAAAAATAATTGGGATAATCATAATTTACCGACTTTTTCAGAACCCTAGTTTAGAACAATCAAGTTTTTTTCGGCAAAAAGTTAAACTTATGGGAATAGAATATAAGGAAAAATTAAATAATGATAGTGATAGTTTTTTTCTTTGTATAGACAAACAATAAATCAAACTATCGAAGAACTTAAAGTTTCAGATAATGTTTATAACGAATATGGTTTACCTAGAAATAGCCAGACTTTTGATATTGCTAAATTCAAAAACTTATAGATAACAGAATTGAATGTGTTTTTGATGATTATATAGATGTTGATAAAGAATACTTAGAATCTAGCTGAATTAAAAAGAATTATCTAATTATTTTAATGAAGTAAAAGGCAGTATATGGTTTAGAGGTAAAATATACTGAAGATGAAATTGAAAAAGATAGAAAGATGATACAAGAACTAAATTTAAAAGATAAAAAAACAAGATTTTGAATATTAAAAAAAGGAGAATGAAAAAAATGAAAGAAAATCAAAAAAAGCAATTAATTTATTAGAAACAGCATTAGAAAAAGCCAAAAGTGAAAGTGCTGATATACCAGCAATAATGGGAGAACTTTTGAAGAAACAGCACTTGAAACAAAAAGTGTTTTTAGAAGAATTTTTAGCAGAAAATATAGAAATTTTTATAGGTGAAACAATTTATTCAATAGAAAATCATGGAAGTAAATATGATAATCCAGAAGTGTATAATTACGAAAATGAAACTGTTTATAAAGATAAGTTAGCAAAGGATTTTGCTGATAACTCAAATTGTGTACTTAATAATTATGGTACAGCTTTTAATTGTGATACAGCTTTTTCAATTATATCAATTAGAAAAACAAAATAAAACCAATATATAATAAGGTAAAAGATGAAATTGAAAAAGAATATAGAGAAAGAGAAATTCTAATAACGATTCAGATTTAAAATTTGAAATTTTAATGAAAAAAAGTTTCTGAAAATTTTATGAAAGAAACATTAGATGAAATTTTCCCAGATAAAGATAGAGTTAAACAAAGGAGATTTAAAAAGAACTTCAAAATTATAGTAATGAAAAATTAGAGCAAAATGAAAGTTATACAAAAAATATTCATTGGTTGAAATTGAAAAAAGATAGAGCTGAAAATGAAAAAGTTAAAAAGAAAAGAAAAAAAGATGAAGAATTTGAATATTAAAAAGGAAATGAGAAAAAATGAATGTTGATGAAAGTATAAAATTGCTTGAAAAAAAGCAAAAAGAGGAAATAAAAAGAAGGAAAAAGACATATCAGAAGTGTTTTGGTGATTTGAATGAAACATTTGCAATTACAAAAAAATACATTAGAAGAATATGTTGGAGATGATATTAGTTTTGGTATAAAAGATATTATTATAGATATTGACAATTTTGAAATTGAAACAAGTAGTATCAATAAAAATGAATTAGCTTTTGAAATTATAAAAAAAGAAGTAATGATCATTCTTGTTTAAATCGTGATTTTGATTTTTGAATTATATCAAATGAAAAAACAAAAATACTAAATTATATAAAGAAAGTAAAATTCAATATGAAGATGATAATTCACAAAAATAATTTTGAATTATTAATTGAAAAAGGCTGTTGATAATTTTGTAAATGAAAGTATAAATGATTTCTTTTCAAATGACAAAAAGAATTGAACAAGTCTGATCTAAAAAGAATTTTCAAATTATATAAAATGAAAAAAATTAGGAAAAGAAAAAGAATATACAATGATTGAAATATTGCAAGACAAAAAGAATTTATAGAAAAAGACAGAAATAAAGAAAATATAGAGTATTAAAAAAAGGAGAAAAATAATGTTGGAAAAACAAAAATGAAAGATTAATAGGACAATTAGAAAGAGCTTTTAGAAGAATTAAAAATGGAAATGATTTAGAAAAGGTTAGAAATGATGTTTTTGATAATTTATTACAAAACGGAGAAAAGCCTAACTGAACTTTTGCACAAAAAGCAACTTATAGTTTAGTTACAGATAAAATTAATGATATGGAAAAGTAATGATACTTTTGAACCTTATGAATTTAGAAATACTGGTTATGATTTTAATGCTTTCTTAGAATTAACAAGTAATATTGAAAAAAAGAAAAATGTTTTGGCTTTAGAAAGTATAAAATTTCAAGTTGATAAAGATGAAATATACAAAGAGTCAATAGATATGATTGAATATAATCTAAGAAATGAAGAAAGTGAAATAACAGCTGAATTAGAATTAGTAACACATATAGAAACTGGAGCTGAAACATATTTTAATGAAAAAAATTAAAAAGAATTAAATTTAGACAATAAAAATGAATTATCAAAAAGTGATTTAAAAAGAAGTTGCAAATGAAGTCGCAAAAAGATATGGGTAAGAAATTACCATATAACAAAGAAGAAATTGAAAATGATAGAAAAATTAGAAAAACAAATGAAAAAAAGAAAATGAAAGAGAAAAAGAAATGGTTTGAGTTTGAGTGTAGTGATATTTTAAAGGGGACTTAAAAAAATAGAATTATGGATAGAGAAAAGAATATTAAAAATAAGGAGAATATAAAATGTTAGAATACAATATAAGAACTGATGATGAAAGATTAGAAGAATTACAAAATGGAATAAAAAGTTTAGCAAAAATATAGTGATAAAGAAGATTTAACAACAGATTTTTCTTCAAAGTAGAATGCAAGAGGTAACATATTTAGGAATGGATAATTTAGATGAAGCTGTCGGACAAATGTTACTGGAAAAAATTAGAAGAAAAATAAATGAAATAACTACTACTGAAAGCATTAGTATAAAAAGATTTATTTGATAAAAGAGAAAATCGAAGATGAACTTCTAAATAATGAGGGCTAGAATGCCAGAAGGATATTCAAATGAAGTTATTTTATTTGCTTTCAGAAATAATCCAAGTGCTTTTAATAGAAGAGATTGGATATGATGTCGAAAAATAGTATGTCAGCTGATAATATAGTGGAAGAACTAACTGAAATATACAAAAATGGGTAGTTGGGTACAATGGTATCGGATATAACAGAAGAATTAGGGATTGAAGATCCAGATTATTTATCTTTTAGCTGATTTAAAAAGAAATATCAAATGAAATAAATATCCAAATAAATGGCTATGGAGATTATTATAGTAAGGAAGAAATAGAAAGTGATAGGAAAAGAATATCGAAAGCAAGAAAAAGAAGATGAATATGAATATTAAAAACAAGGAGAATATAAAATGTTAGAATACAATATAAGAACCGATAGCGACAAAGTTGAAGAATTACAAAAAGGCTATAAAAAGATCTTGCTGTCTTTACTGAAAAAAAGAAGGTTTTACTTCAAATCATATTCAAAGAAGAATAGAAGAAAAAGCCTTTTTAGGTTTAGATAATTTAGATGAAACAGTCGCTAGACTTGCAAAAAGAAACATTAGTTGAAAAAAATAGATAAAATGAATAATTCTGATAATGTCAATTTAGATGATATAGGAATTGAAAGAAATGTAAGAAATGAATTAATAAATGAAAGTAGATTTCCAGAAGGTTATTCTAATGAAATCATTTTATATGCAGTTAAAAATAATTATAGTGCCTTATATGAAGAAATAGGCGATCAAATTGATGAAACTTATGATTCAGAAATGATAAATGAAGAATTATCAGAAATATATAGTTTAGGAATTAAAAACTATGATAACTGATATTGCTAATGATTATAATTTAGATATAAATGAATTATCATTAGGGCGACTTAAAAGAAGTTGTAAACACAATAGATATGTCAATATTAAATGATGTTCCTACTTATGATGAAATGGATATAGAAATGGATAAAGCTGATTATAATTTATCAAAAGAAGATGAAATTGAATATTAAAAAAATATAGTTTGAGAGTAGTGATAATTTAAAGGATTAGAAAACAGATTAAAGAATGATAAAGAAACAATCGAAGAACAAATAAAAAAATTGAAAAAAAGAAATTGAAAAACAATTGAGAGTAGTGATATTTTTAAAGGGTTATAAAAACTTAACACCAAAAATAAAAAGATGATTTTTTTGTTTGAGAGTAGTGATATTTTAAAGGGTTATAAAACTTGAAGAAGATTTACCTAGTAAGGAAGAAGGTTTGAGAGTAGTGTTAAAAATTAATAGAAGTTGTTTTTAAAAACAATCACAAAAAGAAGTTGTTTGAAAAATTAACAAAAGTTGTAAAATAAAATCTAGGCTTTCAAAAATTTTAAAAAAATAATTTTTAGAATTTTGAACAGCTGAGGACAAATAAAAAAAGCACAATTTTTATTGTGTATGAAAATAGTTGACATATATTTATCTTTTATGATATTATAGTTGTATCTAAAAGAAAAGGAGTGATAAAGATGAATAGAAAGAAAAACAAGCAAGACAATCTGTTAAACAATTAGTTACTTTAATGGATAATCTGGGTGTTCCTAGTGCTTACGATTACACAACTATGAATAGTGGTCAATTATTATCTAAAAAGATGCAATATTAGATAACATACAAAAATTGGATAATTGATCTTGATTGGGCTGGAAAAAAATATTAGATAAAAAGTACAAGTTCTCAAATTAATGTTTTGCTAAATGACATTTTTATGACAATAATTGTTAAGTTAGAATAAAAAAATAAATAAAATTGTTTTTAAAAATAATATAAAAAGATTATTTTTAAAAATAACAAGAGATGTTTTTAAATTACTTTGTTTTTGGAGAAAAAATTAAATTGTTAACAAGTTTGAGTTTGAGAGTAGTGTTAAAAAGGGTACTTAAATAAATAAGTGAAATTTTAAAAAAGGCTAAAATAATCAAATTTTGATTAATTTTTGCCTTTTTATTATTAATTTTACAATTGAATTTTAGTATAAAAAAATGGTATAATGTATTTGAATTAAATTAAAATATAATAAATATTATATAATATTGTTGGAGGAAAAAAATGGAAAATATGCCAAGTGATGAATTGAAAGAATTGAATGAATTTTTATTAAATAAGAATGAAAATGAAGATGAACTACAAAAAAATAGCAAAAAATAGCAAATTTCAATTATTAATAGATAGAATTTTTGGAAATAGAACACCCTAAAGAAAGGACTTCTTGAAATTAAAATTAATGAAAAAGAAAAATATTGATGATCTTGAATATCTTAATGAGCTTTTTGACATCAAATTTGGAAAAATTATAAAAATTTAAAAAGATAGTTTCTAACAAAAGATATAAAGAAATAGTGCTTTTTATAATAAAAATTTCAAAAATTAGATTAGGAGTGATAAAAATGTTTAAATATGGTAGAGTTGGTTTAGGTTATGATTTAAAAACTTTCAAAACCTTTTTAAATGGCAAGATGATGAAGTAACTGGTTTTAGTATTATTCTTGAATTAACTGTAATTAATAAAAAAACTAATAAGGAAATATTGTTTATTACTAAAGATGATAAAGTGCCGACAGCTTGTATCAAAAGCAATAAAATCATTAAATAAAAATTATGATATTTCTAATTATATATTTTTTGCTGAATATATAAATGTAGCTTTAAAAATAATAAAATTGAAGTTTCGATAAAAATAAAGAATTATCAGAATTTGATTTAATTGTTAGTTGTAAAATAAAAGAAGCTACTAAAAATTGTTAATGTTGGTAAGAGAGAAGTTGCTGGTATAGTTGCTACTATAATTGAGGAAAAGAAAATAAATTCAAAAAGAATTTTATATGTTAATAGGAACAAATAATTTTTCTCAAAGAGAAGAATTACTATTAAAGAAAAATGCATTTTATGAAGTTAATATTAATTCTTAAAAATGTAACAAAATTATAATTTTATTGGTAAACTTAAAAATATATTTAATAGGAGAAAAAATGAAAAATATGAAACTGAAAAAAGAAGGGCAATTAGAGTTTTTAAACGACTATCTTAAATTAGTAGATAAAGATTTATCAGTTAATGATGTTTTAAGTGATTATACAGATGGAATAATAAACGGAAATATTTTAGAGTTTAAATTAAATATAAATTATACAAGTACTGTTCTTATGCAGGTTATAAAATATTTATCATCACTAAGAATAAAAAGGTAAATCTATCCCAAAAAAATATTCTTTTAATTTCTTTAAATGAAGGAATTTGTTATGTCTATAATTCAAAAAATATTTGAAAGAGATTGAACAAGTTTATATAGATAGGTGCATCTAAAAGGGAATCATACTTTTATTATTGGTGATACTGTTAAAAATATTAAAAATATAGAGAAAAATCAATTAGATGAAGTTGAACTTATAAAACTTTTTAAAAAGAGAAAGAATATACAAAAAAATAAATATGAGATAGAAAATTGCATAGTGGGTTGGGCTGAAAGATTTTTATAGAGAAAAATCCTAATGCTAACAAATCTGATTTTATAGGAGATTTAGAGGAAAAAGTAAAAAAATAATAGGTGAAATAAGAGAACCTAACAAATTTAAAGACTATATATATCCATATACTGGGAAAAACTAATATTAAATTTCAATATTTAATGGATAAATTGAACGATAATCTAAATAAAAAGAAATTAGAGACTTTTTACACACCAGAATTGTATGTAGAAAAAAAGCATTAGAATTGGTAAGACAAGCAATAAAGGAAGTACCTATTGGAAACGACTATATCATTTTAGATAGATGTGCTGGTACTGGTAATTTAGAAAAATTGATGTCTGAAGAAGAATTATCACACTGTATTATTTCAACTATTGAATATTACGAATATAAGGTACTTTTTAGAAATATTAGGTGATAAAGTTAGACATATAATACCACCTACTGAAAAGAAGATACTTTTTAATATGGGTATGGTTAAAAGGTGCTGATGCTCTATCAAAAGAATATATAGAAAAAATCCAGTAATCAAAGAATATATTGACAATCCTAAATGTACTATTATTTTATTTGAAAAATCCACCTGTATGCAGAAACTACAAGTATTGAACACCAAAAGAAAAGGACAAGCAAAAAGAAAATTCGCTTTGGAAAAATCTTATGTTGTTACTGAAATGAAAAAGAAGTTAAGGGTAGAGCTGTAAGTGATTTAGCCAATGTTTTTATTTGGAGTGCTTTTTAAATATTATTTAAGACAACCAACTGATAGTTATATAGTTTTTCTCCACTAAAATATTGGAAATCTCAAAAATTAATAACTAAAAGAATTTGTAAAAGGTTTTGCTTTTTAATAAAAAAATTCTTTTATACTAATTTACATGCTTGTATTACATGTATTCATTGGCAAAAATATTGATGATAAAAACTTATCAGAGTTTAGAATTAGAGCTTTTAATATCGAAAAATGATGAATTGGTTGATGAAGGCTTTTTAATGGTTAAAACAAACTAATAGCTTAATTAGTAGTTTATATGATAAAAGAACCTTTGAAAATGATGATTTAGTTGGTATCACTTGTAATTTTGATGGAACAGAATTTTTAGATAAAAACAAAAAGTAGAAAAATACAAAGATATAATGAAAATATTGTAGCTTATTTAATTGCTAGTAGTAATACTTTTGTTAATAATGCCTTACATTCTTGTCTTTTAAATGTAGCACATTATTTAGGACATGGTTTTTCTTGAGGAAAGATAATTTTTAAAGCTATTGCCTTTATTTTCTTGCAGTAAATATGTTGCCATAAATAACGATTGGAAAAATGAAGGCTTTTTAAATAAAAAGTGCTGATAAAAAAAGATATATTTAAAGGATGTAGAAAATGGAAAGTTAGACATATTTTTATTTAAAAATCTTTTTGGGGTATCATTAACACATTTTTCACATTTAAGAAGTTTTTACGGGACTGATAATAGATTTTACAGAAATGAACTTTGTTTAGATATTACTAATGGCGAAACTATTGCTAGTAATCATTTAAAAAAACTTAGAAATGAATTTATTAGAAAGATAAATGATAGAAACTTGGGAAAAGATATTAATTCAAATAAAAAGAACAAAAAGAATATAATAAGAAATTAACTTATGGACTTTATCAAATAGAACAAGAAATAAATTTAAAAGATAAAAAAACAAAAAAAGGTTTTTTTATTATCCAGAATTAAATAGTGATATTTTACTTTTTAAAAGAAATATTTGAAAGAATATTATTTAAAAAGAAATAGCACTCAATACTGTTTGAATATGAGTTTATAAAAATAAAAAAGAAAAGGGAGTGAATTATATGTATCCAGTTCTGTCTTATTGAAAAAAATTAATTTTTAAAGTTGATGATATAATGAAAAAGTACAAGAAAAATTTAGTGAAAAAGCACCACAAAAATTTTATTGAAAATGTTTATGTACCAAAAATTTCTTAGATAGTAAAATAAATAATATAAAAAGAAAAGAAAATTGTTTGATATAAAGATTTCTTTTTGGCTGAATTAGTTGAAGTTTAATGAGGAAACACCAGAAACTCATAAAAAACTTGGAAAGCAAGAGTTATTGATAACGAAAAAATTTTTAGAAGAATTAACAGATGTTTATTTCTTTTTTTAGCACGAAATTATAAATCATATTTATAAAAATAATATGAATATTTTTAAAGATAAAACTACTGAAGAAAAAGATAAAATATTAAATAATTTAGAAAAATTTTTATAGAATTGACAATAGAAATGTTTATGATGACAAGCAAGAAACCTTGTTACTTATATCGAAACAGTATCTTCAAAAGAATTAGACATATATTTTCTGATAAAAATTAATGGCATATTTCACAAATCTATATGGTTTTTACCAAAGAAGATATATTAAAAATGTTATTATGAAAAATGGACTTAAAAAGAATTGGTACTGAATGGAGATAAGATAAAAAAAGTCAAAAAAATACTTTTTAAAAATTGACATATATTTATCTTTGTGTTAAAAATATATAAAATGAAAGGAGTGATAAAATTGACATTTGAAGATAATCAAATAGATTATAAATTAGAAATTAAAAACTTTGAGAGAATTTATGGGAAAAAAGCAGATAGTTTAGAAAAATATGATAATCTCATAGAAAGTGCAACTATGCTTGTACTTAATTGTAACGAAGAATGGCTATCTTATGCAAGGGTAACATTAAATGAGATTAAAAGAAGAAAAAGAAATGGCACTTGTTAATGGATTAATTAAATTTTAATAAATAAAAGAGGTGATTTGTAAATGAAAAATTTTTACTAGGGAACTTAGGAACAAATAAAAAAATGATTACAAAAATTTAAAAGGTTGAGAATGGAAATGTCTATGTGGAAAAGAATGATAAAAACAAATTTAATAGCGTCTTTTTCATACTCTTTTCAGGTTTTATGTCAAAAATAGGAATACCTACTATCATATCAGAAAATAAGAGAAATTTGATAGTATTTGATTTAAAAAATGAGGGCATACTATAAAAACTAAAGAAGAAAAAAGAAAAAAACAAGGATATTACTTGTATAGATTTGATTTAGATAATGTTACAGATGATAATAAAGGATTATATTATTCTGATATAGATGAAACTTTAAAGAAAGAGAAATTTATTATATATGTGAACACAATGAATTTAAAAGGAATTTGATAGTGTTTGTGCTGGTAAAAGAATAGTAGATTTTTTTACTTGATAAAAGTAAGAGAAAGTGGTAAAGATTGTTTAACAATATTTGAAGAATGTGGTGCTTTCTTAGATAAAAAAATAAAAAAATATCTATCCTTATATATTAGATAATAGAAACAATCAATTTTTTTAATGAAATTTCAATCTATTTCTATGGCAATGAGATTAGGAATAAGTGAGTTGAGATGTTTTAGAAATAGGACTGGAAGATAGAAACGAAAAAGATATTTTATTTACAAATATATGAAGAATTTAGGTAAAAAGATAGAAAAATTGATATAGTTGATGACGATTATAATAAAAGATTTGAATATATTGGAAAAGAAGAAATGGAAATAGAAACTTATAAAACTGATATAGTTGCAGGATTATAATATAGAAGAAAAAGCAAAATAATTTTTGATTTTAAAAGGTGATAAAATGACAAAAATTGGTTGAGAAAAAAACAGATAATTTAGTTCCAGAAAGTGAAATTGCTAAAATAAAAATGTAAAAAGAATTTGAAAAGTCTTGAAATTTATTACTTTGATGAATTATATTCATTAATAGATATAAAAAATTTTTAATTTTTATAAATAAAATTAAAGGTACTGGTACTTTTAACAAAAGAAATATTAGATAAATTCTTTTTATTGCTTTCTTGTATGTATTTAGTTAGAAAAGAACAGTACAATGAAATTTTATCAAAATTAAAAAATTGATACCGATATATTAATTCTATTTGAACAAGAAATAATAGCATTATCTAAATTAGTCCTTAAACAAACAACAAAACTTGAATTAAAAAGAAGTTTTTAGCAAAAACATTTTTAGTTGATAATGCTGTTGAAAAAAATTTTATGAACTTTTTAGTATTTTTATGAGATTATGATTTACATAGTTTAATTACAGAATTTCAAAAGAAAAGAAAAATGAAAAAAATATTTTTATTCGGAATTTTTTTATCGTTTTTACTTTTTACATGTAGCAAATATTCATCAATATCAAAAATTTAGTTGAAATTTTAGAAGAAACAAAAAAATATTGATAAAAGATAAAATTGAAAAATTTGAAAAACGAAATTATAATTCCATTTAGTTTTTCTTTTTGGAAATGACAAATATTGAAATGTTTGAAATCTTAACTCCTTTATTTGATTTAGCAATGAAAAAGACATTTTTAGAAGTGATGACTAAATTGCAGTAACAAAAAGAATTAGAGTTGAAAGTACAGAATTGGACCGAAAAAGAATTTGAAGTGTTTATTAATAAAAAAATGGAAAATTTAATTAATTATTGACTTTTTAAAATATAATTGGTATAATTTTATCAGAACAACAACCACAACAAATATATATAAGACTTGTTTGTTTTGAAACCAGTGTTTGTATCATTAACGATGGGTCTTGACTATTGGAAAAATGAAAAATTTTTCTAGGTTGCCAGAAACTTCTTGTTAAGAGAAATCTTAATGTGAAGTTTCTCTTTTTATTGATTTTTAAATTTAAAAACTGTTATAATAAATTATAACAAGGATTAATATAGATTGAGTATTCCACACATATTCTAGGCTGTCGAAGAAAAAGTTTTATATAAAAACTTCTTTCTTTTATTTTATATGGTTTAATAAATAATGTATTTTAAAAATTCTTAAAAATATGTTATAATAGTTTTTAGAAAATAAAAAAATAGGTAGTAGGTAAATTGCTGGAATAATTTATCTACATAAAAAGTACTTATTTTTTTAGTAAGCATTTTTTTAGATAATAACATGAAAAATACTACTATCAGAAATACTAGAAAAATTTTTCAAAAATCTTCACCCTTTGAGTGTTGAAGAAGAAAAAGGAACATTTATATTAGTTTAAGAAAAATAGGTTAAAAGCCTATATTTTTAGAAAAATCAAATAAAAATATTAAAAAAACAAATTGATTTTATTATATAAAAATGGTATATTATAAAAACAAAAGGAGGTTATTATGGCTAAAATATTTATGGGATTACTGGAGAATAATAAAAGATGTTAAATTAACAAAGGATTTTAAAGTTGAATTAAAAGATACTGAATATCCTAATGGCTATATTACACATGATGATTGTATACAACTGGATATTGGTAATGATAATTTAGCTTGTATTTTCCCTACTAGAACTGGTGTAAATAGAGTTATGTTAGATTTAATTTTACAAGAGAATAAAAAAATATTGTTGTTTTTGATATAAATGGATTTTTCTAAAAAGAAACAGCAGACAAAAATTAAAGAAATGGTTATGAGGTTAGTGCCATAAAAACCATTACAAGACAATCATGAAAAAAGAAATGGCGATATTAAATGTAAAAAAATGCTAATAAATTTGCAATTTATATATATATGAATGCAAGATATATTAAGATTGGTGCGAAAGATCCTATCATAAGTTTTCTTTTTAATGAATTAAAAATAAAGATTTACTTACTATCTTTGATGAAAGTTCAGCATTTTTAGATAGTGGTATGTTATTTTTAGACAAAATGATTAATTGCTATAATAATCAAATTATTTTTTTAGATTTCAAAGTGAAGATATTATTACATTAAATGTTTCTGAAGAGTTAAAAAAATAATTGGGAAAAAGGCTGGACTTAATAAAAATTATTTTTAGAAACATTCAAAAATATGAATTTATTAAAAGTACCTTTAGATAATACTGAGAAATTATGTTTTTGAAAAACAAAAATACTGATAAAATTACAATTTTAAAAAGCACCTATCTTTAAAGAAGTTTATGTTATTTAGATAGATACCTTTAAAAATAAAATATTGTTGATTTTTATAAAAAAAGTTATAATATATCAGACTAACAATACAGTTTAATAAGGACTATAAAAACACTACTTTCTGGAATAAGTAGTGTTTTTTTCTTTTCACTCTTATCATATTTATGATTGATTTTTAATTTTAAAAATGGTATAATATAAAAATAAGGAGTGTGATTTTATGAAAAACAAAAATTAAAAATTATGCGACAGCAATAGATTTCTTATTTACAAATCTAGTAGCATTGGATGTTTGCAATCATAAACAAAAGAAAAAGCAACTGAAGAAGTAGATTTTTTTAACAGCTGAAAAAATTAAAACTTATGCCTAAGTTTTTTTGGAAATTTTTAGATGAATATATATGTTAAAGAAAAATTATAATGAAAATAATTATAATGCACAAACAATAATTGATGAAATCACAAAAGGAGAAATAAAAAAATGAGTAAAGCAATTTTAAAGAAAAAAATTTAATGGATTGGAATAACAGAAAAACAAGCTGAAGAAGTAATTGAATGTTTTATTGAAACAATCAATAAAGAAACATTAGAAAACAAAAATTTTCAAATCACTGGTTGAGGGAACTTTTAAATTAAAAAGAAACAGAAAGACATGAAAAAGTTTATCCCTTTTTAGTAAAGAAACAGTTAAAGTACCTGCGAAAAAGGTTTTTAAAATTTACTGCTAGTAAATCACATAGATTTTAAATATTATTTAAAGGGAGGAAGTAATGAATGATACCCTACTAAAATTTAGAGTATTTGATTTAGAGTGAAAGAAAATATTTGATTGAAAATTCTGAAATTACCAAAGAAAAATATTAGAATTATTCACTGGAACAGTCGATTTTCAAAAACAATTCATTTTCATTAACTGAAAGAGATGATTTTTGTTGTTACAATGTCTAAATTTTAAAGATAAAAACCATAAAGAAATATATGAAGGAAATATATTGAAATGTACTTGGCTAAAAAGAAAGAATAAAGTTGATTATGAGTGTTGCTTTATATGATTTAGATAGTTTAGATGGAACTCAGCTGTTAATATATAGAGATCACACTTTTTAATTTAGGAGTATATCTAAAATCAAATGAAGTTTCAGTTGAAAATTATAGCCGATGCATTATTAAATATTGATATTCTTGAATTATTAGAAAAAGATCAGTGATTTAAAATATGAAATATCAGATAGAAAAAAATAAAGGACTTTCATTTAAAAATTTATTAAGTGAAAAAGAAAGTATCGAAAAAGAAATTGATGAAAAAGGCTCAAAAGTTAAAATTGAAAAAAATCAAAAATATAGATACTAAAGAAAATTTATATCGTTCTTTAAGTGAGAGTAGAGGAGATTTGTTATTTGTATTAGAATGCGAACTTAATAATTTAGATAAAAGCAAAATGATCTGGAACAAATCAAAAATATCACCAGCAAAATGAAAAAGAAATGGAAAAATTTGGTAATTATAATAAAAGTATTTTAGATAAAATCATGAAAATAAAATAAAAAATAGACACAAGTGTCTATTTATTGAAAAATTGTGTCTTTTTTTATATTTTCAATTCTTGCTTTTGCTATATCAAAAATATTCTTTTGAAAGTTCAATCCCAATAAATTTTCTATTTTCCAATAGTGTTGCAACACCAGTTGTTCCACTACCTAAAAACATATCTAAAATTATTTCATTTTCATTTGTATGAATTTTAATTAATTGTCGCATTAATTCTAAACTTTTTGCGTTGGATGAATAGTTCTTTCATTACCACCTAACAACAGAAGTAGTAAAACTTGATCTTAAATATGGAATTTCTTTTGGTTTATTAAAAGTCCATTTTGCATTCTTTTTACACCCCAAATTGCAAACTCTGTATCTTGCACATATCTTCTATTTACATTTCTAGGCATAGGATTTGATTTTTCCATTCAATAAAAATCTTTAACTTCAAAATCATTATTTTCTAATGTTTCAATAATAAAACTAATATATCTATAAGAGCAAAAAAATAATTATAGAGACCATTCTTTTTACTAATTTCGCATATTTGTTAATCCAACCAGTTAAATCAAAAGTTTTTATCCCAGTTTCCGAAATCTATACCTTTTCTTTTTAGAATTTTTCATAGTAGTAAAATTATTTTCTTTTGAAATAGAATATGGTGGGTCAGTTATTATATGATCCACTTGAATATTATTTTTAACTAAATAATCATATACAATATTTGCATCTCCATTAAAAATTGTATATTCATTTTCTTCAATTTTTCATCAAAAATAAATATTTTTCCATATCTACTCCTTTTTATAAAAATGTAAATATTCAATTACTTTCAATTCTCCAACATCAAATTTGACTGATTTGTATTTTTGATATTCTTTTTCAAAAAAATTTTATATTCTCCATTTTTACTAAAAAAATATTTTTTTATATCATCTACTGATAAAATACCATCAGCTATTATAACTTAAAAATATATATTTAAAATTAGCATTTTTCTATTAAATTTTTCAAGTGCAAATTTTGCTTTTTCCTTATATGAATAATCAGAATTATAAGTTATTTCTCTTATTCCAGTCATTTCTGTTCTAAAACTTGGTTCATCATATCTTGCGATAGTTTCAAGTATATGATAACAACTTCCATATTGTCTACCATTGTATGGTGGATCAAGATATAGAATATCGCCAGAAATATAGTTGATAAGTTTATTAGCATCTGTATTATAAACTTCTCCATTTAAACCTTTTATGATTTCAAGTGGTTTAAAAATCTATATTCTTTTTAGCTCTTGGTTTAAAATTTTTTTAGATAAGCACTATATGTTGATGTAGTATTTGCTCTATTATCTATGGCTTTCAAAAGTGAGGCTATCAAAAAAATAATACATTGGATATTCTATTTCTTTTCTTTTAAATAAATTTTCTATTCCTTGTCTTATAGTATCGCATTTCATAGCATTATATTGAGTAAAGTAGTTTCTTACAACATCATCATGCATACAATAATTATCATAAATAAAACCTTTTACAAGTGGCAAAGAATTTAAAAATTCAAAAACTTCTTTTACTGTTTCTTTACAAAATTTATTATTGAAATATAATGTTTTATTAGTTATGTACGAATAATATTGTATATCATTTGAAATAACATAATATCCCATTTTTAAACTCTTTTCCTACTACACCAGTACCAGCAAATAAATCACAAAAATATAGGGATTTCAGAATTTAATTTTGTGTTCTTAGTTATTTTTCACAAAAGAAATGGTATTAATTTTTCTTAGAACCTATATAATTCATATAAAAAACCTCTCATAAATTTTTAAAAAATATCGTTATTTTATTATATCATATATTTTACTTTTTAAAAATAAATGGTATTATATACTTATGGAAATCAATGAAATTGGGGTGATATGATGGTAAAATTAGCTTTTTTTACCTTTACAAAAACAATAATGTTTATTTATTTTTTTGTAGCAAGTTTAATGATTAGTTTTTTTCTATATTGGTTTTAAATTTCCAGATATAGATTTAAAAATTAAAAACATGGAGGCATCGAAGTATTTTTAACACATTCTCCATTGTTACCCTTAACTTTTATTTATATTATGAAAGTAATATGTTATGGCTTGTTTTATGGAGGAAAATATGATGTTACCAGATACTTTATAATAGGACTATCAATTGGAATAGCATTACATTTACTTTATGATTTAAGACCCTAAATCATTCAAAGGAACTGCCTTTAATAAAAATATCCATATATGAAAAAGGTTTAACAGTAAACCAAAAGTATTACCTTTATGTTTTTGTTCTGTAATTCTATTACTTTTTAATGTCAATTTATCAAGCAAAAACTATATTTGAAATTATTATAATCTCAATTATATTTTTGCTAACAGTAGCTTTTAAATAGAAAAAAACTGAAGGGGTTTTTACAGTGTAGTCTTTTATTTTTGCTAATCTTTGGATTAGGTGTGTATTTTAAAGAATATTTGAGTATTATAGCTATTTTTTTATAAAAATAAATTTTTAGAAGAAATATATTTTTTAAGGGGAAATACATGGAATTTGAATATGAAAAAGAAAAAAAGAAAAATTTAAGTTTTTCAAGAACAAAGAGATAAAAGCCATAAAAGAAAGAGAAGATAATATATTAGATATTATTGGTACTGGTTTTAAAAGAAGTCTATAAACACGACCAAAAACTACATTCAAATGGCGATACAAAAGAAATAAAAGTTGACTTTAGAGATCTTGATATGGATGCACAAGAAAAAAATTATTGAGAGATAAAAAAACTGAATTAATGTATAAGACTTTTGGTGCAGATCTTACAAAAATTTTTGGAAGATGATAGTATAATTGAAATAAATTTAAACCAAGATGGTTATTTATGGATTGAAAAGATTTGGAGAAGGAAGAACAAAAACAGACTATACAATAGGGGCTAGAAAAGCAAGAGGTATTTTAGAAGTTGTTGCCGATTACAATAATGCTGAAATTACATACAAAGATCCTATTATATCTTCTGTTTTACCAAAAGGAGAAAAGAATTACTGGTATCATAGCTGATAGTGTTGCACATGCACCAATATTTGCAATAAGAAAAAGATCTAAAATGAGATTTTGAACTTTCATATTATGTTGAAACTGGTGTTGTACTGAAGAACAGAAACAATATATTGAAAAAAACAAATAGAAAACAAAAAAATATTCTTATTGTTGGTGGTACTTCTTCTGGAAAAAACAACTTTCGAAATGCTTGTATTCAACATTTAGAAAACATTGAAAAAAAGAAGAGGACAAAGTGAAAGAATAGCTGTTATAGAAGAAATACCAGAACTTATCTGTAATTGTAGTAATGTATTAAGATTAACTGTTTACAAATATGCAGAAGCAATAGATTTATTAAGAGCTTGTATGAGATTAACACCAGATAGAATAATTTATGGTGAGTTAAGAAAAAGGAATAGAGGCAATAGAATTATTAAAGGCTTGGGAACTCTGGACATGATGAGTGGAATATCAACTATACATGCATCAAGTGGAATAGGAGCTCTTGAAAAAAATGGAACAATATTTAGGGTGAAATAGCTGGAATTGATATTAATTCACAAAAGAAGATTGATAGGAAATAGTGTCAATGTAGTTGTAGCACTTGCCAAAACTGATGATTTTAAAAGAAGAGTTACCGAAATTATAGAGGTAGATGGATATGATTATGAACAAAGAAAATATAATATAAATACTATATATAAATATATCCCAGAAATAGAAAAAAACAACACAACCAAATTATGATGTTGTACCTTTTAGTTAAAGAATTGAATAGAATTGGAAAAAGAAATAGAGAGAATAGAAAATAGCAAAGGAAATAATAAAGAAGTTATATTTACTATAAATAGTATAAATCAAAATATTGATAGATTAAGGGGAATTGTATTTATAACTTTTTTTAAGTTGTAAAATTGATTATATATATTAGTTTTATTTTTAAAATTAAAGATATAATAAACTTATCAAAAAATAAAAGGAGAGATTAATTATGGCAACAATATTAAAAAGATGTAACATTAGAAAGTATAGAGGAACAAGTAAAAAGATTACAAAGTTATATTGATAGCAGAAAAGAAGATTTAAAAGAAGGTAGAGAAATAAATTTAGAAGAATTAAATGACAAAATTTATTGAAATAGGAATGAATAATAGACCATCTTTGAGATGAAATAGCAAAAACAGAAATTTTTGAATGAAATTTCATATCAAATTGAAGAAGAAAAATTCAACTTTAAAATAACATTTTGGAAAAATAATGAATTATCAGCCTATGATTTTGGATTAACTTTATATTCTGATCATTTAAGCAATGAAAGTTTAGTTGGTGGATATTACATGTGGAACATTGATAATGAAAAGAGCATTAGAAGCAGTAAAACATCATGATGATAATTTATATGAAAGTGTACTTTATGATGTAACTGAAAGTTTGAGTGAAGCACAAAATTATCAAAAATAGACAACTTTAACTGACAGTGAAGAATTTGGAATAATAATGGAAAAAAAGCATTTACTGAAGTTATTACTTCAAAAAGTTGAAGAAATAAATTCTGAATTTGATTTTACTGAACTTGATGAAAATTTAGAAGATTATCAAATTGATAGTGATAATTTAAAAACTTGGAGATATTAAACTTATATATAACAATATTGCTGAAGAAATAGGAGAAAGAACCTATATATTCAAATGAAGAAATAGTAAAAAAATATATTAAATGAAGTTGAAAAATAAAGAAAAAAGAAGAAGAAGTAGAATATTAGCAATCTATATAGGTTGCATATAAACAAGGCAATCTGTAAAAGGTTGCCTTGATTTTTAAAAAGAGAAAAAGAAAAAAATATTAGTATTTTTAAAAAGGAGTTTATTATGAAAAATTGTATTTGATAAAAAGTGAATTGATTCATAATTTAAAAAGAAATTGAAAATTTAGAAAAACAGATGAGAAAGAAATTGATTATCATAAAGTTAGTGAAAACTAATTGATGTATCACTTAGTCCTTTAAAAATCTTTTCAAGATGTATCTTTATTAACAAGCATTGAAAAAAATGGATGAAAAATATCTAATATGGATAAAGATGAAAACTATTGGAATAAAAAGAATTAGTAAGAGAATTTTTTACCTGAAGATATAAATGAACCTTTTTAATAAAGAAGAAGATAAGGCTACATTAACAGAATTAAGAACGAAACCAGATTTATTTACATTAGAAATTACAAGTAAAAGCAATGGAAAGATTTGGTGAATTATTAAAAAGAACATCCAATCAGTTCTGGGCTTACTGGTTTAAATGAAAAAGAAAAATTTAAATTAAAAGCATACTTGAAGTAGGTTTTGAAAAAAAGTATATATACTGGAGTATATGAGCAAGAGATTTTATTCAAGAGAAACAAAAATAAAAACTTTGATTTTGATTATGACAATCTTTCAAGAGGTGAATTAAAAGCTATTAGAAATGGCATAGTTGAAGAGAAGATTATTCTATAAAAGATATACTTAAAGACTTAGATACATCAAAAATAAAGAAGAAAAAGGAAATAGAATATTAAAATTTATTTTTATAAATAAAAATGGTATAATGAATTATGTAATTATATGAATTTTATTAACACTACTCTAAATTTAAAACAATATGTTTAAAAACTTAAAATTTAATAGAGATAAAATATTGAATTTGGGGTTTGAGGTAGTGATATTTTAAAGGGGTATAAAAACAATTGAGAAGTGCAGAACTAGGAATAAGCTGTTTGAGTAGTGATATTTTTAAAAGGGGTATAAAACTTAATAGAATAGGAATAAACTTAAATCAATGTTTGAGAGTAGTGATATTTTAAAAGGGGTATAAAACGCTAAGTTCTATCCAGTAATGGCTAGTATAGTTTGAGAGTAGTGATATTTTAAAAGGGGTATAAAACGTTTTTAATAAACTTGGAGTTTTGATTAACCGTTTGAGAGTAGTGATATTTTAAAGGGTATAAAACATTTAAACTTTATAATAAAAACTTGTTACGTTTGAGAGTAGTGATATTTTAAAAGGGTATAAAACTCAATAAAAAGGACACGATAACATTACTGGGTTTGAGAGTAGTGATATTTTAAAGGGTTATAAAAACTAAAAAGTTATAATAATGATTTAGATTTTTAAATGACATTGTTTTTGTTGAAAGAGTGTATATTTTAGAAACTGATGAACATAATTTGAGAGTAGTGATAATTTAAAAGGGGTATAAAACTTTTTCTAAAATATATACAGAAATAAAAAGAAGATTTAAAAAGAAAAAAACAAAAGAAAAATCAAAAGAAAAAAAGAAATAGAATATTAAAAACAGAAAGAGGTACTTAAAATGAAAGAACATTTTTAAATGATAGTGGATATTATCCTTATGGAGATTATGATTATGTAGAAGTTGGTAAAGAATATATAGAACAAGAAAAATTATGATAAAAGTTTTTGAAGTTTTATCATATTTAAAAAGATGATAAAGAAAAAGTAAAAAGAATTTTTAAATGATATTATTTTTGTAGAACAAATTGAAAATAATAATTTAGTGCATAAAGACAATTTTTTCTTAGCAAAGGAATTATTTGAAAAAGAGTATAACGAAAAAAATTCAATAATATAGAACAAAGGTGTTGGATTTGATGGATATAAATTTAATACTTTAACACTGAATGAAAAAGAATTTGATAATTTATACGAAAATATAGCTAATGGCGATTTTTCTAGTTTAGAAATTTATAAAGAGAAATAGATTATATTATTCAAATGACTATAATGAAAATTCTATTTTTCAAATAAAAAGACAGTGTAATTTTAAATGAAGAAGAACTTGAAAATACTTTTCGTCTTAAAGATGCAACAGAAGCTTTATTTGAAGGAATTAATTTACTAAAAAGAAAATATAGAAGTTGAATTTAATTTAAGAAATGCTGATGATGGTACTAATTTCTACTTAGTTTCAAAAAAATAGATGATGGTTATAAAGAAAAACTGAATTTGAAATTAATTCAAATGATCTTGGACTTTATTTTTGATAAAAAGTTTCAAATTTCTTGCTTTAAATGAAATAAATATATCGAAGGATTTAAGAGTAAGTGGTTTTTCTACTTATGAAGAAGATAAAGAAAAAAATATAACACTTTAGAAAAAATTAATTTAGCTGGATTTTATGATATAGAAAATTATAAAGTTTCAAGAATTGATTATGAGAATTTAGATAATACGGAAGTAAAAAAATTTAACTATTTCATCATCAAATTCAAGTGAAGAGATAAATTTAACTATAACAAATAAAGAGAACAATCAAAATAATATTACCTTAGAACAAGGCTTTAATAGTGAAATTAGAAATAAAACATATAATATAGTTGGAAGTTTAATAGGTTCAGAAAAACTTTTTCTAAAATATATACAGAAATAAAAGAAGATTTAAAAAGAAATAGAAAAAGAAAAATCAAAAAGATAAAGAAATTGAATATTAATATTTTTGAATTTATAAAGGAGAAAAATGAATAGTTCTTATGATATAGGTGTTTATCCTTATGATGACTATATAGAAAAATAATTTTTTGAAATGATAGATAGTTTTAAAGAAAATAAAGAAAAAAATTAAAAGATTTTCTAAATGATTTAGTTTTAGTAAAAAGTAGAAAAATCATTTTTGGTGATGCTGAAAATTCTTATTCTACATTCTTTAGAAAAGGAAACATTGAAGAAATGTTTGGCATTTTTGATTACAGTGATAACAAAATTGAAATTTTTGAATTAAACTTAAAAAGAAAAAGAATTTGAAGAAAGTTATGATGAATTTAAAAAGGAGATTTTTCAAAATTAGATGTAGAAAATTCTGAAGAAAACCATATATATAATATAGAAAACTTATGAAATAAATCCAAAAGAACAAATACCTTATGATACTGAAAAAGATGTTAGAAACTATAATAAAAAGGAACAAATTTTATAAAAAAATCATCTTGATCCATGTAATGAAATTGTGTTCAGCTATGACATTAACTAATGATGTTAATTATAACGAATATAAATTAACTTCAACTCCATATATGGAAAGAAAATTTGAAATGAAAGAGAATGAATTAAATGTTTTTCTTGATAAAACTTATAAATTTTTAGAATTAAATGATGTAAGTATCGTTTTGATTTAGGAGATAGACAAAATGGCGGTGCTTACGATCATGGAAATTATGCTAATATTCAGATGATGAGAAAAGAAGAGGCAAAATATAGACTTAGATATGAAGGATATAATCAAATTAGTTATCTAACAACAAGAAATATTGAAGAAGAGCCTTTAAAAATAGTTTTACAAAAGAAGTAAATATATCTTATAGTAATAGAGGCAATGAGATAACAGTTGGAATTTTAAATAAAAATGATGAATATAATGAAATTAAATTAGATAGATTTGAAGATAATACAGCTCCTTTTATTGCTAATCTTATAACAAGGGAAAACTTTGCTGATTTTTATTTAAAACTTAAAGAAGAAAGTTTTGAAAAAGAAAAAGCAAAAAGAAAAATGTAGAAAAAAAGAAAATGATTTTTGAAAAATAATTTAAAAAGCAAGGGAACTTTCCTTGCTTTTTGTTTATTATTTACTACAGCAAAAATGGTATAATGTAGTTGTGAATAAAAACTAAATAGGAGCTGATAAAAATGAGTGAAAATGATATATTAAATGTTTTGAATGATAAACAAAAAGAAGTTGCTGTTTTAACAGAAGGAACGATTAGGGTATTAGCTGGTGCTGGTACTGGAAAAACTAAAACAATGGTGCATAGAATAGATCACATGGTTAATGTAGTTGGAATAAAACCAGAAGAAATACTTGTTTTTCATATACTAATAAAGCTGTAAATGAATTTAGAGAAAGAATTGAGATTTTACTTGGCGAAAAAGCAAATTTAGTTAATATTTATACTTTCCATGCTTTTTGCCTATAAAATGTTAAAAACAATATGGAAATGAAGAATTGAAAATAATAACTGACACTTATCCAAAAACAAGAAGATATGTGGAGATATAAAAATTATGCTTTTTAAAACTAAAGATGAAGTTTTTAAAAGAAATAAGAAAAACTAATGAAAAAGATTATAAAGAAGCTAGTTTATCAGCTAAAAGATATGATGTTGCTTTTTGACAAAATAAAAGAAAGAAGATTAAATATTAATGATATTGATAGTACTTTTTATGGAAATGGTTATTTAAAATCTTTTTGAAATATTGTGATTTGTTAGAAAAATGATTTATGTGATTTTCAGATTTATTATTAAAATTTAATAATATATTGAGACAAGCCAGATATTATAAAGAAAATAAGAAATACTTATAAATACACTATTGTTGATGAGTTTCAAGACACAAATGATTTACAACTTGAAATAGTGATAATAGGAAAGAAACAGAATTTATGCGTTGTTGGAGATGACAGCCAATCTATTTATGCTTTCAGAGGACAAATGTTAATTTAATTATTAATTTAGGAAAAGAATTTAAAAAGCTAAAAACAATAAATTTAGAACAAAAATTATCGTAGTACAAAATACTATCATTGAGCTAGTAATAATTTGATAGAAAACAATAAAAATAGAGCTGATATATGGACTGATAATCCAAAAGGAAAACAAATTACTAAAATAAATGGAAGTGAGAAATTTGAAGAAGCTAAATTAGTACGGAAAAGAAATTGAAAAATTAAAAAGAAGGAGTTAGTTACAATGATATAGCAATTTTATATCGTAATAATTCTCAATCTCGAAATTATACAAGCTGAATTTTTAAAAGATGATGTATTAATTCCTTATAGAGTTAAAGATCCTAGTAATCAATAAAGCCGAAATTAAAGGTTTAATAAATTATTTGAAATTAATAATAGATCCTTGTGATTTTACAGCATTTTCAGATTGGATGATGAAACCTAGTAGATATCTTTTTAAAAAATTATTACTGAGATCAAATAATGACTGTTGCTATTAGCAAACATAATGGAAACTTATTATCAGCAATTAAAGATAAAAATATCAATGAAAACTAACACTTGTGCAAACACTTATAATATACAAGCATTATTATCATTGAGTGATATGTACAAAGAAATTGAAAATGTTTTTAAAAAGAAGAAGGAAACAAAGTCTTGGAGTATATCATTCGTTCTGTTAACTATATAAACGGAATGGCATTAAGTTTTTATTGCATGAGATACTCCAAAAAGATGATTTAGAAACAAGTATTGCTACTTTAAAGAGAAATATATTTAAAAATGAAATTAAAACTAAAGAAGATTTAATTGATTTCTTGAAATATGTTGAAAATTTAGATGAAAAAGCTAAAAATACAAATTCAGACAATGATAAAAGTGTAGGGAAACGGTACAACTTACAACAATACATAGTGCAAGGACTTGAATTTCCTATGTATTCATACTTGGAATGGTGAGAGGATGTTTTCCTAGTTTCAGACTAAAAACTAAATCCTGGATCTTGAAGAAGAAAGAAGATTTAGTTATGTTGCTGTTACAAGAGCTAAGAAAAATTATATTTATGTGCTTATGATTTTTAATAACCGAAAAAGGAATAGCAACAACAAAGCCAAGTAGATTTATAGATGAGATTAAATACTAATTTTGATATTCTTTAAATTTCACTTTAAAAGATAATATATATTATATATGTGTATATTATCTTTTCTTTTTGTTATAATATTTTTAAAGAAAATATATATCAAAAGAAATGAAATTCAAAAAGAAGAAAATAAAATAAAAAGGAGAGGCAGTATGAATAACAATTATACTCAAAAGAGAAAAATGAGATTTTAGAAAAAGGAGCTACATTAAAATGGGAAGTTGAAAAATCAAAAATAAAAATTAGAATTACTTGATGATTTTTAAATAATACTTATGTAAATAAAGATAAAGAATTGAACCTATAATGATAATGTAAGAATGAAAGATTTTGTGAATAATGATACAAAATTAAATGGAGATTTTAATGATACAATTCAAAAACAAATTAGAAGATTTAGATTTTTCTAATAAAGAAATTATTGAAATAACAAAAAGCTGAATTACCAACTTTTTATAGTTATGTATAATAAAGATGATAAAAAGTGAGATAGTTTATGCTAATCATGATGAAGATAAATATGTAGATACTACTATTGACCTTGAAGAATTAATAGGTAAAGATAAGTATGAAAACTTTGATTTTAGCCATCCAGATAGCTTTTTAGATGTGCCCTAATGTTACTGTTATGTATGAAGAAGGAAAAGGAAAAAGATAGCTGCTGGGAAACTTATGATTTAAGTTCAAGTTCTTTTTGATAATTTTACCGATAATTTAGTATCTGAATTAAAAAGAAACTGTTTTAAAGATGAATTAAATGCTATAAAAGACGAGGTTAAACAAAGATTTAGTTAATTATTCTGAATTAAATTATATGAAAAGAAATGAAATGGATAATTTAACATATGAAAAAAAGCACAAAGCTGAACCGACACAAAAATTTAAAAGCATTTTGAAACTTTACAAAAAGAACAAAATACTGAAAAAGAATTTGAATAAAAAGGAGATATGGATAATAATTATAATTTTTTTGGATATGAAGCTGATGAAATAGATACAAACGAAACTGGAACAAGAATAGTCTACGAAATGGATAACGAAATCTTAGACAAAATAAAAATTTGCAACTGATGTTTTAAAAGTAGAAAATTTTAAATTTGAAGATATGATAAAAGGATTTGAACAAGGAGAAACTACTTTTTACTTTTTGAATGTGGTATCGGTACTTTATTAGAAGATCAATTATTAGGTGGTAATGGTAGTGGTGCTATAGTAAAACTTTTAGAGCTTTTTAGATTATGATGATAATAAAGAGAAAAGCTGATGAAAATTTAGAAAAGATTAAATAATGCTATTGCTTTATATAAAAAGAAATTATCCGTAATTATCCTAATGTTCAAGAACTTAAAGAATATGATGTAGATAAAGATGATGTTATCTTGACAGTAGCTTTAGCACAATTTGAAATGGAACTATTTGAAGAAGCATTAAGAAATTCAGAATATGATGACTTTGAAGGAATATATAAATTTCCAGATAAATTAGAAGAAAAGAATTAGATAAAATAATAAAAAGTTACAATGGAAGATTATAATATTCCAGAAAAAGCAAAATATACTTTTTAATGATAAAATCAAAGAATTTTATAACCATTTTGAAGAAGTTTCTATTGATAAAAATGATAATGAGCTTATCATACCCAAAAATAAAGTTTTTAGTTATGAAAGTTATTTAGATAGAAAATTTTTATGAAGCAAAAAGTCGCTTATAACGATATTATTTCATCTGAAAATGAAAAAAGAAACAAGTTTATATACAAATAAAATCAAACTTGAAATGTGAAATGTTAGATAGTATGTTTGAGAGTAGTGTTAATTAAAGGGACTAAAAAAAGAAAGTTACAAAAGAAATGGAAAATAAATTTGAAAAATAAGGTGATGTAAATGAAGTTTTTGAATTATGAACCCTATAAATGAATATGTTGAAGGAAATAAAGTAACAATAGAATTAGATAATGAATTGTTATATAAAAATGGAAAAAGTTTTTAATGATGTTTTAAAAAGAAGAAAAATTTGTACCTTATGATATAATAAATGGCTATGAAGAAGCTACTGATGATAGTTTTTATTTTGAATATGAAACAGATACAAATTTAGCACTCAGAAAATTATCTTTTTGTTAGATATTTCTGAAGTAACAAAAAGGTTTTTTTAAATTTTTAGAATATGAAAATGCATCTAATGAAAAACATTTAAAAAGAACTAAATGAGTATATTTAGAAACTAAAGAAGAAATAATGAAGCAATTTCCTAATGTTGAAATTTTTAAAGAATATGAAAATGAAAATCTTTTTAAAGATAAACGAACAATGCCAGAAGTTAAATATGATTTATTTAAAGAAAAATTTTTAAAAAGAAATATTGAATTTAATTGAAGGTGAATTAGAAGAAAAAGATAACAAATATAGTTGGCAATATAAAAGAAACACTAAACAATGAGAGTTTAAATATGGAAGAAGAAATTTATGATTTAATGCAGAAAAATGTTTCTAATTATTTGACAGTCACAAGAAGTCGTAATTGTAGGGTGAATACGACTTAGCAGGTGTTGATTTAAAAAGATGAAGAAAAGAGTTATAGATTCAGCTTTTTGAAATTTCTGATAATCTTTTGTAGATGATGGAATAAAAATTTATAATGATTTAAAAAGAAAAATAGAAGAAAACATAAAAATATAATGAGTGACGGAGAAGAATACATCAAAAAGTTGATATAAATGCAATGTATGACAAAAATGAATTTTAATATAGAAAAAGCTGAAAAAGAATTGCTGAAATAAAGAAAGAAAATGGTTTATCAAACGAACAAGAATTAGAATATAATTAATACTTGAGCAACTTATAAATACTAATTATTTTTATGGTTAGTAAGTTTTGCGAAAAAGGAGTATTCTTTATGGAGTATTGTTGAAATAAATATGAAGTTTTCATTGCAGAAAATAAAAAGAAATGTTGGAATTTATATCAAAAACTTTACATTAAAATCTGAAGATAAAGTTATGAAAAAGTATTTGATAATGAAAAATTTGATGAAAAATTAAATGAACTTATGGCATAGAAAAATATCAATTTAACAAAATAAAGAATTAATTGAACTAAAAATGCTGATCTCACCAGAATTTAAAGTTTTCTTTAAAGATAAAAGAAATTTACACTAATAATGATGATAATATATCTAATGAAAAAGATATTTATGATTCTAAAGTTGAATTAGAAGGAATTATATTAGAACAAAAAGGTGATGAGAAAGGTTTTTAATATAATATCTAATTTAGATTGGGATAATCCAGAAAGTATTTTTTTAAATTAGATTTAAAAGATATAACAATAAAATATTTAGATAAAGATGATATGTATTCTAAAAACATGGTACGATTACACAAATGAAGATGATTATATAAAAAGAACAGCAAACAGAATATTAAATGATGAAATTACTGATGAATTAAAATTAGAACAAGTAAAGTATGAGAAAAAGTATAGAGCGAGATAGCTTAAATATGTTTCAGTAGATGGGGAAGATTATATTAATAGATTGGGATAATTATAAAAATCAATATAGAAATTGATGCTGAAGTTAAAAAGAATGAGTTAGAAAAAGATTAAAAAGTGAAGAAAAACAAAGAAAGAATTAGAGATTTTGATTTATTTTAAATAAAAAGTGGTAAAAAGCCACTTTTTACTTTTAAAAATATCTTTAAATTTTTCTTTCATAAGAGTGTTATTTCAAGTTCTTCTTTTTAAATTTGTTTTGCTCTTTCTAAGTCTTTCCAAATATCATCAGCTAATATATCAACATTTTCAGAAGAAATTTTTATATAATAATTTGTATTATCTTTACTTATTTTACTTTTACTTCTTCTTCAGATAAATCAACAGTAAAAGGTCTCGATGGAGCCTATGATTACAATGATTTCCTTTATAATCCCATTCAAATTCATGCCATTGCAGTATAAAATAGTCGTTTCTCTATCTATAATTTGCATTATGTAAAGTCTAGGTTCTCATTTTATCTTGAGATTTCAATCTGGATAAGTTTCAACACTTTCACTATAAATCATAAATTTTACAGAAAATATACTACATTTTCATTATATTTATCTTTATATGAATGTTATTATAAAATTTAACTAAGTTTTGTAAATATGTTTTTAACTTTTTCTTTATTAACAATCAAATCTTCTAAATCTGAATTATAAAAAGTTTATCATTCTTTTAGTACAGAAATCAATAATTCTAGGAACAGTATTATCTTTATCAAAAATTTATATTTATTGTTTCTATAATATCAAATTTTCCTTATTTTCGATTAAATTCTTCTAAAAGAAATTTGTTTCATTGTTTTCACTTATCCTTTCACATTAAAAATTTTATCATTTGTTAAAATAAAATATTGATATTTTACTCCAATTTCTTTGTGAGACTTCTTTTCAAAAATATCTAATAAAACATTTTTATATTACCAAGTTTTTCATCTATATTATCTAAAAACAATTACATTAGCAACATTTTAAATTTATTAAAAAGAATATCAAAGCAGAATGTTTGTAATTTTTCGTTTTCATTCATATCTGTTAAAATTCCAGATTTCTTCTTTTCAAGGTTTGGAAAAATAATATATCAATGCTGTACTCAATTTCCAACCATTAAAAATCTTATAATATTTTCTATCTAGCCAAAACTCAATATTTTCTGGTAACCAAGCCATTATAGATTTATTATCTTCTATATTAGAAATTTCTTTCAATAATAACCTATTACTTTCATTATTTTCTAAAAAAATGTTAAAATATAATTTCTATTATTAGGACTAAAATCATAAGTTTTTCCATTTTCTAAAAATTACCTTATCTATTGTTTTCATAAACATTCACTCCTTTTTATTACTTTTCTCATATATCAGTATTTTTATCACAAACATAAATATATGTCAATAAAAAATGGTATAATACAAGTAAAATCGTTCTTTAGTTATAATTTGCATTATTTGTTTTATTTTTCTGAAAATATGGTATAATAAAAATAAAAATGTAAGGAGATTTTATGATTGAAGCAAATGTAGGTAGTCAAATTATTAAAATTATTGGTGTTTTTGCAATTTTTATTTTTGTAATAGCTATTTTGTGTGTTAGAATGATAACTTCAAAAGACCGAAAAATACACAAGGGAAAAATTGGAAGATTATGGATTTGCCTTTATATTCAGTACCATACTTAACAGAGATAAAAAGGTGTACTATTTAGGTTATCATACAACAAGCATTTTTACTGGAGTGTCTTGGTATTCCATGAAATGTTAGGAAATTTTACCAATACATGGTGGAAAATCAAGAAATTTTGAAATGGAATATGAATATATCAGAGCATTGAAAATTTAAAATCGAAGTGTTAAATAGATTTCACATCATAAATTCAGTTATCAATTTGCTACATGGATTTTGAAGTATTAAATTTAAGAAAAGGAGTAATGTTTGCACTTATAGTTAGTGGGGATGCAATAAGAATAAATTAAGATTAAGTGATAGGGATTAAATGGAAAAATAAAAATGAGAAATATTTTTATTCTGGAATTAGCTGAAGATAAATTTGATGAAACAATCGAAAGATTTGAAAAATTATAATATCGAAATTTTATCCAAAAATTCAATGAAATTAACAAAAAGACTATTATGAATAGTGAGAGTGTAAAAATGCTGTTTTTATATATAAAATTAAGCGAAGTTTTGAAAATACTCAAAAGAAATTTTTAGATAATGTAAAAACCTGCACCTTTTTGAAGTTGAAGTTTTGGTTGAAAGTGGTGCTTATTTAGATCAAGAAAGTCAAGATTTTTCTGCTATTTTTAGGTTAAGTGAAAAAGATGAATTTTTGCAAAAAGATGAATTTTTAGAAAAATTAACACAAATAATTTAAAAATCAGCAACTTCTATTGCTAACTTTATTGAAATAGTTAATTTCTTAATGGAAATTGAAAAAGAAATAATGCCAAAAGTGCTTGATTTTACAGATATGTTTTTATGCTTTTTAAAATGTATAGTTTAAGGCAATATAAAAGATAAAGAGTTAAATGAATTTGTTAATTCTGTTTTTTATGAAAGTGCTTTAGAAAATTTGAAATATGATTATATTAAAGGCGAATTTGAATATAATAACTGAAACTTTTATAAAAGAGTTAGAATTATCTAGTGATTTAATTAATAAGTATAAATACATATCTATTTATGATATAGATTTTTACTAAAGAAAAACTAATTATCTTAACTAACTATGAAAAATATTTTTCTTTTGAAATAGAAGAAAAATTAGATTTAGAAAAAATAAAATTTTATTTTTAATTTAATAGGAAAATCTTTTTAGAGTAAAATGAAAATAAAATGAAGTTTTTAAATGATTTAGATGACAAAGAAATACAAGAATATAAATTTTTATGAAAAATATGAAAAATTGATTTGTGTAAACAACTAAGAATAAGAGAAATAGGTAAAAATATAATGTGGCTTTTGTTTAGTAACAATTTTTGTAAAATTACCTACTAAAATTAAGTCAGGACCCTACAATACAAGCAGAGTATTTTTACTAATGAATATAATAAATTTGTGAGGTGTTAAAGACATATTTGCTTTTATCAAATGTCAAAAATTAAGAGTACAAATTTTGCATTAAATCAATTTAAAGAATTTTTAACATTGAGGTGAATATAAAAATGGAATATATTATGAGTGTGTTTAATGTAATAAGTAAGTTAAATCCTATCATACTTTTATTAGTACTAGGAATTTCTATTTTAGCTTTTAAATATAAATTTATACTTTTTGAGAAATAACAAAAATAAAATAGTGTAGTGTTTTAGGTTTTAGATACTAACAGATTATTGGTAAAATGTATATTACTTTTTAATAAAAATTGAAACTTGGAAAAACTTTTTAAAAATGATTATAAAATATATGGAAAATAAAGAGAAATATGTTTAATAGCAATTCCTAATGGAAAATATATAAATGATAAAAAGAAAAGAAAAATCGGTTAAAGGATATTTTTGAAACAATATGTAAATCAACAAGTAAAAATAAAATATAAAACTAACAGAAGTAAAGAACTTTCATTGTTTCAAAAACTAATTTTTAATGAGAGATTACAAAGGCTTTTCAGAAAAATTAAATATTTTTAAATATGTTTACTTTTAATTACAGATTATTATTTTTCTGTTAGACTAAAAAGAGAGAACTTTCTAAAAATTATTGAAGAAACTGGAATTTGGGATGACAGTGGAGAATTTTCATATTTAAGACATTATCAATATCAATCTGTTATAAATAAAGCTAAAGAAAATATTAGAAATAAAAATACGAGAATTTTATATAAACAAAAACTTAAAAGCTGTATATGCAGATGAAATCATAAATGAAAGAGTTGGAAAAATAAGATTTGAGAGTAGTTTGAGAGTAGTGATAATTTAAAGGGTCAAAAACTTAAAGATGTAAAATTAAAACAAAAAGTTTGAGATCAGTATTAATTTAAAGAGGTGTATTATGTTAAAAGAAAAAGATATAATTTTTAATAATGGTTTTTGAAATCTTTATTCTATCTTAATGATAAAGTTTTAAATGAATTTGGAACACCAAAATTAAAAATAAATAAGAAAGTGAAGATAAGTAGTGAATTTAAAGAGATTGGTTTATCAGATGAACTGGTTGATTTAGAATATATATTAAATGATAAAAAGAATATTTTTAGAAATAAAGAAAAATATAAATATATTTATTTATTCTTATATTCTTATGTTGAATAGGTACAAGTAAAAAGTGTTCGTACAAATATTGATAATGTATTTCCAAATTTTATTAAAAGTTTTTGCTTTTTGGAAACAAATAAAACGAAATTATATTATTAGATAAAGAAGAGGCTGAAATTGGAAATCAGAAAAATTAAGAATGTGGCTTGTATCAAAAATGATGGTAGTTCACTTATAAATTCTTTCAAGATGGGGAAAAAGAAGAACACCAGTTACAATCACAAATGATTATTTAGATAAGATCAATTTCTTTAATACTGAAAAATCAAAAATTTAAAGATTTAAAAAGGTTTGTATAGTACTGTTTTATCATATTTGTTATCTCTTATAACAGTAATAAACTATGAAAAATACTTTTGATTTAGCAAATGAGATTTTTTTAAAGATGAAAATCACTTAATAAAAATACTCTATACATAGTAAATTCTAACATAAATCTAAAAAGAAGAATTGAAACAAATAAAAATAAAAATTATTTTGAATAAAGATGAGATACAATTTTTATTAAGAACTGTTAGTGAATTACTAAGAATTTAGGGGAAAATAAATGAAAAAGATAAGGTATTTGAAATTAAGTATTTTATTAGTTTTTGTTCTTTTGTTTAATACTATAAATGTTTTTGGAGCTATCATAACGAAACAGCTATTAATGCAAATGTACGATATAAAACAAGAACTTGACTTAAATAAATATGGAGGTCAAGATTTTGCAACAAACATATTAAAGAAACATCAGTAGAAAAACAAAGAGAATTATTAAAAGATAGAAATGAAGCTATTAAAAGAGTTAATGCTGTTGCAGATATTTTAAAAGAAAGTAAACAATATAATATGAAATATACTTGGGGTGGAAACCATCCAGCAAAAATTCTTCTGTAAATACTTTTACCATCTCATTCAAGGTGGAATGGATTGTAGTGGATATATTGCCCTATGTTTTTCCAGATGCATGGTTTAAAAGTTAATCCTAGAATTTCAAATGCAGCAGGATTTCATGCACAACTTAAAAGATTAGTTTCAGCATCAGAAAAACAAGTCATCCAATTAGAATGGCATACTGGAAGAAATGAAACAGAAAAATGGTTGGATATATACTTTTGCTTATGGGAGCGATCCTAGAATAAAAACATATGAGGGTTTCTATTGGTAACAAACTTAACTCATGCTAGGGATGGACCGAAAAATATCAAAAAACAATAGATATAACAAATGTCATTGGAAGAGACTGGTGGAGCTAACTTTTCAATAGTAGACATACTTCAATTTTGTGCTTACTCATCCAGAAATCGCAAGACAATATGGTTTTGAATTAGAGCCTCATGATGTCGCCAGAACAAGTAAGATCTGAATGGTCGCAAGTTAGAAAAGGGAATCCAGGAGGAGAAGTATCAGAAGGTGTTTTTGAAGAAAAACGGAGATGCTGGTTTAAGTCTTGCTTATCAATTATTTCTACTTAGAATTTAATTTTTGATGAATGGTTTGCATATCCTATTTTTAAATTAATAGCTCCTATCATAGACTATACAATACCATTAGCACTTGGATTATTAGCATTATTTATTATCTTTAGAATAATGTATGAGTTACTAATTTTTACTTTTTAAAGGTAATAATGATTTTTGGAATGATACTTTCAAATTTCTTAGAAAAATTCTTTAGTGCCATAAGTTATTAGTAGGGAATAATAGCTTTATATAAAGACATTAGTTTATAAACCTTTTATAGATTTTGTTACAAATGAATTTGTTGATATGACCTTTGGAGATCAAATTGCAGAATTGACTTCAAGTACAATAGGAAAAGCTCCTAAAGGTTCTTTAAATGCTATTTATTATGTAACTGTTACACCACTTGCAAGATTGATTGATATGTGGCAAGAAAAATTAAATCAATTTTCTGATTTTGCCGATTGGTTGAAACACAATAAGAAATTTACCAGAATTGTTTGCATTGCTTATGGAAACAGTAATTATTTTACTTTTTATGATATAGTAACAATTTATTTAGGTGTAAGATTTGTTATCAGTATTTTTAGCACAAGTTGTCCTTATAGTATCTTTTAGCTTTTTGGAGCTCTTGTGTTAGCTTTATCTTATGTACCAACATTAGAAGGCTATATGAAAAATATTATAAATGCGAGTGATAATATCCATATCCCAGATTATTCCAGCTTATGTAATGCTTTTTGGTTTGGGTTGGATATGTTGTTAAATTAACAGATGTTGAAAATCAAATAAGTCCATCACTTGCAACATTTGTGGCATTAGTTTTATTCGTTCTAGGATATGTAGCTTTTTGATGTTATAAGACATACTATAAAACTTTTAATTAGGGTAATATTAATGTTAATAGAATTAATAGCTAACTGCAACAGAAAATGCAAGATAAAAAAATTTGGAAGGAGAATTGGTTATGGCAATAAAAAGAGGTAGAAAAAGTAATATGCAAAGAACTTTAAGACAAATAGATACAACTAATGGAAGAATAGAAGAAATAGTTGAAAAACATATTTCTATACTGAAGGGGATAGAACTTTTTATAAAAAGTTTATGATGAATTTGTGGAAAATCTCAAATGATAAAAATAAAAGGTAAAGTTATTGCAACTTATTTTACTTTTGCAAGTTTTGGTGACAGAGATAACAAAATAATCATTGATAAAGAACTTCGTGATAAGATTGGAAATAAATTAGAAATATGTCAAAGAACATTTGAAAGACATGATGAAAGAGACTGATAGAAAAATGATTACCTAATTAGAATTTCAAAAGGAAAATATATGATAAATCCACTTTTATTTAGGTCGTGGTAAAGAAAATAAAATGGAAAAACTATTTATAGAGTATAACAATCTAAAAAGAGATTGCTGAAAGAAATATTGTACTTTTTAAAAACAAGTTAAATATTATACTCCCACTGTATAGTGGGAGTATAATTACATAAAAATTTTATAATAAAAAAGGGAGAAAACTATGAACGAAAATTTTCTTTTTAAAAGAAGAATTAAAACAAAGGAAGAAATAAAAGAAGTTTTTGTCAATTTAGAAGGAGAGTCTGCAATGATTTTTTGATGAAGTTATAAATACTAAAGAATATGTACTTTCAGAACAAGAAAATTGATTGTATAAATTATTTCACAGTAATAATAATCAAGAAATTCCTAAAATGAAGATTTTTAAAATTATTGCCAGATGGAAATTTTTATTTGCTGTTTTTGGTGGAAAAATATCATCAAAATTGTTGCTTTTACAATAATTAAACTAGCTACTGATAATTTTTGCAAAAAATTTATCAATAAAAACAAAAAGAATTTTTAGAAAAATCTCTTCAAAATAATATAAATATATTAGTAGTTGATACTAACGAAAAATTAAATATCCAATTTATGAATACTCTTTTAAAAATACAAAGCGATATGATGAAAAATTATGTCAAAAGTTAATCGTTTGAATAGAATTTTAGTTGTTGATGATATTGGTGAACTATTTTATAAAAATGAAAAATAGTATGTTTATTAAGAGTTTAAATTCAAAAACTATGATATTATGCTATTCCATTGTTCAAACCAGAAAAACTTTTTGTTTCAAAAGTTGTTGAAGATGAAGATATAATTACTTATTTTAGATTTATATTATCAGCTGATATTATCCATACTTCTATAAAAATAAGTGATTTTGAAATTTTAAATTTGAAATATCCAGCATTTTATAAAAGAAATAGAAAGCGAAGAAATATTAGTTATTAAAGTAGATGGAAAAGCCAAAAATGGTAAACCAATAGATTTTTGAATTTTATCATTATAAAAATAATAGAAAAATAGAATTTACAAATCAATAATTAAAATTTGATTGTTGCTTGTTTTAGTTTGAAAAATAGTGTGAAAAAAATAGGTTTTTAACCCATATTTGTATATGGTATAATAGATAAAAATCTAAGGAGTGATGAAATATGGAAAAAGGTAAATACAAATTATATCTCTTATATTGACCAATATGCTTATAAAAGATAATAAATTAGTGAAAAAGTTTAGTGATGGTTATCCAGAAGATGAATTTGAATTTTCAAGTGCTAATGAAGTCCTTGATTATATTGAGAAAAGAAATAAACAATATTAGAAGTGAATATATATTTTTCGCTGAAAAAGAATATGACTTGACTTATGAGGGTTCTGGTGTGATGATAACTGGAATAAACGGAATATATTTTTAAATATCAGAAACTATGAATAGAGTTTCCTGAGTAAAACAGATTTCTTTTCATGATTTAACTAATGTTTCAATATCGAAGTTGAAGAGTATTTTTGAAAATTCATTAAGAAAAGAAACGAACACCAAAACCTGCTATTTGGATAGAGAAAACTTTAAAGCATAGTCGTGAGAAATGGGGGACATATAAATTACAAAAATGTTTAAATGGTTTGAAAAATAATGAAAAATAAAACTTGTTGGAGAAAATAGAGAATTTAAGTTTGCTGTTAATAAAGGGAATTGCATCACATCTTATAGGAGTCCAATATATGAAATCAAATAAAACTGGTGTCGCTCTTTTTGAACATATCCAAGCAAATCTCTGATGAAGAAATTTTTGACAAAATTGTAAAAATAGAATTAGGTTATGCACATGAATTTAACAAAAGAAAAAGTGCATTTGAATATGTTTTTAAAAATATAGAAGATTTTTAGAATTGTAGAAAACACAAGTAAAAGCATATCAACATTAAAAATCCGATTATTTCCTTATAAAAGTCCAATGATAATCAAATGTTTTATCTTGGACTTAGAAAAAGAAAATGAAAAATTTTTATGTTTTAGAAACTTTTTAAAAAGAATAGATGACCAAAAAATATTATAAAGGTACAAAAATAGACGAGGCTGATTACTGGGTTATATCATTATAATGATTCAACTAAAAACTTGAAGAATTTACTTTTGAAAAATATAAACCTTACAAAGATGAATATTCTATATTAAAACGAAATGGCAGATCTCAAAGATTTTATCGTTGCTAGTGATTATGAAAAATTAAAAACTTGTCATGTTGATGAAGAAATCAAATTTCAAAAAGAATAAAATATATCATACAATCATCAAAAATACTTAGAAAATAATAATATGAATATACTTTTTCTTTTGAAGGGATAAAAATTATATCCCAGTTTTTAGAAAAATTAAATGAAAATTTATCTGATAAAAAGAGAATGAGAATATATTTCAACTCCTAAAAACAACAATAATGTTACATTAAAAGATTTAAAAACATTGTTATCAGATCAAGAAAAATTAATCGAAACCAATGAAAAATCTATACAAAAATACAGAAATATATGACAAAATCAATGATTTTTGAGAAAAATAAATATATATATTAAAAAGAATTAAAAGAACAAGATTTTCCTATTGAATATATAGAAAATTTTGAATTGAAATTCAAGAATGAAATTAATCAAACTTTTAACAAAACAAAAAGATTTGAAAAATAATATTGAATTTTTATTTACTTTTATAAATAAAAATGGTATAATAAATTATGTAATTACGATGAACTTGTTAAAAACTTTATTAACACTACTCTTATTTAAAAACAATATGTTTAAAAATCTAAAATTTGACAAGGGTGAAATATTGAATTTTTGGATTTGAGTGTAGTGATATTTTAAAGGGGACTAAAACTTGTTTAGTATCTACTTTGTTTAAATAGATATTTGAGTGTAGTGATATTTTAAAGGGGACTAAAACATATAGCGACAGAAATTATACTCCAAATCGGTTTGAGAGTAGTGATATTTTAAAGGGTTAAAAGAACAAACTGAAATAGAGAAAGTCAAGAAAGCAAGTTTGAGAGTAGTGATAATTTAAAAGTTGTAAAAGCAAATTGTTTTGAGAGTAGTAAGTTAAATTAAAGGGTTATAAAACTATATTACATATATATATATAAAACAAGTAGTTTGAGAGTAGTGATAATTTAAAGGGCGTAAAGCGAATTATATTAGGGTATAAAACTGTTGTTGAAACTGGGATCTGTGACCAATTGTTTGAGTGTAGTGTTAAATTAAAGGGTTATAAAAAGCAAAATTTTTAGGGTCAATTTGAGAGTAGTGTTAATTTAAAGGGTACAAAACAAAATTTCGCTAGCGAAATTTAACGGAGAGGTTTGAAAGTAGTGTAAAATTAAGGTTATAGTGGTATTAACCACTATTGCATCAATTCAATTTTAATAAATAGGCTAATTGAGAACCTAAATTATTATAACATTAAATTTTTATCTATTTATTTTATATATTGTTTGATTTCTTTTTATTTAGTATAATTAAAAATAAAGAACTTTTCTTTTTATATGTAAAAATATGGTATCATGAAATACAGCAAAATAAAAAGGTGTGTGTAAATGAGCTGAGAATATTTAGGACTAACAACCTTGAAAAAGCACAGAGCAAAAAGCCTATAACTTTAACAAAAGTTGATATTGATAAAAAGCATAATAAATGATTATGAAAAGAAATAAATGATTTTTATTCACGCAAAAATCAACTGTTTCTCTTTTAAATGAAGATAATATGGTTGAATATGCAAAAAGTACATGGAATTGATACTAAAGAAATATTAAAAGAAATAAAATCTTGTACATAAGGCTGAAAATAAAGGAACTTGAAAAAGATATAAAAATCAAGTGAATTAGATAAAAATTATGTTTGGTATTTGAGAAAAATAAAGAAAATAAAGCTATTAAAGATGTATTAGAAACTAAAAAGAATACTTTTTCTTTCTGAATGGAGTAAAGAAATAGGAAATCTTGAAAGTGATGAAAAATTAGCATATTTAAAAGGAACTAATGATGTAAATTTTAAAAATGAAATTTACAATTTTTCAGATGAAAAATAGTTTTAGATATTTATACTAATTTTAAAGAAGAATATACTGCTAACCAAAAAGAATGACTTAATAATAATGGTGTTGAAATTGAAAAAGAAGAAGAAAAGAAAAACTCCATTCAATTAATGAAATAAACCAAAAATTATCTATCAGACAAAGAGAAAAATTAATGATATTTTTAAGTGTATTAAAAATTACTTTTTGAAGATATAGAAAAACAGAAGAACAAATAAAAAGAGAAATCCAGATCTTAGTGATAAAACTATTGCTGATGATGATAACAAATCATATTTACGATAATATGATTAAGGAAAATGTCACACTTATTGATTTTAGTAAAAAGAATTTTTTTAATTTCGGAAAATGAAAAATATAACTAAAGAAATGGAGCTTGAAAGATATTTTAATTTAAAAAAGAAAAATTCAATTGAAAGTTTTGATGAAAAAGATTTGGTATCTTTGATAAAGTTGATTATTTGATTAAAGATAGAGAAAATATAATCAATAATGAAAGACAATACTATTATCAACTGAACTTAAAGAACATCAAGATATTAATTATCAAGCTAAAAAGAAATTGCATTAATTTTAACTAATACCAATGCCTTAGACAGAGAAATAAAAGGCTGAAATGTTGAATTTAAAGATGATAAACTTATTTAGTTATAACACCAGAATATAATGCTGAAATAAAAACTGAAAAACTAACAGAAAAACAATATTGATAAAATCGAAATATTGTTTTGAATGGTAGTATGAAAAACAAAACTTCTTTAAATGATATGGAAAAATTAAATAAAAACAATGAAATTTTATTTAATTTAGGACAAAGAGATAAATTAAGAGAATTTGGAAATAGGTTTTTATAAAGATATGATTTTCGATAAAGAAAACGAAATTATAAAAGAGATTAAAGTTGAAATCGTAAAAGAAAAATACCTTGAATTAAGTGATCGTGAAAAAGTTTTAGAAAGAGCAAAAAGAACTTGGAATTACACTTGAAAAAAGAAACCAGTATTTACTACGAAAAGCACTACAAAAGATATGGAAGATAGCTGAACCTAATATTGATAAAGATAATGAAGTTACTATCAACTATTTTTGAAAAACAGAAATGATAGTTTACCAATTATTTGAAAAATAGCTTATACTTAAAATGCTTTTAAGAATATATGAAAGATACTCTTGATTTTGATTATAAAGAGATTCACCCATATAATAATTTAGAAGAAAAATGCTAAATTTATTGAGTTGGTAATATTTTGGAATTAATTCAGAAGTTAAAAATAATAAAGAAGAATTTGGAATTGATTCCATAAATTTACCTGAGTATCTAAAAGAAATGAGCTTTTGATGATTTAGAACTTTGGATTAATAACATAGATGAAACAATTAAAGAAGTTATTGAAAACAAAGTTGAAAAAGATGATGATTATGTGCCTGAAGTAACAGATAAAAACTGAAGATATATCAAACAACAATGAAGATGAAAATAAAAAGAATTGAAAAACGACAAAGATAAAGAAAAAGATGATGAATATAATTTTTAATTTTTAAAAATGGGGTGTAAGAATAATGGAAATGATTATAAAAGGTATTAGATGAAAAAGAGAAAGGAAGTTTTGAAAGTTTTAGTGATAATAAAGAAAATCCTAATTATGATATTTTAGAACTTCATTCAAAAATATGTTAAATTCAAAAATATCAGATCCTTTTGCTGTGTTGTTGACATTGTTGGAGAACAAGAAAAATATTGATAATGTTAAAATAAATTATCAATTGTTACAAGGTAGTAATCCTAGTAGTATTGAGTTAACTATTAATAATATTCTATGATGATTTTCAAAAACATATCGAAAATTTATCTGAAAAACTGAAAACACTAGGAATAGAATATAAATTAAAAAGAAGATAATGCTATTGCTGTTCTTCAAATGTTTGGCGATTATGAAATTGATAAAAATAATCACAAAGAAGATGATATAAACAGAGAATTATATAGTTTTCAAATTTCAAAAAGAAGGAATAGGTAAAAATAGAAGAAAAAGCCAATAAAGAATTGGGATTATAAAAAGAAGTTATAGGTGGAGATGAAAAATGAGCTTTTTAGAGTAAGAAGTACTTATTTACCTAAAGAAACAAATGCACAACTGTCTATCATATGATAGATGAAAAAGATTTGATCTTAATGATATAAATGATAATAAAGCTAAACCTTATTGGATAACTAAAAAGTTTTAACAGATAAAGAACTTTTAGAAGAACTTTCTCAAATTAAGACTAAAGAAAAAGAAAAATAAATTAAATGAAAAATGGAATTAAATAAAAATATTACTGAAAAAGAAATCGAGAACTATTCTAAATTTTGTACAAGATGATAAAGTTATGGCATTGCTAAAAGATGAAAAGATATTTTTAAATTATCAAAAGAAAATGGTAAAGAAAAATATAGTAGATTTTGATAGTGATCTGCCATAATTGGAAAAACAGCTGTTTTAGGTGCAGTTATGATAGTTGATGCTCTGCTAAAAATAATTTAAAAATGAAAAAGGACAATATACTTATGATGAAAAGAGTTTAGAAAATACTAAATATCTAAATAGAGCTGTTAATGTTGTAAAAGATTTTCAAAAAGTGGAATGTCTTTAGAAGAATTTATAGAAAATCCTAAATTTTCTCAAATAGAGGCTGTCAGTGCTTTATCAGTAGCTGAAAATAGATAAATTTGAAAAAGATAAAGCTATTAATATTGATGAAAATTACTTAAAGCAATATAAAGATGAAGGAACATATTAGATAAAAGTTAAATTTTTGCCGATGGTGCTTTAAAATGAAGAAGGAGAAAAACAGATCATATAAAAAGGTTTAAATATTACTGAAGTTTTAATTGACTTAAATGATGGTAATACTTCTGAAGAACAAAGACTAATGCTTGAACTACAATTATTAGAATTAACTAAATTAGAAGAAGAAAAAGAAAGAACAAGAAAAAGCCTTAAAAAGAGGCACTTGAAGAACAAGAAAAATTTAATAAAAATTTTTAATTGCTGGAATAACTGGTGGAATTTTTGCAGGTTTAATGTTAAAAAGTGATAAAGATGAAAAACTATTGAAGATGAAAAGAGAAGAAAAATCAAAAGCATTTAATGCTATTTTTATTGATATTTTAAACAATGAAAAGGTTTTCTTCCTAAAAGTCTGGTTGATTTCTTTGATCCAGAATTTTTAGAAGAAGAATATCAAAAAGCAAATTCCACAAAGAGAAGTTACTGAAGATATGATAGTATAAGTTTATAAAAGATGAAAAATATTTGATTAATAATTTAGAATTATCTAAGACTAAGAATGGAATAGAACCTATAAATCATTCTGATAAAAGTACAAAAGAAATAGTCAATAATTTTGATGGTTCAGAAGAACCAAAAAGGAATTGCTGAAATTATGAAAGCGATGACTATTGCTAATCAAAATAAGATTGAGTTTGATAATTCTAAAAGAGATGCAATGTTATTAAATATTGAGCCTAGTGGAGATGTATATACTGAATATACTATTATGGCTAATAGTCCAGAAAAATTTATTTAGAAGGAATGGCTAAAATTACTTCTGAAAAAGATAAAGGTAATAATATCTATAACAAAATAATTGAGAAAAGAAAATTTAACTGAAAAAATGATAGATTGCAACTCAAAGTAGAAAAGGAAATCTCAAAAGAAAACTGTTGAAGAAAAACTTATCAAAGTTGAGCCAAAAAGAAATTTCTAAAACAACTTGATGAAACATTTAAGAATTTAAAAACAAAGTCAACATTGCAAAGAAATTCAAAACAAAAAGTTTATAACAGAACTTGAAAAAGATTGAAAAGAAATGAAAATGGTTTACCAGAAAAGAGAAGATATGGAAAAAGAAAAAGATATACTGATGAAGATTTTCCAAAAAGATAGATATGATGCTTTGAATAAGAAAAAGAAGAAAAAGACAAAAGATAAAGATGATGGAATGAATTTTTAAGTTTGAGAGTAGTGATAATTTAAAGGGACTTAAAAGTAGAATCATGGATAGAGAAAGAATATTAAAAATTAATTAAGATAAAATTTCCTAATAAAACAGAAGAAGAAATAGAAGAAATGTCACAAAAAAATAGAAAAAGATACAGAAAATATAAAAATAACTTAAACAACAGTGGTTTTATCGAAAAATTTAGCAGAAAAGAATTTATGGAAAGTGATGATTTTAAAAATTACAAAAAAAGAATTGAAAGGTGGAGAAGAATAAATGAAAAATTAATAGAAAAATAAAAAAATTACAAATTAAACAGATATAGAAAAGATATAGAAAAATATGAAAAAAATGTCTGAAGATGAATTAGAAGTAGAATATATAAATGTTAAAAATGAATGACAGATTTTTAAAAATTATTAGAATTATCTTATTAGTATTTTGTTCTTTTTGTTTTTCAAAGTATAAAAAGCAACACTTGAAATTGTAAATATGACTAAATTAGCTCTGAAGATCAACCATTTGAATTAACTGATAAATTCAATCTATGGTGATCCTATAATGGCACTACTTATTACAATACTGCTTTTCTTGTTAATTATGGGTATTATTTATAATGGTTTAATAAATATTAGAGAAATGATTATAATTGAAAAGTTAGAAGTAGTTAAAATTTCTTAAAAATAGGTGTATTTACACCTATAAATAAATATGGTATAATATAAAAACTTGTGAGGTATTTGAAATGAAAAATAAATCAAGAAATTTAGAAAGGTTTGTAGGGATTAATTTAACATCAGCTATGGAAGAAGTCTTACATAGATAATGATCATCGAGATATGAAAAATATATTATTGCTACAAAAGAATTTCAAGAAAAATCATTTAAAAATTTTTCAACAATTATAAAAAGAAAAATATGAAAATATGAAACCAATTTTAAAAGAGCAACTTTTTGAAAAAGAAGTACCAAAAGATGATGAAATTGCGATAAAAACTTTTTAAACAAGTAGCTTATGAAAAATTAAAAGAAGTAAATGAAAAAGTTAGTAGTAATGATTTTGGAATAGCTAACAGAAAAGAATTAGAAGATTTTGTTCTTTTACACAAAGAAAAATGCTTTTAACAAAAAGAAGAAAAAGAACTTTTAGATAATTTCAAAGAAGAAGTTACTAAAATTAAATTAGAAGATTTAAAAAGTAACAATATATGATACTTTTAAAGAAAAATTTTGATAAAATAAAACCATATATTTTAACTGAAGTAAATGAACAAAAATTTCTCAACAAAAGCAGAAATGTTTGTAGAAAATGGGTAAAAACTTCTGTATCTAAACTTAATTTAATATTAGATACACTAAAAATCACTTGAGCTACAAAATGAAGATTCACTTATAAACATAGATAGAAAAAGAATTGCTAAATAATAGTTTTCAAGATACAATTATTCAAGAAGTATCTCAATATAACACTCCAATAATGAGAAATGTAAATATATTTAGTCATGATTTTAATGTTACTATAAAAAGATAAAAATCAAAAGAACAAATAGAGCCAATTTTAGAAAAAGCTAATGGTAAAAGCTCTTTAATAATAGAAAATTTAAAAGAATTGTATTCTGGAATAGGAATGGAATTAAATTTAGCTGAAGAACTTGGAATTATAAATCATAATACACAAAAAGATGGAGTTAATATTGAAGAAAAATATAATAAAAGAAAATTGTGTGATTTACAACTTAACGAAAAGGCTGTTAAACTTATAAAAAGATTCACAAAGAGAATTTAATGATGAAATTTATAGTAGAGATCATAATGAATTTTTGGTCTAAGAGATAAAATTAGTAACAAATTATGAATTTAACATTAATAATCTTACTAATTTCTTTAAAAATATAGGTGGAGATGAAAAGATTAAATACTTACAAATTATTGAATATGTATTTTGCTTATAATACCAAAGCAAACAATTATAGTTAGATATTATGAATGTAGTAATTTTTACATATATACAAAGTTTATAGTGAATTTAAAGAATTAACTCATCTTATATATAATTTTAACGATATAATGCAAAAGAATTTATTGAAAATAAAAGATTACTTTAAATCCAGTCTTGTTTTTCAAGAATTGTTTTTGAAAAATACTGATAACAAATCAATAAAACAAGAAAATGAATTAGAAATCATTAAAAAGGCTTTTTAACGACTTGACAACTTATCGTACCAGATAAATATGTCATAGTAAGACTTAAAAACTTGTTAAAAACAAGTGCTATCGTTTCAAAACTTAAAAGATTTGATTAGTCTATATCTTATTCATAAAAAGAAGATATTGTTAAAAGTTTATCGTTTCAAAACAATTACTGGTATAATGAAAGTATAGATATTATCAATAAAAACTTAATTTTAATGATAAAGATATATTTAAAAAGGAGGAAAAAGAAAATAGCAGATTTTCAAAGATCCATCTATCATGAGATGGTTCAGCACAAATATACAAATCAGTATCGGAAAATAAACAAATGTTAGGTTTACCACTTAATTTTTGTTTCTGACATTTTGCTGAATACTTAATATTATTTTTGGGTATAAGAAATATCTGGATACCTTTAGTTTTTGTTTAGTACAAAATAGCATTGTTAGGACTTATTGGAAGAAAAGATCCGTTTCTTTTTGAAAAATATGCGACTAATCCGTTCTAACACTTGGATAAAAATAATATAAAAAGTCAGCACATTTTTCTTTATAGAATTTTTGTGCTTTTTAAAATATCTAATATACGAAAGGATAAAAGATAGCAACTAATCAAATTCAACAAAAGATATAATAAAATCTCTTTTTAATATATCTAATAATAATAGAAAGAAAAAGTAAATATTTTAAATAATAATTTTAATAGCACAAAAGCAATAGAAGAACTTAAAGATAAGGAAATTGGTGTTCTTATATCACATGAAAACATTATGAGTAATTTTTCTAAAGCACAAAGATTGCTTGAGTAGTATAGTGGTAGCATAGATAAAGAATATAGAAAAATATATTTCTAATATAAAATGGTATAAGAATTTTAAAAATTTTTAGACAAGATTATCTTTATCAATTTTTCTGTTATTGATAATCTTAGAAATGAATATATCCTTAGAGCATTAGTAACTGATAAAAATTTTTAGATAATTACAATATTATATTGAAGAAGGATTAAAAAGTTGTAATTGTTAATAACAAAAATTAGAAGATCCTAAATATAAAAAGTATATTAATAATTTAATGCCTTTTATAACAACAAATGAAGATAGATAAAGAAACTTATAGAAGATAATGTTGAAATTAAAGTACAAGGTAGTATTGTAAATCTTGATGACAGTAGTATAGAAGAAATATTTAAAAAGTACTGCTGATTTGGAAAAATTATTAAAACTTTTAGAAGAAAAGAGCTAAAGAAACTATTGAAACTACTGTTAACAAAACTGCACAAAAAGAGTAAAGATAATAAAAATAATAAATATAATAATTAATATGTACGATTTAAAAGATATATTTTTATTTGGTGTTATTAATGAAAAATTGCCTAAAAACCCTAGTAGGGAGAGAAATAGATAGAAATAAAAGAAATTCTAACATGAGACTAATCTCATGAAAATTAATTAATAATTCGTTAGTTGTAAATTTTAAAGGAGAAAGCAATTTAGAACTTTCAAGAAAATAAACTTGTAATTAATAAAAAGAAACCAGCAACACTTTCTCATATCTTGATGAAAGTACAAATGATAACAGTTTAAATGATAAAATAAGTTTAGAAGAACAAATGATAAAAAGTGGGAATGCATTTACAAATCTTTTGTATAATCTTAATCTTAAAGAAGATGTTGTTATTACCACAAAAACTAAAAGAAATGATTGTAGATATTTATTATTTTTGTTTTTAAATAATCTACATAAATCTAAATTTTCTTTTAAAAAGTCAAGCTGATATTAATGAAATTTTTAATTTTATAAAAATTAAAAACTAGCAATAATGAAAAAGATAAGGAACTTTAGAGTTTAACGAAATTTTTAAAAACATTAATAACTAATAATAATAGAGATATTTTTAGAATTTCTACTATTGATTTTATCATAGCTTATATTCATAGTTTTTATGCAAGTTTTGTTAGTGTTCTAAAATTAAATTTATTAAGGATAAAACTAATAATAACCAATTAGAAATTGATACTTGGAATGATTATTTTCTTTTTGAAAACAAAAAGAACTTTAAAAGAAATTTTTAAAGACATATAATGAATTTATAAAAATAATTCAATTATTTTCTGAATTTCATAATCAAAAAGATGATCAAGAAAACGAATTAACAAATGAAGAAAATACTGTTATTCCTAAATTACATTTTTATATTCCTAAAAATAAGAAAAATAAAAAATTCTTTTATGAAAACAAAAAGATGGTTGATTTCAATGAATTATTCATTGAATTAGAAATTATCAACGAAATATTTTTCCTTTATTTAAAGAATATATGAATTTTTATACTGAAGATAGACTTGATTATAGTTTGTATAGTTATCTTACTTATATCAATAAGTAAAGAGTAAAGATACTAATTATATTGAAGATTATCTTTATAATTTCTTTATAAGTTTTATAGTAGAAAAATTACTGAGTATATCCTACTGAAAAATGAGAAAAAAGATTGGACTATAAAATTGAAAATAACCTTATTCCTTTTGATGATGAAACAGTTAAAAAGAAAAAGTAGAAAATTCCTTTAGAAATTATGTAGGTTTCAAACTTAAAAGAAATGGCTGATTACTTAAATAAATTAAATAATATAAAAAAGGAATTAAATGAAAAAGAATATAAATTATTACAAACAGAATTAGAAGATAAAGAACCTATTATATTTTTTACCTAGAACTTTTAGATTTTTCTTATTCAATTTTTAATTTAAAAAATTATATTGAGCTATCTCAATATAATTTCACACAAAAGAAATTAACAATATTTTGAAAAATTCCTAATATTTCATATAGTGAAATGAAAAAGCGACTCTTAAATATTTGAAAGATAATAAAATTATTGACGAAGAGAAAATGATGTACAACCAGAATGGTTAGAATAAAATTTAAAAATTCTCTTGCTGAATGCAGTTTGTTTGAAATAAAATTATATAAAAATAAAAAAATTCTAAAGATATTAAAGTAGAAACTTTTTATTTTAAAAACATATATGAAATTTTTACATTTATATATTTAGAAAGTTTAATTTTCCTTAAAGATTTAGAGCCCATTATTAGGAAGGATTAAATTACTTTGTTCCAGCTAAAAGATACAATAGAGTTTGAAATTTTTGATTTCATAATGAAAATGATTTAAGAAAAGTTTTAAATGTTATTGAATTTTGTAAAAATACATTCTTTCACATTATAAATTAGAAAAAGCAAGATACAATATTTTCATACACGAAAAGAATTTGAATGATGAAAAATAAATTCTATTTTAGGAGAAGATAGAGTTGCTGTAAAACAAAATACCAGCCAAGCTATAAATAAAGCAAGAGATAAAATTCTATGCAATATGCTAACAATGATTTATCGCCTTTTAAATCAATTTAATTGCTGAAGAAACAAAAAGCAGGTAATACGAGAAAGATATGAATTTGAAGTAAATAATTTACTTATTATTAATTCAAAAATTTAGAAAAGTTAAAGAAATTTATTTAGAATAACTCAACTAGAATTTGATAATTCTTGGTAATACAATCATTGGAATGGAATTAAGTAATGACTTGATTTTTAATGAGAAGATAGAAAAAGAATTTGATAAAAATAAATTAGAATATTTAATAATAGATAATAAATTAGATTTTTAAATATCCTAATATAAACTCAAAAGAATATAAAGCAATTTTAGAACAAAAATAAATTTCCTAATGACTATTTTTAATAGTTACAGAATTTATAAAAAGCAAATAAAGCAATATTCAACTTAGAATACTTTATTAAACTTAACACTGTTGATTCTAATTTAATAAACACAGAGTGGCTCATTTCCACTCTTTTCTTAAAAAGAAGTAATAATATGATAAATATGTAATTTGTATTTCCCCTAATCAAATATTAACATATTTCAAGTATTTTGTCAAATTTAATAGAGTTATTTTTAACTTCTTTTGAGTGATTATAAAACATACTTTTAAGATACACTATTAGAGTGATATTTAATCTTCATTATAAATGTAATATACCATATTAATAAAATAAAAGTCAATCATTTTTATAAGCTAAGAATTAAATAAAAACTCTTAACTTATAAATGTTTTGGAAAGCTCTAAAATGAATTTAATTTAATCAAAATTTATCATAAAACAATTATACCTTTTTATTTAGTTAAAAGTCAACATTTTTATTTTGAAAAACAAACAAAGTTTTCTCTAACTGTACACTACTACCCCTTTTGGAAAAACAATTTTTATTTTTATAAAATATGGTATAATATTTTTGAAAAAGGAGTGATAAAATATGGAATTATACGAAAAAGAAAAAGTTGATTGAAGATATTTTTAGAAAAACCAAGAGAAAAATAAATATCCAAAGCCAGAAGATAAAAGAATAAATGATGCTATTTATAGAAGAAACAAAATATTTATGTATTGTTTTGAATTAATAGATAATGAATTTAGTTTATCAAAATAATTGAAGATAGATTATATGGTTGAATTAGATCTCTTTATAAAAGAACCTATGGAAAAAGAGCACAAATCTATTTAAAAACTAAAATGTATATAACAAAAATATTTCTTCGAAGAAATTAATATTAGTTTTGACTTTTTGATAGAAAAATTAGAACTTATCTTAAAACTTTTATGCTTTTAAAGAGAGTGATATAATATTAGAAAATAAAAATAAATTTTTGGCATTTAAAGAAAAAGTAATATAAAACCAATAGAACTAAAAATATATTATAGAGATAGGGAAAAATCTTTAGAAATTTGGAATAATATGCTCATCAAAATTACTGAACGAATTGAAAAATTAGACTAGAAATAGAAAATTTAGAAAAATAAAACCTAAAGTGCATGAAGGTAGATAATATAGATACAACAATTGAATTTTTATCGAAAGAAATACTTGATCTTAATAAAAAACTTAAAAAGAGCAAATATGATAAAACTTATTCTTCCTATTTATCAAAATTATCTTTTTAAAGATTATAAAGAGGAGATTAATAATGAAGAATTGTGAAAAATCTAAAGAAATTATTATTTCTTTTACGGAATTTTCTCAAAAAGAAAAGAAGAAAAATACTTTTTATACAAATTACTAAAAGAGTAGATTGTGATTTTAGATATGGAGTTTCAAGAAAAAGAAATTAAAAAATTTTGAAGAAGATTTTTATATTACTTTTTTCTTATTTAGATAGAAAAACTCTTATTATAAGAAATTCTACTGATGAAATATTTAATAACATTAGAAAGTTACAAGTTTATTACGAACTTTTACAAAAATAATTTAATAAATAAAAACTACTTTTGTATCTTTATGTAAAGTAGTTTTTATTTATCAAAATAAAATAGTGTACATTTAGTTTTATAAATTTTAACATTTTGCCGATAAACGATAAGTTTTTATATTTTTCTATCTTTTTTAGATTGGACCTCACCTCATTTCTGTTTCTAAAAACAATTTATGTTAATATTATTAACTCTGGGAGATAATTTATTCTACCATAAAAATGAAAAAGAATTTATTTTAGAAAAATGGTATAATGTAATATAAGAAATCGTGTAGTTTTAATTTTTATTGAATTTTTAAAATAAAAATGGTATAATACAATTACCGAAATAATTATATTATAAAAAGAGGAGAAATCGTTATGAAAAATTAATAGAGACTTTTTGAAACACAAATAGAGTTGGATATGGCATTAGTTACAGTATCTAAATGCTAAAATCATCTTATAAAAATTTGACAGAACTTCAAATATATAAAGATGAAAAAATAAAATTGATGAAATATACTGTTGCCGATACAATAAAAATGGACTTTAAGATTTCTAAAATAGTTGTTCTGATTACATTTCTAAATCACAAATTGAAAGATTAGAAAAATTATTTTATAAATTATAAAGATAGAAACGAAAAATAATGTTATAGAATCTTATTTATAGTACTTTAAGAGGAGATAGAATTTATCATTATCTTACATACGATCATTTTTAAATTTTTCCTAACTGATTTAATGATTTATTTTGAATCATAATTTAAAAATTGATAAAGTTGAATTAGTTAAAATTTATTTAAAAATATTTTAAAAATTAAAAATCTAGGAATAAGAAGGAATGAATATGGTTAAATATAATGAAAATTACAAAAATGAACTTTTTAAAAAGAAAAATCCCTTTTAGAAAATACTGTTGAAATTGAAAATACATTTTTAGGTGGACTTATATTTGTTGATTTTGATGAATTAGCAAATGTACTCCCAGATATAAAACCAACTGATTTTTATGATCAAAATAAATGCTGACTTTTTATCAAGGGATTATAGATCAAAAATACTTCTTTGATGAAAAACATTATTATGGATTATGTTGCTAAAAATTCTAAAACAATTATTCTGAAGATATACTTTTTAAAAAGTAGCTGATTATTTAGAATTAGCTAGTACACATAATTTAAAAAGCTCTAGCTAGTATAATTGTAGATAGAGCAAGACAAAGAAATCCATATGAAAAGTTAGAGAAAAAATTATGAAAATAGCAAGTGATATTTCTGTACCAAGTTCCTGAAGCAATAGAAATATCAGATGAGCTATTGAAAAAGTAGCTTTCAAGAAACAAAAACAAATATTGTTTCCCTAAAAAGAATTAGTCAGTAAAAGCTATGCAAAACTTTTGATGTTATTAATAATGAAGGAGCTATTAAATCTGGATATAAGACTGGTTTTTGAATTAGATTACATGTTAAAATGGTTTAAATCCATCAGATTTAATTATTATTGCTGGTAGACCTGCAATGGGAAAAACAGCTTTTTAGCTTTGAACTTATTGACTGGTTTTGCTAAAGAAAATCCAGAGCTATGATTTTTCATTGGAAATGGAGAACAACAACTTTTTAATAGGTTCTTATCAATGGAAGGTGAAATAAGTAATAATATTTTAAAAACAAGGTATTTTAAATGATGAAAATGCTCAAAAAGTTGGTATAGGGTATGTTCAACATAGGACAATGTTCAATAAAAATTGTTAATGAACCTATACTTACTCCATCTAAATTAAGAACTATTGCCAATTTAGAGGTTGCATGGTTTAGATTTTATAGTTACTGACTATTTACAACTTATGTATTCATCTAATAAATCACTGAATAAACAGCAAGAAGTTTCAGAAATTTCAAGAGAGTTAAAACTTATTGCCAGAGAATTAGATATTCCTATCGTTGCTTTATCACAACTTTCAAGATCCGAAAGTGAGAGCTGGATAAAGACCTATGCTTTCTGATTTAAGAGAATCTGGAGCAATAGAACAAGATGCTGATATTGTTATATTCTTATACAGAGATAAGATATTATAACCACAATCGCCAGATGTTGGAAAAAGCCGAAATTATAATTGCTAAACATAGAAATGGTGCTGTTGGAACAATTAAAAATGAAATTTATACCAGAATTTACAAAGTTTAAAAAAACATTTTACAAGATGATGACAATATAATCGAAATTGGAAATGCTGAATTTTTAAGACTGTTGATGATAATATTTTTGAAAATTAAAAATTAATTAAAGGTGATAAAAATGAAAAAGAAAGTGTCTTAGAACAAAAAGAAGAAAAAGAATGGTTTATTGTTTTTGTTCTAAGTGAAATTATAAAAATGGATTAAACAAATTAAAAAGAAGAATATTAAAGTTGACTCATACCATAATGCTAAGGAAAGCTGGTTTATCTTTAGAATTAAGTAATGGCGATAAGATGATTTATATATCACTCTGATATTTTTACAATAAAAGAGAAAAATAAAAAGTTACTTAATTAAAAATATAAAAGTTGAAATGGAAAATTTTGATATAGCTTTGTTAAAAGCTGAAGATGAATTTTTCAAAAGCTACTGATGAAGAAATTTTATCATATTTTTAAGAAATGAAACAATTTTTGTTAAAAGGGGGTAATTTTTATGGGAATGTAGTGATACTGAAGATGACATAGCTAGAAGAAGAGCCGAAAACAGTGATAAAAAAGTTTATTTTTCAGTGAAAGTGATGATGATGTTGCAAGAAGAAAACATTAAATAGTGATAAAAAGTCTATTTTTCAGTGAAAGTGATGATGATGTTGCAAGAAGAAAAAAACATTAAATAGTGATAAAAGTTTATTTTTAGTAAAAATTGCAACAATGAAAAAGGTGAAAAAAATGGGAATATTTTTATGATAATTCTAAAAAGATAAGTTATGAAGAAATGTATGGACAAATAAATGAAAACAATGACAATGATGATGAAATTGAAGTACATAAAGAATTTATAACAAAAAGCAAAAAGAAATGAAAGAAATTAAAGATATTATTGTATTATCCATACTGGGTTTTATAATAGTGGTAATGGAAACTTTAAGACAGTAATTTTAGAGTGCATAGATAGAGGAACAGCTGATGATATAAATAGATTTATTTCGGGAAATTATTTTAAAACTCTTGAAATAGCAAAAGAAGTCTTAAATTCAGATGTTTGGAAAAATAGATTTTTGAATTTCAGGAGAATAAAAGAAATAAAAAGAGAATATAGAAAAGCCTATTATACAATTAGTTTTTGAAGATGGTGAATCTTTTATTAGTACAGATTTAGGTAGTGAAGATGAGTAATGAAAAATTTTAAAAAGTGGAAATTACTTAAAACTTCATGAAGAAATAAGTTCTTTTTAGAAAATGGTTTATTAAATTCTCAAAATCAAATAAAAGAATTTGCTATTGAAATGAAACTTGAAATAGAAGATGACAATTTCACAAATGATGAAAAATATAAAAATTTAAAAAGTGAATAACACTTCTTATTGGAGAGCAAATATTAACGAAGTATATTTTACTATCAAAAAATAATATAATAAAAAGCTGAAAATGAAAATTCAATAGATATATATAAAAATAATGAAAATTACAAAACTGGAAATTACTTTAAAAACTTATGGAATAGCAAAAGAAGTATTAAATTCAGACGTATGGAAAAATAGATTTTGGGATTATACAAAAGATGATGAGTTATTAGAAGATGAAATATATTATACCGTTGATGATGATGGTGTTGATTTTAACTCTTGTTTTGATTTTTAATTTAAAAATAGGAAATTATTTCAAAACAAAAAGCAGGAAGCTTTTAAATTTCTTTGAAAATGATTATCCTCAAGTCAATAAAAAAGAATAAAAGATTTCACTAATGAATTAATGAAAAAGAATGGGTACGAAACATCTGGATATGATTTAATAAAAAAGAGTGTAAAATAAAAATAAAGGAGTATGATGAGATTTGCTTTTTGATTTAATAGGATTTACATTAGGATTTGTTAGTGCTTTTATTTTAGTACAAAAACTTATTGAAGCTTATATGAAAGGTGAAATAACCTTTGAAATAAACACAAAAACTTTTTAAAAATAAAAAATCAAAGCCAAAATTATATGATTTGGCTAAGAAAAATAATTATGGCTTTTTAAGTCTAAAAATAGAGGTATTTAATATGGAAATTAATATGGAAATTTTAAAATTTTATCTATCATTATCTTTTGTTCTTAGTACACCACTTATTTTTCAGTTATTGGATATTATTTTCTTTTTATAAAGCCAGAGCAAAAATAGAATAAAAGCTAGAAAAATATGAAGAAAAATTATAAAGACCACTTAAAATGAAATTAGAAAAAGGGAGTTAGTATAGTTCTAACCAATTGATAATAATGATAAAAATAAAATATAAAAAAGTGAGGAAAAATATGAAAAACATTTTTCGATAAAGCAACTATTAAAAATACGAAGTTGAAGGATTTATTTTAAATATATATTAATAAATTTTTGTGATGTTTTCAGTTGAAGATACATTACTTCAGAAAAAGAATTTTAAAATACTCATATATCATTCTAAATGGTGAAAATTGAAAAAGTTCTCAAAAAGAAGCCACAATAAATTTTAAAGAAAATGGGTTTGTTGAATTACATTATTTGTTTGGTGGAAATTCTACTGAAGTTCTTTTTGTTGAAACTACTTTTCTTGTACATATAAATGATGTTTTTGTTAAAGATCCTTTTTAGAAAGTTTAAATTTAGAAGCTGGATACTCAACAACACTTTAAAACACTTCCCTATTAATTTAAACGAAAATTGTGATATGCCAAAAAGAAAAGATTTTGTCAATATTATGGATTTGAAAATGGAAAAATATTATAAAACAAAAGAAAATATAAATTTTTAGAAATAAATGATAAAAACATTGAAAAATCATAAAAAGACATAGAATATCTTTCATAAAAAGATATTTTTATAGAGGAGGAAGAAAATATACAAAAAGATATCAAAAGTCTCCTTTTAGTGATTTTATTTATTTGATAAATTTGAATATGAAGTTAATAATATATATTTTTACTAATTTAGATGAAGTTTGCAAAAATTTAATAGAAATTTTTAAAAAAGAAAAGTATTTGATTTTTCCTCTAATAAACTTAAAAGAAAATAATTTGTTAGATTTTTAAACAAGGAAATTATCTTTTATTCATAAGTGAATATAATAATAATTGTCAGAAATAAAATACATTTCAAAAAGAATTATTTGACAAATATCTAGATTAGAGGTAAAAAGTGCAATTTTAATAAATGATGAAATTTATTTATTCCAAGAATTTAAGTTTGATGAAACTGGAAAAATGCACGAATTTGAAGAAAAATGAGAATATCAAAAACAAAGATAACAGAAGAAAGAGAACGAGTTGCTCCTTTTTCTATCTGTTCTCTTTGAAAGTGCTATGGAAAATTTTACTCCTTTATGAAAATGATAGAATTTATAAACTTGATGAAACAAGAAAAAGAATTTATTAAAAATGTTTTGTAAAAATTTTAATAAAAACTTAAAATAAAATTTCCAATAAAATTTGCTTTAAATTTTAGATACATTGAAAGAAATAAACAAATATTATATTTCAATATTTTCTATGAATTTTATTGATTTTTCAAGCAATACTTTCTATTATCAACTTGATGTTACACTAAAAATTTGAAAATGAATATGATATATTGTTAGGTAAAAGAGTTCGTTTAAAAGGAAAAAGAGAAAGTCATTTTTATACAAAAATTTTCAGTTAAAAGATATAAAAATTACCTTTATTATCTACTATATTTCCAGATTATTTAAAAGTTTAAAAAGAAAAACTATTATGAATGAAATCATTGAAGATTTTAAAAATGAAAAAGAAAGTTTAAATGTTCCTTTTTGATTTTCAATTTTTAAAAGAAGTTAGAAACAAGAACTGATAGAATTAAAACTTCAAAAAGTAAAAAGAAAGTATAAAACTTATAATTGTTTTAATAAAATGTCGTTGAATGGTGTTTATTCTTTATTGAAAGCTAATAAATATTTAGAAGAAAAAGATTTCCCAAAAGTATCAAAAATATAGATTATAAAGATTTTTCTTATAATGAAAATAGAAGGGTGAAATCATTTTTAAAGTATTTATTAGAAAAACGATGGTTGAAGAAGTAGAAGATGAAAATTATCTTTATGATTATATAAGTATTTTTGATTATGTTAAAAGGAAAAATATAAAATAAATCTCAAATATAAAAACTAATAAAAATTAATATCTGAACACAATAAAATTTATAAAAATTTACAGCAAAAATTTAAAAGAGATAAAATGGTAATTGAAGAAAATAATCCATTTTTAAAACTGGAATTACCAAAAGACATAAAGATTTTAGATACCAAAAGAAACTTTTTGATGAAGGTGAAAAAGAGATGGAACATTGTGCATATACTTATTTACCATATATAAATAATGGTAGTTGTATGCTATACACATATCTTAAAAGATAAAAAGAGATATACTATTGAAATAATTAGGATTTTCCTTAAATCAATTAAAAAGGTTATAAAAATTCAGAACCACCACAAGAAGTAATTGAATATGTTGAAAATGCAATAGAACAAAGCTAATATTAAATTGTTAGAAAATAAATATAAAGGAAGTGATGATAATATGGAAGATATGACAATATCGAAAAATAGTAAAAATGGTAGTTGTTGGTTTTTAGTAATAACATTATCAAGTATTTTTAACAAATTGTTATACAGTAAAAACTGGAGAAGTAGCTGTTATTTCTACTTTTGGAAAAATTAGATAGGATTGAATATGAAGGATTGCATTTTAAAATTCCTTTTATACAATCAAAAAGATTTTATGGAAACAAGAGACTTATATTTTTGGTAAAACACAAGAGATGGATACTACATTAGAAGTTTTCTACTAAAGATATGCAAACAATAAAACTTGAATTTACAGTACAAGCTAACATTTCAGATCCAGAAAAATTATATAGAGCTTGGTTTAAAATATGAATGGAGATTTATTAGACCTAGAGTAAATGAAATAGTGCAATCTACTATTGCAAAATATACAATAGAAGAATTTGTGTCAATGAGAGCAACTATATCTCTCTGGAAAATATTCAGAGAATTACAAGATGATTTTTATGGCTTATGGACTAAAATGTAAGTAATGTTTCAATAGTAAAACCGATGACTTTAGTGATGAATATGAAAGAGCTGTTGAAGAAAAGAAAAAATAGCTGAACAAAGCAGTACAAAAAGCTAAATCAGAACAAGAAAAATTATCTGTACTAGCTGAAAATAAAGTCAAATTAGCTGAATATGCTTTTAAATAAATGGAATAGCAATATTAAAAAATAAAGCTGAAGAAAAGAAAAATATGTTATTTATATATTTCTGAATTAAAAACAAAAAGAGATTTTTGAAGAAATATATAAAAACTTAAAAACTGAAACACCACTTATAACAATAGAAAAAGAATTATATGAACAAAAATACGCAAGATTTTTTTAAGTGATGTTACTATTTTTGGTAAAAAGATTTTTAAAATTTAACTTAATACATAGTTCCAGATAAATATGTTAAAGGTAAAACAAGAACTTATATTTAATGAAATAGATAAAGAACCTATTGAGTTAAAAAGGAAAAAGTCTTGATGAAGTTATAAAAATTATAAAAAGAAATTATAGAGAAAAAGATTAGAAAGAAGAAATTGTTTGAAACAATGAATGAAGAAACAAAAAGAAGATATAAAAATTGTAATATGATAAAAAGCTAGTATAAACTAGCTTTTTATTAAAAAGTAGAAAGAATAAAAACATATTATTATTTGACTTATTTTTATTTTATTATTGTTTTTACAAATCAAAAATGGTATAATGCAATTATAAAAATTAAAAATTATATTACCTATAAGAAGAAAGGAGAATATGATAGAAAAATAAGACAGTAAATAATTTAGTAATGTAGATAAAGTTGAGATAATTGGATTGTTTGGTAATAGGAATATTGAAATTAATCTTAAAAACAAGTTAATATTTTTATTGAAACGAATGGTTGTGGTAAAACAACAGCCTTAAAATTGTTATATTTAACTTTAACAAGACAATTTGATAAATTATCAAAGAATAGACTTTGAAAAATTGTAATTACTTTTTAAAAGATAAGAATGTTTTTGAAATAACACCTAAGAAAATTCCTAAATTAAAAGATAATTGTACTATTACCAGAACACCAGATGATACCTTAATTTCTTATTCTAACGAAAAATTAGAAAAAGAAATTTATGAAAATATTGTTTTCATAAAAGATATTCGTGATATTTGAAAATGTTTCTTTAGATAATGTTAGAATGGAAGATTTATTAAAAACTATACAAAAATATCAATCAAATATTACGAAATAAACAATGAAAATTTCCATAATTTTTCTGGGGAATAAAAATCTGATTTATATTTTTCAAAGATTTACACAAAAATAAAGCTATTGTTTTAATTGATGAACCAGAACAATCTATATCTATTATCTGGCAAAAAGACTTTGTTAGATGATATTATAAGTTTTGGAGATTGTAATGCTATTGATAACAACCACACATTCTCCATTTATTTTTGATAATGATTTTAATTTTAATGCTTATGAACTACCAGTTTTTATCAAAAATAAATAATTTAAGGAGGAAGGTGTTAAAATTGGATAAAGTCAATAATAGGTATTTTGGGATTTGCATTAGGTGGGATTGGTCTCTATATTGTGAGGGAATTTTAATAACAACAAAAATTTTCCCAAAGATTGATAAAAATTAAAAATAAATCATAGATAAAATTTTAGGATCAAGTATATTATTTGGAATAGGTGCAATTTTATATGCTAGAAATGAAAATTTAAAAATAGCAGAAATTTTATTTTTGGTTTTCTTTTTGAATATCTTTTTCATGATTTTTTATATACTCATTATAATTCTTCACTTATATATAGAAGGAGAAGAAGTTTTTATTACTATAATTGGATTCATTTTTACTATAATTGGATTAGTTATTTTTTAAAAATGGTTTTTATGTAGATATTATAAATGAAATAAAAATGGAAAATAAATTAAATAAAGTATATGAAATTTTTGAAAAATTAGGAGTGATGAATAATGTTATTTTGTGAACACTGTAAAGGAATAATAAACGACAATGAAGATTTTTATGAAATACACAATAAATTCTATTGTAAAGAATGTGTTGTAGATGATAATGGAATATACGAAGTTAAAGATACTAATATATCTATTAACACAAGGCACAAATTTTTCATAACTAATCAAGCTAGAAAAATTATTTTAGTGAGGCAATAAGAAAAATTGAGAACGATATTTACAATTTGGAAGATAGTTTACAATATTGTATAGAACAAGTTGCAAGGAACACTAAAAAGAAACTAAAGGAAGTATTAAGCATTGGGAAAAGAGAGTAGAAGAAAAGAAAAATACTTAGAAGAGTTTTTTTAAAAAGCTACTTCAACTGAAGGAACACTTTTTTTAAAAAGGAGAAAATCATGAAAACTTATAAAAATCACTGATAAAGAAGTTATTAATTTAGAGTTGCAAAGAGTTACAATTACTCCACTAACTTATACTTATAAGGATATTTCAGATAAAGAAGAAGTAAAACAAGGAATTGAAATAAATATATATAAATCAAATTCTTAATAATAATGATTTAAAAATCTAACTTCGATTTTAAAAATAGAAAATAAAAATAAATTATTATATGAATGAAGAAGTCTATCATAATAATCTTTATTGTCTTTTTAACGAAGATAGAGAAAATTGGAAAAATTATATCGTATCATTATAAAAAAGAGTAAAGATATAAATAATAAAAATATATATTGTATTCAATTACAAATGATAGAAGTAAAAAGATTTAAAAATGGTTTATATTTATAGGTGCATATATTGATAATAAAAAATAGATGAAAAAATTTTATGAATTAAATTCTGAAACATATTTAGGAAAAAGAATTTAATTATGAAAAATTAATAGAATTTTTAAAAACTAATAAATATAAGGTGTATAACAAAGATAAAAAGAGGAAATAGAATTGATTAGTATAATCAAGGAATTAGGTTTTGAAGAATACCAACATCACCTTATAAAGTAAAAAGGGTTTGATACTTTAGAAGAAGATTTAGAAAAATAATGTTTAAATTTGTAAGATAAGTTTGAGAGTAGTGTTAAATTAAAGGATTACAAAACAGAAATAAAAATTTTAAAAATAGTAATACTTTAGAAGAAGATTTAGGATTAAAATTGTAAAGATAAAAGGAGAAAAAGATGAAAAAGTTATTTTGTTTTTAATTATTTTTGTGAATGTGTTTTCTTTTGCTGAATGTTCACCATTTATTTCTAACGATAAACAAAAACACAAGATAAATTTGATATTTTATATAAAAACGAAAAAGATTATAAATACTTAGACTATATATTAACATATAACGAAAAAGAGGTTTTGTAGAAAAATTACAGTAGTAAAGATGAAATTTGGAATAATTTTTTTCAGAAAAATATCAAAAAGAAATAGAAGAGAAATATTAAAATTCTATGAAAAAGCTACTGAAACAGAAAAATTAAATATTGGTTTTTATAAATAGATATTTAATAGGAACAATGGTTTTTGCAATTTTAATTTTATCTTTTATAAATTTTTGTTAGAAAAATTATAAAATTATAAAAAGAATAGATAAAAATAAAAAGAACTTGAAAAACTATATATTCAGCAGGAGTAAAAATGAAGATTATAAAAAATATGAAACTGAAAAAGAAGGACAATTAGAGTTTTTAAATGATTATCTCAAATTAGTAGATAAAAATTATCAGTTAATGATATTTTAAGTGATTATACAGATGGAATAATAAATGGAAATATTTTTAGAGTTTAAGTTAAATATAAACTATACTAGCACTGTCCTTATGCAGGTTATAAAATATTTGTCAGCATTAAGAATAAAAAGGAAAATCTATTCTTAAAATATTCTTTTAATTCTTTTAAATGAAGGAATTTGTTATGTTTATAATTCTAATAATTATTTAAAAGAAATTGAAAAAGTGTATATAGGAAGTGCATCTAAAGGAAATCATAATTTTATTATTGGTGATACTGTTAAAAATTTTTAAAAATACAAAGAAAATGAACTAGATGAGGTTGAACTTATAAAACTTTTTAAAAGAAAAAGAATATACAAAAATAAATATAGATGAAAATTGTATAGTGGATGGGCTGAAAGGTTTTATAAAGAAAACCCTAATGCTAACAGCCGATTTTTATCGGAGATTTAGAAAGTAAAAATTAAAAATCATTGGTGAGATTAGACAACCAGATAAATTTAAAAATTTTATTTTACCATATAAAGGAAAAACTAATATTAAATTTCAATATTTGATGGATAAATTAAATGATAATTTAAACAAGAAAAATTAGGTGCTTTTTATACTCAGAACTTTATGTTGAAAAAGCATTAGAATTAGTTAGAGATGCTATAAAAAGAGTTCCTAATGGAAATGATTATATAATACTTGATAGATGTGCTGGTACTGGTAATTTAGAAAAATTGATGTCTGAAGAAGAATTATCTCACTGCATTATTTCAACTATTGAATATTATGAATATAAGGTACTTTTTAGAAATTTTAGGGATAAGGTAAGGCATATATACCACCTACTGAAAAAGAAGATACTTTTAATATGGGAATGGTTAAAGTGCTGATGCATTATCTGAAGAATATCTAAATAATAAAAATTATTAAAGAATATATAGATAATCCTAAATGTGACTATAATTATGTTTGAAAAATCCTCCCTATGCTGAAACAACTAGCATAGAATTTCAAAAAAAGAAATAAAGTAAAGAAAATTTACTTGGAAAAATCTTTTGTAGTTTTTAATATGAAAAAGAAATAAAAGGGGTTGCAACAAATGAACTTTCTAATGCTTTTTATATGGAGTGCTTTTCAAATATTATTTAAGATAGCCAACTGATGTATATATTGTTTTTAGTCCTATTAAATATTGGAAATCTCAAAAATTAATAACTAAAGAATTTTGTAAAAAGGTTTTGCTTTTTAATAGAAAAACATTTTCATGTAAGTACAAGTGCAACTGTAAGTTGTATTTATTGGTCGAACGAACAAAATAATATGTTAAATAAATTTGAAATGAAAAGTTATGATATTAATGAGAATAAATTAGATTATCAAGGAAAAATAGCAGTAAAAACAAGTAAACAACCTAATTAGTGAATATTATGATAAAAGAGAATTTGATGATGATAAAACAAATGGAATAACTTGTGAACTAAAATGGAAAAGAAAGCACAAAAACAACTACTAGAATTATATATATAATGAGAATATAATTGGTTATCTTGATCACAATCTTTGATTTGAACAAGCTAGATTAGGTTGTAATTTAGTTATTGCTGAAAGAAATAATGGAAATGTGAATATTTAAGAAAAGATAATTTTTGAAAATTTTACCAATATTTTCAGCTGGAAAAATATACAGATCATTATAATGATTGGAAAAACTATGTCAATGTTAATGAAAACAGCTGATCTGAAAGAATTATATTTTAAAGATGTAGAAAATGGAAAAATTAAATATTTTTATTGAATTTGTTTTGGGTATTTTGACACATTATTCTCAGATGAGAAGTTTAAATGGTAGTGATGATAGATTTTATCGTAATGAACTTTGTTTAGATACTACTAATGGAGAAAACTGTTGCTAGTTATAAGTTAAAAGATTTAGTTTTTACTGAAAAAGAAAATGAAAATAGTATTGCTTTGGAATAGAATTTTTATCACAAGCTATAAAAACTGAAAATTATAATTCTAAATTTACTTTATGGACTTTTATCAAATAGATGAAGAATTAAATACAAATTTTTAAAAATGAAAAAGAAGAAACTATATATAAATATCCAGAACTAAACGGAGATATAAAAATAATAAAATATCTTTTAAAAGAATATTACTTAACAGAAATAGCACCAACTTTGTTTGTTTATGAATTTTAAAATAAAATTAGAAAATCAAATATATATATAAGAAAAATAGGAAAAATTAAAAAGGAAAAGTGATGATATGCGAATTTTTAGATATAGCAACTACTAAAAATTATGAGGTTGAAGGGATAGTTTTAAATAGCTATATTTATGTTTGTTTTTACTAAGGAACGATGAAGTAGAAGGAATTGTTTTAAACAAAGAAATTAGATAAGCAAAAAGAATTTCTACTTTTTGTTTATTGACATATATTTATCTTAATGATATAATATACAGAATATAACCTATTAATAAAGTAAAAAGGGGGCGAAATTTATGACGGATAGTGATTTTTAATGAGTAGACCATTATCAGAAAAAGAGAGAGAATAAAAATTTTTAAAATACCAAAAATGAAAAAGGATCGATGAAATTTCAATATTTTTCACTAAAAATTCAAAAGATTTTTGAAGAAAAAGATAATGGTTTTACTGTTATTTCTAAAAACATAAAGGAGTGATGAAAAATGAAAACTTTTAATATAAATAGTGATGAAATTGTTTATGGAACTGTTAATCAATTAGTGGTACTTTCAGAATTTCAAAATATATTAAGAAACGGAAATGAAAGTAAATTTTTAAAGGTATTACAATCACAAGCACGAACTATCGAAGGGGTAAAAATGATAGTCAATTAAAAAGTTTAAT
>BNJT01002853.1_pt1 | contig 195500 bp, 397 predicted proteins | sample 8540491 | NCBI WGS metagenome assembly BNJT01 (sample SAMD00202455, study PRJDB9452) | human saliva metagenome | host: Homo sapiens | reverse complement strand
TGAAATATCAAAATCAAAGTACAAAAGCAACCTTCCTTGGCAGGTTTAGCGAAGTTGGTAAAGTAACAGATACCTATTGAATTATTTGACAAATACAACAGATTTTCATACTAAACAATCCATCTTTAATCGTAGAGAGGTCTAGTCGGTGGACCACAAAATTTATGCCCTGATTGAATTTTGTAGAAATACAGCCGGATTTAAAGCAGGTTTATCAATTATCTCCATCGATGGATATTGATCAAATTTTAGGACAATTAGCAGATGGCGGTAAAGATAAATCTGCTAATGTTGCAAAGTTGTCGTGCGTGAAGAAACTTTGACAGGAATTGCAGAAGAAGTGGGAAAATCTACGAAATATTCTAAAGACTTTATGAATAAAGTACAGAACAAGCTTTCATTGATCAATTAGTACAAAATTCCCACGTTTATTTAAAGATGCACAAAAGCACAAAATGTTCGATATTTCTTAGAAGGATATTTATATCCTGCAACTTATGATGCAGACGAAATAAAACTTTACAAATGATTATTGAAGAAATGGTTGCTAAAACAGATAGTATTTTATCAAAATATTATGCAAAAATTTCTCAAGGAGATTATAATGTTCATGAAATTTTAACGATGGCTTCTTTACTAGAAAAAGAAGGATATAAATTAGAAGACCGTCAAAATATTGCCAGTGTATTTTATAATCGTATTAAAAATATGATGTTACAAACAGATATTTCTGTGCTTTATGCTCTAGGTGAACATAAAAGTCGTAACATTAAAAGATTTAAAGTAAATTCTCCATATAATCTATATAAATACAGAGGCTGGGACCTGGACCGTTTAACAGTCCAAGTGAAGAAGCAATTTTAGCATAGATCCAGCTCAAACAGATTACGAATACTTCGCTAAGATATTCAAACAAAAAGTTTATTTTGCAAAAACATATGAAGAACATAGCATTAAAAGCTAAATACGTTATAAAGAGTAATTTATGAAAAAGAAGCCGATTGTTAGAGTAACGGGTGGTTCAGGTAGTGGAGAAAACTACTGTTAGTAGAAAAATTTTGGATCATTTTCCAGAATTAAGTATTGTAAAATTGACCAAGATTTCTATTATAAAGACCAAAGTGATATGCCGTTTGAAGAACGTTTAAAAACAACTATGACCATCCATTTGCGTTCGATACGGATTTATTAATTGAACATATGAATAAATTAATTAATTTCGAATCGATTGATGAACCGGTCTATGATTGAAAATCATACAAGTGATAAAACGATTCATCAAGAACCAAAATGTCATTTTGATTGAAGGAATCTTGATATTAGAAGATGAACGATTACGTGATTTAATGGATATTAAAGTTATGTTGATACGGATGATGATATTCAAATTATTCGACGTATTAAACGTGATATGGTTGAACGTGGTGGGGACATTGGATTCGATTATTCATCAATATATTACAGTTGTAAAACCAATGTATCATCAGTTTATCGAACCAACGAAAAAATTTGGATATTATTATCCCTGAAGGTGGCTCAAACGCTGGCAATTGACTTAATGACAAAAAATTGCTTCCATTTTAAGTGATTTAGCATAAAATTCATAAATTTATAAATAATGCTTGCATTCTTCTTCATAAAATGGTATGTTTTACCACTGTCAAAACAGTAAAATGGAAAAGAGGAGAAGCCAAATGACTGGAGAAATTATATCCAATGACACTTGAAGGTAAAGCTAAATTAGAAGCTGAATTGGAAGAATTAAAAGTAGTTAAACGTAAAGAAATCGTTGAGCGTATTAAAATTGCTCGTAGTTATGGTGACTTATCTGAAAATTGAGTACGAATCAGCTAAAGATGAACAAGCCTTTGTTGAAGGAAGAATTACAACTCTTGAAAAAATGATTCGTTTCTTGAAATTATCGATGATAATAATGTCGAAAAGATGTCGTTTCATTAGGACGTAAATTACTTTTTATCGAGTGCAAATGGTGAAGAAGAATCTCATACAATCGTGGGAAGTGCAGAAAGCGAAATCCAATCGAGAGCAAAATTTCAAATGATTCTCCAATTGCACAAAGGAATTTCACGTAAGAAATTAAATGACGAAGTTGTCATCCAAACTCCTGGTGGAGATATGAAGTTAAAATTGGCAAAAATTGAATCTGTATAAGAAATCGTGTAGACCGTACTGAGAACAAACGACAGTTTTCTGCTTTGACGTGATGTGAACTGTTTATCGAAACATGCTATAATCATCTTAGAGATTACACGAACAAAGGTGGAGATAGCGTGAGAAAATTTAGCGAAAACATGACTGTTTCGTTACGCTATTTGGAATAGAGTTCCACGGGCATGATCGCAGAAACAGTAGATGTCGTTGAATTAACAAAAGTGCAGGTTATGACGTGAATCAGCTAAGAGCAAACCAGCATCTATTGTAGTAGATGCCTCTACCGAAGAATTTTGTGGCAAGATCCTTATTGATGAAACAGCGTGATCCAAGCCAGTATCAGTAAAGCGATGACTAGTGTATTTAGTGATGGAAGCTATTGCTAAGGAATTATCCATTCAACAAAAATTACTGCGACAAAGACCAAGCCATTTCAAATATATATGCGATTAGTAATAATAAAATTGTGGAAGGTGTCAGTATCCGATTGAAGAATTGTTGAAAATGACACTGGTTCCGTCCTCAAACGTAGCAACACTAATGTTAGCAAATGCAATTACAACTGATTCTGCAAAATTTATTGAAAAATGAATGCTAAAGGAAAAGAATTAGGGATGAATCGTACACATTTAATAATGCCTGGAGCGGTAGCTGAATTGTTCCAAGGTATTATCAACCAGAAGGGTATGATGCATCGAAACCGAATCAAACAACAGCTCGAGTTGCGATTTTAGCAATGGAGTTAATGAATCGATATCCGCAAGCTTTTACAATATACCAATTCACTGTTGTGAAAACGACGGAAGGCACACATATGAAGAGAAATCGATACGTACAGCACTACGTCTACTTCCTTAGGTGCCAAATATGGGAAATCGAAGGTTGAGTCAATGGACTAAAAGACAGGCTCGAGTGGCTCATGGAGCTACGACCATGTTGCGACTTAAGTATGAAAAAGATAAGATGAAAACGAGTAGAAGTTGTTCTTGAGTCGGAGATTGGTCGAAATCAAGATGGAGAATACTGTCGCTATAACATTTGGAAATGCGATTTTAAACTGGTGTATTAGAACATTTTCATATCAAAACAATATTTACCAGCAGGTGAACATGATTTTGATGGACATAAAATAACAACGAATCAATCTCTCGAGATGATTATGGAAAAGGGAAAACGCCAGAATGGCAAAGTCGCAAAATAAAAAGGTGAGTGCACGTTAAAAGGAGATTTCCTTAGAGAAATCAAAACATCGGGTGTAGAAGCGTTGTCAGACAGTGGCTTTCGCTGATTTACCCAAAGAATCAACAGGAGAAAAGACAGCAAACGCTTTCAGCGACGGCATCCAAACGCGTTTTGCTTTGCGGAGATAATTATTGATCTACCGTTTATTTATTTATTCGTTTTAATCGGGAGAACATCGAGAGCTGATCGTAGAATGAGAGAAAAGACACTAAACGGAAAATATCTGATTAAAATCTGAGCAAGACTGCAGACTAGACATTTGCGAATGTGTTTTTGATGACAGAATACACTGAGGGTGCTATAGCTCAGTAGGAGAGAGCAAACGTTTCTCCAAAACGTAAGGTCGTTCAAACTCTTCCAGTCGCGTATATGATGTTTATATATTTGTCTTTACACATGGGATTTAGCAAAGAAAATAGTTTGATCGAGAAACAACAGTGTCGTTTAATTGCACGGGTAAACATGATTCTGCATCCACAGATATAGTGATAATGTGGTGATAGCTATCGACGCGAAAGTGCAGCGATCGTCTGAAGGAGGCATGGAATGATGAAGTAGACACTACATTCGCAAACGAAGGGTCATAGGTGATAGCAATGCATGCAATGAATGCACATCACCAACGTTTTGCATCCGTTAATGATGAGATATGTATAGATTAGGGCATCGACTAGAAATGGAAATTGCACTTCAACTCAATTGACGAAGTAATCGAAAGTGAGAATCTAATGCACTGAATCGTCATAACATTTGGAGAAGTAGAATCATTTTCGATTCAGCTGGTCTGACATCAGTCTGGAATCAGAAGTAATCGGTATACTACAATTGTGCAGTGCTATGAAAAGTACATTAAAGGATCATGCAATATGCTAGTCAAAATATTTCATAATGGGTAAGTGTGAGGATGAAGTCACTAAACGAAGTAGGCAACAACTAGTGTTATTTTGACACGTTTATATATGAAATACTTATACAATTTATACTATTGCTATTTAAATTAGTGGGTGTAAAACTATCTTTAGTCACAAAACAGAAAGTGGTGATTACATGAACGTTCAAGAATTAGATATTCTGAACGCAATCTCGCAGAATCTCATGCTGAATCAGACGAAATCGCAAAATCAATCAGGATATTCATTAGGATTTGTTAATCGTAGTAAAAGAATCACAAGAAGAAAAGTGGCTATCACAAGTGGGAATTAAGTGAAAAGCAAAACATGTATAACAGCAAATCAACCAAAGAAAGCAGTTATTTTAGCGGCGGGATTTTGGAATGAGAACAATTCCGATTAATACGGAAATTCCAAAAAGGATTATTGGAAGTAAGAGGAGAAGTCTTTAATCGAAAGAATGATTCGTCATCCGCATGAAGTGGGTATTACAGATATTCAAGTAGTCGTTGGTTTTTATGGAAAGAAAGTATGAATATTTAATTGATGAATTTAATGTTCAATTAGTTGTCAATTCTGAATACCAAATTAAAAATAATTTACATTCATTAAGTAGGTAAAATCTCTCAGTTGGATAAAAACCCTTACATCGTACCATGACATTTGGGGCAGAAGAAAATCCATTTAGTGATTTTGAACCCTATTCAGGTATATGGTTAGCTGACGAAACATCTGTTGAAAAGTACACATCGTGTGAATCTGTAAAAGAGAATTAGTCAGTAGATGAAGATGAAGAAGGAAACTCAAATGATTGGTCTTTTGTTATGTAATGGACAAGAAGCAAAAGCTGTTCAAGAGAAATTACAAGAATTTTCAAAGAAACCTTCGTCATGACCATGAATTTTGGGAATGTACATTACAAGATAAAAATAAAATGGATGATTCCTTCTAAAGTGGTCGATTCAAAACAATACATTGAGATTAATACGTAGTGAACAACTGCGAGAAATAGATGGGAAATTCTGCGAACTTGCAAACAGATGCTATTTCAATTATTCCAAGAGAGTTTCAAATGTTGAAGTCGATGAAATTATATTACTGTTTTGAAAAGAATGACGAACTGTCTGTTCTTATTGAATGTCAAAATAAAAATATATTATGCGTATTCCGGGTGAAGAACGGATCATTTAATTAATCGAAAAGAAGAAGCTGACGTTTATCAAGCATTAGAAAATCGTCAAATTTGGATGATGTTTGATACATGAATCCAGAAAATGGCTAGTAAATTACAGCTTATTTAGAAGATGCTACAAACTGTGATGCTGAAAACTGGGCTGAAGTAGAAGCTGTAGATGACGAAAACTAAGAGAATTCCATGAATTAAAACTTAACAGTAGACCACTCGTTTTGATATTTTTGGGCAAATTGATTTTCTATGAAAGTTTATGGAATGGTGAAAATCTTATTTTGAAGATTATGAAAACAAAAAGCAGCTATTTTTGAATTGAAAAATGGATTGATACATTAGATAAAACAGAAACGCTTTGTGCATATTGATGCCGTTCCAGATAACTATTTACAAAATAATGGTATTCGAATTATTGACTGGGAATATGCGGGAATGCAAGATCCTCATGTTGATAGTGCTAAATGTTTTAGTATTATTCCTTATATTCAAAAGAAAAGTAGGATCATTTAATTGATTTTATACTCAAAGGAGAAGTCACAATGATTCGTACGAAAATTTATGCGTATATTGCAGTGCAGGATTATTATGGAGCAATTGCGCGGAATATAAGAGAAGTTTAGGAATTGACTTTTGGGGAATATTCATTGGTGTCAGTACCGTTATGCAAAAAGAATATTCTAAATTAGTAATATCGACATTAGAGGAAGCTGTGAAAAGAGGAGAGGATTATGGCAAAATACAATTAAAAAGAGCGATTTTAATGGCTGCAGGTCAAGGAACAAGAATGAGACCTATTACAAATCATACGCCAAAACCCTTGTAAAAGTCAAATGGAGTTCGTATGATTGATATAGTTATTCAGGCACTACATAAAAATGGTATTAAAGAAATTTATGTAGTTGTTGGATATTTAAAAGAGCAGTTCTATCCATTAGAGCAAGAATATCCAGGATTAACAATTATAGAGAATCCTATTATGATATCTTGTAATAATATTTCTTCTATGGTAGCAAGAGAATATTTAGAAGATGTCGTAATTTTAGATAGGATCAATTGATTTATAATCCAGAGATTCTTCATGCTGAGACTTTACTGTTCAGGGTATAACTCAAAAAGGGTCGCAGTGATACAGATGAGTGGCGATCGACTGTCGATGAACAGGAAAAATTATTCATTGTTCACGCACTGGTGGAGAAAATGGATGGCAATTATATAGTATTTCGTTGAATAGAGAAGATGGACAACGTTTAGCACGTCACTTGGAACAAGAATTTGATGAGAAACAAAAATCGTCAAATTTATTGGGATGATGTTGCAAATGTTTTTGTTATCCAGATGAATATGAATTAGAATTTATCCAATGGAAAAACAGATATTGTTGAAATTGACAATTTAGAAGAATTATAGAGTTAGATCTGTTATCAGCTCTTTGGATGAAGGTGAGAAGTTTAATATGCAAAAAGATTACATCAAGAAATTGACTGGGTATCTACTATTGTACCTTTTATTAGGAGTTTTAATACTAGGGGTCTCTATTTTTAGTCATTCCAGAACAATCATCATTAATTTTATGGGATTCGTACTTGGCTAGGAGATCAATTTAGTATTTATTATGCACTTTTTAGGAGTGGGAATGAGTTGTAGTATGTATGTTGCCTTTTTCAAAAATATGGGTCTATTGTTTTCAGGAAAGAAAGCCTGAATATACGTCTTTCCAATGGGGAGTGATGATTTTACTTCACCATGGCGGCAGATATATTATTCTATTCTTTAGTGAATGGGCGTTATATGCCAATGAAGATTATGTCGCTCAATTAGGAGGCATTCAAAGATGGGCCCTACATTCCCATTATTCCACTGGGGACCAATTGCTTGGGGATTTTATATTATGTTAGCAGTAGTATTTGATTTATGTTACATGTTCGTAAAGTTGAAAACAAAAATTCTCTGAAGCATGTCGTCCTATTTTAAAAGATAAAGTGGATCGGATGGATGGGGAAAGTCATTGACTTTAATTGCAATTTTTGCTTTGATTGTTGGAACTGCAAATAACTTTCTCATTAGCAACTCCTTTATTATCAGCAGTAATGGGATCATGTTTTTGATTTGAAAAACTCAACTGAGCAACAATTGTTATTTTATTATTAATGCTATAGTTTATACTTCAACAGTGCTATTAGGAATGAAGCTGTCTCTAAATTAGCGACTTATGTTCATATTTATTCTTTGCGTTTTATTAGCTTATTTTTATTTGCTAGGTGGAGAAACAGTTTATATTTTAGAAACTGGATTTAGTTCTATTGGGAAATTCTAGCTCAAAACTTTATTGGATTATCAACTTGGTTAGATCCATTGCGTGAAACATCATTCTCACAAAAATGGACAATTTACTTATTGCTTATTGATGGTTTGGTGTGGCAACCTCATCTCTTTATTGGTAGTATTAGTAAAGGGCATGATTAAACAAACTATTTTAGGGGCATATTCTTGGGGAATTGTTGGAACATTTCACTTCATTTATTATTTTAGGAAACTATGGTCTAGCACAACAATTAAAAACATGGTTTAGATATTTCTAGTGGATTAGTAACAGATAATCCAGATTATGCAGGAATTATTTTGAAAAATTTTTGATACAATGCCTTTAAGTCAATTAGGGTTAATTTTATTAGCTGCATGACAATGGTTGCTTTTATGCGACAACATTTGATGCAGTTAACTTTTAGTGATTTCTGCTTATTCTTATAAGACATTAGAAGATACGCCATGATTCTGATAAATGTGTTCGTATGTTCTGGGCAGTAGTGTTTATTATTTTACTCGATTGCATTAATTTTCTCAGAAAATTCAATGTATAATTTACAATCTGTTGCGATTATTGCAGGCATTCCCAATTGGTTTAATTATTATTCTAATTGTGGCAAGTTTCTTGAAAGACTTGAAAGCTTACGAAAAAGAAGCACATTAATTAATTGAATAGATTCTTTTCTAGTGGGAGTAGTAGTATTAGGATGCCATGCAGCTTCGCTAAAGCGAATTCATGACTAAAAATTGAGACTTTGTCTCGAATTTGCTCTACTATAAAGCCGAGGTTTTTGGGTTTATATGACCCATACTACTATTGGAAAGTCTATGTTGTGTCTTCATTCTAATAAGAGACGTTTATTCGAGACTTTGGTCTCGATATTTTGCGCTCTTTATAGAATTCTGTGTTAGAATAGGAATGCTAAATAAGTAAAGGGAGGGAAAGGATGACAAATGATTTATCTACTATTATTCAAGCTATCGTAACGGATGAAAAATGATAAAAGCGTACTTTGTTCAAAACAAGGTGAAACGTATCGTATTTCAAAAATTCGATGTAACATTAGCCATCGGAGATGTCGTAACAGGCTTTGTATATGAAAATAGTGATCGTAAGAAAATCATGACTTTGATATTCCAGAAGTAACTAATGAAACTTATGGATGGGGCAACAGTTACTCAAGTGAGAAAAGATTTAGGCGTATTCGTATCGATTGGATTACCGGATAAAGATATGTTGTTTCATTAGATGAATTACCAAACTTAAAAAGAATTATGGCTAGAAGAAAAATAATCGATTATATGTAACTTTAATAAAAGATAAGAAAAATCGTACTTGGGCAACAATGGGAGATGGAACAGAGTTAAAAAGCAAAATCCATTAGAGCTAATCATACATTAAAAATAAAGATGTATCCGCTAATGTTACGAATGTTAAATTAGTAGGAACATTCTTAATGACAGAAGAAGGTATCGATGCTTCCACATCCAAGTGAGCGTTTATATGAACCAACTCTTGGGGAATTAGTAAATGTTCGAGTGATTGGTGTTCGACCAGATGGTGTGTTAAATGTATCTATGAGACCAAGAGCGTATGAAGCCATTGGGGATGATGCAGAAATGATTTTTAACAATGTTAAGAAAATCGTCCAACGCATACATTACCTTATTGGGATAAAACAGATCCAACGATTATTAAAGAAATTTTTGGAATTAGTAAGGGACAATCAAACGTGCAATTGGTTCTTTATTAAAAGCTAAAAAGATTACACAATCGGAAGGATTTATTCAATTAGTGGAAGAAGAATAAGAATTGAAATGGAGGGATAAATCTGTAGTTAACAATGGAAGGCATCAAAAAGAAATTGCAAGAAGAGGGGTTTAAATTAACGCCCTCAAAGACAAGCAACGGTTGCAATTTTATTAGAAAAAGAAGATGACCATCTGAGTGCTGAAGCTATATATATGCTTGTTAAACGGAAATATCCTGATATTGGATTAGCAATGGTTTATCGTACTTTAGAAATTTTAACAGATTTAAATATTACTTATCGAGTTGTATCTCGATGATGGCTTAGCTCGTTATGATTTAAAAACGAGATGAATCTGAATCGTTTCCACCATCACTTACTATGTAATAAATGTGGAAATATTGAAGAAAATTCATGAAAACTTATTAGGTGAAGTAGAGAAAAATCGTTGAAGAACGATTTCATTTTAAAGTAGAAGATCATCGTTTAACTTTCCATGGCATTTGTCAAAAATGTAGAGAAGGTGAAAACTCATGCAACGTAATTTGGATTATTTTTGTGGATTCATTAGCAATCCAAGGATTATCTCAAAATACAGTCATGAGTTATCAAAGGGATTTAATGAAATTTTACCAATTTTTGAAAGAACAACAAATTCAAGATTGGAAAGAAGTCGATTATTCTTTGATTGTGTTATTTTTACAAGCTTTAAAACAGGATGGCTATGCGACAAGTTCTACGAGTAGAATGATTAGTTGTTTATTCTTTAAATTTTTTTACAACAGGAACAATTAGTGAAACAAATCCAGTACAACCCCTGAAAGTTCCTAAAACGAGTAAGATGTTGCTAAAAGCTCTAACGGTTGATGAAGTGACACAAGTTTTAAAATTCCTGTGATACTTCAGCCGTATTAGGATTAAGAGATAAAGCCATGTTAGAACTCCCTTTATGCAACTGGAATGCGTAAGTTAGTGAGTTAATTACTTTTAAAACTTAGTGACTTGCATTTAGAATTAGGATTTCTTCAAACAATTGGTAAAAGGAAATAAACAAAGAATTATTCCTATTGGACAAGCTGCCACTAATTGGGTTCAGCATTATTTAACTTATGCAAGAGTGGTAGTTAGAACAGGAGTCAAATCCAGTGGAATATTTGTTTTTAAATCATCGTGGAAATGGATTTACAAGACAAGGTTTTTTGGAAAAATTTAAAGAAAAATTGTTCAAGAAGCAGGCGTTCATAAAGAAGTAAGTCCCCTATACATTGCGTCATTCATTTGCAACGCATATTTTAGAGGCAGGGGCTGATTTGAGAATTGTTCAAGAATTATTAGGACATAGCGATATTAGTACGACTCAAATTTATACGCATTTAACAAAATGAACGTATGAAGGAAATTTATCAACAAGCGCACCTCGTGCGAAAAAATAAAAATTTTATACAGAAAGAAGAATGTCAGATGAAATTTAAAAGAATTCACGTAATTGTAATGGACTCAGTAGGGATTGGAGAAGCACTCAGATGCTGCTGCATTTAATGATGCAGGTTCTCATACATTAGGACATATTTCAGAACGAGTTGGTTTAAATGTTCCAAATATGCAAGCTTATGGATTAGGAAATATTGCAGCCATTAAAAAACTGTACCTCCAGTTGAAAATCCAAAAGGAAGCTACACTAAATTAGAAGAAGTTTCTGTAGGAAAAGATACAAATGACAGGTCACTGGGAATTAATGGGATTGAATATTAAAACTCCATTTAGAGTTTTTCCCTGATGGATTCCTCAAGATTTATTAGATAAAAATTACAGAATTCTCTGGTAGAAATATTGTATGTAATAAAACCATATAGTGGAACAGCATGTTATTGATGATTTTGGAAACATCAAAATGGAAACAGGAGATTTAATCGTTTATACAAGTGCTGACCCAGTATTACAAATTGCAGCTCATGAAGAAGTGATTCCATTAGAAGAATTATATCGTATTTGTGAGTATACAAGAGAAATTACTAAAGATGATCCATATATGATTGGTCGTATTATTGCTCGTCCATATGTGGAACTCCAGGCAACTCCAACGTACTTCAAACCGTCACGACTATGCATTAAGTCCATTTGGTCAAACAACTTTAGATTTCTTAAAAAGAAAAAGATTTTGATGTTATTGCGATTGGTAAAAATTAACGACATTTTCAATGGTCAAGGAATTACTGAATTTGTACGTACAAAAACAATATGGATGGTGTTGATAAATTCGTAGATATCTTGAAAAAGATTTCACAGGAATGAGCTCTTAAACTTAGTAGACTTCGATGCTGCTTATGGACACCGTAGAGATACTGTTGGATATGGTAAAGCATTAGAAGAATTCGATGCACGTATTCCAGAAATTTTAGAAAAATATGCACGAAGATGATTTATTAATTATTACAGCTGACCATGGTAATGACCCTACATTCCCAGGAACTGACCCATACTCGTGAGTATATTCCAGTTTTAGCGATTAGCAAATCTCTACAACATCCAACACGTTTAACTCTTAAGGACATTCTCAGATATTGTTGAAAACAATTTCTGAAAACTTGGCATATCTTCAACTGGAAACGGACAAAAGCTTTATGAATTACAATAATATAATTGTGGAAATTCAATGAGTTCCATTATTGATTTCCACTTCTTTTTAAATCATCTAAAAAGAGAGGAAAGAGTAGCATGGCTTTATATGATCAATTATTAGAAACAAAACAATTTTTACAAAGTAATGGAGTTCAGAATATTGATTTTGGACTAATTTTAGGGTCTGGATTAGGAGAATTAGCAACGGAAGTTGAAAATCCAGTTATCTTCGATTACAAAGATATTCCTAACTTCCCAGTATCTACAGTAGTAGGTCACGCTGGACGTTTAGTTTGATGGGTGAATTATCTGGTAAAAAGTTTTAATTATGGATGGACGTTTTCATTTTTATGAAGGATATCCACGGAAACTGTTACATTCCCAATTCGTTTAATGAAATTATTAGAAGTAGAAACAATGATTGTGACAAACTCAGCTGGAGGAAGCAATCCAAACTTCAAACCAGGTGACTTAATGTTAATTACAGATCATATTAATATTACAGGTACAAAATCCATTAATTGGAGCAAAATGATGATCGCTTTGGACCTCGTTTCCTGATATGTCTCATGCTTATCATATCTATGGACAAGAAGTTGTTCGTAAGGCAAGCAAAAGAAGTAGGCGTGCAATTACAAGAAGGAGTTTATACAGGTTTATCTAGCCTCAACTTATGAAAAACACCTGCTGAAGTTCGTATGGTACAAGTGATTAGGTGGGGACGCTGTTGGTATAGTCAACTGTTCCTGAAGTGATTATTGCGAACCATTCAGGAATTAAAAAGTCATCGGTATTTCTTGTATTACAAACTTAGCAGCTGGACTACAAGCAAACTTAAACCATGAGGAAGTAGTAGAAAACAACTCAACGAGTAAAAAGAATCATTTAAAGGTTTAGTTCGTAAAAGTCATTGAAAATTTTATTAATTAGAATAGGAGTAGGAAAGTGGATGCGTTAACGCTACGTATTGGGGAATTTGAAGCTCCAATGGATTTGTTATTACATTTAATTAAAGAGATGAAAAATTGATATTTATAACATTCCAATGCGTGGAATTAATGCATCAATATTTATCCTATATTCATTCCATGCAAGAAATGGAATTAGAAGTAGCTAGCGAGTATTTATTATTAATGGCGGCAACTTTATTAGAAATTAAAGCAAGAATGTTTTACCGAAACCAAAAGTGGAAATCGATGAAGTAGAAGTAGAAGAAGACCCAAGGGATGAGTTAGTTGAAAAATTAATGGAATATAAAACAGTTCCAAGAAGGTGCACTGGAAGAACTTTCGGCTCAAAGAGGTATGCATTATGGAAAAAGAAGCAAGGATTTATCCGCTCTTCAAGAAATTATTCCATTACAAGAAGGACAAGTAACGACTCAAGATTTATGGAATGCATTATAGCAAGAAGAAATCTTGAAAAATGCCTCTACAAGCAAATATTCAACATGAAACACATACGGTAGAGGAAATGATGGATTCGATTTTAACAAAAATTCAAGAAAAATCCTCAAAAAGTATTCGATTTGATAAATGTTTTCCTTCGTTTCATCGTCATGCCATTGTGACAACATTTTTGGCGATGTTACAATTGGTAAGGGAACATCAAAATTCGTTTTGTTCTAACATGTGCCTTATGAAGATATTGTTTTAGAAACTTGCGATAAAGGTGGTGCATTTAGTGAATAATTATTTAGCAGCAACTCAAGCTTTTATTATTTGTAGCAGGAGATGATGGTTTAACACTAGAAGAAATTAGTTATGTTGTTGGTATTGATAAAACGGCAGTTCGTCAACTATTAGAAGAATTAATGGAACAATTAAAAAGATGAAACAAGTGGTTTAGAATTAATATTAACAGCGCAACGTTATAAATTTGTGACGAAAGCATCGTTAAAACTATATCTTGAAAAATATGCTGTTTCTCCATTTTCTCAATTATCTAGTGCAGCTTTGGAAAACATTAGCGATTATTGCTTATAAACAGCCTATTACAAGATTAGAAGTAGAAAGTATTCGTGGAGTCTCAATGTAGTGGAGCTATTCAAAAATTATTGTTAAGAGATTTAATTGAAGTAGTTGGTCGAATGGATAGTCCAGGTCGTCCAAAAATTATATCGTACGACCACTTATTTTATGGATTATTTTGGATTAGAAACATTGATCAATTACCAGATGTGGAATCATTACTAGAATTAAGCCAAGAAGAAAGTAAGCAATTATTTAAAAATAATGAAGACTTATTTGCAGAATTAGAACAAAAGCATCAAGAGGATGAAACTATTTCGTAAGAAAGGAAGGAGTATCTCGTGGAAAGATTACAGAAGGTTATGGCACATGCCGGAATTGTATCTCGTAGAAAAATGCGAAGCCTTTTTATTGAAGAAGGTCGTGAAAGTAAATGGTACTGTTGTCAGAGAATTAGGATATAAAGTGTCTCAAACAGATAAAATTGAAGTAGATGGTATTCCAATTTATAAAGAAGAGCCTGTTTACTTTATGTTTTATAAGCCAAAATCTGTCTTATCAAGTGTAACAGATGATAGAGGACGTACGGTTATTAGTGATTATTTTAAAGAGGTTCCTCAACGTGTCTATCCAGTAGGAAGATTAGACTATGATACAACAGGATTAATTTTATTAACAAATGATGGAGAATTTGCAAATTTAATGACGCATCCAAAACATCATGTTGAAAAGAAATATATTGCTAAAGTAAAAGGTGTTCCAACCCTCGTCATATGAGACAATTAGAAAGAGGAATTTGGATTGATGGCAAGAAAACTTCTAAAGCAGTTGCTAGAATATTATCCGCTGATACGGAAAAATACAGGGATTGTTTCTTTAACGATTCATGAAGGTTGGAATCACTAAGTAAAGAAAAATGTTTGAAGCGGTGGAACTACCTGTTCAAAAATTAAAACGAGAAGAATCTCGGATTCTAACATTAGAAAAATTTAAGACTGGAGATTATCGTGAACTTCGTGCCTTGAAGTTCAAAAATTAGTTCGTTTAGCAAAAATGAGATTTAATTGACTTTCTAAAAAGCAATTGAAAAACAATACTAATAAAATAGATAATTATGGTATAATGACAAGAGTAAACCTCTTTGTCTTTTTGAGGAATTTTCACTGAAGGAGGAACATAGGAGTATCACAATTCAAACAACATCACAGGAAGAAACGATGAAAAATCGGCGAATTATTAGCAAAAAGATGCTTTTCCTAACAGTACGATTATTTTATCTGGAGATTTAGGAGCTGGAAAAACTACTTTTACAAAAGGTTTTGCTTTTTAGGTTTAGACATTACACGTGTCATCAAAAGTCCAACCTATACATTAATTCGTGAGTATACAAAAGGTCGCTTACCTTTTATTTCATATGGATATGTACCGTATTGAAGAAAGTGGAGGAGCAAGTGAAATAGGTTTAGAAGAATATTTTCATCGTGAAGGTGTTGTCATGGTGGAATGGGCGAATTTTTATCGAAGAAGAATTACCTCATGAATCGATTAATTATTTCTATTGAACAAAACTTCTTACGACTCGTACATGATTACAATGATTGCAATTGGAGAAGAATATGAAAAATTGTTAAATCAATTTGAAGTGTTGGTGGACAAAATGAAAGAGAAAGTTGAATTAGAAATTGAAGTAGTCTCTGTAGAGGATGCAGAAGCTTTAATTGAATATACAGTTGGAAAAGAAACAAATTTTTAAGCTTTGGTGAAGAAGGGTTAGAGTTAAGTATCCAACAAGAAGAATTATATATTCAATCTGTTTTTAGAAAGTGATAATCAAATGATGCTACTTTGCAAAATTAGGGACAAGAAATTATTGCAGTCAAGCTTCAATTGGTGGGAATTCTAAAGAAAAATTCCAACATGTGGGTGAATTAGGTATTAGTATTTTAAAAGAATATTGGGGGCAAGGTCTTGAAGTGCCTTAATGGAAGAATTATTGTCATGGCAAAAAGACTATTCACCTCTTGAAAAATTAAATTAGCAGTCGTTAAAGAAAAATGTTGCCGCTATTGCTTTATATATAAAAGTTTAGATTTGAAGTAGTAGCGATTGAGGAAAAAGAAATGAAAGTAAATGGTCAATATCATGATGTCATTCAAATGGCCTATTTTTAGAAAAAGGAGTAATACATGAAAGTCGGAATTATTGCAGCGATGGAAGAGGAGAAACGTCTTCTATCTGAAGAAATGACAATTGAAAAGGAAGTAAAAATTGCAGGATGGACATTTTTAGAAGGAACTTTTAAATGGAGTTTCGATTGTTCTAGTGCAATCTGGTATTGGAAAAGTAATGTCTAGTGTAACAGCTGCTTTATTAATTCATCATTTTAATGTAACCCTTTGTGATTATACAGGATCAGCGGGTGGATTTGGAAACAGAAATGAATATTGAGATATTGTGAGTTGCTACAGAATTAGTATATGCGATGCAGATGTAACAGCTTTTCAATATGAATATGGTCAAATGCCAGGAATGCCTGCACGTTTTCAAGCGCAAGTAATTGAAGACGACGTGATTGAGGAAATTCAATCTGAATTAAAGTTATCTGTGTTTAAAGGCTTAGTAGTTTCAGAGAGATAGTTTTATTCATCGTGAAGATCAACGTTTATTTATTTTAAATCATTTCTGATGTTTTAGCAACAGAAATGGAAGGAGCATCTATTGCGCAAGCTTTGTTAGTGCATTGCAAACTCCAGTAATTAAGCTGTCAGAGCCTATCTCTGGATATGCCTCGAAAAAGGAACCTCAGCAGTTGATTTTTGATACATTTATTGTAGAAGCAGGTCGAAAAATCAGCACTGATTGTTCATCAATTATTAGCATCATTTAAAAGAAGCTTAATGATTAGGGGGAGTTCTGTGTTAAATATTGAGTTGTTGGGATTGGGTGCGATTGCACAAAAAGCCTATTTACCAGTAATGCGTCGATTGGTAATGTGAATGGCATATGTGTACTAGAAATGTTGAAGTTTTACAACGAGAATCAAAAACTATTAGACGTTGTATTCCATGTAGTAGTGTGGAAGAATTATTACAGTTTGATTTAGATGGGGTCATGATTCATGTCTCCAACAGATGCCCATGTAGAAGTTGCAAAGCAATTTTTAGAAAAAGGAATTCCTGTATATTTAGATAAAACCGATTGCCCTAGTTGGTGAAGAAACGCTTGAATTGTATCGATTAGCAAAAAGAAAAATCAAACTTTCTTTAACTGTTGATTTTAAATCGCCGTTTTGCTCCAAAAGTAGTGGAATTATGTTGCTGCAGTAAGAAGAGAATTACTACAGAGAAAAATTGTACAATTCCAAGTTTTGATAATCGAACTCGTATCTTGATGTTTTTATTCATCCATTGATACAGCGTTATTTCTAATGGATGAAAACCAAAAACGTGGTTCATTTTATTATAAGAAAACTCGTGGCGTTATTGAACAATGTACGATTTATTTGAAAAATGAGGAACAATCAGTCATTGTGATGATGAATACAGAATCTGGAGCGAATCTTTGAAAGAATTAAAGTTCAAGCAGAAACAGGCAATCATTACAAAATTTAACAGACTTGATGATTTATCAAGGTGGAGAAGAAAATTAAAAGATCATTTTTCATCATGGGATTCTACTTTTATATAAGAGAGGATTTGAGAGTATTGTTCATTCCTTTATTATTGCTGTTCAAACTCAAGGTGAAAATCCAGTTTCTCCCTATTTTCAAGCTGTCTAAGTCATTTTATTTTGCGAGGAGATTAGTACATGCAAAAAGCATCTGAAGGCTTTTTATCATTTGACGTAGAAAACTGATGAATAGTATCATTAAGAGATATTGCATAACAGAGAGAATAAGATGAAAAGATTGCGGGAAAGAGTACTCTAGAAGTAAAAAGTATGTTTCATGAACCTTTATATATACTTTTACTAAAACAGGTGGAGAAGGGAATGTTTAATTTTTCCAAGAGATAAACATGAAACAGCAAAAATTATTAAAGCTTTATCAAGAAAAACAAATTCCTATTACAGTACTAGGAAATGCGAGTAACGTTATTGTTAGAGATGGTGGTATTAAAGGAGCGGTTATTTATTAAATGAAATGATCACAAGGAAAGTAATAGGAAATAAAATTTTAGCAGAAGCTGGTGTGTCTTTTAATTGAAGTGACAAGATGTGCATTAGAAACATCTCCGTTAACAGGATTAGAATTCGCATGTGGTATCCCAGAAGTGTTGGGGGAGCCAGCGTATAGGAATGCAGGTGCTTATGCAGGAGAAGTTTGCGAAGTTGTTGAATATGTCGATGTGCCAGGACTGCACTGGTGAAATCAAACGTTTAACGAATGAAGAATTAAAAGTTTTCATATCGTCATAGCGCCCTCACAAGAAAGTGGAGATTTAGTGATTGATGTTTGCTTTAATCTAAGTCCAGGAAAAAGGAATCAATTGAAGCTAAAATGGAAGAATTAACTCATTTTACGTGAAAGTAAACAGCCATTAGAATATCCTTCTTGTGGAAGTGTGTTTTAAACGCCCTGGAAGGTCATTTTACTGGAAAATTAATCCAAGATGCAGGACTTCAAGGGTTCCAAATTGGTGGCGCTCAAGTGTCTCAAAAAACATGCAGGGTTTATTGTAAATATTGATCATGCAACAGCTACAGATTATTTAGCGGGTGATTCAACATGTTCAAGAAGTTGTATTCGAACAATTCCCAAGTAGCACTGAACCAGAAGTGAAAAATTATTGGTGAAGAGTCAAAAATAGAGGAGAAAATGATGAAAGAAAATAAATTCATACAGGTCTTCTTTCATATCGTTTCATTAATTGTTTTAGTTCTTAGTTATCACTATGTAGGAATTACATTACCTATTTTTGAAGGAGTGGAGATTAACTTTTATATTTTACTGGCGATTGTGGCTGGTTTGGCAGGTTCGTTATTTGCTGCAGTTGTTGGTGTTTCAAATGATTTTTAATTGATTTATTATTAGGAACGACAGAGCAATGGATTGCGATTGGTGATTTCTGTAGGGATGCTTGATATGTTTTTGGTTTAGGTATTCGTCAAGTCATTTTTAGCGGGTACTTTTTCTCGTCATGATGCTTTGCGTTTTAATGTGATTCAAGTGGTTGCGAATGTGATTATTTTTGGTTTGATTTTCACCGACTTTAGAGGTCTTTTTCTATCAAGCTTCTACGGCAGTTGTTTTTATTAATGGTTGGATTTTTAGTATGATTAATTCTAATTTTGATTGCCATTTTCGCAACAGCTTTGTTTAAATTAATTGCGAATCGTGTGAAAAAGAATTAAAGAATACTATTTAAATAATTTAAGTCAGTGAAGAATACAAAAAGTTTCCCAATTAGCTAGACGCCAGCAGCTCGCGATGCGAATCTCATGGCTAAAATTTGAGTTCAAGGTCTCAATTTTTCTTCGTAATAGAAATGCTGAAAAAGCATTTCTATTACTAAAAGCTAAAAAGGAAAATGTATTCTTTATTTTTATATAACCCATAAGAATGTAACTGATAGAAAACTAAACAATTAATCAAAGAAAATATAATTTTTATAGGCTGAGGAGTAGAATTGCTGAATAGCGATTCTATTTCCACAGCGAAAATTTGAGACCAAGGCTCAAATTTTAGCCATGAGACCGTGAGGTCTGCTGGCGTCCTAGCTTATACGAAAATTATTTTTATTTCTTTTTCACGCTCCAAAACTTTTCTCTTGCTTATTGTTAGAAATCGTGTTCTAATAAAAAGACAAGCACATTCAATTTAGAAATGGAGGTCAGCTCCATGACAAAAGAATTTAACAGTTTTACACTCGTAGAACAAAAACCATTACCAGATATCCGTTGGTGATTAATATTTATACAAACATGACAAAACAGGCGCTCAAGTCATGTACTTAAAAACAGATGATGACAACAAAGAGTTTTCTCCATCGCATTCTGCACACCACCATATGATGATGACAACGGAATTGCGGCATATTATCGAACACACACGCATAACGGATCATACCCAACAAAAGAACCATTCGTAGAATTCATTAAAAGGTTCTCACATTTTAAAACGCATGGACATTCTCTGATAAAAACCATGTATCCAGTAGCTTCAAGAAATCAAAAAGATTTCGAGAATTTAATGGACGTTTATTTAGATGCAGTATTTTATCCAAATCTTTTATCAAAACCCACAAATTTTAATGCAAGAAGGATGGCATTATCATTTAGAAAATAAAAGAGGATGAATTAACGTATAAAGGCGTTGTTTATAACGAAATGAAGGGGAGCATTTTCTCAACCAGAATCAGAATTAAACCGTCTAGTTGAACCAACATTATTCCCTGACACATTTTATAAACATATTTCTGAGGAATGCCAGTTTCAATTCCACACTAACACAAGAAAAATTCATTAATTTCATCAAATGTATTATCACCCAAGTAATGCTCGAGTAACTTTTATATGGGAATTTAGATTTATCAAAAGCAATGGAACAATTATCAGAATACTTTGATGCGTTTGAAGCAAAAGAAGTTCCATTTGTAGTGATACCAACAAGAACCATTTACAGTAAGTTAAAGAACCAACAAGTACGTATTCTGTTTCTAAAGGAGACTCAACTGAGAATAAAACATTGTTAGAATATGCTTGGGCTACAGGAACAAGTACCAATGGTGAAGAAGGAAATAGTTTTACATTTTAGATGAATTACTATTAGGTAGTAATACAGCACCATTGAAGAAAGCTTTATTAAAAGCAAATAGTTGGTAGTGATGTTATGGTGGATATTCTGCTTATACCTATTCTCCAACATTTGAAGTTGTTTTAAAAGATACAGATGTTGGATAAAAGAACAATTTGTTCAAATTATTCAACAGGAATCACAACGTTTAGTGAAAGAAGGAATTTTCCTAGAAAGCGATTCAAGCTGCTTTAAATAAACAGCTCGTTATAAAAGAATTAACAGCTTGAAGGTAGTGCACCAAAAGGTGTGCATGTATGGAATGAATGCTTTAATCGTTGGTTATAAGGATGGAAGTCCATATATCATTTGAATACCTAACAACATTTAGATGCCATTCAAGCTAAAGTTGAAGAAGGTTATTTTGAAAAATATCATTCAAAAATATTTATTAGACAATACTCATGCTGCTTATCATTACTTTAAAACCCAGAACCAGGTTTATTAGAAGGAAAAGAAGCATGAATTAGCTATTAGCAGAGTACAAATCAAGTTCTATGAAGAAGAATTAGATCAATTAGTGAAACAACTCAAAAATTAATCGAAAGACAAGAATCTCCTGATAGACCAGAAGATTTAGCAAAAATTCCAACACTATCCATTGATGATATTCAAAAGAGCAACCATTATCCATTAACCGTTGAAGAAGGAAGATACGCCGACTTTCTTACATTATGAAGACTTTTACAGCAGGTATTTCATATGCGAAATATTTCTTCGACATGAGAGGGATTAAAACTGAAGAAATTCCGATAGCTGCTTTTGTCACTGAATTATTGGGTGAAATTAGTACAAAACATTTTGCTGATGAAGACTTAAAATACGGAGATGGATTTCTATACAGGTGGAATTTCTACAAATGCTTTTGTCATGACAGAAGATGTTGCGAAAATGTGGCATCATCCATTCTTCACAGTTTCCAGGAAAAGCATTGTCACAATATTTTACCAAAAATTAATTGAATTGGTGGAAGAAATTGTCTTCCGTTCAAACTTGGAAGATTATGATAAGATTAAAGAACTGTTATTAAATACAAAAAGCTAATTTTAGAAATGCATATGAATTATAGCTTCGCATACCATTGCTGTACGTCGATTAGAATCATACTATTCTAGAAGGCGCAAAACATGCTCAAGCATTAGAAGGTATTGATTACTATGATTATATTTCTGATTTAGTGAGGCATTACGATGAGAGAAAAGAAAGCTTTTAGTCAACAATTGATTGCTGTACTTCGTCATATCTTAAATATTCATGGAGTGACTGCTACATTTGTCGGAAGTAAAGAAGATTTTGAACAATTTAAAAGCTTTATCTCAATCGTTCTTCCAACACTTATCACAAGAAGTAGTGACACCACAACCATTTATAACTCCTGTTGAAGTATTGAATGAAGGATTTAAGACTGCTCAAGAAATTCAATATGTAGCAAAAAGGGTACAATCAAACATTACTAGGATTTCATTTGAAGGATCTAAATGCATTCTTACAAACGGTTTTTAGGATTAGATTATTTATGGAATACCGTTCGTGTTAAAGGTGGAGCGTACGGTGGAATGAGTGTGATTGGTGGAAAAGGTGAAGTAGCTGCTGTGTCGCTACCGTGATCCAAACTTAGTAGAAACTCTAAAAACTTATGATGGTCAAGTACAATATTTAGAAAATTACAATCCATCAAAAAGAAGAATTTGAGAAAAATCTCATTGAACATTTAGTAGTATTGATCGTCCACTTTCTGCAAATCAAAAAGGAAATATTGCCTTTTACTCGCTACTTTACTCATGTGACAAATGAACTTGTTCAAAAGACTCGAGATGAAGTTTTCAAAATGTAAATACCAGAAAAGTTCGTTCATTTGCAACAATGGAAAAAGTATTAGCTCAAAAATGCTTTTTGTAGTAGTGGGTAATGATGTGAAAATTGAACAAAATAAAGAAATTTTCAAAACGATTCGTTCATTATTTAATGATTAATTGTTTGATTTAATTTCGAGTATCGCTAAAAGAGGAATTTTTCTGGCTCTTTGTCAAATAGGGTTGATGAAACATTTTAGTGAAGGAATTAAGCAGCGTCAGGTTGCTTAATTCCTTTTTAGTTGTTGAGCAAATAGTTTTAGACATTAGTAGAATTCTTATTTCTAAAATGAGTGAAACTAGTGTAACCATAGGCATTTCTTTTTAAGTACTTTTAATCTTGTTGTTTATTCCTTCAATAGGTCCGTTTGAAAGTGTTAGATACTCACAAGTATTTTGTAAATACGGCAAAAACTTCTTAAATGTTTGTAGAACACGATTTAATCCATCAGACAGATGTTTTGCTTTGTACATGCATCAATTCTTTTCTTTTGAATTCAATGAAGTTTCGCTCCTTTAAAAAGCTTCTCTTAATTGATGTACTGTTTCATATTCTAGGGTTTGAGTGAAGTACTTTCTTGTAATAAATAATTCTACAATTCCTTGAGAATGTGTTAACCAATCGAATAATCTGTAATAGCTGTAGTGATAGGATTGAAGGTCATCTCGATTTTTAAGATTAGTTTCTAGTAACGTTTTAATTCTATTATAAAGACGTCTGTCTTTATAGCGTACTTGATTCATTTTTCTTGTTCTTGTCTTGTTTAATTCTCTATTTAAAAGCTTGAATAATATGGAATGGATCAATGATAATTTTAGCCTTAGGGAATAAACGTTTAATAACTCAATGTATGGAGCATACATATCAATCGAAATGGTTTTAACATTTAAGCGAGTTTGTAGAGGAAACTGATTGAAATAGCGAACTAAATTCTCCATTTTTCTATCTTTGAACAACATCAACAAGTTGATGAGTAATGGCATCACAATAAGTAAAACTCATACTAGCTTCAGCTGAAGCTACAGACTTAAAACTCATCCCAACACATATGTTCAGGCAACTCATTTAAAAGGCTTTAATTCTGAGAGAATCAGCAGTTCTCATTGACCACTCTACGAACAGTATGAACAGAAACGTTCATTTCTTGAGCGATATGAGATTCAGAAACTGTTTCGCAAGCTTTGACTTTTAATTTCATTTTTACATTTTTAGAAATAAAAAGCATTAAGTTCAACGATACTAGTTGTATCAGCAGTAAAACTATGAGAGCATTCACGATAGAAGAAACGCTGTTTTCTTAATTTAAGAAAAGCAGGCAATCCAGAAACAGGATTAAGCGCTAATTCTAGAAGTACGAGTACCATTTTTTACAATAGAAAAATCACGATTTACGCAACCACAGTTAGGGCAAGCATCTGGGCAATAGGTATAGGTAGCGAAGAAAAACAGGCTCTTTTAAAAGTACACTTCTTCCACATTATTTTCCCATTTTTACATTTTTATCTTTGATTTGTAGCACGACTCTTGTATAGTAGTCATAGGGTTTTCATCTCCTCTTAAATAGTTTGGACGCTTTTAATATAAGGGATGAAGCCTCTTTGTATACATCTAAAATAGGGTTGGTGGATTTTCTCCATCAACCCTATAAATTATAGAACCAATTTTCTATTCAGTAGAAATTCCTCTTTTATGTTGCAAAAATTTTTATATTGCTAGAGTGTGCAATTTAGGATTTTTGTTTGAGTTTTTCTATGAGTTTAATTATACAATGGCAAAGTGAGAGTTTAAGAAAAAGGGGATTTACAGTAAATGAAATTAAGAAATATCGCATTATCATTATCTGCGTTAGTATTATTCACTTTACCAACGGTAGGCGCTCAAGAAGAAAAAGCTCCACAAGGTAAAGGGTGGCAAACAATTAATGGACAACAATATTTTATAAAAAAGAAGATGGATCAAAAAGTTACGTTTTCATGGATTGATCGTCTCGTATGTAGATAAAGACGGCAAAAAGTAGTTGGCTCTTTTTATTTATGATGAAAATTACAAGTCTTATTTTTATTTGAAAGCAGATGGAAATTATGCTGAAAAATCAATGGTTAGAAATTGGTGGCAAATGGTACTATTTCAAAAGAATGGGGCTATATGGCTAAGAGTGAATGGAAAGGGAATTACTATTTAAATCCAAGTGGTGCCATGGCAAAAAGAATGGATTTACGATAATAAATATAGTTCTTATTTCTATTTGAAAGCAGATGGAAAAATATGCTGATAAAGAATGGATTCAAGATGGAAATAAAATGGTATTACTTTACTATCAGGTGGTTACTTAGCAACTCGTCAATGGGTCAGTGATTATTTTTGTGAACGGTGAAGGGGCTATGATGGCAAAAAGAATGGTTATTTGATCCACAATATAATGCGATGTTCTATTTAAATGCTGATGGGAAATATGCACGCAGTCAATGGGCTCAAAATTGATGGAAAAATGGTATTATTTCAAGGCGAACGGTGCTAGAGCTGAAAAAGAATGGGCAGGTAATTATTATTTAGGTGAATCTGGCGTAATGGCAACAGGAGTTGTAACGGTTGGAGATACGAAATATACCTTCTCAGATACGGGTGAAATTCAAAAACAAGAACGATTAGAATGGGGTTGGGTCTCAAAAGAATGGTCAACGTTATTTCTAAATCGTCGTCAAGAACAAGTGGGCGGAAGTGATGCGAAGAAAGTTATCTGATGTCAGTGAACATAATGGAAAAATCCAAAATTGGAGTCGGTTATTAGAGATAATGGAATTGATGGAGTAATTGTTCGTTTAGGGTATTATGCATATGATCGAAGATAAACAATTAGCATATAATATTAAAGAATTAAACCGCTTAGGAGTTCCTTTATGGAGTCTCATTTATACTTATGCTGAAAATGAATCTGATGCAGAATTAGAAGCGAAACATACCATTAAATTAATGGAAAAATATCATATTCAACCGTTACCCAATTTATTATGATGTTGAAAAATTGGGAATATGTGAATAAAACAAAAGCTGCACCTAAAGATACAAAAACATGGGTGAAAAATTGTAAACTAAATATATGGAAACCATGCATAAAGCTGGTTATACGAATGTAAGAATTTATAGTTATAGACATTTATTACAAAACACGTTTAAATCATCCAGATATTTTTAAAATATGTAGACTGGTAGCTGCTTATACAGATGCATTAGATTGGAATAACCCACATTATTCAGGCTCTAAAGGTTGGCAATATACTTCAAGCGAATATTTAAAAGGTATTAGTGGAAAAAGTAGACGTTAGCGTTTGGTATTAATGAATTTAAGAAATATGAAAAATCAGACATAAGTCTGACTTTTTAGTGATGGCAACAATGACATTGACCTGGTATACAAGTACAAGCAAGATTTTTCAGGTGCATCGATTTCTTTTCTCTTGTAATAATTTTTGTAATTGATGAATATCGTATTTGGATAATTTAGCTTTTTGAATGAGTAATGATAATAATACACCTTGTGACAAACATGACTTAATAATTCATCACATTCTAAATCTAATAGTTCTTCTTCTGTTAAAGTTGCGACGTATTGATAGGGTCTTTTGGAAGTTGTGATGATAAATTCTAAAAGACGATTGATAAGAGTTTTAATCGTAGCAGCTTGCCAATTAAAAATTTGTAGCTAATGCTTCAATAATAAAAGTACCTGTGCATTTTGGGTTTGCCCATATTACACTGAAGTACTTGTCTTTCTGAAGCGCCATAGTATGAGAAAGTGTCATTTTTGTCTCCTTTTCTTTGATATTTATTAGTGTAAATCTGAAAAATCTCTTTGTCAATATATTGATAAAAGACGAATTTTGTTACTATATTTTGTGTTTTGCTTTTTGTGAAATACTAAATATAGAATGTTTTAAGTTTGATATAAGACTGGAAAGTAGATATAATATAGTATGAAATAGAGGAGTAAGTATGAAAGTAGTTTTTATCATTGACGGGGCAGACGAGAAGATTTGTTCAAAAATTGAGTTACCAACTGTAGAAATTACACCACAAAATGTATTCCAAACAATGGATGAACCATATATAATTGTTAGTCCTACTTATGATATGGAAGTATTTGAATATTTTCAAGATTTTATTGAAACAGATGATAACCAAGCTTTATTAAAAAGGAGTAGCTGGATCTCGAAATCGAAATTTTAATACTTCTTTTTTGTTCGACGGCAAAATTGATTTCTTCTACTTATGAAGTTCCACTATTGCATTGTTTTTGAGTTTCATGGAACTCAAAAAGACGTAACTATAATAAAGGAAAAGGTGAGCGAACTTGGATAGTCCAAAATTAATTAGTAAATCTCAAGAAGTAACATATTTTCATTAAATAATGAATTGAACCGTCCGGGTTGATGGGAAAAATTCCTTTACATAAGGATAAAGAAGCAGTACGTGCATTCTTCTTAGAACATGTCAATCCAAACACGGTATTTTTCTATACACTAGATGAAAAGTTAGATTATTTTAATTGAGCACGATTATTTAGAAGAAGAGTTTTTAAATAAATATGACCGTGAATTTGTTAAAAAGCTTAATGCAAGAAATTTATAAGAAAAATTCCGTTTTTCGTTCATTTATGTCAGCATTTAAGTTTTATAAGCAATATGCTTTAAAAACAAAATGATGGAGAACGTTATTTAGAACGTTTTGAAGATCGTATCGTCTTTAATGCTTTATTTTTAGCAGATGGGGATGAACAATTAGCTAGAGATTTAGCTGAAGAAATGATTCATCAACGTTATCAACCAGCGACACCAACATTTTTTAAATGCCGGAAGAAAAACGTCAGGCGAATTAGTATCTTGTTTCTTGATTCAAACAACAGATGACATGAATAGTATTGGTCGTACGATTAACTCTGCATTACAACTTTCTAGAATTGGTGGGGGAGTTGGTGTGTTTATCAAACGTTCGTGCAGCTGGGAGACCCAATTAAGAAAATTGAAAATGCTTCTAGCAGGGTTGTTCCAATTATGAAATTATTAGAAGATAGTTTCTAGTTATTCAAATCAATTAGGACAACGTAATGGTGCGGGAGCTGTTTATTTAAATGTGTTCCACCCAGATATCGTATCTTTCTTATCGACTAAAAAGAAAACGCAGATGAAAAATTCGTGTTAAAACATTATCATTAGGATTAGTAGTTCCAGATAAGTTTTATGAATTAATAAAAGTGACGATATGATGTATTTATTTAGTCCATATGATGTGGAACGTATTTATGGGGTTCCTTTCTCTTATGTAGATATTACAAAAGAGTATGAAAATATGGTGAATAATCCAGAAATTCGCAAATCAAAAATTACGTGCACGTGATTTAGAACAAGAAATTAGTAAAATTACAACAAGAATCTGGTTATCCTTATATTGTAAATATTGATACGGTCAATAATGCAAATCCAATTGATGGAAAAATCATCACTAGTAACTTGTGTTCAGAAATCTTACAAGTACAAAAGTCCTTCAGTGATTAATAATGCGCAAGAATACGAAGTGCTTGGAACGGATATTAGTTGTAATTTAGGTTCTACAAATATTGTGAATTTAATGCAATCACCTGATTTTGAACGTGTCGATTGAAGTAGCGGTTCGTGCATTAACATTTGTCACAGATCACTCAAGCATTGATGCAGTTCCAACTGTAAAAAAATGGAAATCAAAAAAGCTCATACAATTGGTTTTAGAGAGCAATGGGATTACATACATTCTTTGCGTTAAATCAAATGGAATATGGTTCACCTGAATCAATTGAAGTAACAGATTTATACTTCCGTCTATTGAATTTCTATACATTAAAAAGCAAGTCATAAAATTGCGAAAAGAACGTGGCGTAACTTTCGATGGATTTGAAAAAATCTGCTTTATGCATCAGGAACTTATTTTGATGCTTATACGGAGTCAGATGTTAAAATTAAATCTGAAAAAAAGTAAAAGAGATTTTGCAGAACTTACCAATTCCAACTGCGGAAGATTGGAAACAATTAAAAGCAGATGTATGGCAGACGGACTATATCATCAAAATCGTTTAGCGATTGCTCCAACAGGCTCAATCAGCTATGTAAATGAAACAAGTGCGAGTTTACATCCAATTACCTCGTTTAATTGAAGAACGTCAAGAGAAGAAGACTGGTAAACTTATTATCCAGCACCATTCTTATCAAATGAAACATTACCATATTATAAATCAGCTTATGATATTGATATGCGTAAAGTGATTGATGTATATGCTGCTGCACAAAAAAACATATTGACCAAGGAATGAGTTTAACATTATTCATGCGTTCTGAATTACCAGAAGGCTTATATGAATGGAAAAATGGACGTACAAGCAAAAATGACAACAGAGATTTAAATATCTTGAGAAACCATGCTTGGAATAAAAGGAATCAAATCGATTTATTATGTTCGTACATTTACAGAAAATAATGATGAAATTGGAAGTAATGGTTTGCGAAAAGTTGCAGTATTTAATTCAAAAAGGAGACTTATCATGAGGAGAAACGATATTTTAATGAGATTTTTGTCACAAAGGCTTCTGCACCAGTAGCTATTATAAAGCAATCGACTGGAACCAAGTAGAAGATATGATTGACAAAATGACATGGAAAAGTTAACTGAGCAATTTTTGGTTAGATACTCGTATTCCTGTTTCAAATGACTTAGATGACTGGAGAACATTATCCCCAGCTGAAAAAGATGTTGTAGGAAAGTATTTGGAGGATTGACTTTATTAGATACATTGCAATCTGAAGAAGGTGCAAGTCTGATGAAAGACTATGTTCGTACACAACATGAAGAAGCAGTATGGAATAATATTCAATTTATGGAATCTGTTCATGCCAAAAAGTTATTCAACAATTTTCAGTACGTTACATACAAAAGCTGAAATCGAAGAAATTTTTGAGTGGACAAATAATAATGAGTTTTCTACAATATAAAGCTCAAAATTAATGAAATTTATCAAAGTAGAGATGCACTAAAAATGAAAGTAGCTTCAACGATGTTAGAAACATTTTTATTCTATAGTGGCTTCTTTACACCATTGTATTATTTAGGAAATAATAAATTAGCCAATGTAGCGGAAATTATTAAATTAATTATTCGTGATGAATCTGTTCACGGAACTTATACAGGCTATAAATTCCAACAAGGATACAATGAATTACCTTTTAGAAGAACAAGAAACTCTTAAAATGTGGGTTTTATCAATTATGTTTAGAATTGTATCAAAAATGAAGTGAAGTATACACAATCAATTTATGATCAAGTTGGTTGGACTGAAAAAGTAAAAAGTATTCATTCGTTATAATGCGAATAAGGCTTTACAAAATTTAGGGTTTGATCCATTATTCCCTGAGTACAGCTGAAGATGTGGATCCAATTGTGATGAATGGTATTTCAACAGGTATCAAGTAATCATGACTTCTTCTCTCAAGTGGGGAAATGGTTATTTACTTGGAACAGTAGAAAGCCATGGAAGATGATGATTATTCTAAATGGATGTAGTAAAATAAAGACTTTTTATGCATTGCATAGAGGTCTTTATTTGTGTTGAGGGACTTTAAGTCGGTTGATATAAATGGTACTATGAGAATATAGATGTTAAGTTACAGGATGATTCTAGAAGGGAGTGGTATAAATGGGTAAAAAGATGTAGGGATTATAGGAGACAATGAATATAAAGAAGTTTCTTTTCAGATTTAAAGGAAAAAGTTGAAGTAGTCAATTAAAAGCAGCTGTAAAAAGTTAATTACGAGTTACTGGACTTGTATTGGAATTTAGGCAAGGAAATAGTAGAAAAACAAAAAGAGTATTCTTGGGGAGATAGTTTTTAAAACTATTGAGCAGTGATTTAAGAAATGAATTCCCTGGATGTGAAAGGTTTCTCGACTGAAAATTTAAAGCATATTAGATATTGGTATACCTTTTTATAGAGATTACCTAATTGGGTTTACAATCTGTAACCCAATTATCAGATATTGAGATAAAAAGTATTCCTTGGGGACACAATCAGAGGATTATGTATAAGTGTAAAGATGTTAATGAGGCTTTTGTTTTATATAGACAAAAACCATTGAAAACGGTTGGAGCAGAATAGTTCTAGAACATCAAATTGAGGGTGATTTATATAAAAAGAATAGGAAGTGCTGTTACCAATTTTGATAATAGATTCCGGAGATACAATCAGAACTTGCTAAGCAAACAATTAAAGATCCGTATAACTTTGATTTTCTAACAATAAGAGACAAATATGATGAAAGAGAGTTAGAAGAGAGCATTAGTTAATCAAATAACTCTTTTTCTTTTTGGAATTGGGTACAGGATTTTCTTATATGGGAAAAACAGGTTCATATAAAAGAGTTGGAGAAAAGTGATTTCTATATAGATTTACTTTTTCTATCATGTAAAAATTACTATTGTTAGTGTAGTAGTTGAGTTGAAAATAGAAAAAAATTCAAGCCAGAATTTGCAGGACAACTTAATTTTTATGTGACGGCTGTTAATAAAAAAATATGAGATCAAATAGTGATAATCAGACCATTGGAATATTGATTTGTAGAGATAAAAGATAATGTGGTTGCTGAATATTCACTCGAAAATATCTCACAACCAATAGGAATCAGTAAGTATGAAATAAGTAAACTACTTGAGCAAGAATATAAAAAGTAGTTTACCGACTATTAAAGAAATAGAAGATTCAATAAAAGAATTAGATTCGGACAAATAAAATATGAAATGGTAAAATTTTTATTGATTCAATTCCTTATGACTTATAAAGGCGGTAGGGGTTAGAAAAACTACCGCTTTTATAAACCTATTTATATGGACAAGAATCTAGGTGGTCATTGATGATTCCCGATGCTTGTAAAAAAATGAATAGAGGTAGTAGGTCCCATAAACTGAATCCTATTTTTTTAAATTCTTTACATAATTGTTCTGTAAGTGAAGTCGAAGAAGGAACTTCTTCCATTGTTTTCCAGTGATTGATGATGGGAGTGTGGTCAAACTTGCTCCATAAAAATTCATGAAAAACTTCCGTATTGAGTTTGTAGTTGCAAAATAACTTTTGAATTTTGAATAGTGGCTTCAATCTTTTGACGATGACGAATGATTTGAGGATTTTGGAGTAAGTTGTCTACATCGTCTTTTGTCAATTGACTAACTTGATGAATATCAAATTGTTTAAAAGGCTTCTCTGAAACCTTCTCGTTTTTTTCAAAATGGTCGACCAACTGAGTCCCGCTTGCATCACTTCTAATGTTAAAATCTCAAATAGTTTTTGATCATCAAAACAAAGGAACTCCCCATTCTTCATCATGGTATTTTTGATCGAGTTCAGAAATAGTTGCCCAAGCACAACATAAAAATCTCCTCCTTTCAGAATGGGAAAATTATATCATGATAAAAATGGTAAAGCCAACAAAGGATTGATATAACTTGACTTTTGAAGGGAAAAAATCAGTAATATTAATGCAGTAAATATGATGTTGAAAAATGAGACAATCATTCTAATATGGATAGAGAGAACGGGATTGGTGGAAGCCGTTTGATAGTGAATAATGTGGCGCATTGGAGTCAATCAACAATGAAGCTTAGATTATTCTAAGAAATTAGGGTGGAACTGCGATGAATCGTCCCTATGTATGCTTTTTAGTGTACATAGGGATTTTTATAGAAAAAGGAGGAAAGACTTCGTTTTACAATAAGAGATTCTAGAGGGATGTTATCCTGTCATAAAAATTATAGAAAAGTAGGGAATACTATGTCAAAAATTAACTGTACAAGAAATTATTTTTAACATTACAAAAATTATTGGTCAAATCAAAGGCTGTCTATTATTTACAAGCTTATGATACTGAAAAAGGTGCTGGAACAATGAGTCCATATACTTTTTACGTGCGATTGGACCAGAACCATGGAATACTGCCTATGTAGAACCATCTCGTCGTCCAGCTGATGGTCGTTATGGTGAAAATCCAAACCGTTTATTCCAACATCATCAATTCCAAGTTGTGATGAAACCATCTCCTGAAAATATTCAAGAATTATATTTAGGAAGTTTAGTTGCATTGGAATTGACCCATTAGAACATGATATTCGTTTTTGTTGAAGATAACTGGGAAAATCCATCATTAGAGCTGTGCTGGTCTTGGATGGGAAGTTTGGTTAGATGGAATGGAAGTTACTCAATTTACTTTATTTCCAACAAGTAGGGGGATTAGAATGTCACCCAGTAACAAGTGAAATTACTTATGGTTTAGAACGTTTAGCTTCTTATATTCAAGAAGTAGAAAGTGTTTATGATTTGAGTGTGGACTGGTGATGTAAAATATGGAGATATTTTTCAAACAACCAGAATTTGAACATTCTAAATATGCATTTGAAGAAAGTAATCCTGAATTATTGATGCAATTATTTACTGAATATGAAAAAGAAGCAACAATCCTAATGGAAAAAGGTCTTGTTCACCCAGCTTATGACTGTGTATTAAAATGCTCTCATGCCTTTTAACTTAATGGATGCACGTGGCATTATTTCTGCGACAGACCGTGCAGGATTTTTAGGTCGTATTCGTAAAAATGGCACGTACCATTGCTAAAACATTCGTAGCTGAAAGAGAATCTTTAGGATTCCCATTATTGAAAGACTAATAGGATAGGCTAGTAACATTAGGGAGGACAATTATGACAAAAATCATTATTATTAGAAATTGGTTTTAGAAGAATTACCAGCGCAATATGTTCGTACAAGTTCAGAACAATTAGCAACTCGTGTGGAAGAATTTTTCAAACAAGAAAACTTATCATTTGAATCTGTAGAAGCTTTTGCAACACCAAGAAGATTAGCAGTTCGTGTAAATGGATTAGAAGAAGAGCAAGAAGACCGTGTTGAAATTTTTAAAGGGCCTTCTCAGCAATTGCTCAAAAAGATGGTGCATGGACAAAAAGCTGCTGAAGGATTCGTTCGTGGAAAAAGGGTTAACAACAGATGATATTTACGTAGAAACGATTAAAGATGTGGAATATATCCATGTTAAACAATTATTAAAAGGTAAATCAACAAAAAGAAGTTGTTAAGAAATTATCTTCAGTTATTACTGATATGAAATTCCCAGTTACAATGCGTTGGGCTGCTCATACTTTTTGAATATTTACGTCCAATTCACTGGATTGTTGCTTTATATGGAGAGAAGTCATTGAAGAAATTCAAGTATTAGATGTAAAAAGCTGGACGTGTTTTCAAGAGGACATCGTTTCTTAGGAAAAAGATACTGAGATTGCAAATCCAGAACAATATGAAAAAAAGCTTTTAGCTGAACAATTTGTAATTGTAAATCAAGATGAAAAGAAAAGCGTTAGTTCGTAAACAAATTGAAACATTAGCAGCTAAAAATGCTTGGACAGTTCCAATTGATGAAGAATTATTAGAAGAAGTAAGCTCTATTTTAGAATATCCAACAGCTTTTGCTGGAACATTTGATGAAAAAAATATTTAGTCGTTCCAGAACCAGTATTAGTAACTTCTATGAAAGAACATCAACGTTATTTTGTTGTGTATAATGCTAAAGGTGAATTACAACCTTACTTCATTTCTGCTCGTAACGGAAATGACTACATGATTGAAAAATGTGGCAAAAGGAAATCAAAAAGTATTAACAGCTCGTCTAGAAGATGCTTTATTCTTCTATGAAGAAGATAAAAAGTTCCAATGACAGCTTTCTTGAAGAAATTAGAAACATTAAACTTCCATGCTAAAAATTGGCTCAATGACTGAAAAAATGAATCGTGTTCAATTATTAGTTGGACGTATTGCAAATGAATTAAATGTGGATGCCAAAGATATTCAAACTGCACAACGTGCAGCTGCTATTCTACAAATTTGACCTAGTAACAAATATGGTTGGTGAATTCCCTGAATTACAAGGAATTATGGGTGAAATTTACGCGAAAAATTATGGAGAAACTCCAGAAGTAGCTAGAGCAATTCGTGAACATTATATGCCAATTAGTGCTGATGGTGAATTACCTTCATCAGTACCAGGAGCATTATTAGCGATTGCAGATAAATTAGATACATTCCTAAGCTTTTACAGCTGCTGGTATGTTACCAACAGGTTCAAACGACCCTTATGCATTACGTCGTCAAGTAATGGGATTAGTGCAAATTGTCGAAGCTTTTGATTGGCATTTAGAAATTGAAGAATTTGCAAAAATTATTATTAGGCTTAGATTATGCAGAGTTTATAGAAGATAAAAAGAAGATGTACAAGCGTTTGTTTTTAGGATTTATTCATGAAAGACTTGCTCAAAGAATGACTACAATAACAAAACGTCATGATATTATTGAAGCGGTATTGAATTCTAACTCTAAGAGTGTACCAGAACAAATGAAAAGCTGTAGCTGTGTTAAAAAGAAGTATCTAATGCGGCAATCAAAGATATTACTGAAGCATTAAATCGAGTGATTAATATTAGTGCAAAAAGGATTTGCAGAGCTCGTCATTCTTCAGAATACTCATTAGATAAAGTTGAGACAGAAAGTGAACGTCAATTAGTAGAATCAATTGCTACTTTAAGAAAAAGACTTCGAGAACTATTCAGCTCAAGAAAAATTTGCAGCATTTGCAACGATTACTCCAAAAATTCATGAATTCTTTAATGAAAAATATGGTCATGGTCGATAATGAAGAAATTCGTACAAATCGTTTTACGTTTCTTACGTGAATTAGCACTAATGATTTTAGAGTTTTTCTGATTTCACAGAGTTAATTGTTAAAATAGTCACTAAAAATAAGAAAGGAGTAAACCTAATGGCAGTTTTTATGATCGTGCGACGATATGGGTGAAAAGCCGGAGACGGTGGTAACGGTATGGTAGCATTTAGAAGAGAAAAATACGTCCCAGATGGAGGTCCTGCTGGTGGAGATGGCGGACGAGGCGGTAGTGTCATTTTTAAAGTCGATTCAGGACTTAGAACGTTATTAGATTTCCGTCACAAAACGTCATTTTAAGGCAAAAACCTGGTGAAAATGGGATGAGTAAAAAGTATGTATGGTCGTGGAGCAGATGACTTAATTGTTAAAGTCCCTGCTGGAACGATTGTTCGTAATGCTCAAACAAAAGAATTGATTGCAGACTTAGTCGAAGTAGATCAAGAAGTAGTAGTAGCAAAGGGTGGTCGTGGAGGCCGTGGCAATATTCGCTTTGCTACTCATAAAAATCCTACTCCAGATATTGCTGAAAAATGGAGAACCAGGAGAAGAATTTGAAATTGAATTAGAATTAAAAAGTATTAGCAGATGTCGGTTTTAGTTGATTCCCATCTGTAGGGAAATCAACTTTATTATCGGTAATTTCTAGCGCAAAACCAAAAATTGCGGATTATCATTTTACAACGTTAAATCCACAATTAGGGATGACACAAGCTCCAAATGGTGAACAATTTGTTGTAGCTGACCTTCCTGGATTAATCGAAGGAGCTCATATGGGCGTTGGTTTGAGAATCCATTTCTTAAAAACATATTGAACGTACAAAAGTATTATTACATGTCATTGATATAGCTTCAATGGAAGGAAGAAATCTTATGAAGATTATCAAGTGATTATGCAAGAATTAGGTTCTTATCATTTAAAGATTACTAGAACGTCCAATGATTATTGTTGCAAATAAAATGGATCAGCCACAGTCTGAAGAATTATTAAAAACAATTTAAAAAAAGATTTTACAAGAAAAACTTACCAGATGGTCAAGAAATACCTGAAAATTTTTCCCGATTTCTGCTTATCGTAAAGATGGCTTACAAGCACTACTAGCAAGAACAGCAGAAATATTAGAAGAAACAGAATTCTTCCATTAGATGAAGTACAAGAAGCTCAAACTCATATGGTTTTATGGGTTTGGAAGAAGAAGAACGTCCATTTGATATTACAAGAGATCCTGATGGTACATGGGTATTATATGGAGAAAAAAATTGAAAAAAATTATTCTTAATGACGAATATGGAACATGATGAATCTGTGATGCGTTTTTCACGTCAATTACGTGGAATGGGTGTCGATGCTGCCTTACGTAGTCAAGGTGCTGAAAATGGGGACATGGTTCGAATTCGTAAATTTGTCTTTGAGTTCGTTGATTAGGTGATGTCATGATTGATAGAACTGAAATTGAAAAACGAGAGTATATCGCAGCTTTTTGATGGATTAAGAGCCATTGCGATTATGAGTATCGTAGGCCATCAAATGATGGCTTACCGTATTCCAGGTGGATTTCTAGGTTTAAATATCTTTTTACTATTGTCTGGCTATTTTATGACAGCTAGTTTAATGGATTCTTTAATGAAAAATGGGAAAAGTACCTTTAAAATCATTTTTAACAAAAAGATTGAAACGAATTATTATTCCAACTTTTGCGATGATGGTGGCAGTGATTTTTATTTATTACTATTTCAAAAGGAACTCTTAGTTAATTTAAGAAGTACAATGGTTTCTAATTTATTCTTTATGAATAACTGGTGGCAAATTTTTCAAGAAAATGATCATGCGATGACGGTATTAACACAATCGCCATTTTCTCATTTATGGTATATGTCATTAGCGGTTCAATATTATTTATTGTGGCCAATTTTATTTGTATTCTTAAGTGTGATGATTAAAAACATCAAGTGTTACAAAAAGTCGTCATTGTTCTTTTAGTAGCTTCTGTTTTATTAATGATGACGAAAGATGTTTCAAATGCTCATTTCTTAAGAATTTTTCTTTGGAACGGATACACGTGCTTTTTCTGTTTTAACGGGAGCAGTTGTAGCGTTATTATTCCTATTCAAAAATTTTTATGGAGAATACAAGCAAAAAATATCGTTATGAGTCGGTGATTCGATTTGTACCAATTGGATTATTCATCCTTTTATTATTTACGATGAAAGAGCATAGTCATCTTGCTTTTAGAGGCGGAATGTTTATTTTCGATGTGATTGTAGCAGCTTTAATCATGATTTCATTACATCCTAAATCTGTTACATCAATTATTTTCCGTTTAAAAACCTTTAACAGTCATTGGTAGAAGAAGTCTTTCTTATTATTTATGGTATTTACCATTATCGGCTTTTATATCAAGCAAAAATTGGTGATACAAGTTCTACACCTGTTTTACATAGATTAGTAGAAATTGTGTTATTAGTAATTTTAGGAGAACTTTGGTATCAATTATTTGAAAAAGGGAAATTCTCTAAAGTGATGAATCACATAGCTACACAATGGACACAGTCAACTCGTAGAACTGTAAAAATGATGGTTAGCGCTGCTGTTGTATTGATTTTATTCATTGGATTTATTCAAGCTAGTCCAAGATTATCAGCCCAAGAATCTGCTTTACAAGAAGTATTATTAGCTAGTGAATCTTTATCGAAAAAAATACTCGAAATATAGATAAGAAAGTAGTCAAAACGATTAATAATATTCAAGGACTTAGTAGGGAAGAAACAGTATTCAGTTCAAATTCTTCCATTACATTTATTGGAGATACAATGCTATTAGCGATGGCACAAGAAATTCCAACATTATATCCTAATGCAGTGATTAGTGCGGATAGAGATCTTCAAGTCTATGAGTTAGGAGGAATGATTGCCCAATTGAAACAACAAAAACAATTGGGAGATATTATCGTGTTAATGGTTGGAAGTAATGGAGCATATACAAGAGGACAATTAGATGCTGTTTTATATCGGTATGGATAAACAAATCTTTTTTAGTTTCGAATACCATCAATCGAACATGGCAACAAGAAATTAATCATATTTCTGAAAGTTTGGCACAAAAATATTCAAGTGTTCATTATATTGATTGGAAATCTGAATCAAGTGCGCATCCAGATTGGTTCTATGAAAAAGCGTCTATCGTGAATACAACTGGAGCACATCAACAAGGTTTGTGGATTGCTAAAATGATTTATCAAACATTACGAGGTAGTTAGAGCAATTATGGAATTACAATTTTTAGGTACAGGTGCTGGAGTTCCAGCTAAAATGAGAAATGTTTCGTCAATCGCTTTGAAACTATTAGATGAAAGAAATGAAATCTGGTTATTTGATTGTGGAGAAGCAACGCAACAACAAATTTTTAAACACAACCATTCGACCAGGAAAAATAAAAATATTTATTACCCATCTTCATGGAGACCATATTTTTTTGGGTTGCCAGGCTTATTAACGAGTCGATCATTCCAAGGTGGAGAAGATGAGTTAACTGTTTATGGACCCAAAGGAATTAAACGGTTTATTGATGCGAGTATTGCTGTTTCTTATTCGAAGTTAGGTTATCCATTGAAAGTTGTTGAATTTGAAGAAGATGGAGTTTTATTTGAGGATAAACAATTTAAAGTAGAAGCAATGAAGTTAGAACATGGAATTCCTTCTTATGGATTTCGAATGACAGAAGCTGACCAAATTGGTGAATTAAAAGCAGATGAATTAAAAGCGCTTGGGTACCATTATGGCCCAGTTTTTGGTCGTTTAAAACGTGGGGAAGTTGTTACTTTAGAAGATGGTCGTGTCATTGATGGAAAAAGACTATGTCAGTGAGGACATTAAGGGACGTGTTGTTGTCATTTGTGGAGATACAAGATTTACTCCAAAAAGTATTGCTTTAGCACAAAATGCAAAATGTTCTCGTTCATGAAGCAACTTATGAAGCAGATAAAGAAAAACAGCTCGTCAACATTTTTCATTCAACCAGTAAAACAAGCAGCAACGGTTGCTTTAGAAGCGAATGTTCAACAATTATACTTAACTCATATTAGTGCACGTTATTTAGGACATCAAGTGAGTCAGTTAGAACAGGAAGCTCGTCAAGTATTCCCACAAACTAAAGTAGTCAAAGATTTTGATACATTTACGATTGGAAGAAATTAAGATGGTAAAACGTGAGCAATTTTCAATAAATGGAAAAAAATGGTATTACTTACAGGAGCTAGTGGTGGTTTAGGGGAACAATTAGCTTATGAATGTGCCAAACAACAAGCTGGTTTAATATTAGTGGCAAGACGTGAAGAAGTCTTAAAAACAAGTAGCCAATACTTGCCAACAATGGACGAATCAGCCAGTCTATTATTATGCATGTGATTTATCGAATGCAGATGAAGTAAATTACTATTAGAAAAAAATTCAATCCATTGAGGTGGATATTGTTATTAATAATGCTGGTAGAGGCTATTTAAAAACAAGCCGTTGATTTATCAAAAGAAGAAATCGAAGAGATGTTACAATTGAATTTATATACGTTAATTCAAATCACTCAACAATATCTTCTGAAATTCATTCAGAAAAATCTGGAATGTTTGTACAAATCGCCTCTCAAGCTGGAAAAAAACAGCAACTCAAAAACTTCAGTTTATTCTGCATCAAAAATTTGGGGTATTAGGCTATTCGAATGCTTTACGATTAGAATTAAAAGAACAAAGGTATTCATGTAATGACGGTGAATCCTGGACCAATTGCGACTCAATTTTTGAAAAAGCAGAACCAACTGGAAAATATTTAGCAAGTGTTTCTAGGTATGTTTTAACAAGTGAGGAAGTTGCAAGAAAAATTGTTCGAGGAATGAAGCTTAAAAAGAGAAGTGAATGTACCGTATAGTATGAATGTTGCAGCGAAATTAAACTTTTGTTTCCCAAAAATTGGAGACATGAGTATTTTAAAATTATTTAATAAAAAAATAAGTTCTGGAGGTGATAGGATGTCTTTTGCAAATGCTAAATGGGATTTAGTCAATAATGAGATAGAGGAAAGCTCTAAAAGAAATTGCAGAAAGCATTAGGTCTGTCTCCTTTATTGATTCAAATTTGTAGGAGAAGAGGATATCAAACTGAGGAACAAATTCAAGAATTTCTATCATCTTCACCGACATTATGGCATGATCCATATTTAATGTATGATATGGAAAAAGCAATTCAACGTATTCAACAAGCGATTGAAACGGATGAAAGTATCTTGATATTTGGGGACTATGATGCTGATGGTATTACTAGTACAGCAGTATTATACGAAACATTAGAAATGATGGGAGCACAAGTAGAATATTACCTACCAAATCGTTTTATAGATGGATATGGTCCGAATATTCGTGTGTTTGAAGAGTATCTTGAAAAAAAGGTGTTTCTCTAATTATTACGGTTGACTGTGGAATTGCAGCTCATGAAAGTGTTGAATGGGCAATGAGTCAACAATGTGATGTCATAGTAACGGATCACCATGAGATTCCTCCTGTTCTCCTAAAAGCTTATGCAGTGATACATCCTCGCCATCCAGATGGTGAGTATCCATTTGAGATTTATCAGGAGCAGGGGTTGCTTTTAAATTAGCGCATGCATTATTAGGAGAACTTCCTGTTGAATTAGCTGAAATTGCTTGTATTGGAACAATCGCAGACTTAGTTAGCTTAACAGATGAAAAATCGTAGTTTAGTAAAAATTAGGCTTACAACAATTAAATCAAACAGAGAGAATTGGATTAAGTTATTTGTTTCAAGAATTACAATTAACTCCTGGTTCAATAGATGAAAAAAACGATAGGATTTCAAGTAGGACCATGTTTAAATGCGCTTGGAAGACTTGGAGATGCGACACCGGGTGTGGATTTATTTACAACTTTTGATGATGAAGTGGCCCAAGAAGTTGTGACTTTAATGCAACAAGAAAATGCCAAAAAGAAAGCAAATTGTAGATGATATTACAGCAGAAGCTTTAGAATTAGCTAAATCTCAAATAGATCATAAAGTGTTAGTATTAGCTCAAACGAATTGGCATGAAGGTGTATTAGGAATTGTTGGGAGTCGAATCGTCGAACAATTACAAAAAAACCGACAATTGTTTTAGGAATTCAATCAGATGGATTAATGGCAAAAAGGTTCTGCAAGATCTTGTGCACAGTTTAATCTCTATGATGCACTAACGGAATGCCAAGAGTCTTTAGCTAAATTTGGAGGCCATCATATGGCTGCTGGATTAAGTGTTGAAACTGTGAAGTTACCAGCGTTTATGGAAGCTATTGAAACTTATGCGAAACAACATCCTGAATTATTGGAAGATGAAAAAGTGATTAGTATTGAAGAAGCACTATCAATATCTCAAGTAAATGTTGATTTTTATAGATTCTCTTCAAGCATTAAAACCTTATGGAACAAATAATGCTGAACCAATTTTTAAAAAATTAGTTCCGTAACAGTAGGGCAAAAGCAAAAGATTGGAGCTCAACAGCAGCATTTAAAATTAACGTTGAATTCTGAACAGCAGCAGTTACAAGCTTTTAATCTTTAATAAAGGAGAATGGGCAGACAGCTTAAATCTTCAAGCAGAAGTTGAAGTCATTGGAACTTTAGAAATCAATGAATGGCAACAAAAATCGTTTGCCTCAATTAATGTTAAAAGATATTGCTGTAAAAAGATGCGTTAATTTTTGATTGGCGTACGAATAAAAATTCGTCCGGATCATTTATCCGTGAAGAAGGCAGCTTATTTAGTTGAAAGAGAAGCACTTAAACCTTTAGTGAGTGAAAAGAATTGATATAACTTCTAAAGTATTTTCAATGGAAGAATGGATAAAAGAAGAAAAACAAGATGATTTTGATTCGATTGTATTATTTGATTGTCCGAAGTCTAAAGAAGTTATTCAAGAATTTCGTAAACACGCCTATACTCAAAAAAATGTATATCATTGCGTATACGCAAAAAATCTATTATGACAATGGGAATCCCTGACAAGGGAAAAGATTTGTGGCTGTTTATCAATATTTAAAAACACATTCGAATGTGCCCTATAATGAAAAACAGGAGAATTAGCAAATTATTTAAAAAATTCCATTAGATCAATTTAAAGTAATTTTAAAAAGTGTTTTTTTGAATTAAAATTTGTTATAATAGAAAAACGGCTGTTTAAGATTAAATCCAGAATCAACATCAATGGATTTAATGCAGTCTCATTTAATGAAACAATTGCAAGAAGAACTTTGGCTCGAAAGAGTATTTATCTATAGTCAATTTTCCGATTTAACAAATTGGCTGACAAATATGGAGGAAGAAAAATGAATTTAAAAATTACATTGCAAGTGTACCAAACTATCCTAAAGAAGGAATTATTTTTTTAGAGATATTTCACCTTTAATGGCAGATGGGAAAGCATACCAATATGCGACACAACAAATCGTAGATTATGCGAAAAAGCAGAGGAGCTGACATGATTGTTGGTCCTGAAGCTCGTGGATTTATCGTTGGATGTCCTGTTGCATATGAATTAGGAATTGGTTTTGCACCTGCACGTAAAAAAAGGAAAAATTACCTCGTGAAACAGTTTCTGTAGAATATGATTTAGAATATGGTACTGCAGAATTACATTTACATAAAGATGCTGTTAAACCAGGACAAAAAAAGTATTAATTTGTGATGACTTATTAGCAACAGGTGGAACAATGGATGCCTGTGCGAAATTAGTTGAAAAATTAGGTGGAGAAGTTGTTGGTTTTAGCATTCTTAGTAGAATTAACAGACTTAAAAAGGCCGTGAAAAAAATCGAAGGATATGACATCTTTACATTGATGGAATATACAGAAGACGAAAAGATAGACAAATAGATTTTCTGAGGTAACAACGAAAGCTATGGGCTTTGCAGAGCGAAGCTCATGGCTTTATACTATCTAATACTTTCTAATATTTTTTTGCACAGTTTCTAAATTAAAATGTTTGTGTTCTTTTTAATAATTGTACAATTTGTGGAATTTCTTCTTCTGTTGCTCCAGCTGTTAAAGCTAGAGATTTTACTTGTAAGTTCATATGTCCTTTTTGAATGCCATCCGTTACTAATGCTTTTAATGCAGCAAAAATTTTGTGCTAAACCAATAGAAGCAATAATAGAAGCTAATTCTTTAGCTGATGGATTCATCAATAATTCATGAGTAAATTGAGCAGCTGGATGAATGGCGATAGATCCACCGACCGTTCCAATTGGCATTGGAATACTTAATGTTCCTACTAATTCTTTTTCATCATGGATGAACCATTTGCTAAAATGGTTGATATTGACCATTTAGTGTAGCATATGCATGTGCTCCAGCTTCAATCGCTCGCCAATCATTTCCAGTTGCAATAACGACTGCATCAATTCCATTCATAATACCTTTATTATGAGTAGCAGCTCGATAAGTATCTACTTGGGATAGTTCACTTGCAATTTCAATTCTTTTGGCAATTTCTTCTCCTGAAATTGTCTTTGTTCCTAATTGTTCAAATGGAATACGGCATGTAGTCGTGACAACAGAATGGGTTGCTAAATCTCGATAAAATTGCCATAATACAAGTTCCATTTGTAAAAGTTTCGATAGGAGATACTAAGGCTTCTAAAAATCGTATTTAAAAATATTTGCCCCCATTGCTTCTTTTAGTATCAACAGCAACATAAAATACATAAAATGTATGATGCGGATGTTGTTTTTTTCTTCTACCAAATCTTTTGAATTCCACCACCACGTTTGACAATCGAAGGGTGAGCTTCATGAGCGATAGAAAATAAGTGTTCCATTTCTTTTGAAAGTTTATCCTCAATTTCTTCTATAGAATAGGGAGAGTCATAAATCGCAATTTCCCCAATCATTTCTCTCTTTTCTTGAGTAGTAGTAAATCCCCCCCAGAACGATGAATGATTTTACATCCATTACTTGCTGCAGCTATCACGGAAGGTTCTTCTGTTACCATAGGGACGGTATAAGTTTTATCATTTACCGTTACTTCTGGCACAATTCCAAGTGGTAAGTCATATAGTCCAATTTGATTTTCAATCATTTGATTAGCTACTGACTCTGGTAAGTTAAATCCATTGAATAAGTTTGATTTTTCATCTGATAAATGAGATAAGTTTGATAAAATGTTTTTTTCTTTCTAATGGTGTTTTTTTGATAAAATTTATAAAAATAATTGGTCGTTCATATTAAGCCCCTTAATTGACTCTAGTATAACAAATTTATTAGTATGAGGGAAGATACAAGAAAAAAATGTTTTAAATACTGTATACTAGAAAACAAGGAGTGATGAAATGAAATTTACAAGAACAATTCAAAAAAACGATTATTTATATTAGAAGCTGAAGAGGCTTATCAAAAAGAAGCAGAAGATTTATTAACGATTGTAGAAGATTATTTTGAAGAAAAATTTAGAAGAATTAAATCAATTAATTCCAATCCATTATGGAAATATTAAAGTAGTTTCCATTGAAAAATGAGTATCATGTTTGCGTTCCAAATTATGAACAAAAACAATTAGAGGAATGGATTACAGATTGTAGTTATTTCTTAGAAATTATTCAAAAAAACATTTAAAAGCAGGAAAACGTACGAAAACATTAGGAAAGTTAGTTCCATTCCGTTTTGATAGTCCGGTTATTATTGCAAATCATACATTTGAAGTGGAAGATTTTTTTATGCGCATCGTTTTGATGATGAAACATGGTATGTAGCACCTGTTGATCAAGAAATTGAATCTCAACCATTATCAGGAGCAAAAAGCTATGAAATTTTCCCGGATTATCCAAGTTTTTTTATGAGATGATGCATTTACCCACAGATACGATTGTTATTTTCCATAAAGGAGAAATTGTATCTGTATTAAATGAAGATAGTCAAGATATTTGGAATTTATAGGAGGAAGCTATGACGGTTGATGTAATTTGCCAAGTAGAGCGCACCATTCTTCCATATGAATGTGATTGGAAAGGAAATTTACTATTAAGTCAAGCTTTTAGGAATGATGATGTTAGCTTCTAGAAAGCAACAACAACAATTACAAAATCCAAACTTAGTTTATGAAAAGGGCTATACATGGATTGTGATTCAACACGAAATAGAGATTCATCGCATGCCAAAGGTAGATGAAGAAGTCATCATTGAAACAGAAGCGATTAGCTATAATAAATTTTTTTACTTATCGTGAATATCGCATTCTTTCAAAAGAAAGAGAAGAGTTATTTAAATGTTTGACGACATTTGCCATGCTTGATATGATTGCTCGCAAAAATTGTTTCTATAGATGAAGAAGTCGTGTTGGAATATCCATTATCAATTGGAAAAGAAATGAGAAAAGCAACTCGAATTCCTAAAAAAAGATTATATAGATGCCCCAACAGGGAATACAAAAATTCGAATTAATGATATAGATGCGAATCTTCATGTGAATAATGCTCGATACTTTGATTTTTGCTTTTTAGTGAATTAGGAATGGAGTTTTTAAAGGAACATCAGTTGAAACAAGTGGTGATTAAATATGAAAAGGAAGTATTACCAGAATCAACCATTGCATGTTCAACTTTATGGGAAGAAAAATCCAAAAAGAAAGTCAGAGAGAACACAAACGTATCATTTAATTTCTCAAGATGGGAATCGCTGTGCGAATATTCAAATGGAATGGGAAGAAATTGCATAAAAATAGTTTGCATTTTATTCAAAACATCTGATACAATAATTTTTGTGTAAAATATGCAGCAGAAATAAGAGAAGCTCGTCAACAGTCCTATCCATTCAGAGGAAGGTAGTAACCACGGCTGCAAAGGTGAACCCTAGTAGAGACTGCACGAATCTACTGTTTCGCAATTATTTTACTCCATAAAAATTTTTATTATTGGAGGAATGTTCAATGTCACGTTACACTGGACCAAGCTGGAAGTTATCTCGTCGTTTAGGCATTTCACTTTCAGGAACAGGAAAAAGAAATCGCTCGTCGTCCATACGCACCAGGTCAACACGGACCAAACAACCGTAGTAAATTATCTGAGTATGGTCAACAATTACAAGAAAAACAAAAATTACGTCATATGTATGGTATGAACGAACGTCAATTTGCTACTTTATTCAAAAAAGCTGGCAAAATTAAAGAAGGTAAACATGGTGAAAACTTCATGATCCTTCTAGAACAACGTTTAGATAACGTAGTTTACCGTTTAGGATTAGCTTCAACTCGTCGTCAAGCTCGTCAATTAGTAAACCATGGTCACGTTACTGTAAATGGTAAACGTGTAGATATCCCTTCATTCCAAGTACAAGTTGGAGATGTTGTTGGTGTTCGTGAAAAAAATCACGTAACTTAACAATCATTAAAGAATCTTTTAGAATCTTTATATGGACGTCCAGAATTTGTTACATTTGATGAAGAAAAAAATTAGAAGGTTCATTAAACCGTCTACCATTACGTGATGAGTTAACATCTGATGTTGACGAATCATTAATCGTTGAATATTACAACAAATTAGGCTAGTCATTTTCTATACTAGCTGTAACCCAAGAATCGCGGTATTATCGCATTCTTGGGTTTTTTTATTTTTGCCAAAAACTAGCTCAAAGTGGCAAAAAACGAGAAAAAGTTTGCCCCTTTTTGCCCCTTTTTTTATTCTAAAAATAAAAAAACTAGTCTAAGACAGACTAGTCTAATGATATGGAAGTCACATAATTTTTAATTGTTCTTCCATTGATTTTGAAAAAGTGTTTATAAACTCGTTCTAACATTTGAGTATCTGCATGTCCTACATGTTTAGCTAGTAGAGTGAGTGGTATACCTTTTTCCATCATCAATGTGATAAATGTATGTCTGAAAATATGAGTTGATATTTTCTTTTTCAGGAGTATTAAACCTCTTTAGATATTTATTAATTCCTGAAATACTTAATGGATTACCGTAAATAGTTTTAAATAGTAAATTGTTGTCCTGTGGCAAATCGTAACGATATTTTTTTCCATTTGTCATGCTCAATCTGTTCTAATATTAATTCAACTGAACGATCACTAATTGCATTTCTTCTTGATTTGTTATTCTTAGGTAATTCAAATTTCTTTGTAACGTAATTATATGTTTTATTAATATCTACATATTTCTCTTTAAGGTTAATATCTTTTTTTATAGTCGAGTGAAATTATTTCCCCAATTCTCCATCCATTTAGTGCCATCAATTCAAATAATCGTTTATATTCTGTATTGATAGTTTTATCCAAAAATGGTATGTAATTCGTTTTTCTAAATATTTCCACTGATTGTCTTTTTAATGCTTCAGATTGTTTTTTTCTAGCTTGATTTTTAGAAGCAAGCGTACCGTCACTCATATAACCGTAATCATATCCAAAGTTTAAAAATTTGTTTTAAGGTTTTTCTTTTAATCTCTACTGTTGAATGTTTATTGATTTTTAACAATTCAATTATCAACTCATTTAAAAATAATTGAGTTTAAAGATTGTACAGAATAACTCCCGATATATGAATTTAAGTCTTTAACCCGTGTTTTAGAAGTCCGAAGAGTAGACGGTTTTTGAGTAGCACTAACTAATTCTAACCATTTTTTTCAGAAAGGTCAGCAAAGGTAATTTTTATCCGTTTTCAGGTAAAGGCTTAACAATTCTTTCAAATTTTTTTCTGAAGTAGTGCGGGCATTTCTTTGCGAATGGCTGGAGTATTTTTTTCTTAGAGCGGATTGAAATTTTTCTCTTTCTTGGTGTAGGGGGTCTTCAAAAACGTTCAACGAACTTATATGCAAAAAAATTTCATCATTCTTTTTATTTCTTCTATCCACATAATTTGCACCTCCATAGAACATATGTTCGTTTTTAACTTGAAATAAAAAGCCCGAAGGCTTTTTATCAATCTTTAGTTGTAATGAATTTTTTTAGTTACATTCACTAATTCCGCTGAATATTGAACTATGTCTAATGGGTTTTTTTATTTCTACAGTAGTACGTGCATCATTATTAAAAACTAATTTGATTTGATGGTTGCTGACATATACACGCATAATCCATTTGCGGATATTATCATCAATTAAAATGTTGAAATAGCTTCTGTTATCCCTGTAAAAAAATTCTAGATGGGTCTATAAGTTCTTTTAATACAATTTTAGTAGTAGTATATGCTTCTAGTTCTTCAGGAGTAGTCACTATTTCTGACTCAGCTTTGTTAGTGTCATTAATTTCTTCAGAAATTTCATCATTTGGTAGTTTAGTGTCAACGTTAGTGTTCAATGCAGCACTTAACTTTTTCGTTTACTCGTTCACTAATAAATTGAGAAAAAAACCTTTTTATAATAGGCTCAAATTTTTCTAAAGTATTTTTAGTTTTTGCACCTTCATATATTTCTCCAACAATATATTTCAAAAAAATGATTCTGTAGGTTGAGTGAGTTGCTCTGATAAGAATAATTTTAAATTATTCAAATATTTTAATTCTGAAGCAGAAGAAGTTATTTTTTTCAACATCAAAAATTTTCTTTATGGAATTTTTGCAATTTCTGCAATCTGAATATCTTTAATTTTAGTAATATCAATAGTTAAGAATGGAGTGTTATCCATTTTGTTTGGTTCATCTAAATCTGTATAGAATTTATATTCTTGACCATTTGTTAAAATACCAAATTTAGAAGTTGTTGTACCAAAAATATCTAAATAATTGAGAATCGTGTTTTGTTAATTTTTTTCAGATATTGATTTAGCTTCGATTAAAAATAACAGGTTCATCATTTAATTTGATAGCATAGTCAACTTTTTCACCTTTTTAATCCCAAAAATCTGCTGTGAATTCTGGTATAAATTCTAACGGATTAAAAAATATCGTACCCTAAAAATTTTGAAAAAAAGGCATAATAAGTGATGTTTTAGTAGCTTCCTCTGTAGAAATGCTGTCTTTTAAAGTTGCAACTCGTTTACCTAAATTTTTTTAATTGTTCTGATAAGATTTCTAGTTCCATATTTATTCCTCCTAATTTAAAACATTTTTTTCTCCCATGTATTTTATATTTTTCTTCAATTTCATTTGGCAATTCCAATTCTTGTTCTTTTTGAAAAATAATACATTAATTGTTCAGCAAAAGTCGTTTGCTTCACGCTCTAGCTTACCTTTACCTCCATAACACAACGAATAATATCCCAATAAATCAGGATGGTCTAATGCATGTTTCAATTCATGAGCCATCACTAAATAATTGGTAGGTGTTTCTTTAATAGAGTCATTAAGCAGAATAATAGGTTTTTTTCATCATATACCACGATTTGCCCTTTTTAAATTTTCTGGGAAATCAACGTATTGATATGGAATGTTCAAGTTTTTCTGCTAAGGCAAACGGATTAGCTGTTTGATATGTTTCTACTAAAAGTTTTTTTACATCCAAATATATTCCTCCTTATTTTTTTGTTTTTTTAGTTGTTTCCATAAGACTCCTCGTATAATTGCACTGACTTGTTCTTTTTCGTCTTCTGTTAACTCAATTCCATCATAAGCAACTACAGTACTATTTAAGTGTAATGCACGTTCAATATCTAGTACATCCTGTTCAGTTGCCCAGTTTGGCGTATCAATACGACCTAAAAAGATAGTCTGTAGTAACTGAAAAATAATCAGCTACTTTTTGTAGTCTTTCACTAGATGGAGATTGTTTATCCCACTTTGAGATGCTACCTTGACTAAAAATCTAATCTTCTTTCTAATTCTGCAATAGTCATCTTTTTCTTCAACTAATCCTTTTTACTTTAGCTAAAAAGAGACACTTTTATCCAACTCCTTTTAAGCTTACTAAAAAAATAATTGAAAAAAATCAATTTTAGACGTTGACGAATTGATAATAATCAATTATACTAATCCTGTAAGCTAATTTTAAAACAACAAAAACAAATGAAAAAGCAGATTAAAAAAACTGTCCGCCAAGACTGATGTAAAGCTATTCTTTTGCTTTGCTTATTTTTGTACGCTTACATAATAGAATAAAATCAATTATTTGTCAACAGTAATTGACAATAACAATTGAAAAAATCAATCAAAAGGAGTGATTTGATGACAGAAAATCAAAAAAAGAGTTAAAAAAAGAAATTCGTAAAGCGTTGATTGACAAAGAGTGGTCTGCTACGGATTTAGCAAACGCAATGGGAATTTCAAGAGTCTACATGAATGATTTAATCAACGGTAGACGAATTTCAGTAGCACGCATGGAACAGATCAAAAAAATTCTAGGTGTAAATTAGAAAGGAGACAAATTACTAAAAAGATTACGGAAAGAATCGAAGATGAATGGAGGAATCAGAATGGATAAAGAAACGACAATAAAAAGAGTTTCTAGAATTCAGAAGCAAATTTACAAAAAAAGAGAATGGCACGAATTAAATCAAGCTGTTGACGAAAGATTAAAACAAAAAAAGCCGACCAATTAAAACTGGACGACTCGGATTTAGTAGTTATCTCAGACAAATTAAAAAAAGATTTATCTAGAGACGACTTGTATAAAAAAACGTGAAAGGAGGTGAAAATATGAAACAAGTAGAGATTGAAAAGATTGTAGAAACATGGGCTAGAGCTTCACAGGTAGGATTATTGATAAATAAAAAAATCACCTTACAAATTTCTAGCATCTTTTAGAGAATATTGCGAGAGCAACCCTAAAAGCATTTCAACCACATAAACCTCTAATTCAAAGAGGCGGTTCGGAAACTGAATACAACGTTTGGGCTGTACTGTATTTCTTTGAAAATCAACATCTGCTTGAAGCAGGAATAAAAAAATTGAACCATTCTACAACGATTTAGAACGTTTAAAGAGTGCATATTCATACTCAAGCAGAGCAATAGCCTAGGAGGTAGCAATGGAAAAAAATAAAAAACATTTGCAATAGTTATCTTAACAATATCACTTTTATCTGCATATTTTATTATTTGCAGTTTGTGGGTAGATAACAGAATTTTTAAAAATTTAAAGTTAACGATTTAGAGAGTGCCTTAAGAGTACACAAAAATCATACAAGAAACAGGAAGAAATGGAGGATAAGAAAAATGGATGTTTCAAAAAAATGAGATTTATCAAATTGCTAAAGAAGATATTGAAAAACAAAACAAGATTCATTTATTACATCTTTGGTTTCTTCTTTTTTTAGCATCCTTTATATCAATAGTGATAGGAATTTTCCTATTAAAGCTTACGGCTTATATTTAGTTCAATTTTAGTCATTTTGTTTATTGCATTAGTAAATAAATTCATGGAAAGCGTTAAGGAAGAATTAATTAGAAAGATGGTGAAAAGAATTTGACGAGAAAGGAATATAGACGAGCGAAACGAAATAATTTCAACAAATGGTTTTTTTAATCAGATTTGCACAAGCATTTGCTTATTTTGCTGCATTTTTAGTTGTGGAGTTTATACTGATTGGGCTTTTTATTGCTGCATCCAATCAGCACGCTGAAAAAGTTGGAATTAATAAGAACAGGGCAATATGCTGGAGAACGATAGAAAGGAGGGGTTTAAGTGACTATTCCAGAGAAATTAAAAAAAGATTGATGAATTACTAATAGAGTACCTAAAGCCACATTCTTTATGGGAAATTATGGAACATATTCAGGAATTGTTAAAAAGAGCTTGGATATCCGAGCGAAGAAAAAGCCAACAGTGGCGTCTGTTGGCTAAAAAGGAAATAAATATCATAAATAAATTACCTTAAGGAGATTATAACATGTTTCAAAGTTTTGAACAACTGCACAACTATTATTTAGAATCACCAGAAGCAAAAAAATATTTGATTACGATTGGCGAGGAGATGAAATCTATTATGGAGATAGGTATTACGAATACCTCGGCAATTATATCTTAGAAGATGATTTAGAGTGTTACGTTAAAGCAGAACTCATTACAAAAATACGGTAGAGGGATACCAGTTTATATATTTGAAAATGAAGAAGATGAACCGTATCTTTTAGCGTGTGACTGGCGAGGAGACGAAATATACTCTAATGATAGCTACTATTATCTATATGGCGATTACATTCTAGAGGACGACTTGGAAGATTATGCAAAAAGAAATGTTAGTTAGTGAATTAATGATGGCGGGGGTCATCAAAATCAGCACGACTTTGAAAAGTTGGAATTAATCAAGAACAGGGCAATATGTTGGAGAAACGATAGAAAGGAGGGGTTTAAGTGACTATTCAGAGAAATTGAGAAAAAGATTGATGAATTACTAATAGAGTACCTAAAGCCACATGCTTTTTGGGAAATTATGGAACATATTCAGGAAATTGTGATGAGCTTGACTAGTCAGAGTACATGAAAGCCAACAGTGGCGTCTGTTGGCATATATGGAACAAATTCATAAAATAAATTACCTTAAGGAGATTATACATGTTTCAAAGTTTTGAAACAACTGCACAACTATTATTTAGAATCACCAGAAGCAAAACTGTTTTGATTACGATTGTCGAGTAGATGAAATCTATTATGGAGATAGGTATTACGAATACCGGCAATTATATCTAGAGGATGATTTAGAGCGTCGTTACAGAACTCATTATAACATACGGTAGAGGACACCAGTTTATCTATTTGAAAATGAAAGAAGATGAACCGTCAAATCTTTTAGCTTGTGACTGGAGAGGAGACGAAATATACTCTAATGCGATAGCTACTATGATATATGACGGTGATTATATCTCTAGAAGACGACTTTAGAAGAATATGCAAAAGAAATGTTAGCACCAGTGAATTAATGATAGCGGGGAATAAATATGACAAATCAATTAGTAGAACAAGAAAAACAAGAAGCTCAAGGAAGAAGAGTTGAATTTGAAGTTAACAACGAAAAAAAGTGGCATTAAGCCCATCAATAGTTCAACAGTTTGTAACCAAAGGAAATGACAAAAATAACAAAAAGAAGAAGCAGTAAACTTCATGATGCTATGTCAGTATTCGAAAACTTAATCCATTTCTAAATGAAGCTTACTTAATTAAGTTTAAAGGATATCCAGCACAACAAGTTGTATCTAAAGAAGCCTTTATGAAAAAGGGCTAATAGAAATCCTAAATTCAACGGCTTTAAGGCAGGTATTGTAGTTTTAAGAAATGGAGAAGTTATTAAGAAAGAGGGACAGACGGTATACCCACAAGAACAATTGTTGTCAGGCTGGGCTGAAGTTTATAGAAAAAGATATTGATTATCCAGTATTTGTCGAAGTTGGGTTAAATGAGTACAACAAAGGACAATCAGTATGGAAAAACTATGCCAGCAACAATGATTAGAAAAAGTAGCGTTAGTAAATGCATTAAGAGAAACTTTCCCTGAAGATTTAGGAGCTATGTATACAGAAGAGGAGAGTTTAAATACTAATCACAACTCACAAAAATGATACACAAGTTACAAAAGCCAATGAAAGTTGTCAATAATCTAGCAGAAGAATTTAAAAAAACAAAAATGTTATTGAAGAAGATACTAAGCCGATTGTTATTGAAGAAGAAATCAAACCAAAAAGAAGTAGTAGCAATTCAAACAGAGCTAGATATGGTAGAAGCTAATAGAAGTGCTTACGAGAAAGAACAAGAGTTGAAAGGAACTAGAGAACATGACATTGAAACTGACGAACAATAACTATTACAGTGATGAGGCGAATGATGAATACATTAGCGTATCTCAATTTAAAAGATTTTCATTAAATGTGAGTGGAATGCACTAGCAAAAATTAGCTGGAGAACCTGAAGAAGATAAAACGGCTTTGTTAGTAGGAAATTATGTTCATAGTTACTTTTGAAAGCCCAGAAGAACATGATCGTTTTAAAAAAAGAAAACGAGAGTGTGATTTTTTTAAGAAAAAAACGGCACTATGTACGCTCCTTTTGAACAAGCACAATCAATGGTAGAACGACTAGAACAAGATGATTTCTTCAAGTTTGTTTATCAAGGCGAAAAAAAGAAGTAATTGTAACGGGCGAGTTGTATGGTGCTAAATGGAAAGGCAAGATAGACCTACTGAATAAAGAAAAAAAGGATATTTTTGTAGATTTGAAAAACGACTAGAGAAATGGGTAAAAGATGCTGGTCAGATAAATATGGTAGATATGTATCATTTGTAGAAATGTATGATTACATATTGCAAATGTACATTTACAAGCAACTTTTTAGAGCAACAATACGGAATTGAATTTACTCCATATTTTTTTGCAGTAAGCAAAGAAACTCCTACTAATATTCAGGCTATTAGAATTAATGATGATAAGTATCTAGCTGAAGAAGAATATATTCAAAAAAACATATTCAAAGAGTAATAGACCTAAAAAAAGGGAATGCATTACCTGAAGGTTGCGGTAAATGTCCTTACTGTATCAAGAACAAAAAAAGCTAGAAAACTTCATTGAGGTTGATGATTTGCTTGGTTAGTCAATACGAGGGAGTTTTTAAAAATCAGTAGATGACAATAGTATCAAGCTAGAGTTGGATACAGAATTTAATCTTGATGAAGCTAGAAGAAAAAAACTGATTTAGGGGAGGATATTCGGTTAAAGGTTACTTTGATTGATAAAAGAAGCATTACAACTAAACAACAAAAAGTTTATATACGCACTATTTAGAGATATAAGCGACCACACTGGGTATCCTCCCGAATGGGTCAAAGACCTATTCAAAAAAACTACTACAGTTCATATTACGGAGTAGAAACAATCAGTCTAGCGATAAATGCATCAACAATTACGGAAGCAAATCAAATGATTGAGTTACTAATTGAATTTTGCTTCCAAAAATGATATCCCATTTCACTTTAAAGAATTCCAACAATCTGCTGACTTAGTAAGATTGAACTACCTATTCATGAAGTATAGAACGTGCTTTTGTTTGTGGTAAGCAACATGCGGATGTGGATCACGTCGATGCAGTTGGAATGGGGAATAATCGTAACAAAATTAATCATGCAAATAGATTTTTACTTTTTGCTTGTGTCGTGAACACCATATAGAACGCCATACCATCGGACTAAAAAGCAATGATGGAGAAATACCATATTGTGCCAATCAAACTGGATGCTGAGAGCATACGAGAATTGAAGATTGGGCAGAAAGGAGAAAACGATGAACTACTTGAAACAAGTATTAGCACTCAATCAGCTACAGTTGAGAGACCCTCTTTTCTAAAGGGCAATACATGCTATTTCATGCATTGCTAAACGTCAACAATGATTGTGGATGGATTGAATGGTTTGAAGTAGCCTCTATCAGATTAGAACTCTTTACTCAAAATGAGTAGAGAGGGCGTACAGAAAGCTAGAAGAGAATTAGTCGAAAGAGGATTAATCGAATTCAAGAGCAATGGAACAAGAGCCGGAAGCTATCGATTAAAAGAAATTATATGAAGATAGTACACAAGTTAGTGCGCAAGTTAGTACACAAGATAGTACACAAGATAGTACACAAATCAGTACGCAAAAGAATACTGAAATAGAGCCTTTGAGTACTGATTTGCCAACTCAATTAGAGAAAAAATACTCAAACGAGTACACAAGATAGTACACAAGATAGTACACAAAGTAGTACTCAAGGTAGTACACAAGATAGTACGCCATTAATTAAACAAAAATAAAATAAAAACAAAAATAAAAAGTAAATTAAATAGTTGTAGTAGTTATACAGATACGAGTGATGAAAAAAATCTGCTGACAACAACGACGACAAAAACAACAGAAAAATGTTTTTTTGAATTTTATCAAAAGAACTTTGGCATTTTATCGTCATTCATTCAAGAAGATATCTTGTACTGGATTAGAGACATTGGAGACGGCTTAGTACTTGAAGCCCTGAAACGTGCTTTTAGAGCAAAAATAAAGAGTACGGGTACGCTAAAAAAGATTATGCAAAGTTGGGTTAGAAAAAGGCATTAATAGTTTAGAAAAGGCTGAAGCTGAACGAGTACAATTTATTAGAGCAAACGAAAAAAACGAGGCAATCACTATCAACGAACAGGAAGAGTTGCTACCGTACCCGATTGGGTAAAATAATCCTAACGAAACGAAAGAAACAAAGCTGAGTCCGGAAGAAGAACAGAAATTACGTGATCAGTTAAATGCATTGAGGGGCGTGGCTAAATGATACGACTACCACAATCAAAAATACCGCAACAAGAAAACTGAAATTGACGGTATCACGTTTGATAGCAAGGTAGAGGCAGAGTACTACTGCCACTTAAAAACTATTGCAAAAGAGCAAGCTTATTTTTAGGATTTGAGCGACAGAAAAGAATGCTATTGCAAGAGGGCTACACTAGACCGTTAACTGGAACGAAAGTACGACCGATATTTTACGTGGTGGACTTTATTGTATACGAAAAATAATGGCGAAAAAAATCTATGTTGACGTGAAAGGTATGAAGACGGATGTATTCAGACTTAAACAAAAAAATGTTTGAGTACAAATTCAAAAAAACAACTAAAAAAACAGTTAAAAAAAGCGAGGGAAAAAAGTGGATATATGAGTGAAAAGAACGAAATGAAAGATTATGAATTGCATTTGTTGAAGTTAATTCCAGTTGGTGCAAATAACGCAATTACCACAAAAATTACTGGAGAAGAAAAATAAAGAAAGATGCTCGAGAGATTAGGGCGTATTGTTCGTGAATTAGTGATGAAATACAATATTCCAATTATTGGTACTAGAAACGGCAAAGGTGGTTATTACATACCTGAAAGTATTAAAGAACAACAAGATGGTGTTAAGCCGTTGCTAGAACAAGCACTGAAAGAAATGGAACGAGTGAGTATGCTAGAAAAAGAGTGATATTCATGAATACAAAAAAATATTTAGGAGAGATGAAAAATGATAAACAACGTTGTATTAACCGGAAGAGTTACAAAGGATATCGAGTTGAAAGTTACTCCAACGGGTAAAAAAACGTATGCTCGTTTAGTTTAGCAGTTAATCGCAAATTTGTTCAAGATGGAGAAAGACAGGCAGATTTTATTAATTGTCAGTTGTGGGGGTAAAAAGTGCTGAAACATTAGAAAAAAATACGGCAAAAAAAGGCATGTTGATTGGCGTTGAAGGGCGACTTCAAACTAGAAATTATATTAACCAACAAGGGCAGACCGTTTATGTGACGGAAGTTGTGGCAGAAAGTTTTACTTTTCTTAGAGAAGAAACAAAGTAACGACCAACCGCAATTTAATGATTTTTGAAAAATTATGGTGGATTTGAGGTGAATGACGATGACTTACCGTTCTAGTTTTATCAAACGTGGATATATTACGCTTCAGTTGAGAGTTGAAGACGCTTTTATATTAGTAAATGGTGATTGCATTGAAACGGTTAAATGTTCAGGGGACGTTGATGGTTCAGTAATTTGGATGCGTTCTGGACAAGTGTTTCATGTAAAAGAAGAAACTCAAGAAATTATGGATACGTTGAGGAAGTTATATGGATAACAAGTATGAGAAACCTGTATTTAAAAAAATATTGAATATGTGATGATTGACGGCATTAAACGAGTACGGAATAAGAAAAACTGGAGAGATTGTCCGTCATTGTATGTATGACGGAACAATTAAAAAAATATACCTCAAGAAACAAACGAAAAATAAACTTAGGAGATGAAAAAAATTATGGAATTTAAAGAAGTTACAGAGTGGATGAACAACGTTTATGAACGTAAAAAAATGCTGATTATGGTGATAGTTTTAGCAAAACATTTGAAGAATTTGGTTTAACTTCATCGGCAATCCGTATCAATGATAAAAACAGAACGATTTAAGAAACTCATTAAACAAGAAGCTCAAGTACCAGATGAGACGATTAAGGATACCTTACTGGATTTGGCTAATTATGCAGTACTTACACTTGTGGAGATGTCGAAACGTGAAAATAACTAAAAAAACAAGCAAAAAAAGTATCAAAAACAAACCAGTCAAACGTGATTATGATCTAGAAATGGAGATAACAGGTATCGTCCTAAATACGATTGTTGCCGGATTTTTTTGAAAGTCTTGCATGATGATTATGGCTTTGGTAAGAAACGTTTGACTGACGTAAAAAGAAAAAAAGTAGAGCATCAATTGGCGTGTATGGCTGATAAGTATGTAAGTTATAGAGAGATTTTAGCGATGATTAAAGATGAAACTGGCTTTGATTGGTTTTGCTGAAGAGGGGTAAATATGGAACGTTTATTTAATATTCCAGCAGACGAAATGTCTTGTACAGTAACGATAATAGAAATTGATATTAATGATGTTATGGAATTAACAACGTTTAAAGATGAAAAAAAGACTTTGAATATTGGTTGCAAATGAATATTTGGCACAAGTATTTAAATAAATGTAGATGGTTATTAATAAATTTGCGTGGAGGTTTAGGATATATGAAGATACGCAATAAATATCTGATTGCAATGCCATTTAAAAAAAGAGATGATTGCAAATTTTTTTAGATATTCCATACAAGGTGGTTGAGTAATATGAATGAGATTCAAGATATTAAAAAAACGAGTTATTAGCTTACTCATTAGGACAATTAGAGGCTACAGGAAAAGAACGTGAGTTAGTAGGAAAGAGAATAAAAACAAGTCAGAAAAACAATGTGGTTTGACTATGATTGAGTTTGAAAGGCTTTGAACGTTACTAATGTAACGGTATGTCGATGGGAAAAATGGGCAACGTATGCCTAATGTATTTACGGTTTTAAAAAATTGCAAAAAAATTGGCAATATGACAGTTGAAGAATTTTTTTATCATAAAGGAGAAAAAGAAAAAAATTATGAAATTATTAGCAGAGTTTTTACAAGAACAATTAGGGGAAGATAAAATTGAAGCTATTTTTTTACGTTGAAAGAATATATGGAGTACGCAAACATAACAAATCAAGAAGAGGAAGAAGTGCTTCAAGAATTAAAAAGAAAAAAATAGAGCGTTTGTTAAGTTATACGGCAAGTATGGAAAGTGATGATATAGATAACTTGTTTGCTCAGTGTAACATTGTTAGTGCGATTTTGTGGTTTGATGAAGAATTTAAGATTAAATTTGCAGTCGAAACACTAGTTGTCAGATTAATTCGTGAAAAATTGGTTAGTAGATTGTGTGACGAAAGGTGATAAATAATGAGCTTAATTAACTATATTGAAAAAAATTAGCCGGAAAAGATAAGTTAGAAATTGAATTTAATGTTTATGATTATTTTAAATCATCTTATTTTGAGGATACAGCAGATGTTGATACAGATATTTATATTGAATTGCACCAGTTGATGTATTGTTATTATTTTGAAACAACAATACCGTTGTTTCCGTCAATGAACAGGGCAGTATACTTTGATTTTAAAGGTAGAAATATGATTGAGAAAAATCATTATGGCAGACAATCATATAAAAAAATAACTTTTACACAAGACAGTTTAAAAATTCAGAGACGATGAAGATTGGATAAAACAAATTTTAGATGGAAATCAGAAGTATGTTCCTGTTGGACAGCTATTTGTAAATGAAAAAAATTTAATATTCGGGGTAAAAAAACTATGACTATAGCAAAAATACATTGAACAACGATTGCCGGAAGAAGAATACACAATCACGATTAACTATATTACTTTTGCAAAATTTCTAGGCTTTACGGATGAACAAATTGAAGAAGTAGGAATAGAGCAAATGAACAAAGATATGCAACAGTTGATTGAGATTGATTTGGGTGATTTGTTCGATCTAGTTGGGGTAGAAAAATCACAAAGCTTACAAAAATGAAAAACTAGGTTTATCAAAGAAGTATTCATTACTAAAGATTATTGCAAAGTTGAGTTTACTGGTTGGATTGACGTATTAAGACGAAAAAAACATTGGTTATCTAGTCTAAAAAAAGAATGCAGACATTAGTAAATATATAGCGATGAATGGAGTGATGGGTATGAATAAATACAATCAATGCCCGTATTGCAAAAAGATAGTTGATGTACAAAAGATGGATCTAGATTTGTTGGAAGTTGACGATATAGTTCATACTATGTGTCCCTTGTGCAATAAAGCGTTTTTTTGTAAATGCTGTAATGCGGTGGAGTTTATAACATGGTCAGTAGAAGATGAATTAGATGCAGTAGCTAATCTGTTTCTTTTTAACAGAAAAAGTAGACAGTGGAGATTTAACTGAAAAAAAGAAATAGAAGAATTTAGAGAGAAGTTGAAATTTTGGGTATGAGTAGAGTAGAAGAATTAAAGCAACAAATATCAGAGTTGCAAAAGATGTTAGCAATTGAGGAAAAACAAATTGACAGACAGTAAAAAAATAAATGTCCATTTAAATACGGAGATGAATATTTTGTAATTGATTACGATGGAAAAAAATTAGAGAATTCAGATGGGAAAAATATGCCGCCGGACTATGATACTTTTTATTTTTTTAAGAATGCTTTTTAAATATGAAGAGAACGCACAGCATGAAAGGGAAAAGAGAATGTTTCTAATTGAATTCCATAATTTTTAGAGATGAAGTCAATGGAGATTGGGAACCGAATTGGTTCAATGGACGTGAGGTTAAATACTTTATCTCTTATAACCCAAAAAAATAAAAAAAGTTTTTTTAATTGAAGAGACTGTGGGAGCTACAGATTTCACATCATTAGGATATTTCATGAAAAAAAGGAAGATTGTTTGAAAGCAATAGATATGTTTGGAGAAGAGATTAAACGTTTGTTAGCAAAAGGAGTTGCCATTTTGAGTAGAGTAGTAGAGATTCAAAAAGCAAATTGAAGAGTTGGAAAAAGAAAACACAAGAATTGCAGAAAGCGTTAGAGTTTGAAAAAAATAAGTATGTGGTTGACTATCCTTTTGAAATACCAGACTCTTATTGGCGTTTAGAACTTAATGGGGTTATAACAAAAAGATTGGTGGGGCAATGATGATTGGGAACGCCACTGTTACAAACAAGGAAATATTTTCTTGACAGAAGAGGAAGCAGAAAAAAGAACACAAAAAGACGTGAGTTGTTAATACGATTTAAGCAGTATAGAGATAAATGTAATGGTGAATGGAAGCCAGATTGGAAAGATAGATTTGAAGATAAATTTTTGTATTTTATTCAATCATGAGTCAAGTGAATTGGTATTGAATTGGTATACGTATGTGCAACCTTTTTGAAAGTTTTGGATGCTTCAAAAAAATAGTGAGGACGCTCAACGTGCTATCGAACTTTTTCGGCGACGAAATCAAACGATTATATGTGGAGGAATAAGAATGAGCAGAGTAGAAGAAATTCAAAAAAACATATTAGTAATACAGAATCAAAACTTGCTAGTTTACGTTCTGAATTAGAAAAAAAGCACAAACAGAAGAAAGAGAAGCTAATGTTAGCTATCCGTTTGAACTTAATCAAGATTGTTGGTTGTTAAACCCTACAGGCTTTATTGAAAAAAAGGTAAATGGCAGAATGAGGATATTCAGAAAGAAATGTTTTTGTCAAAAACAATTTATTTTTTTGACTCAAGAAGAGGCGGAAAAATGAAAAGAGACAAACGTAAATTACTAGTGAGATTTAATCAATTTAGAGATAAATGCAATGGAGATTGGACGACTGATTTTTTTATGAGGGCTATCAAGATAAGTATTATATCCAATTTGATGGAGACCACGGACGTTGGGAAGTCGAAAGTACAAGAATATGGTTAGGATTTCAGTTATTTGGATATTTTAAAGAATGGGAAGATGGGAATAAAAGCTCTTGAGTTATTTGGAGATGAGATTGACAGGTTATATGGACATTTGATTCGTCAAAGAAAAATCACTATTTTAGTATGAGGAGTGGAGAATATGAGTACAGTTGAAGAATTAACAGAAAAAAAGTGCAAAAAGTTGATGAAAGAATTAGAAACTTTAAAAACAACAAGAAGAAAAAAAGTCGATTTGAAATATCCATTTGAACACCTAGAAAAAAATATTGGTTGGTCGGAGCTGAAGGTAGTGTAGGTCCACTTCGTTGGTCAAACAATGAATTTGATACTCAAAGATATGAACAAGGACACATTTTTTTAAAAACTGAACAGGAAGCGAAAGGTGAACGTGATAAACGTAAGTTGTTAATGAGATTCAAGCAGTTTCGTGACAAATGTAATGGCTATTGGAAACCTGATTTTTTTCACAACACCTAGTCGATAAATATAGCATTCAATTTAATTATGCTATTAGTGATTTTTGTAACAGTTTATTCCGGACACAATGATAATTTTCATTTGTTTGGTTATTTCAAAAAAACGAAGAAGATGCAGACCGTGCTATCGAGTTGTTCGGTGATGAAATCAAACGTTTGTACGTGGAGGAAGAAAATGAGTAAAGAACTAAATGAATTGATAACAGAATTAGGCAAGATAGTAAACGGTAATCAATCTATCGTATCAGAATTGGATAAGTTGAAATTGTTGTATGAGAAGTTGAAATTAGAAGCGGCTGAAGAGTTTGAATATCCGTTTGAAGAACGTGAAGATTTTTTTGGGCGATTGATTCTTTTGGGGATGCACAAAGTAGTACATGGACTAATCATTCTTTCAACACTAGTAGATATTCTCAAGGTAATGTTTTTTTAAAAACCAAAGAAGAAGCAGAACGTGAGCATGATAAACGTGCATTGTTAACAAGATTTAGACAATTCCGTGATAAATGTAATGGAGAGTGGAAACAAAAAAACGTGAAGATTGCATCTGTTTTAATGGTTATCACATTGAACTTTACTATAGTAATGGTGATGGGAAGTTACGTTCTGACTGGGATCCAGTCAGTGGGCGTTTTGGTTTATTCGGTTATTTCAAACAACAAGTAGATTGTGATCGTGCTATTGAGATATTTGGTGATGAAATTAAGAGATTGTTTTTTTGGAGGTGGCATAAATGCCTAACTGGTGTAGTGGATGGATGAAAATCCGTGGTAAGAAGTCAGATATTTTAGACTTTTTTTAAAAAAATGAAGTTGCTATATTTACTTATGAGAAATTTTTTTAATCGAACAACAAGTGAAGCTGTTTTTTTGAAAAATGATGAATATAAATTTGCATACTCTCTTAAAAAAAGAGAAAAAAATCAAGAATGGTATTTAAGAAATAGTTGTCGTTTCTTTTTTTGAAGATAAAGAGATTGATTTTGAAGATTACGAGCAAGAAATTTTCTATCTTAACCTTGAAATAAAGCAAGCGTGGTGTATAGATGTCAATGAATTATTAATTAGTCATAGCAAAAAAATATAATCTTGACTTTAATATTTATGCGAGTGAGCGTGGTATGGAGTTTGAACAATATATTACCATTGTTGACGGGAAAAGTAATACGAGATGATGTAATCAAATATGATGATTTTTGAATTTGAAGCAATTAACCCTAGTTTAGGAGGATGAGAAATGATTAGTATAAACGATGTAAAATGTGAAGATTTATGGAATACAGAAACTGAAGAATTTGTAACGACTCAAACAATAAGAAGTAAGTGGAATAAAATGAGTTTTGATGAAAGAAAAGTTTATGAAACCACGTTGATAAAAAAACAGCATTATATGCTGATGAAATATTAGAAGTGATATATTCGTATATTGATGAATATTTAGATGAATATGATACTGAAGAAACCATTTGGGATGATAGTGATTCAGGATTTGCTAAAAAGACTGCAATCTGTATTAAATGAAATTTCTGATTTTCATGCTAACGTAGTCTCTGGTTACGGTGAGGCGATTGACCCAACAATTGATTTAGAAGAGGTGGAAGAATGATTAGCATTAACGATGTGAAAGAGGATTATGTATTTAACCATTGCAATGATGAATTTGAAAGAACATATAATGTTCAGAAAAAAAGTGGAATGATATGTCATTTGCAGAAAGAAATTGTTATGAAACAGCAATTCCTCATAAAATGAATTTACCAACAAATGATTTGTTACGTGAGATTTTTCGAGTTTATTGAAAAAAATGGTATTGTATGGACGAATTGAAATGGAGCTTGTGGGAAGAAGCTAGTGAGGATTTTTATTCATAGATTTAATACATTGATGAATGAAATAAGTGAATTTCCATCGGCTAAAAAGTTATGAACCAGATGAAACAATTAACCCGAACGAATTTTTATACAGGAGGTATTTATGATTAAAGTATATAGCAAGCACAATTGCATGCAATGTGAAATGACAAAGGAATTTCTAAAACAACACAACGTGGAATTTGAAGAAATTAATATTGAAGAGAACGAGGAAGCATTAGAGTAGATAAAAAGAAATTGGATTAAAAAGGCTACCAGTCGTAATAGGGATGGAAAATAATAGCGTTGAATTTGCATTTAGAGGTTTTCAAATTGATTTATTAAACGAATTAGTAGAATAAAAAAAGACCACTCCCTTATAGAAAGTGGTAACAAATCAGATTAGTTAAATTATACCATTTAGATAGGGGAGTGGCTACAATATTAGTTAGAAAAATTAGATAAAAAGGGCGACAAAAAGAAAAAGTCGTTATGATGTTATCTGCTTACAAGCAGTTGAAGAAAATCGCCGGTGAAGAATATATTTCAAAAAGTAACCGCAACATATTCATTTGAGCCACGTTCATATACGGGAGCAGTGAATAAGTCGTTGGAAAAAACATATCGAAAGAAAAACTAACGGCTCAAAAAAATGGTTGAAGATATCGAAAAAAAGCGATTAACAGAATGAGCAATGCTTATTTAAGACAGTTGCTTATCATGAAGTATTGCAAGAATTTTTGATAGTGATATTGCCATTTATGTGAGTTTGAAAATATCAGAGTCAGAGTTTTACAGAGAGTTGGATAAAGGATTGTTATTCTTTGCTGAATGCTTTGAGTGTGGTTCTCTTTTAGTGTATGAGGGTGGCGTTGGAATTGATGAATTGCTACTTGATTTGGGAGAATTAACAAAGTAAAGACAAAGAAAATGGCAGAAAATAAAAAAGTAAGAAAGTAGTAAGTTAGAAGGTAGATAGTAACAAGATGAAATATACTATTAGTGTGGAATAGGGAGGTTTTTAATAATTTTTTTCCCTCCCTAGACCATTGATTACATATAGAAAAACTAGCAATCGTACTACTTTTTTTGTTGATTAATTTCTGATATTAAAAAAACTCCTAAAAATTGTGTATGAAATTTCCTTATTTTTTGTGTGCTTACAGCGGTTGCTAGTTTTGTGTATGTGCCGGAATATAGCTTAATTTGGAAGAGCGACTGGAAAGTAGGTACTGGTTCGAGTCCAGTTATTTTATTTAATACCTGAAATACGGTATTGGGATATGCATAATAGGCTTACACCTCTCAGTTACATTTGCAGAAACACTTGTAACGACCTTATTTTTTTAAGGTTATATTTTTTTTGTTTGAGATAGCAACGGATTGCCCGTTTTATACGTTTACGGATAGGTTCGACTCCTATTGTCTCAGTAGATTAGCGTTGATGATTTTCAACGCTTTTTTTTGTGTTTGAAAGGGAGAATTTATGAAAAAGAAATTAGAAAAGATGTTGAGTGAAAATATTAAATATATTAACGCTAATAAATGGTTAGATTAATTTGTAAGGAAGTGAGATATTGGCAAATGAAGAAAAATTTAATTAAAAAAATTCAGAGAGAACTCCAAGTGAACGCCGAGAAATTGCAAAAAAAGCCGGAATTGCATCCGGAAAAGCAAGGAGAAAAAAAGCGGAATTTAAAAAGGCGTTGGAAATAGTCTTGAGTTCTAAAGTACAAAAATCAACAATTAGCTGAAATGTTAGACACAATGGGCTATGACAACACAAACGAAATGGCAATAGCTTTGATGACAGTTCAAAAAAAGCAATGAAAGGCGATTTGAGAGCAGTAGAGCTAATTGAGCGGACAGGTAATCAAGTTGCTAAAGATAAGCTTGATAAGCAAGAGCAAAAAAAGAACGTATTAGAGCGTTGAAGTTAGAAAAATCAACGTAAGGCTATGATGTTAGGCGAGGGTATCGATGAGGAAGTATATGACGACGGCTTTGTTGATGCATTGAAAGGAGCAGTTGGAGAAACATGGCAAGAATAAAAAAAGCAACAACTGTTTAAATTTCAACCGTTTAGTATCAAGCAGAAAAAAAGTGCTTACGTGGTGGCTAGATAACTCACCAGTCTATCAATCCGAGGGGATTATTGCGGATGGAGCTATCCGTTCAGGCAAAACTGTTTCAATGAGTTTGGCGTTTATTATTTGGGCAATGACAACATTTAATCATCAAAAACTTTGCAATGTGTGGTAAAACAATCGGCTCATTCAATCGTAACGTATTGAAGTTTCTTCTAGTTATGTTAGATGCGAGAGGCTTCAGTTACTACTATCATCGTACAGATAATTTACTGGAGATTAGAAAAAGGTAATGTTACCAATGATTTTTTTATATTTTTTTGGTGGACGAGATGAAAGTTCTCAGGATCTAATTCAAGGGATTACCTTAGCCGGAATATTCTTTGATGAAGTGGCGTTAATGCCTGAGTCGTTCGTCAATCAAGGGACGGGGCGTTGCTCGGTAACTGGTTCTAAATGGTGGTTTAACTGTAACCCTGATAGTCCTTATCATTGGTTTAAAAACTAGTTGGATAGACAAAGCACAAGAAAAAGAAGCTTGTCTACTTACATTTTGATATGGATGATAACTTGTCACTTGCTGAGAATATTAAAGCAAGGTATAGAAGCCAGTATCATGGCGTTTTTCTATCAAAGGTATATACAAGGGCTTTGGACGATTGCCGAGGGGATTGTTTATGACATGTTCAGAAAAGAGGAACATGTTGTAAATGAGTTACCCGAATTAGTGCCTAAATATAAATATGTTTCTGTTGACTACGGTATGCAAAATGCTACCGTATTTTTTTGTTATGGGAACGAGATATAACTGGAAAGTATTACTTTAACTAGAGAGTATTACTACTCAGGAAGAGATGAACACGTACAAAAAGACAAACAGTGAATATGCTGATGATTTTTGAAGCGTGGCTAGGCGATACAAAGATAGACAAAATTATTATCGACCCGTCGGCTTCTTCTTTCATAGCAGAATTGAAGAAACGTGGGTATCAGATTAAGAAAGCAAGAAACAATGTTCTAGAGGGAATACGATTTGTGGGAACGTTGTTGAATTTAAACAAAAATAGCAGTACATGAAGATTGCAAGAATACGTTAAAAGAGTTTCATTCTTATGTTTGGGACGAGAAAGCCTCGTTGCATGGTGAAGATAAGCCAATGAAGCAACACGACCATGCGATGGATGCTTTAAGATATTTTTTTGTTTTACGGTACTGTTCAAAAACTGGAGGTATGGAAGTTTGGAAATAGATGTATTGAAAAAAAGGTTATTAGCAATTTAATTTCTAAACACCGTCAATTTATCTCGAAAGTCAGAAAAAGCGGAATTATATTATTTAAACGAAAATGATATTAAACGTAAACGACGACCGGCAGATAGAAAGAATGACGAAAAACGAGAAAAAAAGATGAACAAAACGCCATGCGAAATGCTGATAATCGTATTAGTCATAATTGGCACCAATTGCTATTAGATCAGAAAAAAAGCTTATGCGTTAACTTATCCGCCAACATTTGACGTGGATGATAAAAAAACTTAAACGATGCAATTGTTGATGTATTAGGGTGATGATTACGAACGTATTAGTAAACAATTGTGTTTGAATGCCGGTAATGCAGGCGTTGCATGGCTTCATGTATGGATTGATGCTGAAACTAGACAATTTAAGTATGCTTGCGTGGATAGTAAGGAGATTATTCCAATCTACTCACGTTCATTAGATAAGAAGTTGCTAGGAGTATTACGAACGTACAACACAATTGATGAAACAAATGGGCTTATCTATACAGTATACGAGTATTGGAATGATAAAGAGTGTACTACTTACCGTCATGAAAAAGGGAAGTCCCTTGAAACGTTGGAAGAGTATAATTCAATCATGTATACAGACTCAATCAATGGAGAAAGTAGCGTTTCAAGTACGTTTACTCACGAATTTGGTGTAGTGCCGTTTATTCCATTTAAAAAAACAATGAGTTAGAAACGGACGACTTGAAGCCGATTAAAGACTTAGTAGATGTATACGACAAGGTTTATAGCGGTTTTGTGAACGACACGGACGATGTGCAAGAAGTTATCTTTGTTCTTACTAATTATGGTGGACAAGATAAACAAGAATTCTTACAAGATTTGAAGCAGTACAAGCTAATTAAGATGGATAATGACGGAATGGGCGACCAGTCGAACGTAACGACTCTAGCGATTGATATTCCGGCAGAAGCAAGAACGTTAATTCTAGAGAGAACAAAACAACAAATCTTCATTAGTGGGCAGGGAGTTAATCCAGAAACTGATAAATTAGGCAATAGCTCAGGCGTTGCACTGAAATTCCTGTATTCATTACTTGAATTGAAAGTTGGAAATATGGAAACTCAGTTTAGAAGTGGGTACGCTACCCTTGTTAAGCTAATTTTGAAGTATTTAGGAGCTAAAGAAGATGTTAAAATCAAGCAAACATGGACAAGAAACAGTATCAACAATGATACAGAAATGGCTCAAGTCGTTTCTTCATTATCTGCAATTACTTCTAGAGAGAATATCGCAAAAATCTAATCCAATCGTTGAAAAATTGGGAAGATGAATTGCGTTTACTAGAAGAAGACGAGCAGAAACAAACGGAACGTATGTACGAAATGCAGTTAATGCAATCTAAAGAAGATGTAATTGATGAGTAGAAAGCTGACAAAAACAAGAAAAAAATAGACTTCATTAAGTCATTGGACAATCTTTTCAGAGCATGAAAAGAGCTTATTGTTAGCTGAGATTGAAAAAAATCGATACTCTAGAAGCTTTAGAACAGTATATTGATGAAATATACCAGAGAGCATACAAAAACGATTACAGAGAGAATAACAGCGTTTAGTGAGAAGTACTCAAAGGACGGTAAATTACCTTTGTTTTTTTAGCTAACTTTGTTTTGAGCATGGGGGAGAAACGAGAATTCTTCAATAATGTGGAAAAAAATTTAAGAAAAAAGTATCCGGAACATGAGGAAAAAGTACAGGTATCTGTTAATCCAACGAGAATTGAAGCTTTAACGACTGAAAACAAGATGATAATGATTGATGTAACCGAAAAAGTCAATCATAAAATCGAAATGCATTTAAAAAGGGACGTATCAAGAAACGTATTTAGAGCGAAAGTTTAAATATGCGAAAGAGACTGGTAAAGAGCCAGTAATTAAACCTGAACGGCTAGATGAAAATGTAATTGATGATATCATATCAAGAACATTTGACGGCAAACGATTTTTCAGAGCGTATTTGGGGGCTTAAACATGGATAGAGTTGTTGGTAAGGTGGAGCATTTGGTTCGTGACTCATTGGCTAGAGATATACCACCATCCGATAATGCCAAAGTGTTGGCAGTTGAATTTCAAGTTGCTAGACATAGAGCCGTAACAGTACTTCAAACTGAAACGAATAATATTCAAGCTGAAGCCACCATGGCAGAGTATGAAGATGACAACGTGAAAAGATACAAGTATCTAGCAACTTTAGAAGTTCATACATGCCCTATTTGTGGTGAGTTGGATGGTAAAAATATTTAAAGTGAAAGATGCTAAAAGAGGAATTAATTATCCTACTATGCATCCTCACTGTCGATGTACAACAGTGCCGGCTATTGAAGATGTTGGATCTCGAACGGCAAAAAGATGTTGTAACTGGAAAAACGTACAACGTTAAAAAAAGGTACTACTTACGAACAATGGAGACAGCAACAGCTTGATAAACATGGTATTTATGCAATTGATGACAAGTTGAATGCTGAACGTTTAGAAAAAGCAACGAGTAAAAAAACTACTAAAGCTCAATTTCTTGAATTTAGACAGATTTTAGGTAAAGAAAAATATGCCTAAAAACCTTTGCTGAGTTCTATGATTTGAAGTATAATAATGATGAAAGGTATGAGCGTTTAAAAGATAGAGTTTTTGTTGCTAAAAAAAGATAAATAATGGAGATTGGGGAGTTACGATTAATCCCGAAAAAGCAATCACCTCATATAGAAGCGACAAGAATAGATGGAAAATCTTATATTTATAACTCTTTTGATGCTCAAGAGTTGTTTAACAAATATCATGGTACAGGGAGTATTGAGATAGATGGTAGAGGTCGAAGAACGAATAAAGAATTCGTAGAATTAGGTTATCCTGTCGGAATTAATGGTTCTGATGGAGTAGAGGTAACAGCTATTAAAAATTCATCATTCAAAAAAATAGAACTCACATAGTGCCAACAAGAGGAGGGAGATAAAGCATGCATTTAGAACAATATTTAGATAAAAAAATGTTAGGATAACTTATATTGATGGTCACGTTTGGGAAGGATATTGTAATACTTTTTACCGGAAAAACTAGATACGGAAGAGGAATTATACGATGAAATTACCATATCGACGGATAAACATCCTTATGTTGGGTTTAGTGAAAATGAAATTAAACATATAGAAGTAATTTAGCACTCTTTAGAGTGCTTTTTTTTATGCCCCTAAATTTAACTAAAAAAAGAACAATAAGAAGCAATCATTTTAATTAATGGTTGCTTTTTTTGTTTGCCCTGAGCAAGGCGTAAAAAAAGGTTTAAATATTGGACAATCTGCAGTCCTAACAAGGCAGAGGCGACTGGTGATAGAGAACACCTAAAAAAAGCTTAGCGTGAAAGGAGAAATTATGAAGAAAGAACAGCTAGAAAAAAACTAGGTTTGAATGATGAACAAATCAATCAAATCTTTGCGTTAAACGGTGCTGATATCCAACGTTTTAAGGATGAAGCCGAGAAAAAAATACTGCTGAATTGGAGAATTTGCGTGGACAGCTGACACAACGAGACGCCGATTTAGAGAGTTTGAAGAATGCAAAAAAATTGATGCGGACGGTTTTTAAAGAACAATTTGAAGCCTTGCAGCAAAAAGTATCAAGAAGACAATCTAGCATGGGCAGAGAAACTAGCAAACGAACAAAAAGGACAGACTAATTGAAGCTGAATTGGCAAAGTCCGGTGTACGTGATGTTGAGTTACTCAAAACCATTATTAATAAAGACGCGGTGGAGCTGAAAGATGGGAAGTTAAGTGGTCTAACGAAACAGATTTCAGAACAAAAAAAGAAAGCCGACCATTTTTTTATTTAATGGCGACAAACAGGCTAATTATACGCCTACTGGTGGCAATAATGCCCAAAGTGGTGTGGGAACATTAGCCGATGAAATGAAGAAAAAAAGATTTCAATTTGACTGAATTCTTGAGAGCTAAAAAAAGAAAGTGGAGATGAATAAATATGGAATTAACTAAAAATTTTTAGACGTTGTAACGCCTGAGGTGTTCAACGCATATATGCAACAATATACTACTGAGCATTCTGCTTTTTATTCAGAGTGGAATTGCAGTAGCTGACGAACGAGTTTCAACAAATATTACAGCCGGTGGATTACAAGTCCATATGCCTTTTTGGAATGATTTAACAGGCGACTCTGAAGTGTTAGGCGACGGAGATAAAGCCTTAGAAACAGGCAAAAATCGTTGCCGGTGCCGACAATGCTTGCGTTCTTTATCGTGGACGTGGATGGGGTGCTAATGAGCTAGCCGGTGTGGTTGCTGGTAGTGATCCAGTAAAAAGCTATTTTTATCTCGTATTGGTGCTTATTGGTTACGTCAAGAACAAAAAAAGTATTGCTATCAGTTTTAGGGGGTCTATTTAACAAAGCTGAAGATACAACGAAAGGTACGTTATACGATACTCACGTATTAGATGCCTCTACTAAAGTGCTTGATGCCGGAATGGTATTAGATGCAAAACAATTATTAGGCGACTATGCTGGACAGATTGTAGCAATTGCAATGCACTCTGCAGTATACACTAAATTACAAAAAGATAACTTAATCCAATATATCCAACCAACAGAGGCTAATACTGGTTTTGCTACTTATTTAGGTTATCGAGTAATCGTGGATGATGGTATTAAACCGGATGCAAAAAGGCGTTTATAAAAACTTACTTGTTCCGTCAAGGTGCTTTTTGGTCGTAATACTGGTACACCAGAAGGCTTAACAACGTTTGAGGTTGCGCGTGACCATGCGAAAGGTAACGACATGATTTACACTCGTCAAGCCTTAGTATTACACCCTTACGGTGTTAAATGGACAAACACTCAAGTAACTCCAGGAAATATTACACCATCTAACAGCGACTTAGAAAATATCAAAAACTGGGTACGTGTTTACGAGCCTAAAAAAATGTTGGTATTATCGCTATTAACCATAAAATTGCGTAGAAATGAGGTGTTGATATGATTTTGGATGATATGACAGAGAATGAAGAAAGATTGGTAAATTATCTTGTTTCTTTGCGTAACGATATCAACACCATTGACGAGAATGTACTATTCCACGCTTTAAAACGTGCTGAAGAAGATATTTTAAATTTTATTCATGATGAGGAAGTTCCTAAAGGACTAGAAATGGTATGGGTAGATATGACAAATCGATACATTGAAGATGCGACAACGAAAGCAAAGGTGTTAGATCTAACTGATACCGATGATTTCAATATCAAATCAGTAACGATGGGTGATACTACCATTGCCAAATCTAGTCCTTTTGAAATGATACAAGCTATTAGACAAGCACCGTCCCAATTGTCGCAATTTAAAAACTAGTTTGTATCGTTATCGTAAATTACTATGATGAATAAAAAAATCGCCCTTTGACTTCTTATACGACTCAAAAAAATGACGGTTACAGGGTACGTTAAGGAGAAAAAAACAAAGGGATAACAAGTCAAAGAGAAGTTGTTTTATTTGAGAATGCACCTTTGTCGTATCTCTCAAAAATGGTAATAAGTCCACTAATGGTACTGATTATCAAGCAAATGGATATGATATGAAGTTATTTTGTGGCTTAGAGCATGATATTCCAGCCGGATGTAAAAATCGAAATAACAGATAGAAACGGTCATATCAAAGTATATGAACGGTCAAATGTGCCTATCAATCAATATTGGCACCATCAAGAAATTGCAATCAACTTGAAAGGAAAAATCGTAATGAGTAGAGCCTATTTAGATTTTAGTAATTTTGCTAATTTTGCAAGGCAGTACCACAAGAATACAGCACCTCAAGCGGTTAGCAACATGATGAAGAAAGCCTTGAATGAAGAGGGCACAAAGCTCAAGAAGACGGTAATTGAACGTACGCCAGTAGGGGGTATATCAAGACCATTGGGTAGAGTTTACTACTAAAGATGGGAAGCACGTTAAGTTTTGGGGCTAGTTATCACGGAAAAACAAGGTGGAACATTACAAAAAGGATGGAAAAAAAGAGCAAGGTAGAGCATTCTGGAAATACGTACAAGCAAGATGTTTACAATAATGTTTACTATGCAAAAACATGTTGAATGGGGTCATAGAACAAGGAACGGTGGCAGAGTTCGAGGCAGATTTATGTTGAGGGCTTCCGTGAGTGAAGTTGGGCAGAGAATGCCTATACGGATTAATGCGAAGTTTAGAGAGTACTTAAGAAAGGTGATGATGTTGAATGACTCAAAATGAATATCATCTAATCGATGAGATAGCTACATTTTTTTAGATGGGTTATATCCCGATATACCAATAAGAATTGATGATGTGGAACAAGGTTTTGAAGAACCTTGTTTTTTTTATACATGTCATTAATTCTAAATTCAAATCTGAACCTCATCATTACGTACTAACTACTAGTCAAGTAGTGATTTCTTATTATCCGCAGAAACACAAAGCTAGTGCTTGTTATGAAATGCTCGATGAATTGAGTTGCAAGATGAATAGATTACCTGAAATTCATATTTTTTTAACAAAGAGTTTGAAGTAGTAGACAACGTATTGCATTACGCTTTTACAGCAACAACAAGACTTAAAGAAGATATCGAAGAAGTGAAACAACGAGTTTTAAAAACGAGTGGAGGGAGAGTTGAAAGATGAACGAAGAACAATCAAATAGTGTGAGATATAGCGTAGAAAGCATTCTTATGAGTTCAGAATTTACGAATATTGAAAAAAAGATATGATTCCGGCAATTCTGAAAAAAAGGATGGATTGTACACGCTAGAAGAAACAAGAGAATTACTAGAAATTGAAAAAAAGAAAGGGTGATTGGTTAATGGCAGGCGGAATTTGGAAAAACACAAAAACAAAGTGAGACCAGGGGCTTACATTAACGTAAAGTCAAAGAATGTCAATACTCGTAGACCTAATGGCGATGGTATTGCGACTTTTCCACTCGAATTGAATTTTGGAGAGTCTAAAAAGTTGATGAAAATCCGTCGAGGAGACGATTTGTTCAAGAAATTAGGTTACGAATTAGAAGCAAAAGAGTTATTGCTATTGAATGAAGCATTTAAACGCTCAAGCGAAGTGCTTCTATATCGTTTAAATAGCGGTGAAAAAAAGCAAACGCTAGTCTAGGAGAGAATGTCACTGTTCAAGCTCGATTTGGTGGCGTTCGTGGTAATGATATCACGGTTACTGTTCGAGTGAATGTCGATAACTCAAGTGCATTTGATGTATTAACGTTCCTAGATACAGTCGAAATTAACAGTCAAACAGTTAAAACATTAAACGAGTTGAAGCCGAATGCTTTAGTAGAGTTTTCAGGTACTGGAACATTAACGGAAGTAGCCGGAGCAAAAATTAACAGGCGGTACAAACGGTACTGTAAGCTCAAGTGATTATACAGACTACTTCAAAGCTTTAGAAACGGCTGATTTCAACTACTTAGCTTTACCAACAAGTGACAATACGATTAAGAAAGCCGGTATCAACTTCATCAAACGTATGCGTGAAGATGAGGGGAAAAAAATGCTCAGTTAGTTATTGCTGATTCTGACGCTGATAATGAGGCAGTTATTAACGTTTCAAACGGCGTTATTTTTAGCTGACGGTACTGTAATTGACAAAACAAAAAGCTACTGTATGGGTAGCTAGTGCAAGTGCTAGTGCCGGTATCGAAAAAAATCGTTAACGTATGCAAAAATACGACGACTCAGTAGATGTTGACGGTAAATTAACTCATACAGAAACAATCGATGCTTTACTTAAAGGTAAGTTTGTATTCACTTATAAGAAAGGTCGTGCAGTCGTAGAACAAGATATTAACTCATTAGTATCATTCACGATCGAAAAAAATGAATTCTTCAAGAAGAACCGTGTATTACGTACCCTTGATGATATCGTAAACGATACTCACTATGCATTTACTGAATTCTTCTTAGGAAAAAGTAAACAACAACGAAGACGGACGACAAGCGTTCAAAGCTAATCGCATTAAATACTTCCGAGATTTAGAAGCTCGTGGTGCAATTGAAAAACTTTGTTGTTGATGATATCGAAGTGCTAAGAGGCGAAGACAAAGATGCAGTTGTTGTCAATGTAAAAGTTCAACCAATCGATAGTATGGAAAAAAACTTTACATGACAGTAGTAGTAGAGTAAAGGGGAATATAAATGGCTTACTTAAAAAGGTCGTGATGTTATCAGTGGTCAAGAGGGTACGGCGTTTATTCAAATCAACGGTCGTAACGAATTCATGTTTTTACGTGAAAGAATTAGAAGCTACTGTTAAGAAACAGAAAGAAAAAAGTGCGTACATTAAACCGTCGAGGCACTCAAAAACAAAGCAACAGGCTTTGAGGGTGAGGGTAAAATGACGATTTATGGTGTGACGTCACAATTTAAAACAAATGATGTTAGATTATATGAAAAAAATGGACGAGATACGTTCTTTGATATTCAGATTACGAATGACGATGCTACAAGTTCAATTGGTCGTCAAACTACTGTTTTAAGAGAATGTAACTTAGATGAAGTAGTAATGGGCAAATTAAATGTTGAAGATGAATTCTTAGAGGAAGAAGTTAACTTCACATTTGAAGATGTTGATTTACTAGAAGCCTTCAAAAACTCCAACTTTAGGGTAATTTTGTAAAGAAAAGGGGAAAAAAATTAATGAGTATTCAAGATTTTTTTTATTAGCAAACGTTCAACAAGATGAAACAAAAGAAGTACACTTCAAACGTTTCAAATCACCATTTGTCATCCGTAGTATCGATGAAAGTTTAAACGACGAATTGAAAAAAACGTGCAACACGTAAGGTTAAAAATCGTCAAGGAATTACAATTCCTGAGTTTAACAATGACCAATACGTTAATAGCTTAATTGCTGAATGTGTTGTAACGCCTGATTTGCATAATGCTGAATTACAAGAGGCTTATGGAACAACTGGTGATGCAATCAAAAACATTGAAGAAAAATGTTACGTGCCGGAGAGTATGCAACATTGACACAAGAAATTCAATCAATCAATGGTTTTGATGAAGATGTGAATGATCTAGTAGAAGAAGTAAAAAAACGACTAATGGATGGCGACGCCGAGTTAAATTATGCATATTACGCTTTGCATAAGTTTAGGTGGACACCATCCTTTTTGATAGCCTTCCTCGACGAGAAAAGGCGATGATTTACGCTTTTATCGATGTCTATAGGGAAGCTGAAGAAAAAGAACAAAAGAAAATGGAAAGTAAAAGCAAGGAGGGGCAGAAGAAGATAATGGCAACTTTAGAACAATCTTTAGTATTAAAAAGATAAGTTCTCTAGTACGTTGAATAGAGTAGGGAATTCTATTGATAGAACAATCAATCAGTTTGAACGATTTAACCAATCTACTACTAGAGTACGTGAGTTAGATGCTAGTTTACGCCGTTTAGGTATGACTGCCTCTAGGTCAATTCAAGTGCCAAAGGTTACCGTACCTAAAAGCCCCTCTACTTTACCAACTGCCGGTACAACTGGGTTAAATGCCGGTTTGGCGACTAGTCAAATGATGTTGTCTAGATTAACAAGCATGTCGAGATTGCTTAACTTTCAGATTGCTATTCAAGCATTAAGAGCTATTGGAGCTATGATGGGCGGATTGGTGTCTAAAGCCGATACGTTTATACAGATAATGGCTCGTTTGAATACAGTAGCTGATGGGACAAAAAGCCGGTCAAGAATTGCAAGATAGCTTAATGGCGGCAGCAAACCGCTCAAGGTCAGGATTTGCAGAAATGGCTGACTCGGTAGCGAAATTGCGTTCTCAGGCTGGAGAAGCATTCAAGAATAATGATGAAGCTATTGCCTTTGCTGAACAATTAAACAAGTTGTATAAGCTCGGTGGTGCTAGCTTAGAACAACAAAAAAAGCCGGTACATTACAAATCACTCAAGCTTTAGCTTCCGGAGTACTTAGAGGGGACGAGTTTAACTCGATGATGGAAAAATGCCCCTCTAGTTGCTCAAAAAAATTAGCTCAACATTTAGGAGTAGGTGTGGGGCAATTAAGAGAAATGGCTAAAAAAACGGGCAATTAACCGGTGATGCGTTGAAAAACGCCTTGCTAGGCTCGGCAGTAGCGACAAATGAGGAGTTTGCAAGATTGCCTATGACGTTTAGTGATATGATCGCTCAGATTAAAAACGTTGGGATGTATGCTTTCCAACCGTTGATACAAGCGTGGCAACAATTTATCTCAAGTGTTGAGGGTCAAAAAGGTCATGCAAGCACTTCAAATGGCGATGTTTGCCATAGCTGATGTAGCCCTTTGGTTGTTCAATATATTCAAAACAGGAGTTACATGGATAATTGATAACTTTGATATTGTCATGAATATCTTATCCGGAGTTGCAATTGCAGTAGCAGTTTTAGGTGCTGTTTGGATAGGGGTTCATATAGCAATGATGTTGGCTTCATGGGAGTTACTGATACCATTCCTAGTAATTATTGGTATTGTGATAGGTCTTATCTTATTAATCGAGATGTTTGGCGTATCTGCTTTAGATGTCATTTCCTATATCATTGCCGGTTTTGTCATGTTTGGAACGATTGTTTATGATGTGATAGCAATTGTTATAAACTTATTTATGGGACTGTTTCGATTTATCGTGAGTCTTATTGCGATGTTTCACAATCATTTGGTAATATTTGCAGAATTTTTTTCTACAATATGTGGAGAGATCCTGTTTATGCCGTTAAACGCTTATTTGTAAATTTAATTAAAAAAATGTGATTAACGGATTTGCAAATGTTGTTGACTCAACGGGGGTAGTTGGAAATGCGATTGGACAAGCTTTTTATTTCCGGTGCTAACATGGCAATTAGGGCGATTAATGCAGTTATTAGTGCATTGAATAAAAATTCCGGGATTTTCACTATCCACGATGTCAGAAATCAGTAGTGGTGGTGGAGTTAGCGTAGGAAACGCAATTAGAGGTTTTGCCGATAGCTTCAGTGCCGGTGAAGAACCTGATTATTATCACTCATTAGATAGTTGGAAGATGAACCCTAAAAATAGGTGGATTTTTTTGGGTCTTGCCAATCCAATGGAATTAGGCGAAAGTGCCTTTAACGGTACTCAAAGCTTAGGACAAAGTGCGATTGACAAATTCAAAGATTTTACTAGTAGCATGGGTCATTACGACGACTTAGCCCGTCAGTTCGACCAACAAAAACGCTTTAGCACCCGGTAGTGGAGCTAGTGGTGGTGGAGTTGGCGACAAGCTAGGTAAAGGTAAAAAAACATTGGTAATGTTGGTAAAGTCGAAGATGAAATCAAATTGAAAGATGAAGATATCAAAATGATGAGAGATATTGCGGAACGTCAATATGTCGTAGATTATCAAGTGCTTACACCTCAAGTTAGCGTACACTATGAATCAAATAATAGTGCTACTGAACAAGATATTGATGATCTCGTTGGTAAAAATAGAGGGAAAAAAATATTTAATCTAGTCAATAGCGACTTAGGTTATGCGTAGAGTTTAGCCCTTTAATTAGGGCTAAATTTATTTGAAAGGAGTGATTATTATAGCAATTGGAATTTATGTTGAATATAAAGGACAAGTCACTCAAATACCAGTTAATCCGGAAGAATTGAAGATTAAACATAGTGCAGATAATGAGATAGCTCATAGTATTTCTTTAGGGAAATCAATCAAATGAGTTTTCCAAAGCTGTCTAATGTCAATTTTTCAATCATTCTTCCCGAGAGACACAAACAGGTCTTATGTTATTGGAAAAAAACGGCTCAAGCACCGGACGCCTATGTATCGATGTTTAGAAAGATTATGGACGGTAAGGAGCCTTGCCGTTTGATTATTTCTGACGTTGGAATTAACTTCCTAGCAACAATTGAGTCATTTGAACATTCAAGAAAAGCCGGAATTCATGAAGATGTTTATTATCAGATTGAATTTAAGGAATACAAGATGCTTAAAGCAAGGTTTGTCAAAATCGAAAAGAAAGTAACTGAAGATAAAACGGAAACGGCAAGTCAGTCGCAACAAGAACAAGAGCCTAGCACGAACAAAGAAGTAACAATTGGCTGTAAAGTACTGGTAAACGGTCAATTACACCGAGATAGTTACGGAGAGGGACCCGGTCAAACGGAGTCTAATGCTACTAGGTTGGTGAATTATATCAATATGGAGGGGTCTCATCCTTACCACGTTACTACTTTGGACGGTGGTTGGCGTGGATGGGTGACGGCTAGTTCGGTGCAAGTATTATGATGGAATTACTTATTCAAGATGTAAATGATGGGAAAGTGTTCGACATTACGGATTTGGCTACAGAATTGAAGTGGGAAACTACTATTGATTTTCAGCCGAGTAAGTTTGAGTTTACTATGGTGCTTGATGAACAAGTGAAGTGCAATTACGGGGATATCATCCGCTTCAAAGTTGATGATAAAGGTATATTTTACGGAAAAACTCTTCAAAAAAAGAAACGTTCATCGAAAAAAAGCAATGGAAAAATAACAGCTTACGACCAGATGAGATACTTGAAAAAAACTCAGATACGATTGTTTTTTTGAAGCCTCAAAAAAGCAACGAAATATTTGCTCAAATATGCGAAATTAACCATTTAGAGTATAAAGTTGTTGATGAGGGTAACTGGACTTGTCCGGAGAAAATCGAAGACAAGAAAAACGTATTTTTGCTATGATCCAAAAACGCTTTAGATTTAACACTAATTCACGGCGGTATGTGGTATATCATCCGTGATAACTTTGGAACACTCGAACATATTTCACTTAATTCACTTGTAACTGATTTAGTCATTGGAGACGACTCAGTAGCGACTGATTATGATTTTGAGGGTTCGATTGATGACAGTTACAACTATGTGAAGTTGACAAAAAGATAACAAAAAGACCAAAAAAAGAGAAGTTTACGTTGTTCAAGACTCAAAAAAACGTAGGGGCTTTGGGGAAAATTACAATTCCACGAAAAAGTCGACGAAAAAAATGAACGAGAGTCAAATTCAACAGAAAGCAGAAATGTTGCTTAAAGCTAAAAAAATTTTTCCTAAAAAAACGTTTAAAGTGCCGTGCTTAGGGTCATATTGGAATTAGTGCCGGAAATAGCGTACAGCTCGATTTTAAGGATTTAGAGAGCGAGGGAATAGAGAAGAACAGCTTAGCAATTGTAAAAAAATGTACTCATAAGTGGGGCAAGGTTCACACTATGGAATTAGAACTTAGGACGGTGAATAGTTGATGGCAGGCGAATTATTAGCAAGAGCATTGCTCAAAGGAATGACAGACAATCCAGACAATACGGATATAGTTTTTTTGGTACGATTACTTCAACAAGTCCTTTGAAAGTAAAGGTCAATAATCAGCTTGAAATACCTGAAAGCTTCCTTGTTTTAAGTCCCATGGTGAAAGAATTAAAAAGTTGGAGATACAAATGGCGATAATAAGCTATGGGTAGTCTTCAGAGATTTAATAGTTGGGGATAAAGTCTTGATGATTAAGGGACAATCCGGACAACTTTACTATATATTACAAAGGATGTGATGAAATGCCTGATATAAGAAATATCAAACAAGTCATTCTTCCATCTAAAAACATATCGAGTTTTTTTAACGGTCGTATTCATGGTTATGTTGATGGCTTAGAAGCTATGAGGCAAGCTGTTGAAAAAATATTGAATACTGAGCGTTTTGAATGGGTCATTTATTCAGCCAATTATGGTGTTGAATTAGAGCGACTCATTGGTAAAGACTATGATTTTTGTAAAGTCAGATCTAGAAAGGACAATAACTCAAGCGTTGCTTGTTGACACAAGAATTCAGAAAGTAACTGATTTTGAAGTGCAACAAGTGAGTAAAGATAGCTTGCATTGTTCTTTTGTGGTTCATACCATATCAGGATTATTTAACGTGGAAAGGAGCGTGAAAATCGATGATAGGTGAGTTTTTAGAAAAATATACATTTGATTATTTGATGAAAGAAGCCCTCTCGAGAGTAAATGAAAATATCGATACTCGAGAGGGTTCTATTATCTATGATGCATTAGCACCGGCTTGTTATGAACTTGCCGGTTTTTTTATTTAGACTTGAAAAAAATCTATTACTAGACACGTTTCCTCAAACAGCAATAGGTCAGTACTTAGATTACAAAGTAGAAGAATTTGGGTTACACCGATATCCGGCTAAAAAAGCTATTAGATACGCTACTTTCTCGAATGAGGAACACCACGGCGTACCAATGGCAATTGGAGCTAGGTTCGCCACAATTGATGACGCTTCATTGATTTACAAAGTTGTAAAAGCGACTGATACGGTGGGTAAGTATGAGGTAGAGTGTGAAACTGCCGGAGTTGTTGGTAATCGTTACTTTGGGAATATTCTTCCATTAGAAAATTACCGCAACTTAGCAGTGGCGACGATTGGAGAGATTGTAACTTCCGGACAAGACAGAGAAACAGACGACGAATTAAGAAAAAAAGGTTCTTAATTTACGTTAATGAAAAAGCCGTTTGGTGGCAATTTCATTGAATATGTGCAGAAAACTCGTGAAATTGATGGTGTTGGAGCGGTACAGGTTTATCCAGTATGGAATGGCTCAGGTACGGTTAAGGTAGTTGTATTAGATAATGACCTTAATCCGGCTTCAAGTGAGACTATTCAAAAGGTGCAGAATATCCTTGACCCGTTGCAGTATACGGGTAAAGGTGTTGGTTTAGCACCAATTAATCATAGAGTGACAGTTGGAACGGCTACAAAGTTTCCTATCAATATTTCATTTAGAGTAGAGTTAATTACTGGTTATCAAATAGATCAAGTGAAACCGGCGATTGAAAAAGGCGATTGATGCTCAATTTTTTTAGAATTAAGAAAGAATTGGAGCAACTATTCCGATGTAAATACTTATCATGCAAAAGATTTATCGTTCTCAATTATCGGCTAAACTCTTGCAAATTAATGGTATTGCCAATATCGATAACATGACTTTAAACAATCTCAATCAGGATATCACTTTAACGTTAACAGGTCAGTTACAACAACTACCTTATAAAGGAACGGTGACTATCCGATGAAAGAAGAAGTCAAATTAGAACAATACGTTCCTGATTATTACGACAATATCAAAGATATGAAAGAGTTAATGAAGACTGAAAAATCCTTTGTTTAAAGATGGAAGGCTTGCATTGCAACGATTTATCAATAACCAATTTATTATGCAGTGTGATGTACCAACTTTGACGAAATACGAGGAAATGTTTGGTTTATTAGCTCGAGAAGATGACACTCTAGAGTGGCGACGAGAAAGGATTTTAATACGAATTAATATGAGACCACCATTTTTCATGGTGGTTTTTAACTCGTAAACTCGATGACTTGTTTGGAGAGGGAAATACTCGGCTCATGTTGATTTTTGCTCAACAGGAATTGTTTGTGGAGTCAGGAGCGGAAACAAGTGGCTTGTTTAAAGAATCAGTTATTTTAATCAATGCAATTAAACCGGCAAATATGGGCTATACTCACGTTCCAACGGCGACTGAACACTTACATTTACAAGAACGATTATTCAAGTCTAACGTCGAATTTGCTCGTACTGGACAGGCAATTGTCGGAGTAACGCCACTTGAATTTGAAAGTGATGAAAGGGAGGTAATCATTTAATGCTTCAAAAACACAATGACAAATTACGTTGCTGAAAGTATCGTAAACAAAAATTGATAGAGCAAGATTGAATAATACGTCGATCGTAACGGTCAGAAAACAACGTACAGACAACGATGTATTAATTGATTTTTCAAGTACCGGAAGGTATTAGAGAAGTTTCAAAAAAATCGAATTGCTAGATAGTGCCTCTCAAGTATTGACTCGTATGGATTTATACGTGCCAATTGAAACAAGTACACGATTTAAGTACAAGTTGGAGGTGAAGACAAATGGCTAAACGATGGAGAGCAAACGATATTATTGGGACTGAAGATGCTCAACGATGGGAGGACAAAAGCGGAACGTACTCACCGTCATCAAGTCTCAGATATCGACGGATTAGCAGACAAAAATCGACGAAGTAACGAGGAATAAAGCTAATAACAGTGATATATCGGCTCATGTCAACAATCGAAGCAATCCTCACAATGTCACTAAGGCACAAATTGGATTAGGGAATGTTTTAGATGTGGAACAAGCTAGCAAAGTAGATTTAAACAATCATACTAGAAATACTAATAATCCTCACAACGTAACAAAAACGCAAATCGGCTTGTCAAACGTCGATAACGTAAAACAAGCTAGTTATACAGACCATGAGGCTACTAAAAGAGATGTAAATGAACAAGAACAACGTTTGGCATTATTGGAAGAAATGGTACTTCAAAACAAGTATTACGTACCACTTAAGGCTGAAGATAATACAAATACGTTCCTTGTTGATGAACACAATAATTTAGTAGTAGCCGATTGGCAATATGATGTTAAGGAAAGGTAGGTTAATGGAATGGCGATTTTAAGTAATCAAGTGCGTAAAGCTAATGAGTTACCACCATTAAGCAATGTATCAGACGGCGACGTTGTTCTTGTTCATAATGGTTCAGGGCTTAAAAAAAGTAGAAGTATCAACGTTAAAACGGCTATTTACACCGACTTCAGTAGCAACTGCCAATGTTTCAGTAGCGACAGCTAATTCAAATGGAACAATGCGTCCAGACAACATTACTACTGAAGTAAATAACGGTGCAATCAAAGCAAAAAAACAGCCACTCGTACAAATGTAGGTGTTGTCAAACCCGATAATAATACTATCAACATTGATGGTAATGGAACATTAAGTGTGAATGCATCAACGTTAAGCGTACGTTCAACTGAAGTATCAACGAAAATTACCAATCAAAATGGTAATCAACCGTTGAAGTACTGGTATGGCTCGAAGGCTCAATACAACGCAATCTCAACCAAAGACCCTAACACAATCTATGATTGTTATGATTAAGGAGGTGTTTTGATGGCTAGAGAAGGGATTTATGTTGGTGGTAAAGAAATTACTCAACGTTATGTTGGAAATAGACTAGTATGGGAAAAAAATGGAAGTATCTCAACAGTTTCAAAAACTATTCTTAAGGGTAGTTTTTATGGTGAAAAAAATCAGTTATTTTTTTACCTTTTCATCCTGTTCGACCCGTAAATTATAAATTTAATGCAGGAGATAAAGGTAAAATACTTGTTAAATATTCAAATTATAGTGTGAGTGGCAGTGTAATAGTTAAAAAAAGTTTATGGATATGGATATGAAGGTAGTGGTAATTCAAACGCTGCTTTAGTAATAGAGTTTTACACTGAACAAGAAGCAAAAAGAATTTAACAACTATATTCAAGATACTACAACATTAGAAATTTACAATTAGGAGGAATAACAATGGAATTTACAGTCATTAACAAATCAAAAAAACCAAATAGTACAGCAATCACAATTGAAAGTAAGGAGCCTTATACTTATTATATTAGGGAGTTTGAGGGCGACTTAACAGGATTAGATGATGAAACATTAATCAAACGAGTGCTTGACTTAATCTTAGTCGAGTTAGACCCAAGTGGAGCAGTAGCTAAAATGCAAACTGTTATTAAAGAAGCTCAAAGCAAACTAGAACAAGCAACTAATCGTACGATTGTCAATTCTGATGCAATGATGGAATTAACAGCAACGTTAAGTGCAGATATCGCTGGAATCAAAGAACGATTACACGCATTAGATGGAAAAAGGAGCAACAGAACCAGTTGCACCAACAGCAGAAAATCATGAACCAACAACAGTTTCTACTACTGAAGAACACCATGATGAAGTAGCTCAACCAGTAGCAACTACTGAAGAGAAGCATGAAGAAGCACCACAACCAACAGCTACAGTTGCTGCTGAACCAACAGTGACACCAGTGGCTGAAACGACAGTAACACCAGTTGCTGAACCACAACCAGTAGCAACACCAACGGCAGAAACAACAACAGTACAAGGAGATGGTAACAATGACAGTGATGGAAAAGTTGAAGAACATAATGCAGAGAGTACAGCTAGCGGGAACAATTCTGTTCAATAGAAATGGGGTGAAAGATATGGCATTAGTATTATTATTCGTAGACGGGATTTTTAAGTGGACGTCGTAAATTCAATCAAGTTCCACCATTCCTAAAAAAATGGCGTTCGTGCAGAATTAGAACGTCGAGGATTTTTTTAATTAATGAGAAAGGCGAGCTTTGTCGAAAAAGAAAGCATAGCCTTTTTTTAATAGGTAGGGGAGCATTCCTCTACCTATTTTTTTAGCAAGGGAAGTGGTAGATGGATGTACGAAACAATTGTACTTGCTTTAATTCCGACATTGATACCAGCTGTTTTTCTCGTATGCAACGGTACGGATGCAAACCGCAAGTAAAAAAAGCGACAGATGAATTAAGTGAGAAAGTCAATAAAAATTCAATTGAAAGTTGACGAAATCACTGAAATTGGAAAAGAAAAAAATAATTCTGATATTGGAGTGCTAAATGCTGATATTGGGAATTTAAAGAATGATGTTAGCAACTTAAATAAGGATATCAAAAAAATCTAAAAATCGGATGTAAAGAAGTTAAATACTGATGTGGTGATTGTTGGTGGTGGGATTTTAGAAACAGAACGATATCGTTTGGAAGTTGACTTAACGGCTATTATCAAACGAGGATATAGAACAAGTGATGATACTAGACGTATCACGGCACTTTTTTTAAGTCATACCAAAGTCTAGGTGGCAATGGATATATTGAAGACTTATTCAAACAATTTATGAAATTACCTTTAAAGGAGATGTAAGAATATGAATGAATTAACACAAGTTTTTGTGCAAGGTGCAGTTAGTGTATTAGTAGTATTAGTAGGTTTAGCGTTTAAAGAATTGAAAAACTTTTTAGAAGCAAAAAGCTGAACATATTAAAAGCTAAAACGGATATTAAGCAATATGAATTAATTAAAAAGTATCGCTAAAAACAGTCGTACAATCAACTGAACAGATTTACAAAAGATGTGAAAAGATGCAAGTGGAGATAAATTCAATGAAGCGGAACAACGATTAACGGCTGAGTTAGAAGCTAATGGCATTCATTTGAGTTTTGAAGCTAAAAAGGCATTGATCGAGTCGGTCGTAAATGGTATGAACGAAATCAAAAGCAATCAAGTATTAATCAAATTAAGGACGAGTTAAAGGCTCGTCCTTTTTTTATTTTAAGGAGTGATTTTATGGAAAAGATTATTAAACGAACAATCTCCTTAACGACTAAGAAGCGAGATAGCAGAAACAAATTATTTGAAGAGTTTTACTCTCATGACAAGAATAACGCTATTTTTTTGAATTTACGGTAGAGGACGGTATTCCTACTGAAGAAATAGTAGTGTTGTTCCATTTTAAAACGAACTAATCGTCATTTAGAAGTAAGAGGTAGAGTAGACAACGATAAAATTATCGTCAATTTTGATACGAGTTTGATTATCAAAGATGAACAAGTGGCTGGTTACATTTATTACGAAAATGGCGAGAAATCGAATGATGTGTACCGTTTTATGTTTGATGTGCATGTTTCAGAAATCGATAAAGAACACGATTTGCCAGTTATGGAGCAAGAAAGCAAAAAGAATTGTTCCATTGACGGATATTGTAACGAAGTCAGAAATCACTGAATTGCTGAAGAAGATTGTTGCGAACGAGAAATTGTATGACGATACCGAAATTAAACAACAAATCGAGTTGAAAGCCGATAAAGAAACCGTTCAAACTATTTCTAGCAAGGTTGAAGCATTGGAAGCAAAAAGCCGATAACGATACTGTATATAACGACAGTGAATTACGTGGGCAGATAGCCACAAAAAGCTGATAATCAATCAGTAGAAGCAATTGCTAAACGAGTAGAAACACTAGAAAACAAGCCTGACAACGATACTATTTATAACGATACTGAGTTAAGAGAGAAGATTGAGAAAAAAAGGCAGAAAAAGAAGCTTTTATCACAATATTTGCCAAAAAGTGAATTAACACCACTTAGTGATAAAGTGCAGTCGATTGAAACTAATATCGGAAGAATGGCTACACAACAACAATTGGAAAGCTATGTATCTAAAAAAATGAGTTGGAAAAACAAAAGGATATTTAACGAGTCAAGAAGCTCACAACGAGTATGCACTCAAAAAGTGAAATTCCAGTCATTCCTAATTTAGATACCATCAACGAAAAAAATTCGAATATTGGAAGAAAAGCCACCAATCGACTTATCTCATTTAGCAACAAAGAAAGAGATTGAAGATAGTCACTATTTGACTGAACACCAATCTTTAGAGGGGCTAGTAACAAAATCTGAACTGGAGCAGAAAGGCTATTTAACTGCTCATCAATCACTAGAAGACTATTCGAAGAAAAACTGAATTAGCTCAAGTAACTGAAAGAGTACAGCATTTAGAAGAAAGACCGCAAATCGATACTTCAAAAAACTAGTTTCTAAAGAAGAATTAGAGCAAAAAGAACTATCTAACAGCCCATCAATCTTTTAGAGAATATGGTAACTAAACAGGAATTAGAAGCCAAAGGCTATCTAACTAATCATCAAGATTTGTCAGAATACGCTAAAAAAACTGAAATTCCACCACAATTTGATAGTAAGCCACTTGTTGACCGTATTGATTTGTTAGAAAGCAAAGCAATTGCTAATGGTGCTTATAACGATAAGCCCCTTTTTAGACAAAAATTCATGAAGTACAAGAAAGCTTGAAAGGTTTCATCACTCAAAGTAGTAGATATCTGACTGAACACCAGTCGTTGGCTCATCTTGTAACCAAAGATGAATTAGAAAGCAAGGGCTACATTACTAATCACCAATCATTGGAGCATTTAGTTACAAAAAGAAGAATTGGCTCAAAAAGGGCTACTTGACTGCTCATCAATCGTTAGAAAGTTTAGTGACTAAAGATGAATTAGCAAACAAAGGCTACTTGACTGCTCATCAAGATATTTCAGGATTAGTAACTAAGCAAGAATTGGAAGATAAGCACTATCTTACAGCTCATCAAGATGTTAGTAATTTAGCAACAAACGCTAAAGTTGAAGCGGTTGAAAAATCGTGTGCAAACACTAGAGAATAAGCCACCAGTTGACTTAAGTCACCTAGCAACTAAAGAAGAGCTTGATGTGGTTAGAGGTAGTCAATTAACAGTTGATAACCATCATTTTGCGACAAAGGAAGAGCTAGAAGCCGTTCGCAACAGCCAACAAAAAAATTGATACTTCACTTTTTAGTCACGAAACAAGAGTTAGAAGATAAGCATTATATCAGTGAACACCAGTCACTAACTAATCTAGTGACGAAAGATGAGTTAGAAGCAAAAGGTTATCTTAATGCCCATCAATCACTTGAAGAATATGTTAAAAAAAGACTGAAATACCTCATGTTGACACAACTGGTTTTTGCGACTAAAGAAGAGTTATCAGTTGTTAAGCAAAAAAACAAGATACGATCAAACCAGAAACGTATGTTACGAAAGAGGAGTTAGAGCAAAAAAAGGCTATTTATCTGCTCATCAGTCTTTAGAAAACGTGGTAACAAAACAGGAATTAGAACAAAAAGGTTATCTTACTAACCATCAAGATATCTCAAATCTTGCGACTAATTCCAAAGTTTCTGAGGTAGAAAAATCGTGTCAATACACTTGAAAAATACCGGATTTTTTTAAAAAGCTCATCAAGATTTGTCTAGTTATGCAACTAAAGAAGAAGTTGCTAAAAAGGTAGATAAAGAGGTATTTGATACATTAAAAGCAAGATGTTGTAACTCACAATGAGTTAGCTAATAAAAAAACTATTTAACTGAACACCAGTCACTAGCTAATCTAGTGACGAAAGATGAGTTAGAAGCAAAAGGCTATCTTAACGCTCATCAATCGCTTGAAAATTTAGTTACAAAAAGAAGAGTTAGCTAAAAGAGGGTATTTGACTGTTCATCAATCATTAGAAGATTATGCTAGAAAGTCAGAATTGCCACAACAATATAATGATGGTGAATTAAGAGGGAAAAATCTCAAATCTTGAAACTAATTCAGTGACTAAGACTGAATTGGCTCAAAAAAAGGCTATTTAACGGCTCATCAAAGTTTAGCTAATTTAGTAACAAAACAAGAACTAGAAAGTAAAAAGATACTTAACTGCTCATCAATCGTTGACGGAATATGCTAGAAAGTCAGAATTACCTCAACCGTATAATGATACTGAAATTAGAGGGCAAATTGCATCTAAAAGCAAGTAATCAAACAGTCGACTCGTTAACCAATCGAGTGAGAGCGTTAGAGATTAAGCCTGATAAAGATACTATTTACAACGATACTGAGGTAAAAACGAGATATCGCAAATCTGAAGAATAACACCGTAACAAAAATCTGAATTAGCAAGCAAAGGTTATTTAACTAGTCATCAATCATTAGCAAACCATGCTTTAAAAATCTGAATTGAACAATATTCCAGTTTATCGAATTGCTAAAAGGCGATATTGGGGAAGTCCTATAAAAAAACTACTGATTTAATTAATCCTGAGGGCGTAAAAAGTCGGTGATATCATCGAGGATTTTTTTGGACAAATGGAGCCTCAACCGATAAACAATTCTGGAAAGTAACGGCTGTTAATGGCATTACAATTTCAGTGCAAAAACGTGGGTACGAGATCTTTTTCCATCTTACAATGACGGTGATTTGAAACGTAGAATAGCGAATCTTGAGAGCAGACCAACTTTTGATACTTTTAACCCCTGAGCCAAAAGAAACTCGCTAAAAAGGTGAAAAAGGGAGAAAAAAAGGTGATAGAGGTGTAGCCGGTGAGAATATCATTAACCAACAAAACAGACAAGCGTTGAAATACTGGTATGGTTCAAAAAGCTCAATACAACGCAATCAGATATAAAGATGCAAGTACAATTTATGATGTATACGAATAGGAGGAATTTAGATGGTAAATATTATTAATCACAATATATTTAATGGAATTGCTGGGGCGAGACCAAGTTACGCCCCAAAAATACTATATTTTACATAATGATGCTGGAAGCATGAGTGCAGAAAGTTACATTTCATGGTTAGAAGATAGATACAATAATGGTAAAAGCTGATTTGGGTTTTTGCTCATTATTATATTGATAGATACAGTATTGCAAGAGTTGAAAAATACTTTTAATGGAACGTGGAGTGCTGCTCATCCTGATGCTAACTTGTATTCATTAAGTTATGAAGTTTGCCAACAATTTAGTACGAGTGATGAAGAATTTATCGAAAATGAGAATATGGTACTTATGCAAATGGCTGAAGATATGACATTTTACGAAGATACTCCAAATTACGATAATATCAAATTCCATAATGAATTTTCTTCAACTTCTTGTCCAGCACGATCATTAGAATTGCATGGTGGCGATAACGATAGTTTACGTGATTATGTAATTGAAAAGATTACTTACTATCAATCATTAGGTAGTACAGTACAAGAAATGCTTGATAACGATACAGTACAAGAAATTGGTTGGGTAAAATCAATCAATGGTTGGCAGTATAGAGATGAAAAATGGACTTGTTAAAAAAACGACTGGAAACAAGTAGAAGATAAGTGGTATCGTTTTGACAGCGAAGGCTATACTATTTGCAATGATTGGTTTAAGAGTGATACCAACAATAAGTGGTATTGGTTGCATCCAGATGGAGTAATGGCTACAGGTTGGCAATTAATCAATGATAAATGGTACTTTTTTTGATGAAGATGGCGAAATGGTAGAAGGATGGCTTCAGTATAAAGATAAAGTTTACTATCTAAAAAGCCAGTGACGGCGATATGGTAAGCCGTGAGTGCCGTAACATTGATGGAGAGTGGTACTATTTCAACGAAAATGGCGAACGACTAGAAAAAGCCAATATCATAGTGGACGAAAAAGGCACAATCCACTTTTAATTAAAAATGTGTTTATAATTTTGACTAAACCCTGTTCACTATATTGTGGACAGGGTTATTTTTTTGTGCAAAAAAAGTTTAATTTTTTTGAAGAAAAAAAGCTTGAATTACACGGTCTCCCGTGGTATAATAAAGACAGTTAAGGGAGGTGAAAAAAATGTACGATAAGTTAACAGATATAGTTATCGCAATCTTACTTGCAATATCAATTTCAAAAAGAAGTAAGAGAGTGGTACATCGCAACAAAAAAAGAAAAAAACGTCAAAAATCCCTACTATCGCAAATACAAGAGATAACGTTTTTTTCTTTATTAGAGGGAAGGATAACTTCCCTCCCCTCGATTATATATGAATTGGAAAGGGAGAACTCAAGATGAAATTATTAATAATAACTGTAATAGTGTTAGCATTTTTATACTATCCAGGAGGAAACAAAAAAATGATAGCAAATGTAAAAATTAATTGAAGCACTGCTTCAAAAAAATATACAGCCTACAAAAATAGGTAAAGAAACAGGCATTAGTTATAGCACGGTAAAGTGATTGGAAAAAAAGGAATAACTAGCGTATATAGTATGAAATTAGAATACGCAATTAAATTAACAGAGTACGCAATTAAAAGAGAATATTGAGGAAGAAGGAAAATAAAAAGGTGCTACTCAAAAATAGCACCTTTTCCGTCTTACTGGTTGATTTTTTTGGTTGACTGTTTATTTTTAAATGCTTAAAAAAACATTGAAATAACAATGTTTATTTTAATTATATATTTTTAGTATACTATAAAAATTGAGTATGTATATAGAAAAGAGGAGCAAAATGGCGAAAGATATGACATCTGGAAATCCGATGAAATTAATATCACGGTTTACGTTACCATTGTTAATAGGAAATGTTTTTTTCAACAGTTCTATAATATGGCAGATACTTATTTTGTTGGTCGATATATTGGAGTACAAGCACTTGCAGCAGTTGGTTCAACAGGAAGTATTGTATTCTTTATTATAGGATTTGCCATTAGTATGACAGCTGGACTAGCGATTCCTCTTGCTCAGAAATATGGCGCTAAAGATATGCAAGGAGTAAAAAAAGAAGTTTCTATGTCTCAACATTAATTTCTGTAGGTGCTTCGATTGTATTGACGACAGTAAGTATGCTGTTTTGTCGTCAAATATTAGAAATCATGCAAACTCCTCCAGAAATTATCGATTATGCTTATGAATATTTAATGGTGATTTTTTTGCTGGGATTTTTTTGCTCAAATTGCTTTTTAATTTACTATCGAATATTATTCGAGCCATTGGAGATGCGAATACACCTCTTTATTTCTTAGTACTTTCTTGTGTATTAAATATTTTATTAGATTATGTATTTATTGTTCATTTAAATATGGGTGTTGGAGGTTCTGGATTTGCAACGGTAGTGAGTCAATTGTTCTCAGCAGTTTGTTGCTACATTTATATTAAAAAGAACATTCCAATTTTTACATATAGAAAAAAAGAGTCCTTACATTTTACGAAAGACTTTTTAGTCCATCATATGAATATTTCGTTTCCAATGGGATTTCAATCTTCTATTATTGCCATTGGAACAATTACGGTACAAATTGTTTTGAATCGATTAGGACACGAAGCGGTGGCAGGATATACAGCTGCACAAAAGATTGACCAATTAGGAATTTTACCAATGATGTCATTTGGAATTACAATGGCAACTTATTCCGCACAAAAATTATGGTGCAAAAATTATATGACCGTATTTGGAAAGGGGTTAGAGATTGTATTAAACTTTCTCTTACTTTTTAGTTTTTTTGCGTAGGATTCATTTTTAATTCTATTTAGTCCTCATTTTATGAGAATGTTTGTAGGAGAAGGACATGAAGCTGTTGTGGAATATGGAAGGCTATATATTTTAGCAAATTCTATCTGTTACGGTATTTTTATCGTTATTATTTATTTATCGATATACATTACAAGGAGTAGGTAAAACTGTGATTCCAACTATTGCTGGAATGATGGAATTAATGATGCGAGTTTTTGCTGCATTAGTGTTAACTCAAACTTTCGGCTACATTGGATTAACAACTGCAAACCCATTAGCGTGGTTTGGATCAGTCGTTCCATTAGCCATTACGTATTATGCTTTTAAAAAGAAAAATTTCAACGTTACAGTTCACTTAAGGAGGGATAAGGATGAAATCTGATATTCAAATTGCTCAAGAAGCTGTTATGAAACCAATTATTGATATAGCTTCAAGTATTGGCTTAGAAGAAGAACAAATCGAGTTTTATGGGAAATATAAAGCAAAAAAATTGATATGAATCGAATTTCTAAGGAGCAAAGAGGAAAATTAGTATTAGTTACAGCGATGAGTCCAACTCCTGCAGGAGAAGGGAAATCAACCGTTACGATAGGATTAGCAGATGCTTTTACAAAAATTAGGTAAAAAGTCCATTATTGCGCTTCGTGAACCTTCGTTAGGACCAGTAATGGGGATTAAAGGAGGAGCTTGTGGCGGAGGATATGCACAAGTTGTTCCAATGGAAGAAATTAATTTACATTTTACAGGTGATATGCATGCGTTAACTTGTGCTACAAATGCATTAGCTGCATTGATTGACAATCATATTTATCAAGGAAATGAATTACAAATTGATAGTAGAAGAGTCATTTGGAAAAAGAGCTGTAGACTTAAATGATCGCGCTCTACGACAAGTTATTGTAGGATTAGGGGGCCCTATTCAAGGCATTCCACGTGAAGATGGATTTGACATTACGGTTGCGAGTGAAATGATGGCGATTTTATGTTTAGCAACAGATTTAAAAAAACTTGAAACAAAGATTAGAAAAATATCGTTATCGGGTATACTTTTGATAAAGTTCCAGTTACTGTCAAAGATTTAAACGTTCAAGGGGCTTTAACATTATTACTAAAAAGATGCGATAAAAACCGAATTTAGTTCAAACCTTGGAACATACGCCTGCTATTGTTCATGGTGGACCGTTTGCTAATATTGCGCATGGATGTAATAGTGTGATTGCAACTAATGCAGCTCTTGCACTTGGAGAAATTGTTGTAACAGAAGCAGGTTTTTGGAGCCGATTTAGGGGCTCAGAAATTTTTAGATATTAAAGTTCCTCAATTACAAAAAGCACCTGATGCAGTGGTAATAGTAGCAACGATTCGTTCGCTTAAAATGCATGGAGGAGTTTCCCTTTCTGGATTAACAGAAGGAGAAAAATTTAGAAGCTTTTAGAAAAAGGGCTTTGCTAATTTAGAAAAAAACATATAGAAAAACATGACGGAACATTATGGACTTCCAGCAGTGGTTGGATTAAATGAATTCGTGACAGATACTCAAAAAGAAAAAAAGAATTAGTTCAAACACTTTGTAAGCAAAAAAAGGAATTTCTTGTATTTCGACTTCTGTATGGGAAAAATGGTGGAAATGGTGGAGTAGCATTAGCAAAAAGAAGTGTTACACTTATTAGAAAAATTCAACCCCTCAATTCCATTCAGTCTGTGATGAAAAATAGTTCGATTGAAGAACAAATCGAAGCTATTGCAACTAAAAATTTATGGAGCAAGTTCTGTTCAATATACAAAAAGAAGCGAAATTACAGTTAAAAACAGCTAGAAAAAAATGGGTGGAATTATTTACCAGTTTGTATTGCTAAAAACACAATACTCTTTCTCAGATGATGCGACTTTATTAGGAAGACCCACAGGATTTGAATTAACAGTTCGTTCTCTTGTTCCTAAATTAGGAGCAGGATTTGTTGTCGCTTTAACGGGCAACATATTAACAATGCCAGGATTGCCGAAGAAACCAGCTGCATTAGAGATGGATGTATTAGAAGACGGTAGAGCGACCGGTTTATTTTTAATGATAAAAGGAGAGTATTATGAAAGATTTTCGAGTAGATCATTTGAAAAAAACATATGGTGCTAAAAACATTATTAGCAGATGTTTCGTTCATTATTAATGAAGGAGAACATGTGGGCTTAATTGGTCAAAATGGTACAGGAAAAAAAGTTCACTATTAAATATTTTAGCCGGAATAGATGATGCAGAAAGTGGTACGATTACTTGTTCAAATGATTTTTAGAATTGGGTATCTTTCACAAAAATCCCTCTTTAAATCCTGAACATACGGTATTTGAAGCTATATATCAATCAGATAATCCATTATTGAGATTAGTGCACGATTATGAATGGAGTGTTGAACAATTACAACAGCATCCACAAGATGAAAAAAATATTTAAAAACAATTTGAAGCGTTAGAACAAAAAAATGAATCAAGTGGATGGATGGCAATATGAAGTAAAAAATTAAATCCATTTTACAACACGTTGGAATTGAGGATATTCATCAACAAATTTCTACATTATCTGGCGGACAAAAAGAAACGAGTAGGACTTGCCAAAGTTTTTAATGGAAGAACCGGATTTGTTATTATTAGATGAGCCGACAAACCACTTAGATATGCAAGCCATTCAATGGTTGGAACAATATTTAGCTGCGTACAAAGGTTCTTTATTATTAGTTACTCATGATCGTTATTTCTTAGAACGTGTCGTTGACCATATGTTTGAATTAACTCAAGGGAGAATTGAAGCCTATGATGGGAATTATCAATCCTATTTGGAACAAAAAAATCTCAACGAGAACAAATTGCACAAAAAAATGTCTCATAAACAACAACGTTTATACCAACAAGAATTACAATGGATGAGACAAGGTGCTAAGGCTAGAACAACAAAAACAACAAGCTAGAATTCAACGATTCGAACAATTAGAAAAAAAGAAGTGAAACAAACAGACTCTAAAGAAACTCTAGCCATTCGTTTTGATCAAACAAGAATTGGAAAAACGAGTATTTCAATTAAAAAGATGTCAGCTTAGAAATCGGAGATAAGTCAATTGTCCGTTCTCTAGAATGGATTATTCAAAAGCCAAGCAAGAATTGGAATTGTTGGAGAAAAATGGTGTCGGAAAAATCTACATTCCTAAATGCTCTTGCAGGTCTATATCCATTTAGTGAAGGAGAATTGACTGTAGGAGATACAGTTCGCTTAGCTTACTATAAGCAACAAGATGAAGATATTCCAATGGATAAGCAATTAGTCCAATATTTAAGAGAATATGCCGAAGAAGTTCGACAAAAAAATGGTGAAGTAGCTTCGATTACGGAATTATTAGAAACATTTTTTTATTCCCTCGCTATATGCATGGAGCATTAATTGGTACGTTATCAGGTGGAGAAAGAAGAAGATTATATTTATTACGTCTATTAATGACAAAACCAAATGTATTATTACTCGATGAACCAACGAATGATTTAGATATTGATACATTAACCGTCTTAGAAGATTATTTAGATGAATTTAATGGTGCAGTCATTGTAGTTTCTCACGACCGTTATTTTTTTAGATAAAACAATGGATCAATTATTTGTGATTAAAGGACAAGGAAATACAGAATTGTATTATGGTTCTATGAGTGATTTCTTAGAAAAAAACAAGGTGAGTTAACAGTAGAAGAAACTAAAACTGTTGAAGCTCCAAAAGTAGCTGAAACACCGAAACCTTCCACTCCAGAAAAAAAGCTAAAAAAAGATGACGTATCATGAGAAAAAAAGAATGGGAAGAAATTGAAGGTAAAAATCGCTGGATTAGAAGCATCAATTGAAGAAATTCAAGAAGCAATGAATCAACAAGCACAAGACTTTTGCCAAATTACAAGAATTACAAACACAATTAGAAACATTAGAAGAAGAGTTAGCTAATGCCTACGAAAGATGGGAATATTTAGCTGAATTAGTTTAACGATAGGGAGCTCATCAGATGAAACAATATTTAGAATTACTAGAAAAAAATTAAACAAGAAGGAGTTGAAAAATCAGACCGTACTGGTACTGGAACAAAGAGTATTTTTTTGGTTATCAAATGCGATTTGATTTGTCTAAAGGATTTCCAATTTTAACGACTAAAAAGAGTTCCATTTGGACTTATTAAAAAGTGAGTTATTATGGTTTATTAAAGGAGATACAAATATCCGTTATTTATTACAACATAATAATCATATTTGGGATGAGTGGGCTTTTTAAACGTTATGTAGAGTCTCCTAATTATACTGGAGAAGATATGACAGATTTTGGTCGTAGAAGTTTACAAGATCCAGTCTTTAAAGAAGTATATGAAAAAGAATTGGAAACATTTTGCCAAAGAATTTTTAAATGAGGATGATTTTGCTGCAAAAATATGGAGAATTAGGAAATATTTACGGATCACAATGGAGACATTGGAAAAACGACTCAAGGAGAAACGATTGACCAATTAGCACAGGTGATTGAGATGTTGAAAACTTCACCTGATTCAAGAAGATTATTAGTATCTGCATGGAATCCAGAAGATGTTCCAAGTATGGCATTACCTCCATGTCACACAATGTTTCAATTTTATGTGGCAGATGGTAAGTTAAGCTGTCAATTATATCAACGTAGTGCAGATGTCTTCTTAGGCGTACCATTTAATATTGCGAGTTATGCATTATTAACGCATTTAATTGCAAACGAAGTAGGATTAGAAGTTGGAGAGTTTGTTCATACTTTTAGGAGATGCTCACTTGTATTTAAATCACTTAGAACAAGTGGATCTTCAATTAAGCCGTGAACCTTTTTGAGTTACCACAATTAGTGTTAAAACATCCTGAAAAAAATCATTATATGATTTAGAAGTTGCAGACGTTGTGTTAGAAGGATATGAATGTCATCCAACGATTAAAGCACCAATTGCTGTTTAATCCAAAGGAGGAAATTGCATGTTAATTTATATTTGGGCACAAGATGAAAAATGGTGTTATTGGAAAAGAAGGAGTTTTTACCATGGCACTTACCAAATGACTTGAAATTTTTTTCAAAGAAGTCACATTAGATCAAACGATTGTTATGGGGCGCAATACTTTTGAAGGTATGGGGAAGAGATTATTACCAAGAAGACATAGCATCATTGTATCTTATCAAGCAGATTATGATGCAAATGGTGCAGAAGTTGTTACTGATATTGAAACTTTGGTAGAAGATGCCAAACATGAAGATATCTATATTATTGGTGGAGCAGTTTTATTTGATTCTTTAAAACATCAAGTAAATACACTTTATTGCACAAAAAAATTCATGCGCAATTTGATGGAGATACGTATTTTCCAAAAAGATTTTCCATGGGAAAAAAATTTGTAAAAAGTCAAAAAGTATGGATGGAACAGTAGATGAAAAAAATATTTATCCACATACCTTTGAAATTTATCAAAAAAATTGAGGATTAACAATGTTGACTTGGAATGAAATTTTTAGCAGAAGAAATGAAAAAAAGACTATTATCAGGAGTTGCAAGCTTTTTGTTCAAAAAAAGAAGAGAAGAAGTCAGAGTATTTCCTGAAGAAAAAAATGTTTTCAGAGCTTTAGAATTAACACCATTTGAGTCAGTGAAAGTCGTTATTTTAGGACAAGATCCTTATCATGGATTTGGTCAAGCTCATGGATTAAGCTTTTTCTGTTCAAAAAGGAATCCCACTTCCTCCATCCCTAAAAAAATATTTATAAAGAATTACAAGAGGATATCGGGGGCGGTCTTCCAACAGAAGGAGATTTATCTCATTGGGCACAACAAGGAGTATTATTGTTAAATACTGTTTTAACAGTAGAAGAAGGAAATGCAAATAGTCATAAAGGAAAAAGGTTGGGAAAGATTAACGAATCGATTGATTGAGTCTTTAAACGAATTGAACCATCCAGTGATTTTTCATCCTCTGGGGTAAACCAGCTCAGGATAAGGAAAAAAACTGATTACAAATCCGAGTCATGTTATTTTAAAAGCTCCTCATCCAAGTCCGTTATCTGCTTATCGAGGGTTCTTTGGAAGTAAACCATTTAGTAAAGTAAATGACATCTTAATCCAACAAGGACAAACTCCTATTTGTTGGAAGGAATAAAAAGGAGAATGATATGAAAAAAATCGCTTTTTTTAAACTCTTTCTTTTATGGATGACCTCGTTAACATTTGTTGCTTGTTCAACGAATACCCAACAAGGAACAACTACGACAACTGCTAAGGTTGAAAAAAATCTCATGATTTGCCAGAATCTCTATTACCGTTTAAAAAAGAAAAACAATTGGTATTAGGGGAATTGGATTCTTATAAACGTTCGACACAAGCACATATTCAATTACGATATGATGATAAGCCAACAGAACAAAGAGAAAGCAAAATTAATGTTGATCCAGTAGGATGGCATAACTTTAAATTCCCAATCGATTATTCAGGAAAAAGAAGCTTGGTTCATGAACCGTGGGCATTTAGTCGGTTATCAATTTAGTGGACTAAATGATGAACTTAGAAATTTAACACCTATGACAGCATACTTAAATACAGGAAGTATGACAGGAACAGATGAAAAAAATCCTGCAGGAATGTTATTTTATGAAGAAAAAAATTAGCTGCATGGTTAAAACAAAAATAAAAAAATGCATGGCTAGATTATCGAGTAACACCGCTTTATACAGATTCAGAACTAATTCCACGCCAAGTAGAGTTACAATATGCTGGAATATCTGCTAATGGAAGATTGATTCCGATTCAATTTAATACTTCCATTGAAGAAGTGAATGAAGATGGAACAACTAGAGTCATTTTTAAATAATGATGCACCAAATGGAACATTAGATTATCAAACAGGTTTAGCGGAACCAACTATAACAAGTGAGCACCAAGAGACCACTCAAAGTGCTGCTAAAAAGTAAAAAAATGACCGTACAGTATATGTTGCAAACGAAGGAAAAAGCTACGGTATATTGGTATGACAAAAAAATATGCCAGCAAAAAAACAAATCAAGCAAAAAGTAGTCGAAATGAGTGAATCTCAAGCAAAAAGCACAAGGAAAAAAACTCATGCGGGTAAAGAATAGAAATAAAGGGACTTTTTCGAATGTAGCAAGCTACTTCGGAGAGTCTTTTTGTTCTTGCAATAATCATAAAAATATGATAGTATTACATTTATAGTATTAAATTTCTAATATAACGAGGTGAATACATGAGTCAACCTTTAATCGAAGTAAAAAAATATTCATAAACGATATGCAAAAACATCATGCCTTAGACAATGTATCCTTCAATATTCATGAAGGTAGAATTTGTGGGCTCATTGGTGAAAAATGGAGCAGGAAAAAAACAACGTTAATTCGTATTATCTCTGGATTAATTAAACAAGATTCTGGAGAAATTATTGGACTAAAAAGGATGTAAATTGAGTTCAATTGTTGAATCACCAGCTCTTCATTTGAATCTTTCGGCATATGATAATTTACAGTATCAATTATTACTTTGTGGAGAAACTCCTTCTCATGAAAAAAATAGAGGAAGTATTAAACTTAGTAGGGTTAGCCAATGTGGATTCAAAGAAAAAAAGCCAAGGACTTTTTCATTAGGAATGAGACAACGCTTAGCGATAGGGTTAGCTATTATTGATTCACCAAAAATTATTAATTTTAGATGAACCAATTAATGGATTAGATCCAAAAAGGAATTAAAGATATTCGTGATATTCTAGCAACGTTAAAAAAATGATTTTTAATATTACTATTTTAATATCCAGCCATATTTTTATCTGAATTGGATCTTATTGCTGATGATTATGTCATTATGAGTAAAGGAAAAAGTTATTCAGGAAGACTCAAAAATCAACAATCTTATCTTCATTAGCAAAAAAAGTTATCGTTTCAACAGCAACAAATGATACAGCAATGGAAATTTTTAACAGCAAAGGATTGTGACTGTACTCTTTTACCTGACAAAATTGAAGTGAAAAAAATACACCACTGACGATTAATCAGATGATTGATGTATTAAGAGAAAAATCAGATTGAAATTTTTGAAATTTATAAAGAACAAGTTTCTTTTTGAAGAATATTATTTTTAATTTGGTTGAAGGAAGGTAAGAGCAATGATGTCAAATTTTAAAAGCGGATATTTATAAAATTAGAAAAGAAAGAATCTTTTCGATTTCAATTTTACTATGTGTCTTATTAGAGTTCTTGTTTACATTTGTAATGAGAGAAAAGAGTGGTGACATTGGTGTTATTATGACTTTATCGACTTCAACAGCTTTTTCTCCCATTATTTTTTTCATCGCAGTAGATTTATTTGTTTGGGGAGAAGATTTTGTATCCAGAACGATTAATACACAGATTATTAAATCTAAAAAAATCGTTTGTCTTTATTCATTTATAAAGTTGTGACGACAGTTTTATATTCAACCATCCATTTATTTGTAGGTTATTTATCTGTAGCTGTATTTAGAGGGATTTTTTTGCAGATAGTGCTTCTTTATCGACAGTGTGGAATATAGCAGTGTACCAATATCCTTATTTTTTTTATGTATTATGTTCCTGTCTATTTTTCATTTTCAACTATGTTGATAAGGTCAGTTATGCGCAATTAATATATGTAGTAATTGTCATTTTATTTGATAATTTAATGAGTTTTTTTCAATGGCAAATGTTATCGACCCTGAATTGTTGGAACACTTTTTACTCTTCAACCAATTAAAGGCTATTACAGGTAGCGGGGACTTTTTAACGCCATCTGTTATAATTGCAATTATTTTTTTAGTGTTTTATACATTATTTTTTTAGTTATTATTTATTTAATGAACGAGAATTTAAATAAGGAGAAAGCTTATGAAGAAAAATTTTTACCATTTATCGTTTTTTTCCTAGTCATTGTAGCTTTTTGGATTTTTATATGACTTATAGCAATGCAAAAAAACAGATTTTTGATTTTACACAGACTTGGGAATTACAAGAAAATGCGAAACAAAAAAAGTAGAAATTTATGGAACAGAGCAAAATGTGGAATTATCGATTATAGAAACTTCTAATCCTCAAACAAAAAGTAACTGTATCTGGAAAAAATCTCAAAAAAACTTCTGTGAATACGATTAAAGATACAAAAATCAAACGAGGAAGGATTATATATTCCAATTTCAAAACATGGATTTAGATTATATACTTCGCAATTTGGAAAAAGATACATTAAAAAGTTACAGTTGAATTAGCGAAAAATGCTGACCCATATGAAGTGTTTTTTTAGATACCGTTAGTGGGGAAGTTAAAGTGAATGTTCCTCAAACATTTGATGGGAAATACGACATTATGTTAAATAATGGTGCTAAAAATAACAGAAAAAAACCTGAAACAAAAAGAAACAAGTGCAAGTGTCATTAAAGTGGATGCTTATACAGATGTAACGATTGTAAAAGGAAAAATAAATAAATTGAAAGAGCCTTCGACGAGAAAAACGAAAGGCTCTTTTTACGAGTATTTATTTTTTTCTAATTTAATTCTTTTTCTAAATGCTTCGATTTCTTCAATCGATAATCCTGTAAGTTTTTTTGGATTTCTGCCATTGGTAAGTTCATTTTGAAGCATATCATGACTTGCCCTTTTTTTGTTCTCCAAGTGCTACGCCTTGTTGACGTCCAATTTTAATTCCTTGTTCAATTCCCTGTTCTATACCTTCTTCAAGTTGGTGTTTCATGACTTGATAATATACATCTTCATATTTTTTTCGGTTCTATAATTTATAGGGTTGATGGAGAAAAATCCACCAACCCTATTTTTAGTAGTATACAAAAAGGGCTTCATCCCTTATATTAAAAAGCGTCCAAACTATTTAAGAGGAGATGAAAAACCCTATGACAAATATACATGATATTGTACTACAAATCAAAGATAAAAAAATGTAATCTGGGAAGATAAAGCGGAGGAAGTATATTTTAAAAAAAGAAAAAAAGCCTGTTTTTTTCTACGCTACTTATACGTATTGTCCTGATGCTTGTCCTAATTGTGGCTGTGTAAATCAAGATAATTCTATTGTAAAAAAATGGTACTCGTACTTCTCGCATTACTCTTAATCAAGTTTCTGGATTACCTGCCTTTCTTAAATTAAGAAAAACAACGCTTTTTTTCTGCCGTGAATGTTCGCATAGTTTTACTGCTGATACAACTAGTATTGTTGACCGTCATGGTTTTATTTCTAAAAAAATGTAAAGAATGAAATTAAAGTGAAAGCTTGTGATACAGTATCTGAAATCCATATTGCTAAAGAAATGAACGTTTCCGTTCATACTGTACGTAGAGTTGTTAATGAAACTGCTGATTCTCTTAGAATTAAGCCTTTAAATGAGTTACCTGAACATATGTGTTGGGATGAATTTAAGTCGGTAGCTTCAGCTGAAGCTAGTATGAGTTTTGCTTATTGTGACGCTATTACTCATCAACTAGTTGATGTTGTTCAAGATAGAAAAAAATGGAGAATTTAGTTCGTTATTTCAACCAGTTCCCTCTAGAAACTCGACTAAATGTTAAAACAATTTCAATTGATATGTATGCTCCATACATCGAAGTCATTAAACGTTTATTCCCTAAAGCTAAAATTATTATTGATCCATTCCATATTATTCAAGCTTTAAAACAGAGAATTAAATAAGACAAGAACAAGAAAAATGAATCAAGTACGCTATAAGGATAGACGACTTTATAATAAATTAAAACGTTACTGGAAACTAATATTAAAGAATAGAGATGAACTTCAATCATACAACTATAAACATTACAGATTGTTCGATTGGTTAACACATTCTCAAGGAATTGTAGATTATTTATTACAAGAAGTTCCTACATTAAAACCTGAATATGAAACAGTACATCAATTAAGAGAAGCATTCCAAGAACGTGATTTCGATGAATTTAAAGAAGGATTATTAACAGTAGATAGTAAACAGCTTTCAGATGGTTTTAAATCGTGTTCTACAAACATTTAAGAAACTTCTACCGTATATTCAAAAATACATGTGAGTATCCAACACTTTCCAATGGACCTATTGAAGGCATTAACAACAAGATAAAAAGTACTAAAAAGAAATGCCTATGGCTACAGCAGTTTTACTCATTTTAGAAATAGAATTCTATTAATGTCTAAACTATTTACTCCAACAACTAAAAAGGAATTAAGCAACCTGACGCTGCTTAATTCCTTCACTAAAATTGTTTCATCAACCCTATTTGACAAAGAGCCTATTTTTTTCCATTAGTTCTGCAAGCCTCCGTTCTTCCCCTGATAGATTTGAGAAATTCACGATTTTCTGTGCTTCTTTTTAATCCTCTGCTTGATTCTGGCTTAATTGTACCATTTTTTTAGAAAGTCTCGCCACTCTGATAAATCTGTATTTTTCTCCTTCGAGAATGGCTTTTATCTGTTAAGTTTACTAAATAGATTCGCCAATACGGTTGGTGTTTTTTTATTTTTTTAATTTCTCGATGACAAACCAAGTTGGTTAATCCAATCTCTACTCGTGCTTCTTGAAATTCTTGGAATACTGTAAAATTGGTAACAACAATAGAAATAATCGATTTTGCACTTTCTGCTTTATAGTTTTGCGTATAAGTGGTTGCCATATAGTTAAAGATACGCTCGAAAAAGTCTTTGTGCTGATAAAGTTGCATTTCTATCATAATTTCCATGCCATCCTCTGTAGTAGCTGCTACATCAACAATCGTGCTATACATTACTGGATTCAAATTTTTCTATCTCTTTTTGATAAGATTCTATCTGATACGGATTTGTTGGTCTAACATTTATCAGCTTCATTCCCGTCACTGCCTCGATGAAATCTTCCAGAATATATTCCTTTCCTGTTGTTGTCATCATTTTTTTGAAGAGTAGGTCATTTGTTGGTTTGATTTTTCATAGTGATTTCTCCTTTAATTTTCTCTTCACCTTTATATACGAAAAAAATTTTTCCAAAATTAATTTTTTTAATCTAACTTTTTTTAAATAATTCCTTGTGTATTTATTGTTTTGTGCTGTTGTGCTATAATCATCAAGGAATATCTGAATAAAAGAGGATTTTTTTAAATGAAAAAGATTAACGACAGAAGAAGTTAAACAGAGAGAATTAGCGATTCTTTTAGCCGTAGATGAGTTCTGTAAAAAGGAAAAAAACTTCATTATTTTTCTTAATTATGGAACGTTAATTGGTGCGATTCGCCATAAAGGATTTATTCCTTGGGATGATGATATTGATATTATGATGCCAAGAAATGATTATGAACGTTTTAAACGTGAATTTTCTTCATCTCAATATGATATTTTTATCATTAGAAAATAATGCCGATTACTATAATAATTTTTATTAAAGTAGTGGATAACCAAACAGTGATTACAGATACTAGAAATCGTAAAAAACTTATAAGAGTGGAATTTTTATCGATATTTTTTTCCCTATGATCGAATTGATGATTTGAAGGCTGTAGATAAAACTTATCAATTAGAAAGTTTTAAATTATTATCATTTAGTAAGCATAAAAAAATATTGTGTACAAAGATAGTTTGATAAAAAGATATGATTCGTACATTTTTCTGGACTCTGTTACTTCCTGTGTCTCCAAGAAGATTTGCGTATAAAATTGAAGATGTTATTCAACAATATACGAAACCAAAAAGGAAAAATATGAATGCTTATTAGCTTCTAAATTAAAAAGAAAAAGAAGTATTTGAAGCTGGAATTTTTCGATGAAGTCATTGATGGAGAATTCGAAGGACATATTTTTACCCATTCCAAAAGAATATGACCGATTGTTAACACAATATTATGGAGATTATTTAACATTACCTCCAATTGAAAAAAACAAACCAATCTACATGAATTGGAAGTTTATTTAAAAGAAGAGGAGTAGCATGATGCCAAAGTATTTAACAAAAGAAGAATTAAAAGCAAACACAATTAGACATTTTAAAAATATATTGATCGTATTTGTAAGGAAAAATGATATTCAGTATTTTGTCAGTTATGGAACATTATTAGGTGCTGTTCGCCATAAAGGATTTATTCCATGGGATGATGACATCGATATTTCTATGTACCGTTCTGAATATGATAAATTCATTCAAGCAGTTGAAAAAAATCAACATCCTTACTACAAAAATTTTAAGTAAGGAAACTTCTGATTGGTATTTCCAAAAATTTCTTAGTAGTGACAGATGAACGTACGGTTGTAGAAGATCATATTAAAGTGGATCGTCATGATACAAGTGTCTTCGTAGATGTTTTTTTCCAATCGAACGATATGATGATATTAAATTAATCGATAAAGCTCACTTAATGGCAACTTTACGTATGATTGCATATATTAAATTACAATATGTTCAATATGGTGATAGTCAGTTAAAAGATATTTGCCGTAAAAATCATGTGGTATGCGCTACGAATCGTAAATCCACGTTGGTTTGGAAATCGTATTGATGCTTTAATTAAAAAAATATCGTAAAGAAGATGGGCAATATGAAGGTCTTGTCGGTTGCGGTAAAGATGGGCGAAAAGAAGTATTTCCTCGCGGAACTTTTTGAAGAATTAATTGAATTACCATTTGAAGATATGATGGTTCCTGCACCAAAAAGAATATGATGTATTTCTTTTCTCAATTTTTATGGGGATTATATGACAGTTCCTTCTCAAGAAGAAATTGATTATAAGAGTCATTTATTACAAGCTTATCGTAAAGATGAACAATAATGGAGTTTAAGTCTAAGAAGAGGTTGGACGTTTCCAGCCTTCTTTTTATGTCTATCAAAGTGTAGCAGTAGAAGGAGAGTAAGACAAAAATCTCCTTAATTCTTATAATTTGTTTAATATCTAGGATATTTGTTTCTATCTTTGTATGAATTTGCTATACTATCTCCAGTAAAATGAGGTGAATTATGAAAAAAATATTAAAGTAAATGCTATCGCAAACCTTTTAATGCGAGTATTAAATATTGTTTTTTTCCACTAATTACAGGTCCCTATATTGCTAGAATTTTTAAATAAAACAGAGTATGGGTATTTCAATATTACAAATACCTTCATTGGATTATTTATCCCTTTTTGCAACTTTAGGAATTTATAATTATGGAATTCGAGCCATCAGTAAGGCAAAGGAAAAATAAGCAAGAGATTAATCGGATTTTTTTCATTACTCTTTTTATATTTCCTTATTTTTGTACGACTATTACAACCATTGTCTATTTTATTATCACATTCCAAATGGAAGGTGCTCCCGTATTAAAAAAACATTGTATTACATTATGGCGATACAAGTGTTTGCACAGTTTTTTTAAATATTGAATGGATGAATGAAGCATTTGAAAATTATACGTTTATTTTGTATAAGACTTTATTTATTCGAATCTTTATGCTTGTTTCTATTTTTTTACATTTGTAAAAAAACAGAGCATGATATTGTACCGTATGCCTTTTTTTAATGTCTATTGCAACACTGTTAAATTATTTAGCAAGTTTCTTCTGGATTAAAAAGAAGTCCACTTTGTTGGAGTTCAATGGAAAGATGTTAAAAGCAGTTATTCAACCATTAATTGCTATCCTTTTATTAGCAAATGCTGGAATGCTTTATACATATTTAGATAGAATGTTTTTATCTTCTATCGCTTTACCAGAATATGTATCGTATTACACAATTGCTCAAACATTAGTGTTCTCGATTTCTGGAGTCATTAGTGGAGCCGTGAGTGTTAGTATTCCAAGACTTGGGTATTATTTAGGAATTAATGATAAGAAAGCCTATGATGATTTAGTCAATAAGGGCGGAAGAATTTTTTTATGTTCTGTATTACGCCGTTAAATTTTTGGATTAGCCATTTTAGCAAGTCATGCAACTGTATTATATGCAGGGGGAGCAGTATTTAGATGCTAGCTTTAGTGTATTCCTATTTGCCCTTCGTTCGATTCCATGGGCAATGGCATTAATTTTAGAAAAATCAAATTATTTTTTTGTACAAGGTTATGAAAAATAAATTAACGATGTTCTACTTTTATTGGTGGTGGACTAAACTTAGTATTGAATTCTATTCTAGCAGTTTTAGGTATTACAAAACCAGAATGGTATATTTTTTTACAACGATTGTTGCTGAATTATTAGTAATCGCATTAGACATCTTATTAATTAATAAGAATAAGTTAATCGATTTAAGGAAATTATTTATTCATGCTGGTAAATACATTCTCTATTCATCAGGATTTTTTTCATTATTTATGGATTGATTTCTTGGATTTATCCAATTGAAATGGTAGTGAATGGGGCATTGCTCATCAATATTTTTTTGTAACAATTGTTAGCTGTGTCATTTATTATGTCGTTGTATTAGCACTTGTCAAAGATGAAATTTTCTATGATGTCATTAATGCTGTAAAAAAATAAAGTATTGAAGAGAGGATAAGCCATGAGTGAATTAATTAGTGTCATTGTTCCTGTATACAATGTTGAACAATATTTAGAAAAATGTGTTCAATCGATTCAAACACAAACTTATTCTAACTTAGAAATTTTATTAGTCGATGATGGTGCAACTGATTCAAGTGGACGCCTATGTGATGAACTAGCAACTAAAGATGAGAGAATTACTGTCATTCATAAAAGAAAAATGGAGGCCTATCTTCAGCAAGAAATGAAGGACAAAAAGTATGCTAAAGGTGAGTATGTAATATTTGTAGATTCAGATGATTACATTCATGAGGAAATGATTGAAAGCCTATATCACCAAATCATTGCTGAAAAATGCCGATGTTTCAAGTTGTAATGTTATGAATGTTTATACGACAAACCAAACTCCTCAATGTGATCGAGAAGATTTGTATTTAGTATTGAATCAAGAAGAGTTTTTTTAAGAGAATATTTAATTGGACAAAAAGTTCCTGGAACGATTTGTAATAAATTAATTCGAAAAAGAGATTGCTGACAAAAATAGAATTTCCAGTTGGAAAAAAATTTATGAAGATGCATTTTATCACTATCAATTAGTTCAAATGGCTGAAAAATATGTCGTTAATACGAAACCGTATTATTATTATTATCATCGACAACAAAAGTATTACGACAAATCCTTATCGTGAACGTGATTTAGTATATATTACGATTTATCAACAATTTTATGATTTAGTAAAACAGCAATTTCCTAATTTGGAAGAAGAAGCATTCTTTCGATTATCTTACGCACATTTTTTTATATTTTTAGATAAAATGCTAGTGGAAGAGAATTTTGAATCATTAGCAGACTATCCAAGGGTGCGTAACTATTTGAAACAACATGCCTTTAAGATTGCGAAAAAAACACTATTTTCCAAAAAGGGAAGAAGAATTGCTTCGTTAGCACTAAAAAAATCAATATTCATTTGTATCGAAAAATTGATGCTGGCTAATATGGAGAAAAAAATAAGAAAAATTCATGAGTAATGATAAATGAAGACTTTTTGCGACTGCAAAAGTCTTTTTACGTTTTTTTAATTGTAAAATACACAAAATTTAAAAAAACATTAGAAAAAAATTACGCCAGAATTAAAAAAATATGATTGACAAAAAAATTAAAAAGGTGATATTCTATAGAAAAAAATTTATTGTGTTAAAAAAGAAATGGAGGAATTACAATGCAAAAATTTGATAACAAAAAGAAGTTAAATTAAAGATGATTCCATGGTTGTTGATTGGTATTTTTTTGGGAGCTTACTAACATTAGGAATTCCTTATTTAGTACAGTCATTATTAGATAATGGCGATGGGAAAAAAATATTTTTTTCAAAAATATTATGCTCATTGTTGCACTTCTGTTTGTACAGTTATTATTATCGTTCAGTGCCCATTATGGATTATTAAAAAAATTGGGGAAAAATATTGTACTTGATTTTCGTATGAAAGCTTATGAGAGTGTTCTTTATAACGAACAAGAATCTCAAAAAAAGAAGTGGAGAATCAGCTGGTGAAATTATTGAAGTAAGTAAAAAAATTAAAAAAACTTTATCGTTTTTTTCAATTACCAACTTTTTATTCAAAAGTATTGTGACAATAGTCGGTATTTTAATTTTTCTTATTTATTCTAAATTGGAAATTATCTATTGTAATTTTTATTAGGAATTCCTTCAATCTTTTTTTAGTCTTAAATCCAATGAGTAAACTGCTTTCGAATATCAGTCAATCTGAACAAAAAAAGTAACTATCAAAGTGATTGGACAATTAGGAGAGTATTTTAGAAATCGTACATTCTTTTTTTAGCGAATAATGCTACAGATCAAAAGTAAACAAAAGATGAAAAGAGTCATATTTAGAATTGTATCAACAATCTGTAAAAATTAGGATTCTTTGAAGCGTTAATGCAGCCTTTTTCATTATTTTTTTGTAACGATTGTATTAAGTTTCATTTTCCTATTTGGTGGCTTATTACTTTCTGGTGGTGAGATGACGATTGGGACATTTATTTCATTCTTAATTTACATCTTTATGTTATTAACACCTGCAAGTTCTGTCGGTAGTTTTTAGGGGAATTATCTAAATTACAAGGATCAATGAGTGATTTATTAGAATTGATTAGCAAACCAATTTCAGTTCAGGAAAAATACTGGAGATGTGGTTGATTTATCAAATGCAACCATTCAATTATCAGATGTTTCATTTAGTTATGAGGAAACAGAAGTATTAAATCATATTTCAATGGAAATTCATTCTGGTTCAACCGTAGCGATTGTTGGCCCGTCAGGAGCAGGTAAGAGTACATTGTTAAGTCTTTTTGTTAGGAATGATACAACCAACTAATGGACAAGTTTCCATTGATTCTATTGATTTAAGTGGAGTGAATCTTCAAGAATATAGAAATCAAATTGGTTATCTTGCACAAAATGAAACATTATTAGCAGGAACAATTTTAGATAATTTAACTTGGGGGCTTGAAGGAAACAGTTAGCCAAGTTGCTATTGAACAAGCTTTGAAAGATGCGGAAATCTATGATTTTGTAACAGCATTACCACAAGGCATTCATACAAATGTATCAGAATTAGGAGATAATTTTTTTCAGGTGGGCAACAGCAACGATTGGCATTTGCTCGTATTTTACTAAGAAATCCAAAAATTAATCTTCTTAGATGAAGCAACTTCTTCTTTGGATAGTATTTTAGAACATAAAATTATTCAAACATTAGAACAGGAATATCGTCATCTAACAAAAGTGATGATTGCTCATAGATTATCGACGGTTCAAGATGCTACTCAGATTTATTTCCTAGAAGATGGAAAGATTACAGGAGTAGGAACACATTCTGAATTATTAGAATCTCATCCTCATTATCAAGAATTTGTAAAAAAACAAATGATTCATCAATAGTAAGTGTATAAGTCTAGTGCAAATGGTGATGTTATTACAACTGCACTAGGCTTTTTTTACTGTATTGCATTTAAAACCGTTTGACAATAATGCGTATTATGCGTATAATGCTAATTGTAAGGAGGTAACTATATGCCGCTTACAGGAAAAGAGATGGCAAAATTGGCAAGACAACATGGTTGGAAAGAAATCCGCCAAAATGGAAGTCACCATCATTTTAGTCATCCAGATTTTGAGTACATAGTAGTAATTCCTATTCATGGTAATAAAAGATTTAGGAAAAGGTCTTGAACTCAAAATCATGAAAGATTTGGGGTTGAAATAATACCCCAATCTTTTGATATGATGTGGAGGTGAAAGGATGTTAAAATCATATCCTGCAATATTTCATAAGGAAGATGAGGGTAGATTTTGGGTAGAATTTCCTGAATTTCATGGTGGAACACAGGGAGATTCTCTTGAAGAATCTATGAAAAATGCGAAAGAAATGTTAGAGAGTATCTTGGCATTGTATATTGATGAGGGAAAGGAGTTACCAATTCCAACAGATATTAATACTTTAACAGTAGAAAATGGATTTGTTAGCATGATACTTGCTGATCCAACACCCTTTATAAGAAACAATAAGGCAATTCGAAAGAATGTTACAGTACCTGAGTGGCTAGTGAGACTTGCAGACCGTCAAAGTATTAATTACTCAGAAGTTCTTACACAAGCATTACAGAATCAGTTAAAAAGTATAAATTATAAATTGAAGGAGACTTTTGCGATGGCAAAAGTCTTTTTATCTTTTTTTCTCAATGACAAAAGCAAATAGGGTGGCTGGTTTTGTTGGTTCATAAATTGATATTGTAACACTGTCCATTCATGCTGATCTAATGTCGGAAGAAAATCTAGTAATTGAGATAGTTCTTTATCCCCACCTTCATGTCCCCAATAACAAACTAATACAATGCGACCGCCAATCGTCAATAACTCCATAATGGATTCAATCGCACGAATGGTGGAGTCAGGTGTAGTAATAATCGACTTTATCACTTCCAGGTAAATATCCTAAATTAAAGATAGCAGCTTGAATGGGTTGTTGGATATAATTTGTTAGATTTGCATGTGAGTCACAAATGAGTTGAATATTTTCTTTCGTGTCTAATGCTTGAATCTTTTTCAGTTGTTTTCGTGAGTGCTACTTCTTGAACATCAAAAAGCGAAGACTTTTTCCTTCATTTTTGAACCAGTTTTGAAAGGAAAAATCGTGTCATTTCCATTCCCCATTGTTGCATCTATCACGCAGTCTCCAGGCTTTGATACATTCTTGTAACATGGAATGGCTGAATTTTTGGGCATTTTGAATCATTTGTAGAACTCCTTTACCAAATCTTTTAACATTTATTACAATAACTTTACGGTTGTTAAGAGTATACAACGAATGCAGTGTTCGTGCAACGTTCCCCTATGAATCAAAAAAGTTTCTCCTATAATGGATAATGAATGAAGTAGGAGGAATCGAGAAATGTTAGAAAGTAGAAATGCAAGATTGTTAAGAATCAAAAAAAGAAAAAAACAATCACAAAAAGGTACAAATGATGAATCAATCCTTTAAAAAAGATCATTAATTTTAGTAGGAACAACTGCCTGTGTGGGATTATATGTTTCTCCAGTGGATCAATTATTATCTGCTAATTTTAGTGTTGTAGAAGCTTCAACAGCTGCAGCTCAATTTTTTTACGGAAATATTATTCCGGCAGCTCAAAAATGTAGCAAGAGATAAAGATATTTACGCTTCAGTTATGATTGCTCAAGCTGCTCTAGAATCCGGGATGGGGAACAAGTGCTTTATCAAAAGCACCAAACTTTAATTTATTTGGGTGTAAAAGGAAGCTATAATGGACAATCTGTCAATATGCAAACATTAGAAGATAGTGGTGGACAAAAACTATTACAGTATTCAAGCAGATTTTTAGAAAATATCCTTCTTATCAAGAATCATTAGAAGATTATGCTGATAAAATTGTGAATGGAATTTCTGGAGCGCCATTATTTTATTCTGGTGCTTGGAAGAGTAAGACGAATAGTTATCAAGATGCTACAGCTTATTTAACAGGTCGTTATGCAACGGATACTGCATATGGTGCAAAAATTAAATCGAATTATTGAACAATTTGGATTAACAAAATATGATACAGAAACAGCTGTCAATATGGCTGAAGAAATTGCAAGTAATGAAACATCTACAACAAGTGGAAATAGTTATACAGTTGTCAGTGGGGATAGTTTATATGCAATTGCTCGAAAAACAGGAACAAGTATTCAAGATTTATTAAGCTTTAAATGGATTGAAATTTAAACTCCATTATTCATCCAGGACAAGTTTTAGCATTATCTTCAAAAATCAGTATCTACTGAAACAAAAACAAGAGGAAAGTGCTCCAAAAAGAAGAAACAAAATCAACTGAATCATCTACAACAACTACTACAACTTCTACTGGAAGTTATACAGTAGTCAGTGGTGATGGTTTATATGCGATAGCTCGAAAAAAACAGGGAACAAGTATTGATGACTTTATTAAGCTTAAATGGATTAAGTTTAACTTCAACGATTTATCCAGGACAAGTGTTAACATTATCGGCAAATAGCCAAGAGGCTGAATCTGAAGAAAGTTCTTCAACAGAGAATGAAAGTTCAACGTCAACACAAGAAACTTCAAGCGAAGAAAATGCAGCAAGTTCAGAACAAACATCAACAGGTGGAACGTATACAGTAGTCAGTGGTGATGGCTTATATGCAATTGCTCGAAAAAAACAGGAACAAGTATTGATGATTTATTAAGTTTAAACGGATTAAGTTTAAATTCGACAATTTATCCAGGACAAGTGTTAAACATTATCAGGAAATAGTGAAGCTGCTCCAGCTGCAGAAAGTACAGAATCAACTGCTGAGGAGAGTCAAGAAGAGGTAGCTACACCAGAAGAAACAACTCCTTCAACTAATGCAAAAATGTATTATGTTCATAGTGGAGATTCTTTATACCGTATAGCGCATAATCATGGAATTTCTTTATCGACTTTATTAGAATGGAATAACTTAAGTGTTGATAGTATCATTTATCCAGGTCAAGGTTTGATTGTTTCTGATGGATCAAGTCCTTCATCTGAACAAGCAGAAGAGTCAACTAGTTCTTCAGAAGAAACAGCAAGTGAAAGTACTGAAACAACATATACCGTTCAACCCGGTGATGGTTTATGGCGAATTGCGAAAAAAATCACGGATTAACATTAGATGAATTAAAAATCATTGAATCAATTAACGTCTAATATTATCCAACCAGGACAAGTCTTGATTGTTTCAAAAATAAATTGATATAATGCTAGTAAATATTAGCAAACAAAGGAATAGTAGAAATTTGGATTGTAGTAGAGAGTGCATGGTTGGTGAAAAATGCATCATGAAAAGTTTTGAACTCGCCTTTTAGCTGAATTTCTGAAATGAAGTAAGAAATTCCGTTTCACTCGCGTTAAGAGTATGTTAAGTATAAAATTAGGTGGTACCACGTGGAAACGTCCTATTGTCTTTTAGAGACATTAGGGCGTTTTTTTAGGTATTTCCAGAAAAGAGGGAAAAATTATGTCATTTAATCATCATGAAATCGAACCAAAAATGGCAAAAAAATTTTTGGTTAGACAATCATACATTTAAAAACTACGGAAGATAAAAAAATAAAAAAGAACTTTTATGCATTAGATATGTTCCCATATCCATCAGGACAAGGGTTACACGTAGGGCATCCAGAAGGATATACTGCAACGGATGTTGTTTCACGTATGAAACGTGCGCAAGGGTATAATGTATTACACCCAATGGGATGGGATGCATTTGGATTACCAGCAGAACAATATGCGTTAGATACAGGGAATGACCCTGCTGAATTTACATTGAAAAAAATATTGCTACTTTCAAACGTCAAATTCAAGAATTAGGATTTAGTTATGACTGGGATCGAGAAATTAATACAACAGATCCAAATTACTATAAATGGACTCAATGGATTTTTTTACAAAAATTAGTAGAAAAAAAGGTTTAGCGTATGAAGCAGAAGTACCGGTTAACTGGTGTCCTGCATTAGGAACAGTATTAGCCAATGAAGAAGTTATTGATGGTAAATCAGAACGTGGTGGACATCCAGTGTACCGTAAACCAATGAAACAATGGATGTTAAAAAAATTACTGCTTATGCAGACCGCTTATTAGAAGATTTGGATGATTTAGATTGGCCAGAAAGCATTAAAGATATGCAAAGAAACTGGATTGGTCGTTCTAAAGGTGCACAAGTAACGTTTAAAGTAAAAAGATTCAGATGAAAGTTTTTGAAGTATTTACAACTCGTCCAGATACATTATTTGGAGCTACTTATAATGTTTTAGCACCTGAACATGAATTAGTTCAAAAAAATTGTAACTCCAGAACAAAAAAAGAAGCAGTGGATGCTTATATTGCTTCTGTTTCTACTAAATCAGATTTAGAACGTACAGAATTAGCAAAAAAGAAAAAAACAGGGGTATTTACAGGAGCTTATGCGATTAACCCTGTTAACGGAAAAGAAATTCCAATTTGGATTGCAGACTATGTATTAGTGAGTTATGGAACAGGAGCAATTATGGCGGTACCTGCTCATGACGAACGTGACTACGAATTTGCAAAAAGTATTTGGTCTAGACATTATTCCAGTTATCGAAGGTGGAGATGTGACTCAAGAAGCTTATACTGGAGATGGCGTTCATATTCATTCTGAATTTTTTTAGATGGCTTAAATAAAGCTGATGCAATTGAAAAAAATGAATGAATGGTTGAAAAGAACAAGGCGTTGGAGAAGCAAAAAGTAAGTTACCGTCTACGTGACTGGTTATTCTCTCGTCAACGTTATTGGGGAGAACCAATTCCAGTGATTCACTGGGAAGATGGTACAATGACAACTGTTCCTGAAGAAGAGTTACCATTAGTATTACCAAAAAAACAGATAAAAATTAAACCAAGTGGTACAGGTGAATCACCATTAGCAGCTATTGAAGAATGGTTATATGTTACGGATGAGAAAAACAGGATTAAAAGGACGTCGTGAAACAAATACAATGCCACAATGGGCAGGAAGTTCATGGTATTTTTGTTCGTTATATTGATCCGCATAATCAAGAACAAATTGCAGATCCTGAAAAAAATTAAAAAGAATGGTTACCAGTTGATTTATATATCGGTGGTGCAGAGCACGCAGTATTACACTTATTATATGCTCGTTTCTGGTATAAAGTATTATACGATTTAGGTGTTGTTCCAAATAAAGAACCATTCCAAAAAAATTATTTAACCAAGGAATGATTCTTGGTGAAGGTAATGAAAAAAATGTCTAAATCAAAAAGGAAATGTTGTGAATCCAGATGATGTTGTTCGTCAATATGGGGCAGATACATTACGTTTATATGAAATGTTTATGGGACCATTGGATGCTTCAATTGCTTGGAGTGAAAAAGGTCTTGAAGGAAGCCGTAAATTCTTAGAACGTGTTTGGAGATTACTAGTCGATGAAGAAGGTAAATTACGTGACCGTATTACTACTTTCAATGATGGTTCATTAGATAAAAATTTATCACCAAACAGTTAAGAAAGTTACTGAAGATTATGAAGCATTACGCTTTTAACACAGCAATTTCTCAAATGATGATTTTTTTGTAAATGAAGCGTATAAAAACAGAAGCACTTCCAGTTCAGTATATGAAAGGTTTAGTTCAATTATTAGCACCAATCGCTCCACACTTAGGAGAAGAATTATGGTCTAAACTAGGCGCAACTGAATCTATTAGCTATGTTGCATGGCCAACTTACGATGAAAAAAAATTTCTTAGTAGAAGATGAAGTAGAAGTTATCTTCCAAGTAAATGGAAAAAAATTAAAGCTCGTGTAATGGTTCCAGCAAATAGTGATGCAGCATCAATGGAAGAAATTGCAAGAAATCATGAATCTGTAAAAACCGCAATTGAAGGCAAAAACAGTTCGTAAAGTTATTGCAGTTCCAGGGAAATTAGTAAACATTGTAGCTAACTAATAAAAATTTAAATATATTTGATGGCAGGAGGGGTTCTTTTTAAATAAAGAGCTCGCTCCTTTTGCCGTTATGAGATGTAGAAAAAGGAGATATCATGATTTATTTTGATAATTCAGCAACAACAAAAAAATTGCTCCAGAAGCATTACAATCGTATGTTCAAACAAGCGAGCGTTTTTTTGGGGAAATCCTTCAAGCTTACATCGACTTGGAGGACAAGCCTTTCAAGTATTAGAAAAAGCAAGAGAACATATTGCGACTCTTTTAGGGTGCTAAAACAGAAGAGATTTATTTTACTTCTGGTGGAACAGAAAGTAATAACTGGGCGATTAAAGGAACGGCACTGGAAAAAAAGAGTGTTTGGAAATCATATTATTACGACAAAAATTGAACATCCTTCCGTTTTAAATACGGTGAAAACAATTAGCTCAATTAGGATTTGAAATCAGTTATTTAGATGTCAATGACAAAGGTGAAATTTCATTAGAACAATTAGAATCCATGCTAAAAAAAGAAACAATTTTAGTTTCTGTAATGGCAGTCAATAACGAAATTGGCGTGAGTCAAAAATATTGCAGAGATTTCTCGTATTCTTGAACAATATCCATGGGTTCATTTTCATGTTGATGCGGTTCAAGCTTTTAGAACAAGTTCCAGATTTATTAGCTCTTGGACGAATTGACTTATTAAGTTTATCTGCTCATAAATTCCATGGACCACGTGGAGTTGGAATACTTTATAAAAAAAGCCGGAAGAAAAAAATTCAGTCGTTATTAACAGGTGGAGGTCAAGAAAAGACTGAACGTAGCACAACTGAGAATTTACCTGGAATTGTTGCTACTGCTAAAAGCAATGCGTATGTATTTAGAAGCTCCACATCCAATGAAGGAAATTAGAGACTATTTGTGGAATTTCTTAGATCAACAACCGCAAATAAAAAAATTTTCTCTCCAAAAAGAGGGAGTGGATCATATTCTATGTTTTGCTTTAAAAAGGAGTTCGTGGAGAAGTGCTAGTTCATGCTTTTTGAAGAGGAAGAGATTTATATTTCAACCACTTCTGCTTGTTCAAGTAAAAAAATCAGATAGTTCTAGTACCTTAGCTGCGATGAATGTTCCAGATTATTGGGCAACAAGTGCAGTTCGATGCAAGTTTTTTTCATATTTGAACACAATGGATGAAGCAAAAACAATTTGTAGAAGTATTAGAAAAATTAATGAAAAAAATTTGAATTTTTTTAAAAATAAAGGAGTGAAAAAAAGTGAAAGTTAGATTATTAGTAAGATATGGCGAATTATCGACTAAGGGTCGTAATAAAAAAATGTTTACGCAAAAAAATTAGCTAATAATATTAAAAAAAGCATTGATGAATTATCCCTCAAGTTCGAGTTTTTCCCCAGATTATGATTTTATGTATTTAGACTTAAATGGAGTTTCTCAAGAAGAGATTATTCCATTATTAAAACCAATTTTTCGGTATTCAATCTTTTTCTCCTGTTTATATTTTTAGAAAAAAAGACATGGAGAAAGTGAAAAGAAGTCGTATTGGATTTAGTTGGAAAAAGAAAAATCCAAACGGAAAAAAACTTTTAAAAATTGCTACAAAACGTAGTGACCATGAATTTGTGATGGATACGAATGAGATTAATTTATTTTTTTAGGAGATGCAGTATTAGAAGCATATCCTGAAATTCGTGTACAATTGAAACAACCAGATATTACGGTTCGTGTAGATGTTCGTCGTCAACATATTATGGTGAGTTTACAAACGATTCAAGGTGCCGGAGGTTTACCTGTTGGAACAAGTGGTAGAGTATCATTAATGTTATCAGGAGGAATTGATTCTCCAGTTGCCGCATATCTAGCAATGAAGAGAGGTATGGAAGTACAATGTGTGCATTTTGCTAGTCCGCCTTATACAAGTCCTCAAGCATTGGTGAAAAACAAAACAACTAGCTGCAAAAAGTAGCAATCTATGGGGAAGTTTACAATTCTTCACAGTACCATTTTACAGAAATTCAAGAAGAAATTAAAAAAAGCTGTCCCTGAAAAATTACTTGATGACAGTAATGCGTAGAATGATGTTAAGAATTACAGATCAACTACGTGAGAAAAAAATCATGGATTAGCAATTGCGAAATGGTGAATCAGTAGGGACAAGTAGCTTCTCAAACATTAGAAAGCATGATCGCGATTAATGATGTAACGAATACACCAATCATTCGACCCAGTTGCTACAATGGATAAACTAGATATTATTGCAATCGCACAAGAAATTGATACATTTGAATTATCGATTCAACCATTTGAAGATTGTTGTACTGTTTTTGCACCACCAAGTCCAAAAAAACAAAACCAAAAATTAGAAAAAAAGCAAGAGAATACGAAGCAAGATTGAATATTGAAGAATTAGTAAATCGAGCAGTAGAAAAATACAGTAGTAGAAGAAATCACTCCAAACTATGTAGCAGAAGAAGTAGAAAACACTGCCCGGATGGATGATTTGTTTTTAGAAGAAAGAGGAGACAGGCAAAAACCGCTCTGTCTCTTTTTGAAATTAATTATAAAACAAAAAGACTTTTCCCATAGCAGAATCATCAAAACCACAAGTTGGTTTTTGATGATAGGAAAAAATTCGAGACCAAGGCTCGAATTTTTAGGTATGAGATTCGCTTTTGCGAAGCTGCTACCGTCCTTGCTATTCAAAGAAAAAGTCTATTTTTTTATTATATTATTATTGTTGAAAATATTCTTTCAAAGCACTTGCAATGCTTTTTTTGCAATATTTTCTTGATATTCTGTTGATTCAATTAATTTATTGTCATCCGGATTGTTTAAATAACCTAATTCTAAAAAAAGAATTGAAGGCTGTTTATTATCACGTAACACTAAGAAGTTTTGGAATTTTAGTTCCTTGACTTTTTTTCACAGTTAAAGTTTCTAGCGATATATTTATTCACCGTTTGTGCTAAGTTTTCACTTGTCGCAGCAAAAATAATAGCCAGTTGTTCCAGAGGCATTAGAGTTAGGACCAGAATCAAAGTGTAAACTAATGAAGGCATTCGCTTTTTGTCGATTACTTAATTGTGCACGATTTTCTAAGCTAACACTTTTATCAGAGTCACGAGTTAAAATAACAGTTGCCCCTAAATCTTTCTAATTCTTTTTTTCAATAATAATGCAGTCGTTAATGTATGATCCGCTTCATGTTTTTTTCACTAAATGTCACAACAGCTCCTGGATCATCACCACCATGGCCTGGGTCAATCACAATTTTTGCTTGTTCAATTCCTTGTGGAATATGACTGTCCGATTCGACAGCAGCAAAGTTGGCATTGACTAACCAATATGGAATATAAGCTTTTTTTACCATTTCCAATAGATACTTTATAAAAAAATCATTTTCACGGTCTTCATAGTTGAAAATTGTTCCTGCATTTACAGTGCTTATACGTTTTGAGAATCATATCAGCTGATTCATATAGAGGAGTTTCTTTTCAATTTTGAGGAGACCATTTTTTTAGCATCCAATGTTTGAGGTAAACCTGCTTGTAATTTATACACTCATTCATATGGTCAACAGCATAATTTAATTGGTTACTATCAACGTATCCTTCTTGTCCATTATAAGAAACCTTTAGCGAAGTTTGATTGTTGATCGTCTATTAAATAGAATGGTTGTCCAAATGGGAATCGTAGTTACTACTTGAGAAGTACTATTAGCTTCTTTATATAGAGAAATAGCTCCACTAGAGTGTCCAATCATTAAATGAGTTAATAAGACATCTTTTCGTAGGCATCCATGCAACTTGTTGATGAAATTGAACTTGTAACCACTCATCATTTACTTTATGTAAAACAAGTACGTATTCACCCTTTTTTTACTTCAGCAATAGGAAATTGTTGAGTATTGGGTTCTTGATACAATTTTATTGGAGTATCACTTTCTACAGCTGCAACTTGAGCAACTTGTGACTTGTCAAGTTTTTTTCATTATTTTGATTTTCATCTTCGGCTTGATAATTGGAAACTACAGTCGTTTCACTTTGAGTAGAAAATGGAGCTGGATTAGAATCAATCAATGGAATAATTGAAAAACCAAAAAGCAAGAAGGAAAGCACTAAAAACTCATGAAATATTGAACGTTTTTTTATTACGTATTACTTTTTTTAACGTTTTTCCATAGGCGCTCCTTTTATCATCTTATTTTAATCTAATATATTTCTTATTATACCAATTATGAAAGTGTTTGAAAAAGTAAAAGGTAAGGGTAATCGTAGAGGATTTGATATTAGTTAATAGAAGGGTTAATGCTTGATGAATCATAATTTCTCACGTAAAAATGAAAAAGTGATTTTGAATGAGGAGGAAGATAAATGTTATTAGGATCTCATGTTTCCATGAGTGGAAAAAGAAATGATGTTATTATCTGCAAAAAGAAGCAGCAAGTTATCAAAGCAAATACGATGATGGTGTATACTGGAGCACCACAAAAATACAAGAAGAAAAGCCAATCGAAGAGTTAATGATCCCACAAGGACAAGCATTTATGCAAGCAAATGGAATTGAAGAAGTAGTCGTCCATGCACCTTACATTATTAACTTTAGCAAATACTACAAAAGAAGGTTATTTAGATTTTGCGATTGAATTTTTTTAAGAGAAGAAATTCGTCGTGCAGAAGCCATTGGTGCAAAAACAAGTTGTATTACATCCAGGTTCTCACGTTGGTGCAGGAGTCGATGTAGGGATTGCCCAAATTGTAAAAAGGCTTAAAACGAAGTTATTGATAAAAAAATCAAAAAGTTCAAATTGCTCTTGAAACAATGGCAGGAAAAGGGAACTGAATTAGGTCGAACATTTTGAAGAGATTGCTCGTATGATTGACGGTGTTACTCATAATGGTCGATTATCTGTAACTTTGGATACTTGTCATATTCATGATGCGGGATATAACTTAAAAGAAGATTTTTTTCTGGCGTTATGACGGAATTTGATAAAGTGATTGGTTTAGACCGCTTAAAAAGTATTACATATTAATGATTCTAAAAAAATGTCTGCGGAGCACACAAAGACCGTCATGCAAATTTTGGATTTGGTGAAATTGGTTTTGAGGCTTTAATGCAAGTAGTATCAGAAGAGAAAATTTAAAAAAATATTCCTAAAATTTTAGAAACTCCATATGTTGGAGAAGATAAGAAAAAAATCAAAAGACCGCCTTACTTTATATGAAATTCAAATGATTCGTCAAAAATCAATTTGACTCAGATTTACTTTCAAAAAAATTATTAGTCAGTAATAGGAGGAAGTTTTATGCCACACGATCATGAACACGAATGTTGTCAGCATAAAGAAACACACAATAAAAGAATGTTGTCATCATCATGGAGAAGAGCATACACATCATGAGCATGAATGTTGTCACGACCATAAAGAAACTCACCAACATTCAAAGTAAAAAAATGAAAAACCAACATCATCACTGCCATTGCCATCATGGACAAATTGAACAAGCGATTCAATTATTAAAACAGGCAGGATTTAAGTATACAAGTAAACGGGAGAAAATTATTGAAATTTTTTTAGTCATGAAGATCGCTATTTGTCCGCAAAACAAGTGCAACAATTGTTAGAAAGCAGATTTTTCCAAATATGAGTTATGATACCATTTATCGTAATTTATATGATTTTTACAGATTTAGGCATTTTTAGAAACAACTGAATGGAATGGTGAAAAAAATTATTCCGTTTTGGTTGTAGTCATGAAGGTCATCACCATCATTTTTATTTGTGAAAAATGTGGTCGCACAAAAGAAATTGAGTTTTGTCCGATGACTTATTTTCGAAACTCAATTAGAGGGATGTGAAGTGCATTCTCATCGTTTTGAAATTTTTTTGGATTATGTGAAAAAAATGTGCTCGAGACAAGTTCATAATTCAAAAGAAATAACTGAATTTTTAAGGAAAAAAAATATTAGTGTATCTAATTGACAATTGAGCAAACCTTTTCTATAATAAAAAAAGGACATTTCGTTTGTTTGGTTATTCTATTCAAAAAGAAAAACAGTTACTTTTTAATGCTCGGAGGGAGGGAATAGGATATGTCAAAAAAACAGTTGTTCGTAAAAACGAATCACTTGATGATGCTCTTCGTCGCTTCAAACGTACTGTTTCTAAAAACTGGAACTTTACAAGAGGCTCGTAAACGTGAGTTTTATGAAAAAAACCAAGTGTAAGACGTAAGAAAAAAATCAGAGGCAGCTCGTAAACGTAAGTTCTAGTCAACTCTGTGTATCATATGACTAAGTAAAGGCTGGGATTTTACGTCTCAGTCTTTTTCGTATTTTTAAGGAGTGGAAAAATCATGAGTTTAAAAGAAACATTAAATAATGACATTAAAACAGCTATGAAAGCAAAAGATAAAGAAACTTTAGCAGTATTAAGAATGATTAAAACAGCTGTTCAAGCGGCAGAAATCGATAAAAAAAGAAGAATTAAATGCTGAAGAAGAATTAACAATTTTAGCACGTGAAGCAAAAACAACGTCGTGAATCATTAGCAGAATTTGTTAAAAGCAGGACGTGATGAATTAGTTGCCAAAAACAGAAGCTGAAATTGAAATTGTAGAACGTTATTTACCAAAAACAATTATCAGTAGAAGAAGTAAAAGAAGTCATTGCAACTGTAGCTGAAAAAAATTGGTGCAACAACTCAAAAAAAGAATTTGGTAAATTAATGGGTGCTGTTATGCAAGAATTAAAAAGGAAAAAAGCAGACGGCAATGTCATTAAAGAACAAGTGAAAAGCTCATTTAGGGATAATCAGAATTCAAATAGACTTTTAGTCATTTCAGGATGAAAGAAAAATAAGAATTAATTTATGAAATAGATTTTTTTGTTTAAAAAGCCCACAGCGTAAATGATTCTCAAGATAATATGCTTGAAAAAAATAATGAATAGAAAGCTATAATTGAACCAAAGATGAGTGGTCGGCTCATGGTCAATCTGATATTAAACTTGAACATAAGGGTCAAGCGGGTGGCGGACACCAAAAAAATCCGAAATTAAACTTGAACATAAGGGTCAAGTGGGTGGCAGACACCAAAAATAAACCGACTGGAGAACGTCCCAAAACTATTGGGACGTTTTTTTGGAGGTAAAAAAATATGAAGAAGGAAGAACAATTTAGGACTATAAATACTCTTGAATATAATAGAATCGTACATAGTATTCCATCACTTTATAAAGATTGCGAAGTATTTTTAAAGATAATTTTTTTCGGTAAAAAAAGTTGTATATTGTACTCGTAATCAAAAAAATTTCAGTATATTTTTTTCAGAAAGTAATTTTTATGCATCTATGTGGGTTACATTATTCACGAGGAGCAAAAAAACTTCTTTTTAGACTGTTTAGATAAAAAGTTAGATGTTTCTTCTTTACTAGTAAAAGAAAAGATGGTACAACTTTTCAAAAAAATTAGCAATTTTGAACTCTGTTACAGAATTAACAAGTCCTCATGTTCGATTAACTGGTTCGGGAAGGTATTTATATTTAGAATTTGATTATGCATTAAGAACTAGAAAAACAAATTTTTAGCATTAACATTAAAAGATACGAGTAAAAAAATTGTTCCTCAATCGTTACTTGATTTAAAAAAAGACGAGAGACTTTCCTAAAGGAGAAGATATTATAAAAAAATATGCAGTAGATTTTTTTATACTGGGAAAAGAATGGATTTATTATACTGAGGAAAATTGATTTGAAAGAAAAAAATAGTATTTAGATTTTGTATAGATATAGTTTATAAAAACAATTAATAAGAACCAGAAGCCTTTATATTAGTAGTACCAATTGATTGAATGAATGCAAAACTTATAATTAATCGACAGATGCATTGCTGCTTGGAGTCACAAATTTTTTTGTGGCTTTTTTGTGTTCTATAAGACAATAATCAAATCACACTAAATTCATAGTAAAGAACTGTCAAAAAAATATGCTATAATAGTGCTATATACAGTAAATGGAGGTTAACAGTGTGGTAGAACAAAAACTATAAACAAGCGTTAGAAATCCAAGATCATCCACAACTTGTTCAATTATTTGGTTCACAGGATCAACATTTAAGATTGTTGGAAGAAACGTTTGAAACACTCATTACTCATCGTGAAGAACAATTGTTAATTTCCGGTGAAGAGGAGTCTGTAAAAGCAAACAATCCTATTATTAGAACAACTACAAGAATTAATAGCACGTGGTATTTCAATTTCTCAAACGGATATTGTAACTGCCATTAAAAATGGCAAAAAGAGGTACATTAGATTATTTCTTAAATTTATATAATGAGGAAATTGGTCGTACATTTTCTGGTAAACCGATTCGTGCAAAAAAACATTTGGACAACAACAATATATTCATGCCATTAAGAAAAACAGATATGGTGTTTGGGTATTGGACCTGCAGGAACTGGTAAAACTTTTCGTCGCAGTTGTAATGGCGGTTCAAGCTTTGAAAAAAAGGTCAAGTAAAGAAAATTATTTTAACACGACCAGCGGTTGAAGCAGGGGAAAAATTTAGGATTTTTTTACCAGGGATTTAAAAGAAAAGGTGGATCCATATTTACGTCCGATTTATGATGCGTTATATGCCATTTATGGAGTAGAACATACGAAATCGTTTATTGGAAAGAGGAGTCATTGAAGTAGCTCCACTTGCTTATATGCGTGGACGTACATTAGAAGAAGCATTTATTATTTTAGATGAAGCACAAAAATACAACAAGAGCTCAAATGAAAATGTTCCTAACTCGTTTAGGATTTGGTTCAAAAAAATGATTATTAATGGAGATAAAGACACAAGTAGACTTACCAAAAGGGAGTCATATGAGTGGTTTAGTGGATGCAGAAAAATAAATTAAAAAGGCATTAGTGGAATTTCTTTTGTAGAATTTGATGCGTTTGATGTCGTTCGTCATCCATTAGTTTCAAGTATTATTGATGCCTATTCAGAACAAGGTGAATAAGTAAGGAGTAAATGAAAAAATGAGACAGAAACTGCGAAAAATTTCAGGAAGTTTTGGGCATTTTCTATTTGCCCTTGCTTCTTTTTAACATTTGTTGCATTACTCGTCATTGGATATGGAAGTGTAAAACCAACGACTTATACAGTAGAATTGAACCAAGTTGCTAAGGAAACGATTCGTGCTCCAAGAACTTTGGAAGATAGAGCTCAAACAGAGAAAAAAATCAACAAATTGCAATGGATGCTGTCAGCGATGTATTAGTATTTGACCAAGAACGATTAACAAAGCAACTAACAAATATTCAGCAATTTTTTTCCAAGCGATTAAATCAGTCGCATCTAAAGCATCTGCTGAAATTATTAAAACAGATCAAAGTAATTCTTCTGAAGAATCTGTGACAAGAGTAGCAACCACTCAAGAAAGAGTTCAATATTTTTAAGAAATCACTTGAAAAAGAGAATCAATCTATTCGAGAGTTTGCAATTTTTCATACCTGATAAATATATTTCTCAATTATTACAAGCGAATAATGAACAGTTGGTTTCTTATGAGAAAAACATTAAAAATCAGTTGTAGAAACACAAATGAAAAAAATGCTATTAGTGAAAGTACTGTAACAAAAAGCTCAAGAAGAAGCGAAGAAAACTTTATTCTATAGTGACTTTTTCTGATACAGAAAGAGATTTATTAGGGTCAATTAGTAACTGTTTCGGTTATTGTAAATAATGTAGTGGATAAAGAAGCGACTCAAAAAGGCAAAAAGAAGCGGCAAAAAGCAGCTGTTACTCCAGTAAAAATTTTTACAAGGGCAAGTGCTTGATCCAAGAAGGGACATGTGATTTCAAATCAAGAGATTCGTCTAATTGAATTATTTGGGTTTAAGTAATGGACAACGAAACTATCATGAATTATATGAGTTTTTTTATTATTCTTAACAGGAATTATTATTTTTCTTAGCTGTATATTTTTTTATAAACCAACTGCATCTGATAAACCTAAATTCTAGTGATACAGCAACTGCTTTAACTGTTTTTTTAGTTTGATATTTGTTGCTGGTGTTTTAGTATTAAAAAAATATTAGCGTTAGTACAACATCGAGGAGTGGAACACATTGGTTTGATATTCCCAGTTGCGGGTTTTAGTGTATCTTTCTATCGTTTAACAAAGAGTTTAAGACTTACCATTTTTTTTTCAATTGTATTATTACCAATTTTTTTCTCATGGTATTTTCTTTTCTCAGATCAACGAATGTGTTGCATTTAATTTTAACGACTGTATTTCTATCAGTCATTGCATGGATTGGAATTATTCATGAGGAAAAACTTTGGCAAAATCAAATATGGTTGAAACGATTTATGAAAGCATTTATTTTATCCTGTATTATTAGGGATTCCATTTGTTTTTCTACAGTAATTATGAATTTCAAACACAACAAACAATGTTTATCTTTTCTATTTTTTTACTATTAAGTGGATTTTTTTATCATTTTTATTACCGGTGATATTAATGCCTTATTTATCATATGTGTTTGAAGATAGTTCGGTATTATTATGGGCTGAATTATCGAATCCAAATCAACCATTATTAAAAGACCTAATTACTCAGGCTCCTGGAACATATCATCATAGTTTAATGGTTGCAAATATTTCTGCCAAACTGTGTAGAAGCAATTGGTGGTGACTCTCAATTAGCCAGAGTAGCCTGCTATTATCATGATATTGGAAAAGTTAGAACATCCATTATTCTTTATTGAGAACTTACCTGGACATATGGAATCGCCTCATAAAATGTTAAGTGCGGAAGAATCGGTTCATATTATTTTTTTAACCATGTGACAAAAAGGGGTAGAAATTTTAAAACAACACCAATTACCTCAATCAGTCATTGATATATGTGCACAACATCATGGAACAACATTGATGAAATATTTTTTTATGCAGAAGCATTAAAAAAATAATCCGGATGTAAAAAGAAGAAGATTTCCGTTATCCAGGGACCAAAAGCCTCAAACAAAAAGAGGCTGCAGTTATAAATATCGTGGATAGTGCAGAAGCGGCAACTCGTGCGATGAAAGAACCAACTTTGGAAAAAAAGTAGAAGCGTTAGTTCATTCCATTATTATGAATCGACTAGAAGATGAACAATTTGTAGAATGTGATATTACGATGAAAAGAAATAGCAATTGTAGAAAAAAATGATTGTGACATCTTTAAATGGTACATTCCATTCAAGAATTGAATATCCAACAATCAAAAAAACAAGAAACAAAAATAGGAAAGGAAATATTATGTTTATTGAATTAATAGACGAAACCGAAGTAGTAAAAGAAGAATATCAAAAAAATTAGTAGAAGATGTCGTATCATTTGCAAGTGACTATTTACATTATCCAGAAAAATCGTGAATGCTGTATTTCATTTGTATCAAGTGAAAAGAATTCGTGAGATTAATCGAGATTTTAGAAATATTGATAAAGTGACGGATGTTATTAGTTTTTGCTTTAGATGATGAAGAAGAGGATATGGATCCAATTAAAAAATTTTATGGCGTCAGATGAAAAATTTTGTGACTTCCATTGGAGATATTATTATCTCAGTAGATCGTGCAAAAGGAACAAGCAGAAGAATATGGACATAGTTTAGAACGTGAATTAGGCTTTCTTAGCGTTACATGGTTTCTTACATTTAAATGGTTATGATCATCAAACAGAAGAAGAAGAAAAAAAGAAATGACAGGCTTACAAACAGAAATTTTAACAGCCTATGGTTTAACAAGAAATGCATAAACAAGTTGAAAAAAATCACCATTTCAAACAATCCATGCAACATGCTGTGAAATGGTATTAAAACTGTCTTTCAAGATGAACGAAATTTTAGATTTGATGTTGTTGCTGCAATAGGAGTAGTAATACTAGGATTTCTTTATTAAAACATCGAAAGAGTTGAATGGTACTGGATTGTATTTTGTGTCTTTTTAATGTTTATTTTAGAAATGTTAAATACCGTTGTAGAACAATTAGTTGATTTAATGGTAGAACACAATTATCATTTAGCTGCTAAAAAAAGCAAAAAGATGTATCAGCGGGTGTCGTATTAATGGGAGCAATTTTTGTTCTTATTATGGCTTCAGGAATTTTTTTATTCCAAAGATTGTACAAATGTTTTTTTATAAGGAGAGTCATATGTCAAAAACAGTTTAAATCAGGTTTTGTAGCAATTGTAGGTAGACCGAATGTAGGAAAAATCTACTTTTATGAATTATGTATTAGGGCAAAAAAATTGCGATTATGTCGGATAAAGCTCAAACAACACGTAATAAAAATTCAAGGGGTATATACGAATCAAGATTGTCAAATCGTTTTTTTAGATACTCCAGGAATTCATAAACCAAAAGCATGAACTAGGAAATTTCATGGTGGAGAGTGCTTATTCTGCATTAAAAAGAAGTGGATGCTGTACTATTTATGGTAAATGCTGCAGAAAAAAAGAGGTCCTGGTGATGATTTCATTATTGAGAAATTAAAGAAAATTAAAAACACCTGTATTTTTTTAGTGTTAAATAAAAATTGATTTAATTTCTCCAGATGAATTATTAGACCGAGTTGAATCGTATCAAGAAACGATTCCATTTGCTGAAATTATTCCAATTTCAGTTTTACAAGGAAATAATGTTCAAGAGTGATGACAACGTTTAACGAATCATTTACCAGAGGGACCCTCAATATTATCCAAGTGATCAAATTACAGATCATCCGGAATACTTTCGTTGTATCGGAATTAATTCGTGAGAAAAATCTTACATTTAACAAAAGAAGAAATTCCTCACTCAGTAGCAGTTACTGTAGATAAAATGCAAAAAGATGAGTTTGACAAAGTCCATGTTTATGCCAATATTATTGTGGAACGTCCAACCCAAAAAAAGGAATTATCATCGGTAAAGGTGGTAAATTGCTAAAAAGAAATTGGCGTGAGAGCAAGAAAAGATATAGAACAATTACTCGGAAATAAAGTCTATTTAGAATTATGGGTTAAAGTAGAGAAAAGATTGGCGTAAGAAGAAAAAGTCATTTACAAGACTTTGGATATCGAACAACAGATTATAAAGATTAAGGTGACTTTATGGAATACTTTCAAAAGTTTACCGGCATTGTTCTATTTCGACAAGAATACAAAGAACATGATATGATTGTTAAGATTTTTCTCTCGAGAATTTGGGAAGCAAATGTTTTTTTGTAAGAAATTTACAACGTTCAAGTCATCCTTTATCTGCAGCAACCTTACCCTTTACAAGAGCTGTTTTTATTGGAACGATTCATCAAAATGGCTTTTAGCTTTATTAGGGAATGTCTTGAAGTTCAAAAATCATCGACGTATTTATGAACAAATTGAAGTTCAAGCAGTCATGACGTATATGATGCAATTGGTGGATGCAGTGATGGAAGACCGAATCGTCAATACAGAGCTGTATGATTTATTAGAAAAATTGTATTCGTGCGGTGGAAAAATGATCTAGATCCATTTATTTTAATGCATTATTTTTGAATTGAAAAATGTTAAAAATATTTTTGGAGTGGCATTTTCAATGGCAGCAGTGTTGTTTTTTTGCGAGGAGTCAGTCGGACCGTTTGATATTTCGTTGAAACATCATGGATTATTATGTTCAAGGCACTATGATACAGATGAGAAAGAGATTACAATTAAGTCCAAAAAGCAGTGCATATAGCTAGACTTCTTGTTGCTATGAAATCTCCTTTGCAAATCCAATCATTGAGTTTATCTACTGAAACAAAAGCTGATTTAAAAAGGCTATGTGATTCATTAATGGATGAATTCGTAGGAATTCGATTAAAAGGTAAAAAGTTTATTGATCAAATGCAAGATTGGCAGACTCAATTACAGATACGTCGAAATAAAACAGAAGAATAATGAAATTACTAATAAATAAAATGGGCGATAGAATTTAAAATCTATCGTCTTTTTTTGCATACATTTAATGCAATTTTTCTCAGTAGATTATTAGAATTTAAGCCGTTTTCGTGATACACTTAATAGGAAGAAATTTAAACGGAGGTATGAGATGTACGAATATCTTAAAGGAGAATTAGTGGCTATTCAGCCAACGTATATTGTCGTAGAAAACCATGGGAATTGGATATCAAATTATGTTTGCAAATCCTTATCGTATTCAATCAAAAATTGAATGAAGTGATTCGAGTAGAACTTCAACAAATTGTTCGAGAAGATTCGATTACATTATATGGTTTTTCTAAGTGATGAGGAAAAAAAGAATTATTCCAAAAAAATTAATTAGTGTTTCTGGAATCGGACCCAAAAAGTGCCGTATCTATTTTTAGCAAATGATGATGTGAATGGTTTTATCCAAGCAGTAGAATCAGGCAATATTACGTATTTAACAAAAATTTCCTGGAGTTGGGTAAAAAAACTGCTCAACAAATTGTATTAGATTTAAAAGGGGAAAATTCACGAATATTGTAGTGGAAGAAATAGCTACTCCAGTAGTAGAAACTGCAACTGGAATTAAACAGTTAGAAGAAGCAAGAGAAGCATTATTAGGATTAGGATATTCTGCAAAAGAAATTACAAAAAGTTTGGAAAGAGTTAGAAGCAGCTACTCCTCAAACAACACAAGAAGCATTATCCATTGCCTTTAAATTATTGATGAAATAGAAAGGAAGAATTGTGTGGAAGAACATCGATTTGTAGATGGTAGTCCCTTAAATGAACAAGAAGTTTCAACGGAATTATCATTACGACCGCAAAATTTACAACAATATATTGGTCAGCAAAAAAGTAAAAGAAGAGTTATCTATTTATATTCAAGCTGCTCGCAGCAGGCAAGAAGCTTTGGATCATGTCTTATTATATGGACCTCCTGGATTAGGGAAAAACGACTCTAGCAATGGTTATTGCAAATGAATTAGAAGTAGGAATTAAAACAACGAGTGGTCCAGCTATTGAACGACCTGGAGATTTGGTTGCTTTATTAAATGATTTAAATGCTGGAGATGTATTGTTTATCGATGAAATTCATCGCTTACCTCGTGTAGTTGAAGAAATGCTCTATTCTGCAATGGAAGATTTCTTTGTTGATATTGTAGTAGGACAAGGGACCAACAGCCCATCCTGTTCATTTTCCATTACCACCTTTCACTTTAGTAGGTGCGACAACTCGTGCGGGTGCTTTATCTGCTCCGTTAAAGGGATCGTTTTGGAATTGTGTCTCATATGGAATATTACGATGAGAATCGTTAACTGAAATTGTGAAGAGAACTGCTAGTGTATTTGAAAGTGACATTCATGAAGAAGCTGCTCGAGAGGTTGCCCTTCGTTCAAGAGGGAACACCACGTATCGCCAATCGTTTATTAAAACGTGTCCGTGATTTTTCTCAAGTTTATGAAGAGAGGTGCATTTCAAAAAGAAATTACGCAAAAAAAGCTCTCAAAAGTCCTTCAAGTAGATGAAAAGGGATTAGATGCAATTGACCGTAAATTACTAAATGCGATGATTGATTTATATGATGGTGGGACCAGTAGGATTAGGAGCAATTGCTGCTAATATTTCTGAAGATGCTGAAACAATCGAAGATATGTATGAACCATATTTATTACAAATTGGATTTATTAAGCGAACTTCAAGAGGAAGAATGGTAACACCAGAAGCTTATGTTCATTTGAACAGAAGATATTAGAATAGAAAGATGGAATAAGAATGAATTATACAACTCAAGATTTTTGATTTTTGATTTACCAGAAGAACTGATTGCTCAAACACCGTTGAAAGATCGTACTTCTTCAAGATTATTAGTCGTTAATAAAACAGAACATAGTGTAGAAGATAAACATTTTTTTCTGAAATTATTGATTATTTAGAAGAAGGCGATACATTAGTTGTTAATAATACAAGAGTATTGCCAGCGAGATTATACGGTGAAAAAAAGAAGGAACAGGTGCTCATATTGAAGTGCTACTACTGCATAATACGCATGGAGATTGCTGGGAAACTCTTGTAAAACCAGCTAAAAAGAATGAAAGTTGGAACAGTCGTATCGTTTGGAGATGGACGATTAAAAGGCAACTGTGACAGAAGAATTAGAACAAGGTGGAAGAATCATCGAATTTCAATATGATGGGAGTATTTTTAGAAATTTTAGAATCGCTAGGGTGAAATGCCATTACCACCGTATATCAAAGAACGATTAGAAGACCAAGAACGTTATCAAACGGTTTATGCAAAGGAAAAATGGATCTGCAGCTGCACCAACAGCCGGGTTTACATTTTACAAAAAGAATTAATGGAAAAAAATTCAACAAAAAGGGCATTCAAATTGTTCCAATTACGTTACATGTTGGATTAGGAACCTTTCAGACCTGTTTCTGTGGATCATTTAGAAGACCATAAAATGCATTCGGAATATTATCATATTTCAAAAAGAAACCGCAGAGGTCATTGCAGAAACGAAGAAAAAAATGGAAAAACGAGTGATTGCAGTAGGAACAACTTCGATTCGTACATTAGAAACAGTCGGTTCAGCTAATCAAGGAGAAATCGTTCCAAGTAGTGGATGGACAGATATTTTCATTTCGCCAGGATATGAATTTAAAGTAGTGGATGCCTTTATTACAAATTTCCACCTTCCAAAAATCTACATTAGTGATGTTAGTGAGTGCTTATTTAGGGCGAGACTTTACATTAGAAGCTTATCATCATGCTATTCGTGAACGTTATCGTTTCTTTTAGTTTTGGAGATGCGATGTTTGTTCATCGTTAAATCTAGCAGTAGAAAATTGGAGATGATACAATTGTCTTTTTGAACAATTAAAAAGAACAAATCATGCAGGATGAAGAAAAATCTAATTTTTTATACAGAGCAAGGAATTGAACCATTATTTTGGATTCCGGAAACAGCAAAGATTTTTAATTATCGGTCAAGCACCAGGATTGAAAAGGCTCAAGAAAGTCGTAAATTTTTTTCTGGGATAAAAAGTGGAGATCGTTTACGAGAATGGCTAGGGTGTTGATGAAATCGTTTATTTTATGATTCAGGATTTATTTGCAGTCGTTCCAATGGACTTTTACTATCCCAGGAAAAGGTAAAAAGTGGAGATAAACCACCCAGAAAAAGGATTTGCCCCAAAATGGCATCCATTAGTTTTTACCATTATTGAAACAGGTTGAGTGTATTTTATTAGTTGGTTCATATGCACAAAATTATTATTTAAAAAGAAACGAAAAAAAGAAAATTTAACGGAAACAGTAAGAAGTTTATCGAGAATATTTACCCAAAGTACTTTTCCAATCGTACATCCTTCGCCTTTAAATATTAGATGGATGAAGAAAAAAATCCATGGTTTGAAGAAGAAGTATTGCCTGAATTAAAAATTGATTGTAAAAAAATATTATAAAAAAAGGAGAATGAATGATGTTTATTACACGACACAATAACCCATATGAATTAAAAAGGAGAATTACCAACAGTAGGAGAAAAAAAGCTCCTCACTTTTCATTAGAATGCATTCATGGAGAGATTAAAACTCCAGAATCATTTTGCTGGAAAAAGTAACCTTAATCAGTGTTGTTCCAGATATTAATACTCGAGTTTGCGATATTCAAACAAAAAGCATTCCATAAAAAAATGAAAGAACATCCAAGTATTCAATTAGTGACGATTAGTAAAAAAATAACAAAGATGAATTTAAAAATTGGTGTTCGGCAAATGATGTTGCAATGGAAATGTTATGCGATGTTGATTTTACATTTGGAGAAGCATATGGCATTTATGTGCCTGAATTAAGTGTAGACCAACGTTCGATTTTTTTGTATTCGATCAAACTGGAACAATTGTTTATCAAGAAATTGTTCAAGAAATGACCAGATGAACCAAATTATGATGAAGCTATTCGAGTAGCATCTAACTCACTTTATAAGAGAGGAGAAAATAATGGAAAAATAATACATTATTTCCACCAATTGAACCGTATAATGAGTTTTTACTTAGAAGTTTCTTCGATACATCAAATATATGTAATGGAATCAGGAAATCCAAATGGAAAAGCCGGTGGTGATTGTTCATGGAGGACCAGGTGGAGGTTCAAGTCCGATAACACGTCAATTGTTTAATCCAGATGTTTACCGAATGATTCAATTTGACCAACGTGGTTGTGGGAAAAAGTTTACCTTTTCTTTCATTAGAGGAGAATACAACTCAACATTTAGTTTCTGATATGGAAAAAAATCCGTGAAAAGTTAGGAAATTGATCAATGGGTTGTGTTTTCGGTGGTAGTTGGGGGACGACTTTATCCCTTCATTATGCGATTCAATATCCAGAAAGAGTTATAGGGATTGATTTTTACGTGGGATTTTTCTTAGGTAGACAAGAAGATACGGATTGGCTATACCAAAAAGGAGCTAGTGATTTCTTCCCAGATCAATTTGAGCCTTATTTGAATCATATTCCAGTTGAAGAACAAGATGATTTAGTTACTGCTTATTATAAAGCGATTGACAAGTGACGATGCATCTATTCGCTTAGAAGCTGCTCGTCAATGGGCTAGATGGGAAGGCGGCATTGTTACCTTTATTACCTAGGGAAACTATTGGTGAGGAAATCAGACGAAGATATGCTTGCGATTGCTATTATGGAATGTCATTATTTCTACCATCATTGCTTTTGTAGAAGATGATAATTATATTCTTAATCATGCAGATACATTAAAAAGATATTCCAATTAAAGATTGTTCATGGTAGATATGATGTCGATTGTCGTCCAAGTGGGTGCATATGATTTAAAACAAAAATTGCCACATGCTGAATTAGTCTTTTCTACGGCTGCAGGACATGCTCAAATGGAACCATCAACAGTAAAAAGAATTAATGAGATTTGCAAGAGAGTTTGAATAAGCTGTTTAGTATAGTTTCGTAAAACAATAAACGCTTCACAACAAGTATGTTTACTTGTTGTGAAGCGTTCTTTTATTCATTAAATATTAATTGTTCTAGTTCACGTCGTTGAACTTTCATAGTTGCTGTTCTTGGAATTTTTTTCGTATTCCATCATAATTGGTTCATTTAGATGGGGTAAATTTTCAATAGCATTAAACCATAATTCATTTTGGAAGAGTTCTCCATCAGCAATAGCTACAATTGGTTGAGGATAGCCATGGTTATCACGAATAATGACGACTTCTTCCAGGAAGGGTAGATGGTCTAGTAAATAATCTTCAATAGCTAGTGTACTTTCCAAAGTTTCTACTAAGTCTACTTGACGGTCATGAAGGAGCAATTCACCTTTATCATTGATAAGCCCGTAATCACCAGTATCCCACCATTCATCGTATACATTTTCTTGGAATCGATTGTCTTCTTTGAAGTAAGTTAACGCTCGTCCTTTAGAATATAATTGAATATTTCCTGGAGTATTCGTTGGAAGAAGTGTTCCGTCATTTGTTGCAATTCTTGCTTTTGTAAAATGTTCAAATCCAAATCCCCATATTACGGATATTTATTCCTGGTAATGATTCTAATGTGTGTTTACGAACGATGGCAGGTCCGCATTCACTTTGTCCATAAATTTGTAAATAAATACCATTTTTCTTGCGATTTCGTTTTTAAGAAAGTAGCCATAGTTTCCTTATTAATCGCATCAAATGTCGAGTGATAATAACGAGTATGTTCAAATAATTCTGGACGATTTTTAGCAAGAGTAGCCCATTGAACAAAAATTATTTGGATGCGTTTCAATTCCAATTGGTTGGTATCGTTGCAGTAAATGTTCGATATTTTTGAATACTAGGATCTTTTAATCGCTAAAGTAAGGAAATCCTAAACTCATTAAAGAAGACATTCCAATATTAAATCGAGAATGTACCGGAGAAATATGAAAAGCTAGCAATCCTTTTTTTCTTCCATTTTTGAAAAAAATACTTTTTTTGGAAAAGCAGTTCGCCAACCCATGCTATTAGCTGAGTGTGCAATTAGTTTAGGAATACCGGTTGTACCAGAAGTGTGTGTCATATAACTAATTTCATTTGTATCAAGAGAAATGAAAGGGGTAATGGTTTCAATTTGTTCTTGGATTTCTTGTATAGAAAGAGCCTTCGCTTTTATTTTTCTTGTAAAAGCATCACTTTTTCTGCTGTTTCATCATCGTAAATTAACCAAGCATCTTCTAATCGCTCAAAAAATGTATCTATAATGGTAGCAGGAAGATGAGAAGAAAGTCATGACAGGAATAGCTCCTAAATAGGAGATGGCACAAGCTAACCAATAAGTATCGACAGCAGAAGATTTGTATACCATTACTTTTTTTCTGTTTGCTTTTAATTCCTAAACTAGCTAATTGAAAGGCACGTTTTTGAATAAATTTCAAACTTTCTTGATACGTAGTTTCTAATCCAAATTCAGGGAAAGCAGATAACACTTGATCAACATAAATTTTTTTGTGTCTGGGAAATCAATGCTAGCTTTTTCATAATTTTTTTGTATAAAGTGTAAAGGTTCATGTTCGTATATATATTAGGCATAATAACTTCCTTTCAAAAATAGTCTTTATCTAGTATACAGGAGGGATATAAAACTTGCAAAAAAATTTATGCATACTAGTATGCAAACGTTTTAATTTTTTTGGTAAAAATAAACTTATGCAAACGGTTTTAATACTGGTATGAATAGGAGTTGATAGATGTGCAAATAAAAAAACGAAGCTATGCTGATAACTTATTCAGATAGCTTAGGAAAAAAACATGAACGATCTAAAATTTGTTTTAGAAACTTACTTTAAAGAATCAATTGGAGGAGTACACTTACTTCCATTTTTCCCTTCAACAGGTGATAGAGGATTTGCACCAAGTGATTATACGACCGTTGATCCAGACTTAGGTAGCTGGGAAGATGTCGATGCATTAGGAGAGAAATATTACTTAATGTTTGATTTTATGATTAATCATATTTCTCGTGAATCAAAAATTTTTCCAAGATTTTTAAAAAGAATCATGAAAAATTCTCCTTATAAAGATATGTTTATTCGTGTCCATGAATTTTTTTCCCTCCTGGACGTCCAACACAAGAAGATATCGATTTAATCTATAAGAGAAAAAGATAAAAGCACCTTTCCAAACAGTTCATTTTGAAGATGGGTACAACAGAAGAAGTGTGGAATACATTTGGAGAAGAACAAATTGATTTAGATGTGAACAAAGCTATTGTAAAAGAATTTATTCGTGAAACGATTAAAGATATGGCAAGTCACGGATGTTCCTTTAATTCGTTTAGATGCTTTTTGCCTATGCTGTGAAAAAAATTAGATACAAATGATTTCTTTGTAGAACCTGAAATTTGGGATTTATTAGATGAAGTACGAGAAGAAGCTGCAGAAATATCAAGTAGAATTATTACCTGAAATTCATGAACATTATTCGATTCAAATGAAAATTGCAGATCATGATTATTTTGTATATGATTTTTGCATTACCAATGGTTGTGTTTATATTCACTTTATAGTGGGAAAATCAAATCGACTTTAGCAAATTGGTTAAAAAAATGAGCCCAATGAAACAATTTACAACATTAGATACACATGATGGAATTGGTGTTGTAGATGCAAGAGATTTATTAACAGATGAAGAATTAGATTATACTTCAGAACAATTGTATAAAAGTTGGAGCAAATGTTAAGAGAGTGTATTCTAGTGAGAAATACAATAACTTGGATATTTATCAAATTAATAGTACTTACTATAGTGCGTTAGGAAATGATGATGCTAGTTACTTACTATCAAGAATTTTTACAATGTTTTTGCTCCAGGGATTCCTCAAATTTATTATGTAGGATTATTAGCAGGTGAAAAATGATATTGAACTTCTTGAAGCAACAAAAGAAGGACGTAATATTAATCGTCATTACTATACATTAGAAGAAATTGAAAAATGAAGTTGAACGTCCAGTTGTCAAAACAATTACTATCATTATTACGCTTTAGAAATACTTCAAAAAGCATTTTGATTTAGAAGGAGAAATTGAAATTTCAACTCCAGATGAATCAACGATTGAAATTGTTCGTATAAAGTGCTGATCAACAAACAAAAAGCTCGTCTAGTAGCAAATTTAGCAACAAAAGAATTTACGATTGAAGAAAATGGAGTAACTATTCAATTATAAAAATTTCATATAGGGAGGAGAAAATTTCTCTCTTTATATTCACTTTTACGTATATAACAATAGTTATGAAAATTGATTTTCAATTTTGATGAAAAAATTTTCTTTAAAAAAATTGTTTTCTGCTATTTACAAAATGAAGAAAATTTGTTATTATAACTATGTGATAAAAAAATAACAAAGCAACGGAGGAAATCACAGTGACTGAAGAGAAAAAAAGTAGTAGACTCTCAAAAAGAAGTGAATGAATTAGTAGAGAAAGGGCTAGTAGCTTTAGAACAATTTAGATTGCTCAATCAAGAACAAGTGGACTATATTGTAGCGAAAGCATCAGTAGCAGCTCTTGATCAACATGGTGTGTTAGCTTTACACGCTGTAGAAGAAACTGGTCGTGGAGTATTTTGAAGATAAAGCGACTAAAAAAATTTATTTGCATGTGAACACGTAGTTCATAATATGCGTCATACGAAAAACCGTTGGAGTTATTGAAGATGACGAAGTAACAGGTTTAACATTAATTGCAGAACCAGTTGGGGTTGTATGTGGTATTACACCAACAACTAACCCAACATCAACAGCGATTTTCAAATCATTAATTGCATTGAAAAACACGTAACCCAATCGTATTCGCATTCCATCCATCAGCTCAAAAGAGTTCAGCTCATGCAGCTCAAATCGTTCGTGATGCAGCAATTGCAGCTGGAGCACCTGAAAACTGTATTCAATGGATTGAACATCCCATCAATTGAAGCAACAAATGCTTTAATGAATCATGATGGCATTGCAACTATCCTAGCTACAGGTGGTAACGCAATGGTTAAAGCAGCATATTCATGCGGAAAAACCTGCTTTAGGGGTAGGTGCTGGTAACGTACCTGCATATGTTGAAAAAAATCAGCAAATATTCGTCAAGCTGCTCACGATATCGTAATGAGTAAATCATTCGATAACGGAATGGTTTTAGTGCTTCAGAACAAGCAGCTATTATTGATAAAGAAATTTATGATGAGTTTGTAGCAGAATTAAAGAGCTACCATACTTATTTTGTATCTAAAAAAAGAAAAAAAGCATTACTTGAAGAGTTCTGCTTTGGCGTAAAAAGCAAACAGCAAAAAACTGTGCTGGTGCTAAATTAAACGCTAATATCGTAGGTAAACCTGCTGCATGGATTGCAGAACAAGCAGGATTTCTCAGTTCCAGAAGGAACAAATATTTTAGCAGCTGAATGTAGCGAAGTAGGGGAAAAAAAGAACCTTTAACTCGTGAAAAATTATCTCCAGTACTTGCAATCTTAAAAATCTGAATCTCGTGAAGATGGTGTTGAGAAAAGCAAGACAAATGGTTGAATTTAACGGTTTAGGACACTCTGCAGCTATTCATACAGAAGATGCTGAATTTAGCGAAAAGAATTTCGGACGTATTGTTCGTGCAATTCGTGTAATCTGGAACGCTCCATCTACATTTGGTGGTATCGGGGATGTTTACAATGCCTTCATTCCATCTCTAACATTAGGTTGCGGTTCTTATGGACGTAACTCAGTTGGTGATAACGTAAGTGTTGTGAAATCTATTAAATATCAAAAAAAGTAGGGAGACGTAGAAATAATATGCAATGGTTTAAAGTTCCTTCGAAAATCTATTTCGAACGTGATTCAATTCAATACTTACAAAAAAATGAAAAAAATGTAGAACGTGTAATGATTGTAACTGACCAACAAATGGTTAACTTAGGATTCTTACAACGTGTCATTGAACAATTAGAATTACGCCCTAACAAAGTTATTTACGAAGTATTTCTCAGATGTTGAACCAGATCCAGATATCACAACAGTTAACCGTGGTGCTGAAATTATGAAATCATTTGAACCAGATACAATCGTAGCTCTTGGTGGTGGTTCTGTAATGGATGCTGCTAAAGTTATGTGGATGTTCTACGAACAACCTCAAATTGACTTCCGTGATTTAGTACAAAAAAATTCATGGATATTCGTAAACGTGCATTCAAATTCCCTGAATTAGGTGAAAAAAAGCTAAATATGTAGGTATCCCAACAACTTCAGGTACAGGTTCTGAAGTAACTCCATTTGCCGTTATTTCTGATAAAGCAAATAACCGTAAATATCCATTTAGCAGACTACTCATTAACGCCAACAATTGCGATTGTTGACCCAGCATTAGTTATGACAGTTCCAGGATTTGTTACAGCAGATACAGGTATGGACGTATTAACTCACGCAGTTGAAGCTTATACTTCAACATTAGCTAATGACTATACTGATGGTTTAGCTTTACAAGCAATCAAATTAGTATTTGAAAAACTTAGAAAGTTCAGTTAAAAAAATGGAGACTTCGTATCAAGAGAAAAAAATGCATAATGCTTCTACAATGGCTGGTATGGCATTTGCCAATGCATTCCTTGGAATGTCTCACTCAATGGCTCATAAAGTTGGTGGATTCTTCCATACAGTACACGGACGTACAAATGCAATCTTACTTCCATATGTTATCCGTTACAATGGTACTCGTCCTAGCTAAAAACATCTACATGGCCTAAATATAACTACTACCGTGCAGATGAAAAAAATTCCAAGACATTGCTAGAATGTTAGGGATTACCTTCATCAACTCCTGAAGAAGCAGTAGATGCATTTAGCAAAAGCTGTTTATGAATTAGGAGAACGTGTAGGAATTGAAATGAACTTCAAAGCTCAAGGTGTAGATGAAAAAGAATGGAAAGAAACAATCCATGAAATCGCATTATTAGCATATGAAGATCAATGTTCACCAGCGAACCCTCGTTTACCAATGGTTGCTCATATGGAAGAAATTCTTGCAGATGCATACTATGGATACGCAGCTCGTCCAGGACGTTTAAAAATAATCGATTAGATAGTTATCAAGCGTAGTAGTCATTTCGACTATTACGCTTTTTTTCTTTATATAAAAATTTTACTAATAGTGAATGAGTACTAATACAGATGTTTAGTTTATTTTAATACAGTTTTATGGTATACTATTGAAGAAATTAAAAGGTAATTTTATACTTTTATTAAGTTGTCAGTGAGGATTTAAAGGAGGAAACAATATGACCCCTAATAAAGAGGATTATATCAAAGCGATTTATAAATTAGGTGGCAATCATGAAATCAGTTTCTAATAAGTCAATCACTAATATGCTTCAAATATCAGCAGCATCTACCACAGAAATGCTAAATAAATTAGTATACAGAAGATATATGTAGATTATGTTCGATATAAAGGAGCTAGACTGACAGAAAAAGGGGATTTTTGTTTGCTGAACGATTAATACGTACACATAAAAATATGGGAAGTATTTTTTTAGTACAATCATTAGGTTTTTCACCAGATGAAGTTCATGCTCAGGCAGAAGTATTTTAGAACATGCTTCTACACCTGAATTGATTAATCGATTAGTAGACTTTTCTGGATGATCCGACACATTGTCCCTCATGGAGAAATTATTCCCTACAATACATGAAAATTAAACAATGCATGAGATAAATACTGATTTGGAGGGGAAAAATATGTCAACGAAACATCAACGAATTATTGAATACATTGAATCTTTACCTGTTGGCGAAAAAAAGATATCCGTCCGTAGTATTGCTAAAAAAATATGCAACTAAGTGAAGGTACTGCTTATCGATGCGATTAAAAGGCAGCTGAAAATCTTGGAGTAGTCTCAACGATTGAACGTAGTTGGGACCATTCGAATTGAACGTAAATCAAAAGATAATTTTGAAAAAAACTTTCTTTTCGGTGAAATTGTTAAAAATTATCGAAGGGTGAAGTTTATGGAGGTTCTCAAGGTTTAGATAAAATTTCTAAATCGTTTTGTAATTGGTGCGATGACAGAAGATGCAATGACACGTTATATTCATCCAGAATCATTAGTGATTATTGGGAATCGTAAAGAAGCTCAATTATTAGCATTAGAACAAGGGAGCAGCAGTACTAATTACAGGGAGGATTTACTGCATCTGATGAATTAATACGTAGAGCAGATGAATTAGCAATACCAGTTATAGGAACAACTTATGATACATTTACTGTTGCATCACTCATTAACCGTGCAATGACGGATCAATTAATTAAGAAAAAAATTATGATTGTTTCAGATATTTTATACGGAATTATTCTTATACTCATTATTTAATGATTGATGATACAGTGGAAGATTATCGGAAAAATTGAATCAAGAAACCGAAAAACTCTAGGTTTCCTGTGGTGAATCATTCGAATCGTCTTGTAGGTGTTGTCACAGCAAAAGGATGTCATTGGAAAAAAAGTGATCATCATAGTTATCGAAAGAGTGATGACGAAAAAAATCCAAGTGTGACTAAATTACATGCTAGTGTTGCTAGTGTTGCACATTCGATGATTTGGAATGGGATTAGAAATGCTGCCTGTTGTTCAAGATAATATGGAATTATTAGGCATTATTTCTAGGCAGGATGTTATGAAGGCTATGCAATTAGCGCAACGTCAACCACAAGTTGGAAATACGTTTTGAAGATGATGTTGCTGAGAGTTTAAAATGTAGTTAGAAATGGATGCTCAACAAGCGAAATTCAATTTACAGTAACTCCACAAATGACAAATAATTTAGGGAATGTTATCATTTTGGAGTTCTATGTGAAGTTGTGAGTGTAGCATCTAAAGAATTTATATCTCGTAGTCAAAGAAGAAATGCAGTTATTGAGCAATTAGATTTGCATTATTTAAAAAAATGATTCCAATTGATAGTGAAATTGTTTTTACAAATTCAATCATTAGATAATGGAAGAAAAAAATAACAAAATTAGATATTTCAGTGTATTTAGAAAAATACAATCGTAGCAAAAAGCAGTAATGTCTAGTCAGTTAATGGAAAGGAATTAATTATAAACGATGAATAAACAAGAATACTTTAGTAGCTATTGATAAAGAAATTCAAAAAAAGCAGACTCAATCGTTATTTTACGACATGAGTTGCCAGATCCAGATGCGATCGGTTCTCAAATTGGATTTGAAAAAAATTATTGAAGCAACTTATCCAAATAAAAACAGTGTATGCTTTAGGAGAAATGAATGATGACTTAGCGTATATTGGTACAATGGATACAATTTCTCAAGAAGTATTTTGATGCTTCATTAATTATTGTGAACGATACAGCGAATACGCCTCGTATTGATTCACCATATGAAGTAAATCCATCAGAGGTGATTAAAATCGATCATCATCCTGATAGAGATGTTTATGGAAAAGATTTCTTATGTGGATACAACTGCAAGTAGTACAAGTGAAATTTTATGTCAATTTGTATTTAGTGAAAAACTCTCCTTGGAAAGTAAACGAAGAAGTTGCAAATGCATTATATGCAGGGATTGTAGGGGATACAGGACGTTTCTTATATCCAGCAACAACAACTGTGACTTTTCGAAATGGTTTCTAAATTATTAGAATTTCCCAGTGAAAAATTTCTGAAATTGCTTATCATATGATTACCAAATCCTGTTTCAGTTAGTCGTTTAGCTAGGGTATATTTACCAAAAATATGGAAATTTCTGAAAATGGAGTAGCGATTACGATTTTAAGCCAAGAACAATTAAAAAGAGTTTGGAGTAGAAGAACATCAAACACATGGGTGTCATTTCATTACCTAGTACAGTTGAAGGTGTTCATTGCTGGTGCTTATTCGTAGAGCAACCAGATGGTACTTATCGTTGTAATTTACGTTCAAAAGGACCAATCGTAAATGAAAATTGCAGCAAACCATGGTGGAGGAGGACATCCTCTAGCGTCTGGTGCTGTCGTGAAAACATTAGAAGAAGTTCATCAAATGTCTGAAGAATTAAATGAATCTTCTAAAAAAAGTTTCTTGCTTCATTGAATAAATAAAGGACTTATAGTTGACTTTAGTTGGATAGAATAATACAATGGTTATTGAGTTGGATTATTCTATCCAACGATTGTTTATGCAATTAATTTTGAAAAAAATTAAAAAAATGAGACGGAGGTGACTCAATGAACTCAGAACTATTAACTGGAGGCCTCGCGATCTTAACTTTAGTAATCGGAATTGTTGCTGGATATTTTGTTTTCAAATCCAATTATGAGAAAAAAAGTTGTAGCTGCTCGTGAATCGGCTGAAATGATTTTTAGAAGATGCTAAAAAAAGATGCTGACCGATTAAAAAAAGGAAGTATTATTAGAAGCTAAAGAAGAAAAATCATAAATATCGTACTGAAGTTGAAAATGAGTTAAAAGAAAGAAGAAATGAAGTATTTACTTCAAGAAAAAAAGAATGATTCAAAGAGAACAAAAATCTTGATCGTAAAGATGAAGTTCTTGAAAAAAACGTGAACAATCTATTGAAGATAAAGAAAAATAAACTTCAAGAAAGAGCACAAGTCATGACGGAGAAAAGAAGAACAGATTGACGCTGTGTTATCTGAACAAAAAGCTGAATTAGAACGAATTTCAACGATTAGTCGTGAAGAAGCACAACAAATTATTATGCAGGAAACACGTGATGAATTAAAGTCACGAACGTGCTGTAATGATTAAAAGAATCTGAACAACGTGCTAAAGGATGAAGCAGATAGAGCGGCTAAAGATATTATCTTACAAGCGATTCAACGTTCAGCTGCTGATTTAGTAGCAGAAAATACAGTTACTGTGATGACATTACCTAAATGATGAAATGAAAGGACGAATTATCGGACGTGAAGGAAGAAATATTCGTACATTAGAATCATTAACAGGGATTGATTTAATTATCGATGAAACACCTGAAGCTGTAGTACTAAGTGGATTTTGATCCAATTCGTAGAGAAATTGCTAAAATGACTCTAGAAAAAAATTAATTGCAGATGGACGTATTCATCCTGCAAGAATTGAAGAAATGGTTGAAAAAAATCTCGTAAAGAAATGGATGAAAGAATTCGTTCGATTGGGAGAACAAGCAACATTTGAAGTTGGAATTCATTCATTACATCCAGACTTAATTAAAATTTTAGGTCGATTTATATTTCCGTACAAGTTATGGACAAAAATGTTTTTAAATCATAGTATCGAAGTTGCAAAACTAGCAGGAATTATGGCTGGTGAGCTTGGAGAAGATGTAAATATTGCTAAAAAGAGCTGGTTTACTTTACATGATTTAGGAAAAAGCATTAGACCATGAAATTGAAGGTTCACACGTTGAAATTGGTGCGGAAATTGCTCAAAAAAATACAAAGAAAAACAAAAATTGTGGTTAATGCCATTGCATCTCACCATGGAGATGTTGAAGCAACCTCGACAATTGCGATATTAGTAGCTGCAGCAGATGCCTTTATCAGCTGCAAGACCAGGAGCACGTAGTGAATCCTTGGAAAAACTACATTCGTCGTTTAGAACGATTAGAAGCTATTGCGAATGAACATGAAGGTGTAGAACGTAGCTTTTGCGATTCAAGCGGGTCGTGAGATCCGTGTCATGGTTCATCCAGAGAAAAATTGATGATGCAAGTTCGATTTTATTAGCACGTGAAATTCGTAAACAAATTGAAGAAGAACTACAATATCCAGGACATATTAAGGTTACAGTTATTCGTGAAACAAGAGCTGTAGAATATGCTAAATAATGAAAAAAACACGCTAGATTTTTCTAGCGTGTTTTTTTATACATTAGTGAAAAGAAAACCCTTCTCGATTAGAGAAGGGTTTATGATTAGTTATTTTCTCCGAAGACTGAGTTGTTATTTCATTTCTTGCTGGCACTTGTGTAGTTTGATTATTTTGTTGTGCAGGTTGTTGTTGCTGAGAATTTTTGAGGGATCAGTCGTTGTACTTGTTTTTCTCTTTTTCCTCAGGTCTAGTACCTAACTGAAGTTCATGAGTTACAGGGATCAGACGTTTTATCTTTAATTGTAACAGTTAGACTAATCGTGAACAGTTTCACCTGAAATATTTTTGAAAGTAGCACTTGTTTTATCAACAGTTTGAGTTTGACCTCCAACTGTAATTGTATATTTGGTTTTGTCTTCACCGGATTTTACAGCATTCCAAGTGACAGAAACTTCTTTCTTAGTAGCATCATAACTAACGTTTAATCCTGATGGAGGATCAATTTTTCTTCAACATACTTGTTGAGTGCTGGTAGTGCACCTTTTAACAAATAATTCTGTACTTACTTTGATCAGAAGGTGTATTTGGTCCAGCTAACGCTAAAGGTTTGAACCGATGACAATTGGTGAAGATACAACACTAGAAGGTTGTTCCCAATCTTTGACAGGAGTTTGTTTCATGGCAAAATTCATTAAGTGAGCATAAATCCATTTTGAATAATTGATTCAGTTTGATGATAATCCACTGACCTGTTTGCATAAGGGATTATCATATCCAGTCCATATAGAAATGGTGTACGCTGGAGAATAGCCGATGAACCATGAATCTGGAATGACAAACTCATTATCTGAAGCTCCGATTTGCTTTTCTTTTGTTCTGGAGTATAGTTCGTATGAACCAGTTTTAGCAGCATGAGGAAGATTTCCCATTTGTAAATCATTTGCAAATCCATAAGTGAAAGTATCTTTTAGCATATTTGTAATCATATAAGCTGTTGAATCTTTCATTGCTTTGATGTTGCTCAGGTTTAAAATCTAAACACTTGACCATCACGAGTTGTAATTTTTTTGTAACAGTATATGGTTTTGAATAAGTACCATAGTTAGCAGAATGCAGAGTAGGCAGCAGCCATTTTTAATGGGAGATAAATTTGCACCAATCGAGTTGCTTTCTACTAAAGATTCTTTTTCCCGTCATTTATAACAGATAAAGTCTAACTTTTTAAGGAAAGCTTGAATATTATCATTTCCTACTGCTTTAAAATGTTTGATAGGCAGGTGTATTACGAGATAATACTAAATGCTTTACGCATCGTCATTGTTCCCATATATTGATTATCCCAGTTGTTTAATTCAAAACCACTAGAATATTTTTGTTGGCTTTATCAACTAATGTTTGACCAGTAGAATAGTTTAAATATTCAATGGCTGGTCCGTAATCCATAATTGGTTTAATGGTTGAACCCTGTACTTCTATCATTTTCAACAGCACGATTATAAGCTAATAAATTCGTTTGCTTACGACCACCATTAATCGCTCTTACAGCACCTGTAGTAGAGTCTAACATAACAACTGCATTTTGAACTTCATCGTCAATATATTGAACATATCGATTTGTATTTAGAATTTCATATAAACGATTTTTGTGCCTGTGAATTTACAGTTGTTTCAATGGTTAATCCGTCAGAGTAAACATCTAAATCCTGTTTTTATCTTTTTACTTCATCAGCAACCATTGTTAAAAAAATGAATCGAAAGATTAAACGGTTATCGTCAGTTGAAACTTGTTCATGTTCTGCTACTAATCCTTCGTCTACAGGAGTCGCTTTTTGCTTCTTGCAATTGAGCAGCTGTTAATTTGCCATTGTCTTTCATCGATTGCAATACAAGATCACGACGTTCTTTTGCTTGCTCTGGATGAGCATATGGGTCATATGAACTTGGTGCTTGTGGCATACCCAGCTAGAAGTGCTAATTGTGGAATCGTTAATTCCTTTTAATTCTTTTCCGAAGTAATAATTAGCAGCAGTACCAAATCCATAAGTATTATTAGCCATATAAACTTTGTTTAAATAGTAAGTCAGAATTTGTTCTTTTGAAAATTCACGTTCAATTTGTAAAAGCTAATAAAATTTCTTGAATTTTACGTTTATAAGTTTGGTCTTCTTTTTAGTAGAGAAGACAGATAATTTAATTAATTGTTGAGTAATCGTACTACCACCTTGAGTAATATGACCCGCAAGAAGGTTACGAACAAAAAGAACCAACAATTCGAATTGGATCGATTCCTAAGTGAGAATAGTAACGCTTATCTTCAATTGAAGTGATGGCATCTTTTAATCCTTGTGGCACATCTTCAGGTTCAATTAAATCACGATTTTCTCCACCTAGTTTTAGTAATAAGTTCTTGATTCATATCAAGAATTTGCGTTTCAGTTGCTCCTTGAAGATCTGCAGCAGAAATTTCTGGAGTAGTTGAAGCGTAATAGAACACTAATCCAGTAAAACAAACAATGGTTATTACAATGAGTGAAAATAAAAGCTAGCAATATTTTTTTTTCCAAATAGATTTTTGCTTTTCCTTTACTTGTTTTTTTGTTTTACTGTGTTGTGTACGTCTAGTTCGGCGTGTTTCTGGCATAGAAAACCTCCTAAATTTTATCAATCAATTTGATCAACGATTGGAATGTAATCTAAAAATGGATTGTACTGTTAGAGGAAATTTGCATTCCATTTTTTTCGCGTATATAAGTTAATGGAATAGACTTTTTTTCCCATCTTTGTTTTTCTCTTGATATAAAGGAAATTAAATACTGACTTTCAAGTAAATAATACTCATTTAAACTAGAAAAAAATAAAAAGATAACAAAACACAACTCCACCTTGATAGATACAATCTTCCATATGTTGTAATTGATGTTCATGTATGTTTATAAAATGGAAACGAAGTTTTTATTTTTCGTTTCTTTTAGCTTCGAAATCAATATAGTATCCCACGATAAACACCGTTATAGTCAGTAGTAGAAGCGTGACGATAATACGCTTCTTTAATGACTGCCGCACTTCGTTTTGGATAATCGACTTTAACGACTTGTACGGGTGTGGGCTTTTTTTATGAATAACTGCTATTTTTTTCTTAATCGATAATAATCGTTTGTTTGATTCAATAAATGTTTCTAAGAACATTCCACGACTACCATATGAAACAGTAGAAGTTTGAGGAGAGGAGACTCTCTGTTGTCCCTTTTGGGTATTGAATCATAATATCACCCCTAAATCTTTATCTATTATACCATTGATTGTACATTGAAAAAGCTAAAATTATTGTTAAGATTCGACAACAACTAGATTACAATTATGATTTCTACAAGAAAAATTATTAAGAATAATTTCAAAAAAATAATCAGAAATATTTTACAATTTTACAAAGGTGTTGTAAAAATAAATGAGTATGTAAAACGCTCATCAATTTAAATTTGATGAAGTAAGAATTTTTTTGGAGGAAAGCTATGACAGCAAAAATTTGAAAAAAATCAACACAAATGAAGTTGTGTTAACATTTGAAATTTCAGAAGAATCAATTAAACAAGGTTTAGAAGTTGCTTTTAACCGTGTGAAAAAAAGAACTTAAACGTTCCTGGTTTCCGTAAAGGTAAAGTAAGTCGCCAAGTCTTTCAACAAAATGTATGGTGAAGAAGCATTATACCAAGATGCATTAAACTACTTATTACCTGATGCATATGATAATGCAGTAGAAGAAACTGGTATTTTCCCAGTAACTCAACCAAAAAAATTGATATTGAATCATTAGAAAAAGGTCAACCATGGGTGATTAAAGCAACTGTAATTGTTAAAACCTGAAGTTAAATTAGGAGAATACAAAGGATTAACAGTTGAAAAACAAGATCGTACAGTTTCTGAACAAGATGTAGAAGATCGTTTATTACAAGAACAAGCTAAATCAGCTGAATTAGTGGTTAAAGAAGGTGCTGCTGAATTAGCAGATACAGTTGTTATCGACTTTGAAGGTTTCTTAGGTGAAGAAGCTTTTTGAAGGCGGAAAAAGGTGAAAACTACTCATTAGAATTAGGTTCAGGTTCATTTCATTCCTGGATTTGAAGATCAATTAGTAGGCGCTAAAGAAGGCGACAACGTTGAAGTTAAAGTTACATTCCCAGAAGAATACCATGCTGAAAAACTTAAAAAGGTCAAGATGCTGTATTCAAAGTAACAGTTCACGAAGTTAAAAACTAAAAGAATTACCAGAATTAACAGATGAATTTGCTAAAGACGTTGATGATTCAGTTGAAACATTAGCAGAATTAAAAGAAAAAAATTCCGTAAAGAATTAGAAGAAGCTAAAGCTGAAGCAGCTGACGAAGCTGTAGCTGACTTAGCATTACGTCAAGCAGTTGAAAAATGCTGAAATCGTAGAATTACCAGCTGAAATGGTTCACGAAGAAGTACACCGTCAAATGCAACACTACTTAAACGACATGCGTCGTAATGGTATTACACCAGAAATGTACTACCAAATCACAGGTACAACTGAAGCAGACTTACACAAAATGATGGAAAAAAAGATGCTGATGTTCGTACTAAAAACTAACTTAGTATTAGAACAAATCGTTAAAGATGAAAAACATTGAAGTAACAGATGCTGATGTTGATGCAGAAGTGAAAAGAATTAGCAGCTCAATATGGTATGGAAGAAGGAGCTGTTCGTGCAGCTGTTTCAGTTGAAATGTTGAAAAAAACGATATCTCAATGAAAAAAAGCATTAGCTTTAATCACTGACTCTGCAGTAGAAGCTTAATTTGTAAACTATTGAAGAACAATCTTGGAAACAGGATTGTTCTTTTTTTGTTTGAAAAATACTTTCATCTAGGGATGGACTTTTCTTGTTCAAACTACTCAGATATGCTAATCTACTATTATAGTGTCAAAAAAATTGAATGGAGGTTACGTAGTTTGTATAAAGATAAAGCAAAAATCATGTCTGCTGTTCATTTTGTGGGAAGTCACAAGATCAAGTAAAGAAAAATCATTGCAGGACCAGATGTTTTTTTATTTGTAATGAATGTGTAGATTTATGTAAAGGAAATTATTGATGAAGAATTATTAACGCAATTTTTTTGAGGGGGAAATTACAGTTCCAAAAGCCACAAGAAATTCGTGAAATTTTTAAATGAATATGTGATTGGACAAGACAATGCTAAGAAAAGCATTAGCAGTTGCTGTCTATAATCACTATAAAACGAATTAATCATTTAGTAGAAGACGATGGAGTGGAGTTACAAAAGAGTAATATTTGTTTAATTGGACCAACAGGTTCAGGTAAAAACTTACTTAGCTCAATCATTAGCTCGCTCTATTAAATGTTCCGTTTGCAATTGCAGATGCAACAACATTAACAGAAGCAGGTTATGTTGGGGAAGATGTGGAAAAATATTTTATTAAAAACTTCTTCAAGCAACTGATTATGATGTAGAGCGTGCACAAAAAGGAATCATTTACATTGATGAAATTGATAAAATCGCACGTAAAAGTGAAAAATGTTTCGATTACTCGTGATGTAAGTGGTGAGGGTGTTCAACAAGCTTTATTAAAAAATTTTTAGAAGGAACGATTGCATCAGTTCCTCCTCAAGGTGGACGTAAACATCCACAACAAGAATTAATCCAAATTGATACGACGGATATTTTGTTTATTGTAGGTGGAGCATTTGATGGTATTGAAACAATTGTTAAGGAGAGACTAGGGAGCCAAAGTTATTGGATTTGGTTCTTCAAATAAAAAAACTTTAACGAGCATGAAAGTTTAATGCAAATGATTATTCCAGAAGATTTACAAAAAAATTTGGATTAATTCCAGAATTTATTGGACGATTTACCAATTATTGCAGCATTAGAAAAAAATTAGAACAAAAAGATTTAGTATCTATTTTAACAGAACCTAAAAAAATGCATTAGTGAAACAATATCAAAAACTGTTCTTAATGGATGAAGTTGAATTAGAATTTTGATCAGGAAGCATTAGATGCTATTGCATCTAAAGCGATTGAACGTAAAAACTGGTGCACGTGGATTACGTTCGATTATTGAGTCTGTTATGATGGATTTAATGTTTGAAATTCCAAGTAGGGAAGAAGTTTCTAAAGTTATTGTGACAAAAAGAGGTTGTAGAAAAATGAAGGACAACCAGAATTGTACAATAAAAAAGGGAAAATTATTGAAAGCTTAATTTTTAGGGAGGAATTTTATGTCTGCAATTCGTAAGTTTTTTTGCAAGTCGTTATACGAAAGAAGAATTTTCGTGGATTTTTACAAGATTGGGCTAATTCAGTGTATTCATTAATGATTACTACCGCTATTTTTTTCCAATTTTCTTTAAAAACAGTTACTACTAATGCGGGAGTGACTGCTGCTAATTCAACAGCTTATTTAAGTTATGCAAACTCAATTGCAACATTTGTTGTTGCAGTAATGGCACCAGTATTAGGAGCTCTAGCGGATTATCGAGGATATCGAAATCCTATGTTTACCATTTCAACGATGGTAGGGTGTATTTTCTGTGTTAGGGATGATGTTTTGCTGGAAGTGATCAGTGGATGTTTTTATTAATTTTATATACGATTTCTGCTATTGGATTTTTCTGCATCGAACATTTTTTTATGATAGTTCGATTATGGATGTAACTACGTACGAACGAATGGATCGTATTTCTGCTGCAGGATTTGGATATGGGTATATTGGAAGTGTGATTCCATTTGTATTATTTATGATGATTATGCAATTTTCTCAATTGTCTGGAGATGTTATTGTTAAAATTGGATTTTTTTCATCACTGCTGTTTGGTGGTTTGTGTTTACCATTCCATTTTTGGAGACATGTAAAACAAAAAAACACTTTTATGGAACATGACAAACATCCTGTATATGATAGTTTTGCTACGATTATTTGACAACGATTAAACATATTCGTGAACATAAGCATGTATTTTTATTCTTAATTGCCTATTTCTTCTATATTGATGGAATTGGGACGATTATTAAAATGGCGACTGCTGTAGGTAGTGATGTTGGATTAGATGGTAATAGTTTAATTGTTATTTTGTTGATTGTTCAAATCGTAGCTTTTCCCATTCAGTATTTTTATATGGATATCTAGCAAAGAAAAATTGGTTCGAAAAAAATACTGTGTTTTTAGGAATTGCTACTTATGTGATTATTTGTATTTTTAGCAACAGGATTAAAAAAACTTATACAGATTTCTTATTATTAGCCATTTGTATTGGTACTGCTCAAGGTGGGAGTACAATCGATTAGTCGTTCTATTTTTCGGTCAAATTATTCCAGCAAATCGTGCAAATGAATTTTTTTGGATTTTATAATATTTTTGGGAAAATTCTCATCTATATTTAGGAACAACTTTGTTAGGGATTACAGCTCAAATGACCGGGTAATTCATTACATGGAGTCTTTTTCTTTAATTCTTCTATTCTTAATTGGAGGAGGATTACTATTCTTTGTTAAAATTAATCCTCAAACAACAGAGGAAGGAGCTTAATCATGAAAGTGACAAATGCTGAATTTACGATTAGTGCGGTTGGTCCAAATCAATATCCAATCGATCAAAAAAAGTTGAAATTGCTTTTATCTGGTCGTTCAAATGTGGGAAAAATCATCTTTTTATTAATCGTCTAATTCAACGAAAAGAGTTTAGCTAGAACTTCTAGTAAACCAGGTAAAACTCAGACCTTAAACTTTTATCATATTAATGATTTATTTTACTTTGTAGATGTTCCTGGTTATGGATACGCAAAAGTCTCAAAAAGAACGTGAAAAAAATGGGGAAAAAATGATTGAAGAGTACATTACAACTCGTGAAAAATCTTGAGCTAGTTTTTAATCCTCGTTGATTTCCGTCATGAACCAAGTACAGAAGATGTTCAAATGCGAGAGTTTTTAGAGTATTATGAAATCCCCTTATCGAATTATTATGACGAAAGTGTGACAAAAATTCCCTCGTGGTAAATGGAATAAACATGTGAGTCAAATTCGAAAAGCTTTTGGTAAACCACCGGAAGAATTATTTTTTTAACGTTCTCTTCTGAAACAGGAGAAGGGGTAGAAAAAGGCTTGGGAATGGATTGAATCTATTGTTTTAGAGGAGGAGTAAATAGGGATGATTGGGTATAAGAAAAAAGATGCAGTTTCTTTTTGAAGAAATATTTCCATTATATGAAGCAGTAGGATGGACGAATTATAAGACAAATCCTACGATGTTAAAAAAATGCATTAGAACATAGTTTGTTTCTAATTTCAGCAAGAGATGAAAAATGGGAAGTTAATTGGATTTTTTTAAGAGCAGTAGGAGATGGTTATTCTATTCTTTATATTCAAGATATTATTGTACTTCCTGAGTATCAAAGACAGGGAATTGGAACACAATTGCTTCGTCAAACACTGGAGTATTTTTAATGAAGTTTATCAAATTATTTTAACAACGGATAGTGAATTAAAAAAACTGTTGCATTTTATGAAGCAAATGGATTTTACGGCATTTGTCTAAAGTATGGATGTACCTCTTTTTATGGCTAATCCATTATTACAAGCAAAGTAAAAAGCATGATTTTTTTAAAAACTATGGTAAACTTGAATTAAGAAAAAGATGAGTCAAAGGATGGGGACATATGAAATTAACAATTGATGAAAAAAATCACAAGCATGGTTTGAAGAAGAAATGGGAGTTTCTAAAGAACGAGGAGTTCGCTTTTTAGGAAAAAGTTTATGGATGCAGTCCGATTCATGAAGGCTTTTTCTTTAGCCGTAGAAGTTGATACACCAAATAATCCATTTGTTAGCGTAGAAAAAAATGGGATTACCTATTTTTGTCGAAACAGGTGATGAATGGTTTTTCCAAGGACACGATTTAGAGGTTGTCTTTTGATGAAAAAAATTAAAAGAACCATCCTATAGTTATCGTGCCATTCAAACTGCATAAAAATTAATTGTAGAAATTTAACTTCAAAAAGTTAGAATATTATCTGACTTTTGAAGTTTTTTTTAGTTTAATCTTTAAAAATCTTATAAAAATATTGGACAAATAGAACATTGTAAGATACAGTTATATAGTTGACTGTATAAAGAAAGGAATGTAGAAATGACACAACCAGCTGTAACTTATCGTTTAATTAAAAACAGAAAAAAACATACAGGTGCTCGTCTTGGAGAAATTATTACACCACATGGTACATTTCCAACTCCAATGTTTATGCCTGTAGGTACATTAGCAACCGTAAAATCAATGTCTCCAGAAGAATTAGATGAAATGGGAGCCAAATATTATTTTAAGTAATACTTACCACTTATGGTTACGTCCCAGGTGCGGATATTGTAGATGAAGCAGGAAAATTACATAATTTTATGAATTGGAAAAAAAGGAATCTTAACAGATTCAGGTGGTTTCCAAGTGTTCTCTTTAAGTGATATGAGAAGAATTGAAGAAGAAGGTGTACATTTTAGAAATCATTTAAATGGTTCGAAAATTATTTTTTTATCACCAGAAATTTCAATTGATGTTCAAAATAAACTTGGAGCGGATATTATTATGAGTTTTGATGAATGTCCAGATTTCCATCACACTCATGATTATGTAAAAAAATTCCATTGCTCGTACAACTAGATGGGCAGAACGAGGATTGAAAGCTCATAAATCTCCTGAAACTCAAGCCTTTATTTGGAATTTTACAAGGAGCAGGATACAAAGATTTACGTATGGATCATGCTAAAGATATGATTTCTCTTGATTTTCCTGGGTATTCGATTGGTGGATTATCTGTAGGGGAAACTAAAACAAGAAATGAATGAAGTATTAGACTATGTGACACCACTAATTCCATCTCATAAACCACGTTATTTAATGGGGAGTAGGTTCTCCTGACTCATTAATTGATGGAGTCATTCGTGGAGTCGATATGTTTGACTGTGTACTTCCAACACGTATCGCAAGAAATGGTACTTGTATGACAAGTGCAGGTCGTCTTGTTGTTAAAAAAATGCGAAGTATGAACGTGATTTCCGTCCAATCGATGAAAAAATGTAATTGCTACACTTGTCGTAATTATTCTCGTGCGTATATTCGTCATTTATTTAAAAGCGGATGAAACATTTGGATTACGTTTAACAAGTTACCATAATTTATACTTCTTATTAAACTTAATGAAACAAGTACGTCAAGCTATTATGGATGATAATTTATTAGAATTTAGAGAAGCATTTTTCGAAGAATATGGATTTAATAAAGAAAAATGCTCGTAATTTCTAGTATTCTTAAGAAAAAAATTTGATACAGTAGTAATACATTAAATGAAGGAGTGTTTGAAAAATGAGTCATTAGCATTATTGTTACTTTATATTGTAGGTTTAGGAGCCCTTTGGTGGTTTATTGGTCGTAAAAAAATCGTGAACGTAATAAAAAAATTACAAGAGCAAATGAATGCTTTGAAAGCAGGAGACCACATTGTTACGATTGGTGGTTTACATGGGAGTTGTTCATTATATTGATACGGATGCTCAAACTGTTGAAATTGATTGTGATGGTGTTTATTTAACATTTTGAACGTCGTGCGATTCATCATGTTGTTCCAACTGTAGGGAGATAGTGGTTTAGCTGTTGCTGATGGGAGAATAGTAGAATTGTCATGATGAATAAACAAGAAGAATTATTTAGAACAGTTTCGTCCTTGGTTCAGTATATAAAGATTATTGAATTTATTACTCAAGGGATATGAATCGATTTCTAGTTATGATATTGCCACTTATTTTTGTTATGTATCGTTGGAAGAAGCAGAAGCCTGAAAAATTTATTTGAGCAAATTTATCAGTTGAATCAATTAACGATTAATGATTATTTTTGATTATGAATCGATTATGGCTCAAACTTCAACGGAAATGACATTAGATACCATTGATTTGAGTGATTTATTAGATTAATATTTTTTTATTTTTAATTGACTTTATAAAATATAATAGCAAACGGATGCCAGTAGCTTTCCGGTAATAGAAGCCTATTTGGTTTCTATTACTATTGCTATTATGATAAGTCATTTTTTTATTACCATGAATATGAATAAATCGATTGAGATATGACTTTTGGCTAAACTACTACTAGAAAAAAAGTCATTTCTTTTTTTGTTGAAACTTGAATCTTCATGTATAATAGATTCAGTAAGAAAGGTTGTGGAGTATGAAACATCGATTTAAAGTTTTAGAGGAATTTATGGAAGTAGTTAAAATAACATTTAATAAATTATTGAATCAGAATACAACTGAAGAAACACATCATCATGAAGGACACTCTCATGAACACCATCATGAAATTCATCAGCATTCACATGATCATGATGAACATCATCATCACCATGAACACAATGCTTATTACGATTACGATGACCATGACCATTGCCATTGTTCGCATGAGCATGAACACCATCACGATGAACACCATCACGATGAACACCATCACGATGAACACCATCATGATGAACATCATCATCATTCGCATGAACATGGTGAACACCACCACCATGATCATTGTGGCCATTGTTCCGGTCACCATCATCATGAAATTTCTTGGCAACGTTGGGCTCTAGCAATTGGTATGTTTGTATTAGCATTATTTTTAGAAAAGTAGTGTAGCTTGGATTGCAAATGCCTTATTCCTTTTAACAATTGCTTGTATTGGGAAAGAAGTAATTACTGAAGGAATTATGGATACGATTGAGGAAACAAAAGCATTTTAAAAAGTTTCGTCCAAATGTTCATTTACTCATGACACTTGCTGCTCTTGGTGCGATTTTTTTATTGGGAAATTTGAAGAAGCTGCAATGCTAATTGTTATATTTACAATTGCTCATTCACTTGAAGAATATGTCGAAAAGAAAAAGTCGTAAAGATATGACTCAATTATTACAATTGCAACCAAAAATTAGCGTTGAAAAAAATGAATAATGGACATTTTGAAGAAGTAGATGCTTCTTCTTTAGAAAGTTGGAGATATTATTCAAGTATTAAATGGCAGTCAAATTTCAGCAGATGGAATCATTATTGAAGGAATGTCCTCTATGAATCAAGCTTCAGTAACTGGTGAATCCATTCCAGTTGAAAAAGAAGTAGGAAGTGAAGTATTTGCTGGGAACTTTAAATTTAACCCAAACACTGCTTATTAAGGTTACTAAAAACAACAAGATAGTGTACTTGGAAAGATTATTACTTTAGTGCAAGAAGCTGGGTCAATCTTTAACTCGTACAGGTAGTTTTCTTAAAGAAATGGGAACCAGTCTATGTCACAATTGTATTAGCTTTTATTTCCCAGTCGTGTTTAGCAATCGGAATTATATTTTTAAACTGGGATTTCTTAACAGCTTTTTATCGTGGAATGGTTTATTTAATTGCTGTTTCTCCATGCGCACTAGCTGCTAGTGCTACACCAGTAACAGTAGCAGCAATTTCAACTTTATCTAGAAAAAGGAATCTTTTATAAAATCTGGAGCTGCATTTAGAGAAAAATGTCTGAAGTTAACGCAATTGCTTTTTGATAAAAACTGGGACACTAACTAAATGGTACACCGAAAGTTGTAGCAAAAGTGATGGATAAAGATCGTGAATTTGAATTATATTCGATTCTTGTATCGATGGAGAAAAAGTAAATCATCCATTAGCCTTTGCAATTGTAGAATCTGGATTAGCATATCGTACTTATTCATTATCTGTTACACCAAAAAGTAGGAATTGGATTAGAAGCAACTTACAGAAATCATACGTATCGTATTGGAAAACCATCTAGTTTTTGCTACATTAGGAAAAATATACAGCAATTGTTGAGCAGTGGATGAATGAAGGGAAAACAGTTGTAGTTTTAAGTGAGGATCATTTAGTAGTTGGAGCAGTAGCTCTATTAGATACTCCAAAAAGAAGAGGCAAAACAAGTGATTGATTATTTCAAAGAAGAAAAATATTCAAACGATGCTTTTAACGGGAGATTCTCTTCAAACAGCTGAGGCAATCGCTAACGAATTAGAAGTGGATGAAGTCAGAGCTAATGTATTACCAGAGAGAAAAAGCAAATTACCTTTAAAAAGAGTGGTCTATGAAAATATCCGACAATTGCAATGGTAGGAGACGGCATTAATGATGCACCAGCTTTAGTGAATGCAGAAGTTGGGAATTGCAATGGGAAAAAGGAACCGATGTTGCAATGGAATCTAGTGATATTGTATTAATGAATAGTCAATTAGATTCTTTAAAAAAACATTGCACCAAGTTTCAAACATTAATGATGACTGTTACAAAAGCAAAAACTTACTCTTTTTCTTTATTTATTGTAATATTATTAGTGCTTTTAAATTTTCTCGGGTGGAGTGATTTAACACTTGGAGTCATTCTTCATGAAGGAAGTACTGTAGTAGTGCTATTACATGCATTAAGGTTAATTGTTACTACAATTGAATAATAATGAAAAATTTCTCTTTCAAATTCATAGAAATGAAAGAGAAATTTTTTTGTAAAAATGTTTGACATTCAAAAGTATTATTTAGTATAGTTTGAATATCAAATGATTTGATATTCAAACTAATTAGGAGAAAGAAATGGAAAACAAACTCTAGAGAAAAATTAATGAGTATTTGGTAGACGTCTTTAACCAAATGCTAGATATTGAAGAATCTTCATTGGCACAAAGTCAATTTAAAGATTTATCGATAAAAGAAATGCATGCAATTGAAGCAATCGGCATGTACCATGAACATACGACAACAGAAGTTGCCAATACATTAAATGTAACAGTTGGGACGCTAACAGTAGCAGTTAATGCATTAGTGAAGAAAAGGATATGTCGAACGCTTAAAAAGATACAAAAAGATCGTCGGATTGTTAGATTAGGTTTAACAAGTAAAGGTCGTCTCTTGTATCGATTACATCGTAAGTTTCATGAAAAAAATTAGTGAAACGTACGATTGAAGGAATGAACGAGGAAGAAATGGCTGTTTTAGTAAAAAGGTCTTCATAATTTATATAACTTTTTACATGAAGCCAAAGCTGAAGTTCAAAAAGGAGAGATTTGATGTCCACTGTAAAAGTGATTCATACAAGTTCTTACCTACCAATTCATGAAATAAAAAAATACAGATTGGGAGCATCATTTAGATACTTCAGATGAATGGATTCAAAAAAACGAACTGGAATTCAATCAAGACGCTATGCTAAAGAACTAACAACTAGTGATTTAGCGATAAAAAGCTGCTCAAAAAGCTTTTTAGGAGAGTCTGAAATAAAGCCAGAAGAAATAGAATTTATTATCGTAGCTACAATGACTCCTGATTCTATGAGCCCTTCTTGTGCCGCAAAAAGTTCAAGGAGCGATTGGAGCAACTCATGCATTTGCATTTGATATTAGTGCTGCATGTGCAGGATTTGTATTTGCTTTATCTACAGGTGTAAAGATGCTTTCAGCAGGAAATCGAAAAAAATATGGTTTTAGTGATTGGTGCTGAAACGATGTTATCTGTTTTAGATTGGAAGGATCGGTCTACAGCTATTCTTTTTTTGGCGATGGAGCAGGGTGCTGTTCTATTAGAAAAAAACAGATGATGAAACTATTATTTGTAGAAACTTTGCGTTCTGATGGTCAAAAAGGAGACGCATTAGTTTGTGGAGAAAGATTGGAGCAACATACATTTTCCACAATGAAAATGGATGGTAGGGGAGTTTTTGAACTCGTTTCGAGGGAAGTTCCTAAAAAAATATTTCAGAAACTCTAGAAAAAAAGCTCAAATGAGTGCTGATGAGGTCGATTTATATGTACTTCATCAAGCGAAATGTTCGATTAATCGAACAAGTTGCAAAAAAATTAAAACAACCAATTCAAAAAAATTCCCAACAAATCTAGCTAGTGTAGGAAATACTTCAGCAGAGTATTCCAATTCTTCTAGATGAATTAGTTCGAAACCAATTGATTACGATTGGTAGTGGACAAAAACTACTATTCAGTGGCTTTTGGTGGCGGATTATCTTGGGGAAGTATCATAATTACAATATAACTATTTGGAGGAAACAAACATGACATTCGAAAAAAATTCAAGAAATTATTACAGATCAATTAGGAAAAGAAAAAGAAGAAGTACAATTAACAACTAGCTTAAAAAGACGAATTAGAAGCAGATAGCTTAGATTTATTCCAAATCATTAATGATATTGAAGATGAATTTGATGTGAAAAAATCGATACAGAAGATGGTTTAGAAACTGTAGAAGATTTAGTAAAATATGTTGATAGCCAATTAGCAGAAAAAAATAATAAGGGATGAGTTATATGGAATCAAAAATTTAGTCAATTACTTGGTATCCAGTATCCTATTATTCAAGGTGGAATGGCATGGGTTGCAAATCCATCTTTAGCTAGTGCAGTATCCAATGCAGGTGGGCTAGGAATTATTGCTTGTGGTCATGCTCCTGGTCCAGTTGTACAAGGATTTATTGATGAAATGAAGCAATTAACGGATAAACCTTTCGGAGTTAATATCATGCTATTAAGTCCATTTGTTGATGAAGTAGTAGATGTGGTTTGCCAAGCGGGCGTAAAAAGTGGTTTGTACAGGTGCTGGAAATCCAGGTAAAATATATGGATAAATTTAAAGCGGCTGGTATTACTGTTATCCCAGTAGTAGCTTCTGTAGCTTTAGCTAAAACGTATGGAAAAAGCTGGTGCTGATGCTGTCGTTATTGAAGGAATGGAAGCAGGTGGACATATTGGTAAAAACAACAACCATTGCTTTATTACCTCAAGTCGTCGATGCTGTAAATATCCCTGTTATTGCAGCTGGTGGTATTGGGTGATGGACGTGGAATGGCAGCTGCATTTATGTTAGGTGCTGAAGCAGTACAATTAGGGAACTAGATTTTTTTAGTTGCAAAGGAATCTACTGCTCATGATAACTTTAAGCAAGCAGTGATTAAAGCAAAAGATATTGATACAGTGATTACTGGTCAAATTACAGGACATCCAGTTCGTGTATTAAGAAACAAATTAACAAAAATTTATTTACAAGCTGAAAAAAAGAAGAAACGAGTAAGGAAAATCCTGATTTTCGAACGATTAGAAGAGATTGGAAAAAGGGTGCTCTAAGACGAATTGTTGTTGAAGGGGATACTCAAATGGGATCGATGATGGCAGGACAAATTGCTGGTTTAATTCAAAAAGAAGAAACTTGTAAAGAAATTATTGAAGAATTAATGAGAGATTCAAGAAAAAAACAATTCAAGAGCAAATGAAACGTTTTGGATTCTAAATTTTTTTACGCAAATATTTAGTTTTGAACTTCAAACAATAAGGAGTGCTTATGAAAACGGCTTTTTATTTTCCCTGGTCAAGGAAGTCAAAAAAACCTCAAATGGGGTTAGAATTTCTAGAAAAATCCTAAGGGTCAGAAATTTATTAGAACAAACACAAAAGGGTATTAGATTTTTTTCAGTATTAGAACTATTAGAAGATGAACATTCTACAAAAACTTCACGAAACAAAAGTATACACAGCCATTATTATTATTTGTTTCTAAAGCTTATTTTACAATTTCTTGAAGAAGAAGGATTTCATCCAGATATCGTTGCCGGTCTATCTCTTGGGGAATATAGTGCATTAATGGCAAGTGGTGCATTAAGTTATGAATCAGCATTGGCGCTTGTTTCAAAAACGAGGAGAATGGATGCAAGAGGCAGCTAATCAAAATGCTGGTACAATGGCTGCTATTTTGGGATTAGATGATGAAGTCATTGAAAAAGGTATGTAAAGAATTACAACAACAAGGATTATTAGTATCGCCTGCAAATTATAATACACCAGGGCAACTAGTAATCGGTGGAAAAAAAGGATGCTGTTGAAATCGCAGTAGAAAAAAATTAAAAGAACAAGGAGCAAAACGTGCCGTTGTTCTTCCAGTAAGTGGAGCTTTTCATACTGAATTAATGGCTCCAGCAGTAGAAAAAAATTTAGTGACTTTTGTACAAACAATTTCCATTTCAAACACCAAAGTATTCCAGTGTTAAGTAATGTAACTGGAGTACCACATTCCATTCCAATTGAAGTAGAGATATTGACACAACAAATCACTCATTCAGTTAAATGGAAACAAAAATGTTGAATGGATGTTAGAACAAGGAATTCGAGTGTTTGTAGAAATTGGACCTGGAAAAAGTTTATCTCAAATGATTAAACAAATTGCCAAAAAGTCATTCAATCGAAGTAACTGTACTTCAAACGGAATCAATCAAACAATTGAATCAAACAGTACAAGAATTACGTAGAATGAAAGAGGAGAGTATATGAAATTTATCGATAAGACAGTCGTTGTAACTGGAAGTAGAAGAGGAATTGGATTAGGCATTGCATTAGCTTTTTGCAAAAGAAGGAGCTAATATTGTACTCAATGCAACTTCAGAAATTAGCCAAGAAAGTATTAGATTTATTTACTCCATATCCTGGAGAAATTCTAAGTGTTATTGGTGATATTTCAAAATTTGAAGTTGCAGAAAAATTTAATCGAACAAACAATTGAAAAGTTTTCAAAAAAATTGATGTATTAGTCAATAATGCTGGGATTACACGTGATGGATTAGTATTGAAAAATGAAAGAAGAAGATTTTTGATGATGTCATTGATATTAATTTAAAAGGATGTTTTAATCTCATTCGTTTTGCTAGTCCCATACATGGTACGTCAAAAAAATCAGGAAGTATTATTAATATGACAAGTATTGTTGGTGTTTCTGGTAATGCTGGTCAAGTTAATTATGCTGCAAGTAAAGCAGGGAATTATTGGTCTAACAAAATCAGTAGCTAAAAGAAATTGGATCAAGAGGTATTACGGTCAATGCAATTGCACCTGGCTATATTGATACTGAAATGACACAAGCACTTCCAGAAAAAAATTCGTAAGGAATGGGAAAAAACAAATTCCAATGCGTAAATTTGGAACAGTAGAAGATATTGTTGAAGCTTGTTTGTATTTAGCAGAACAGAAAATATATGACAGGACAAGTACTACAAATTAACGGTGGTTTATACATGTAAAGGAGGAAAAAATCATGAATCGAGTTGTCATTACAGGAATGGGGGCTATTACACCATTAGGAAATGATGTTGCCAGTTACTGGGATGGATTGAAAAATGGTAAAGAATGGGATAGATTTCATTACAAAAATTTGATACGAAAGATATTGATGTTCATGTAGCAGCAGAAGTAAAAAGGGTTTGATCCTACTTTTATATATGGACCGAAAAGAAGCAAAAACGTATGGATTTATTTTTGCCAATATGGAATTGCTGCAGCGTTACAAGCCGTTGAAAATAGTGGAGATTACAACAGAAAAATACAGACTTTTGATCGTTTTGGTGTAATTGTTAGTTCTGGTATTGGAGGTCTTCCAACGATGGAACAACAAATTATTAAAATGCATGATAAAAGGTCCTACAAGAGTTGCACCATTATTTGTACCAATGACAATTGGGAAATATGGTTGCTGGAAATATTTCAATGAAAAACTGGAGCTAGAGGAATTTGTTCTTCAATTGTAACAGCATGTGCAAGTGGAAGTCATGCGATTGGTGAAGCATTTAGAAATATTAAACATGGATATTCTGATGTGATTTTTAGCTGGTGGTTCAGAAGCAACGATTTGTGAAATTGGTATTGCTGGATTTGCTGCTTTAACAGCATTAAGTAATAGTCAGGATCCAAATGCAGCTTCTATCCCATTTGATAAAAAAACCGTAATGGTTTTGTAATGGGGAGAAGGAGCAGGAGTTGTTGTATTTAGAAAGTTTAGAACATGCTCAAAAGAGGAGCAACGATTTATGCTGAAATCGTTGGTTATGGAGCAACAGCTGATGCTTATCATATGACAGCACCTACTCCAGATGGTAGTGGTGCAGGAAAAAGCTATTTTACATGCTTTGGATGAAGCGCAATTATCTCCAAGTGATGTAGATTATATTAATGCTCATGGAACAAGTACTCCTGCAAATGATTCTTCTGAAGTAACAGCGATTCGCTATGCTTTAAAAAGATGCAGCAGATCATGTACATGTTTCAAGTACAAAATCAATGACAGGACATTTATTAGGTGCAGCAGGAGCTATTGAAGCGATTGCTTGTATCAAAAGCAGTTGGAGAAGACTTTTATTCCGCCAACTATTAATGTAAAAGAACAAGATGAAGCATGTTCTGTAAATGTAACAGCTCAAACAGGGGTTGCAAAAGGAAGTAAATGTTGCCATTAGTAATTCACTAGGATTTGGTGGTCATAATGCAGTATCTATGCTTTAAAGAAAGTGGAAAAGGGATAATGTATGAATATAGAGGATTTAAAAAGCTATTGTTTCATTATTCGATCAGTTCAAGTTTAATGGAATTACATTTACAACAAGAAGGGAGTAGATCTTCAACTTTCTAAACGAGAAAAATTATCCAGTAAGTGGTTCTAAAAAAGTTACTGAAAGCTATTGAAGAGAAAGCCAGTGGCAGTAGTACCTACAAAAAGAAATTGTTTCTGAAACGGTAGTTACGAAAGCTCCTGAAGTTCAAGAAACAGTTGCAAAAGAAGATTTACAGTATATTAAAAAGTCCAATTGTGGGGGATTGTGTATTTAGCACCTTCTCCAGATGATCCTACTTTTGTACAAGTACAAGATAAAGTTCAAGTTGGACAACCAGTATGTATTATCGAAGCTATGAAAAATTATGAATGAAATCACTGCAGAAATTTTTCAGGTGAAGTGGTAGAAAGTACTTGTTGAAAAATGGACAAATGGTTGATTATGGGCAAGAATTATTTGCTATTAAAGAAAAAAATTTAGGAGGTTTCATCATGAGTGTAATGACAGTAACAGATGTAATGAAATTAATTCCAAATCGTTTTCCGATTTTATATATTGATCGTGTCGAAGAATTAATTCCAGGGTGAGCACGTAGTTGCTACTAAAAAATGTAACATATAATGAGCATGTTTTTCCAAGGACATTTCCCTGGAGAACCAGTATTGCCAGGAGTTTTAATTGTTGAAGCATTAGCACAAGCTGGCTCAATTCCATTATTATCATTAGAAAGTTTTAAAGGAAAAAAACTGCTTATTTAGGTGGTTTTAAATCACGTAAAATTTAGAAAAAAAGTAACACCAGGTGATGTTTTAACGCTTCAAGTGGATATTCTTAAATTAAAAGAATATGCAGGAATTGGTAAAGCAAAAGCCTTTGTAGATGGTAAAGTTGTTTTGTGAAGCGGAGTTAACCTTTATTATTGGTAGGTAGGTTATGTTTAAAAGAATTTTTAATTGCGAAATCGTGGAGAAATTGCTTGTCGATTGATTCGTGCATGTAGAGAACTTCAAATTGAAACAGTAGCAGTATATTCTCAGGCTGATTCTGAAGCATTACATGTACAATTAGCGGATTATGCAGTATGTATTGGTGAAAAATATTAGTAAAGAATCGTATTTGAATGTTGAAAAATATTTTAAGTGCAGCTGTATTAACTGGATCCCAAGCCATTCATCCCAGGGTTTTGGTTTTTATCAGAAAATCCTAAATTTGCAAAAAAATGTGTGAGGAATGTCAAGTGAAAATTTATTGGACCTAGCGCACATGTTATTCAAATGATGGGGGATAAAGGCACAAGCTCGTAAACAAATGATGAAAGCAGGAGTTCCCGTTATACCAGGTAGTGATGGGGTTGTTCCTACAGTGGAAGAAGGCTTGAAAAAATTGCAGAAAAAGATTGGATTCCCTCTTTTTAATTAAAGCTGTTGCAGGTGGTGGTGGAAAAAGGAATTCGTAAAGTTCAAACAATTGATGAGTTTGAAAAAAACAATTTTTAGCTGCTCAACAAGAAGCGCTTCAAGCATTTGGGAAATGAAGAAGTGTATATTGAGCGTATCATTTATCCTGCCAAACATATTGAGTTTCAAATTTTAGCAGATTCTCATGGTAATGTTGTTCATTTAGGGAGAACGTGATTGTTCTTTACAAACGAAAAAAATCAAAAAAATCATTGAAGAAGCTCCAAGTCCTTATTTAGATGATGAATTTACGTAAAAGAAATGGGGGCAAGCAGCCGTGTTAGCTGCAACATCAGTAGGTTATGAAAAATGCTGGGTACGATTGAATTTTTAGTAGATGAGGATAAAAAAATTTCTACTTTATGGAAATGAATACTCGTATTCAAGTGGAACATCCTATTACAGAAATGATTACAGGAATTGATTTAGTAGAATGGCAATTAAAAAGTAGCTTATGGGGAAAAATTAAGCTTTACTCAAGATGACATTCATATTAAAGGACACTCAATCGAATGTCGTTTAAATGCAGAATGCCCAAGAGAAAAACTTTTAGACCTTCTCCAGGTAAGATTGAAGTCTTTACATCAACCAAATGGGAGGGTTTAGGTGTAAGAATTGAATCAGCCTTTATATTCTGGATATAAAATTCCACCATTTTATGATTCCATGTTATCAAAATTAATTGTCCATGCACCAAGTCGAACTCAGCCATTTCAAAAAAATGGAAACGAGTTCTTCAAGAATTAGTAGTTGAAGGCGTTGAGACGAAATAAAGAATTTTTACAAGATTTATTAGCAATCAACTTTTCTTTTTGAAAGAGGAGATTATACGACAAATGTTGTAGAAGAAAAAAATTTCTTACCAGAATGGTTTCATGAGTCTCGTCCATAAAGGGAGTGATTAGATGGGTTTATTTAAAAAAACGTCCTTATATTTCATTAAAAACAGAATCCTGTTGATGTAGTAGAATCTGAAAAAAAGCTCCAATGATTCCCGATGGGAAAATGGATTCAATGCCCTCAATGTCAAAAAAACAGTTTATTTGGATGATATTGGGAGAATTTCAAATTTGTCCAAATTGTGATTATCATTTTAGATTAACACCAAAAGCAAAGAATTGCTGTTTATGACAGATGAGTTTGAAGAGTGGTTTATTGATACAAAAGGTGAAAAGTACCCAGTTGAGTTTCCAGGGTATGATTTGAAACAGAAAAAAAGCTAGACAAACAACAGGAGAACAAGAAGCTATAACCGTTGGGCTTTGCAAAAATTTAGTCACTTACCATTTTGTTTTAGCAGATTATGAATCCTTATTTTATGATGGGGTTCAATGGGACAAGTCGTTGGTGAGAAACTGACTTTAGCCTTTGAAGAAGCAACTAAAGAGAAAGCTTCCAATTATAGTTTGTACAGCTTCTGGTAGGAGCTAGAATGCAAGAAGGAATTTTATTTCATTTAATGCAAATGGCAAAAAATTAGTGGAGCAGTACAAGCGCATCACTTTAGAAGGATTATTATACATCACAGTATTAACAGATCCTACAACTGGTGGTGTGACAGCTAGTTTTTGCAATGCAAGGGGATATTATTATTAGTGAACCAAGAGCGATTGTTGGATTTTGCTGGGTAAACGTGTGATTGAACAAACGATGAAAGAAAAAAGTTACCGGATGATTTCCAACAAGCAGAAACTGTACAGGCAAATGGATTTATTGATGCTATTATTCATCGTACTCAGTTAAAAGAAACATTAAAAAAACTCTTTCTAAGTCTACATTCTTTAGAGGAGGAATTCAGATGAAACCAATGAAAATCGTCCAAAAAGCACGTGATATTAAACCGTGCAACTACTAAAGAATGGATTGACGAAATTTTTCGATGACTTTATCGAATTAAAAGGAGATCGTTTTTTTGCAGATGATGCCGCCATTATTGGTGGTATTGCTCGTTTAAAAGAGATTCCAGTTACAGTCATTGGAATGCAAAAAGGTCATACGTTAAAAGAAAAATATTGAGCGTAATTTTGGACAAGTTCATCCAGAAGGCTATCGAAAAAGTTTAAGACTGATGAAACAGGCTGAAAAAAATTTAATCGACCAATTATTACGATGATTAATACTGCTGGAGCATTTTTGTGGTAAAAAGTGCTGAAGATAGAGGGATTGGGGAAGCCATTGCCAAAAAATCTTCAAGAGATGAGTCATTTAACTGTCCCGGTAATTGCTATTTTAATGGGTGAAGGTGGAAGTGGCGGAGCCATTGCATTAGCTGTTGCTAATGAAGTTTGGATGATGGAATATGCCATTTATTCAATCTTATCTCCAGAAGGATTTGCTTCGATTTTTGTGGAAAGGATAGTACAAAAGCAGAACAAGCAAGTGAATTAATGAAGTTTACAAGTAAGGAATTACTTGAAGAAGGAATTGTCAATAAAATTATTTTAGAGAAAAACCGTTCGTTTAAAAAAATTGCGACAGAACTTCAAACTTCTTTATTGGAATCTTTAAAAAGAATGGCGGACAAAAATCAAAAAGAAGAATTAGTAAGCCAACGCTTAGAAAGATTTAGAAAATATTATCGTGAAACGTAACAACACTGTAATACGGTTGTTACGTTTTTATATAGAATTTGTATAATGAAAAATACTATGAAAAAAGTGTGGTGAATGGATCTGGATAAGCGATTAAGAAAAATATTGTCATTACGGGAGTAGTAGCCCTATTACTGACACATTCTTCTATATCCATACATGCACAAGAAATCTCTCAAGAATCCATTCATCAATTAGAGCAAGAACTTTCTCAAAAATTAAATTTTGCTAATGAGAAGTATCGTCAAGTTGCAACATTAAAGAACGATTTAAAGGAATTAGCATCCAATCAAGCATTATTAGAACAACAAATTAATCAACAACAAGAAAAAAATTAGTAGAAAAAGAATCAGTTGTGAAACAACGGTTATTAGCATTACAGTCAAGTGGTATTATTTATCAACGATTTATTTAACTATTTCAGGCAGCGAGTATTTCTGATTTTTTCCATCGCTTTTTGCGATTCAAGAGATATTCAAAGTAGATATTTTAACAATACAAAATTACAAACAAGAAGTTCATTCATTAGTCATTTCTAAACAAGAATTAAAAAGAGAATGAAGATAGTTTATTAAGAAAACAACAAGATTTACAAACAGAATCTACTTTGTATGAAGAAAGTATTCAAGTGTTAAAAACAAAAATCTTTCTACTAATAAAGAAGCATTGTTAGCAATTCATGAAAAAGTAAAAACAATCGAGTGAAAATGAAGAACCACCCACTCATCACTCTCCTACTGAAAGTAAAAAGAAGAAATAGTTAAAGATTCTTCTGTTGAAAAATTCTACTAAAGCCACTTCAGTAACAGAGAAGAAATCTCTTGAAAATCAACCTTTAAAAAGAATCTTCCTCAAAGAGTAAAAATAGAGACTAGTGAAGAAAATTCTAGTTCTGGTGGAAAAAGAATTTACGGCAGAAGCAACAGCTTATTCTTATAAACAACCTGGGCTAAATAATTATACAGCGATGGGCATTGATTTAAGAGAGAATCCTAATGTTATTGCTGTCGATCCTTCTCAAATTCCTTTAGGTACTTTTGAGTGGAAGTACCAGGATATGGAGTGGCGATTGCTGGTGATACAGGTGGAGATATTAAAGGAAATCGAATTGATTTACATTATCCGGAAATACAACAGGCAATGGATTTTGGAAGAAGAAAAATTACGATAAAAGTGATCAATTAAGAAGAATTTCAGATTAAATCTGGAATTCTTTTTTTGTTAACAAACGTTTCATTGAAAAAAATATTTTTGATGTGATGATTTGTTAACATTAAATCGAAAAACTCTTTTGATAAACTTGTAACAGAAATTACAAAAAGTAAGGTAAAAAGGGAGTAACAAATGTGAACCTATTAGAAGAAATACAAGGTTATTGGAATCATCGATATACAGGATATTCTAAAAGTGAATCAAAAAGAATTAGAGGGAACTCAAAGAGAAAGATGGAAAAGACCAATTGAAACTGATTGTTATCAGCTAATCAAACTCTTAAAGTATTAGATATAGGAACATAGTCCTGGATTTTTTTACAATTATCTTAGAAGAATTAGGTTATACAAAAATAATGGGGATTGATGTTTCTAATAAAATGCTAGAAGTTGCCAAAAGAGAATATTCAAAAATATGGCATTCAAGTATACAACTCATGCAAATGGATGCTCAAAAGTTAGAGTTTAAATCAGAAACATTTGATATTATTGTTAGTCGAAATTTAACTTGGAATTTAGAAAAACCACAACAAGCTTATTCAGAATGGTTAAGAGTATTGAAACCAAATGGAGCTTTTATTCATCTTCGATGCTAATTGGTATGCATTTCTTCAAAAATGAATCATTAGCAAAAGAATTTGAAGAAAAACGCAAAAGAGCCATTGAAGAAAAGTTAGAAGATTATTGGCAAGGCGAAGGTGTTGATGAGGAAAAAAATGAATTGGATTGTTCAGCAATTACCTTTGACGTATCAACAAAGACCGCAATGGGATATGGAATATTTTTTTCTACTCAAGAAGGCATTTCAGTAGAAATGGAAGAAAATTTTGGAGATTTAGTGTGGGATTATGAAGAACAATAAATTACGGTGCAACACCGATGTTTTGTATAAAAAGTTGTAAAGGGGGATGCTTAATGACATCAGAACAAACGATACAAGAACGTGTTGAAAAATTATTGGACAAATCGAAGTTCTCTTTTTTAGAACAACGAACAAGAGAATTTCATAGTCCATTAAAAGATAGATGGATTACAGAATTTGAAAAAAATATTTACCACAAAAGACTAAGTTAAAAATATTAGATATTGGTTGTGGAACAGGATTCTTTACAGGCATTTTAAGTCAAATGGGTCATGAAGTAATAGGAATTGACTTAACAAAGGAAATGATTCATTTAGCTGCTGTATTTGCTAAACAGGAAAAGTTTGATGCGCAATTTTTAGTGATGGATGCTCAAAAATCTTGAGTTTAAAGATGCAAATTTTTGATATCGTTATAGCAAGAAATGTAACTTGGACATTGCCAGATGTTCCAAAAAGCTTATCAGGAATGGCTTCGAGTCTTAAAAAAGGTGGGATTACTCATAAATATTGATGGAAATTATGGTGCTTCGAGTATGACGGATACGAGTCATTTACCACAGCATCATGCTCATCATCATTTAAGTCAAGATACTTTAACAGAATGTGAAATGATTCAAAGAAGTTTATCTATTTCTAGTGAAGTGCGACCTCAATGGGATGTGCAATATTTATTGAAATCAAGAAGTGGATTCTCTTCAAATTGATCGATCGATTAGCCAAAAGAATTTATCTAGAAAAAGATGAATTTTATAATCCGACACCTTTATTCTTACTATGTGCTAAAAAAAGTAAGGAGTAGCAGTGGATGTTTAAAGTATTGAAAAAATTTTTAACGATAGTTGTATTATTTGTCGGTATTTCATTTTTGTATTTTTACTCATTCATCTAGCACCTAGTGACCCAGCTTCTGTCAAAAATGTCAGTAGGAACAGGTCGTGCCTCTGGAGAAGCTCTTGTAATCATGCGTGAGGAAATGGGATTGAATCAACCTTTATTGGTACAATATGGAAACTGGTTACTTAAGTTTATTCAAGGAGATTTTGGAAAGAGTTTAATGTCAGATATCCCAACTGAGAAATTAATGATTCCAGCAGTTATGAACACGATTCAATTGGCAGTGATTACTTTAATCGTTTCTCTAGGAATTTCCATCCCAATGTCTATATTCTTTTGTGAGATGTCAAAAACCGGATTGTTAAACCACTTTTTCAATTGATTCTATTTTTCAAAAATGTCATTACCGTCTTTTCGTGATTGGTTATTTCTTAATGTATATATTTAGTGTTCAATTAAAATGGGTTCCATTACTCGCTAAACAAGGTGGTATAGCTTTAATATTACCGATTTTGACAATTGTTATTCCAATGAGTGCAAAATTTATTCAACAATTTTCAGCCTGATTAGAACAAGAATTACAACAGGAATATGTTAAAGTACTTTATTATCGTGGAATGGAAGAGTCAAAAGATCTTTCAACGTCATTTATTGAAAAATATATTTCCTACGATGGTGACCATTATCTTATTATCGTTTGGTTCTTTAATGTCGGGTGTCGTTGTGGTAGAAACCATTTTTTTATTTGACCAGGAATTGGAAAGTTATTAATGGATAGTATTAGTTCGAGAGATTATCCACTCGTGCAAATGATTGTAGTTTCCATTAGCTTTTTATATTTAGTGCTCACTCAAATTTCTGATGAACTACAAAATAGGATAGATTGCCGTATTAAAGGTGGTGAGTTTCCATGATAAATAAGAGAAAAATGGGGAATTGGAACGATTATTTTAATAGTTGTATTACTATTGTGGAGTACAATTTTCCTGAAATATGAAACAATGAATGCTAATGAGTTGTTAAGTCCACCGAATTTTTAGTCATTGGTTTGGTACGGATGATTTTTGGAAGAGATGTTTTTCTTCGTGTGCTAGTAGGAGCTAGATATTCGATTGGAGCTTCTCTGTTAATCGTTGGATTCTCTTATTTAGGTGGAATGTCTTTTAGGAGGACTAGCGGGGATATTTGGTGGGTGGATTGATGGAATAGTAACGAGTATCGTTGATATTTTTGTTAGCCATTCCTAGTTTACTCATTGCTATTACGGTAGCCGGAGTATTAGGTGGAGGGCTAAGAAATGGCGTTATTGCTCTTGTCATTAGTTATTTACCGTATTATGCCAAATTAACAAGAGGAGAAATTCGTAAAAATAAAAAGTTCGAGAATATGTGACCGTGATGTATATGCAAGGAGCTCCATTATGGTATCGAATGATGACGATTTTAAAAATATTCAACGTCCATTAATAACGTATATGATTGTGAATATTTCAAGTACCATTTTAAGTTTAGCAACACTATCATTTTTAGGAATAGGAGTGAAAGTTCCTCAACCAGAATGGGGAGCTATGTTAAATGAGGGAAGATTATCGTTTGAACAAGCGCCATGGTTAATGATTGCTCCAGGACTTGCGATAACGGTAACGATTATTATTTTTAATGGAATTCATCATTGGATTCAACAGAAGAAAGGGAGAAATTTATGAAATTAAAAAATATGTTATTAACCATTGCAGCAGTAGTTTTAGTGGGATGTGCACCTGTACAACCAGCATCTCAACAACAAGAAAGTACTCAAAATTCAACTTTAAAAATTGGGGATCCTCAATTTACAGCAGGATTGATCCAGCAAAGGATTGGGAAGGCTGGTTTACTATCTCGTTTTGGAATTGGTGAAACATTATTTTCGATTAACAGACGACTTCAATGTAGAACCTTGGTTAGCATCCTCTTATAAAAAGATTGATAATCAAACATGGGAAATTCATTTAAAGGAAAATGTGACTTTTTCAAATGGTAATCCTGTTAATAGTGACGCTGTTATTGCTAGTCTTCAAAAGATTAGGAGAAAATCATAAATCAGCAAAAATATTCAAAACTGCTACTTATACAGCGAATGATGCACTAACTTTTACCATTCATACTGAAAAAAATCAAGTCCACAGTTTATTCATGAATTAGTGGATCCTACAACAGCTATTGTAGATGTAACAAGTACCGAAAAAATTATAGGAACAGGACCTTATGAAGTAACAGAATTTAAAACCAAATGATTCCATTTCATTAATAGCTTCGACTCATTATTGGAATGGTAATGCATCAATTAAGGAAGTTCATTATCAAATTATTCCAGATCAAAAAAACGTTAGAATTAGCGATTAAATCAAAAAGAAATCGATGGTGGAGTAGATTTAAATGATGATGTAGCAGAATCATTAAAGAAAGATTCATCAGTTCAAGTGTATAATCTACCAAGTACAAGAACGTATCATTTAGAATTGAATAAAGCAAAATTACATGATAAAAAGTTCGTCAAGCGATTTTATATGCGATTAATAAACAAGAATTGACACAAGATTTCCTAAAAGGTCATGTTACTCCATCAGATGGTGCCTTTTTTAGATTCAAGTATTTATTCAACTGGTACATTTGATAATAAACAATACCAACCAGAAATGACGATAAAATTATTAGAAGAAGCTGGTTATAAAACAAAAATGCAGATGGTATTTTTAGTAAATGCACAAAATGAACCATTACAAATTGTTCTAAAAAACCTATAAGAGATTAGCCAATGAAAAATTGCTACAGCTTTGCAACAACAATTGAAAAAAAGTGGGGATTGATTTGAAAAATTGATATTCAAGAAAAAAAGTTGATGGATTAAATCAATTGGATTATGACATTGCATTAGCTTCAGCAATAACATTGCCAACAGGAGACCCTTATTACTTCCTAAATGCAACTTTGTCTAGTGAAGGGGCATTGAATTATGTGAAGAATTCAGATTCATGGTTAGATGAAAAAAATTTCTACTTTTAGCTCAAGAAGAAGATGCTGATACAATACGTAGTGAAGTGGCAAAAATCCAAGACTATGCAAAAGAAGAAGCAGTAGTTGATTATATTGGATTTATCAACTTACATGGGGCAATGAACAATGATATTCATAATTTTGAACTTTCTGCGTCTGATTTCTACCATATTACAAATAAATTGGTAAAAAAGACTAATGGAAAAGACAGTTTTTAAAGTTAAACAATTAAAAGCTTCATACGGACAGGAATTAGTCCTAAATAATTTAGACTTTTTCATTGAAGAAGGAGAAGTCATTGGAATTATTGGTGAGTCTGGCATTGGAAAATCGACTTTTAGAATGTTTACTTTGGAAATATTCATCAAAAAGGTAATGATGAATGCAAGAGAAATGAAGTTTTTGGAAGAAAAACTGGTTGACATTAGACCGTAAAAAGAGAAGAGAATATTTGCGACAGGATATTGGCATCATTTTCCAAAATGGACAAAATAGTTTAGATCCTTTATTTACAATTGGACAACAGTTGGAAGAATTAATGGTACAAACCAAACTATCAAACAATGATAGAAGCTCTAAAAATGGTTCAATTAGAAGAAAAAGTATTACAATTATATCCTAACGAATTATCTGGAGGAATGCTACAAAGAGTGATGATTGCAATGGCGTTTTATGAATCAGCCGAAATTAATTATTGCTGATGAACCTTTAGTGCTTTTAGATGGTTCATTGCAAATCGAGATGATGCAATTAATGGTTAATCTTGCAAAGCAATATCATACAGCAACTATTATGGTGACACATCAACGAGAGTTAGCGTATCAATTTTGTACGAAAGTGTTGACTTTAGAAGAGGGTCATTTTGTGAATGAAAAAGGAAGTGTTACAAGAAAAATGTTCCTTTGTTCGAGAACATGGTGAGCAAAAAGAAGTATTCTTTCAATTGAAAAACGTATCGAATCATTATCAAAGGGAGATGCGATTCTTCAAAATCTTACACTTGATATTCCAAAATATGAAGTAACAGGAATCATCGGGCATTCAGGAGCAGGGAAGACAACTCTTGCAAAAGATTTTTATCTGGTTTTTATCCCATATGAAGGCAGTATTGAGATTGAGGGAAAGGAATTAAGAGAATTATTCGCTCAAGAAAAAACAAAGCTATTACAGAAGAGTTCAATATTTATTCCAAAATAGCTTATTATCTTTTAATCCAAATCAAACGATTTTGAAAAAGTTTAGAAGAACCGTTAAGATTCATGTGGAAAAATAAAGGATAAGACAGAACGAATTCAAATGATACAGGAATTATTTACTAGCCTAGAGTTAGAATTCGAGTGGCTAGAAAAAATATCCTCATCAATTATCTGAGGACAGTGTCAACGCTGTGCCGTTGCAAGAGCTATATTAGCGAGAGCTGAGTGCTTGATTTGTGATGAAAATAACGAGTTCACTAGATGATGCAAATCAGGAAAAAGTTATACAAGTGTTACAAAAAGTTCAAGAAGAAACCGATATGACAATCGTAGTGATTAGCCATAATCAGTCGTTGATTGAAGCGTTTTGTTCAAATGTTATTGTGTTAACAGAAGGGCAATTGATGGAAAAACGTTGATTTCAGAAGACTAAGAACATAAGAATGCAAAATACAATTTGAGAATCCCTTACTAACAAAAATAGTAGGGGATTTTTAGTTATCCTAAATTGTAACATTAATTGAACAGTATCACTTGTGTTTGACATGTGACATTGTAAATGATTCTCTAAATTGACTTAGAAGCGTTGTAAAGGGTATAATAGAGATAATTATTATGATAAAATTAATAGGAGGTTTAGATATGGCTACAATTAGCATTACTCGTGAGATAGTTTTTACTGAAGAAGATTTGAAAAATTAAGCAATCAGCTCTCAACTAAAAATTCCTAGATGCTATTAAGAAATCTTCTAAACCAGTTGAAAGACCAAATAGGACAGAAGGCAGATTTGATGCTTACCTCAGATGATTTAGTTATAACCCCATTAAAAACAGTTCTACAAGGATGTCATCTATAATACTATGTGGAAAAACTGGATTGAAGATGGAAGGTTAAATCCTTCTAATGAAAAAGTATTAAGCATTTTAAAGAACAAACCTATTTAGCTCTTTCTAATCTGATAATAGAAGAGTTTGATTTTAATGGAAATCAGGATATGCTTGATTATTTTTCTAAATTAGCTTTAAAGGATGAGTTGGATAATAAGACACGTTCGTTTATTGTGGAAGCACCGAATTCTTTCTAGTGATTTGCTTGGAGTTTTCTCTCTAACATTGAAAGTTATTAAAATGGATGACTTATCAAATAGTCAAAAGAAAAAGCTTTTGACCAGTGGAAAGCGTTCTGCAGCAAAAATATATTTCAGAAATTCCAGCTATTCTAATAGCCCAATTCGGGAAAAAACTATAAAGCTGACAAAAGAATCAGTGGTGATGATTTGATGAATTTAGTTCTTATTCAAATTCAAAAAGCTCGTGAGATTATCGGTGGACAGACTATTGATGTTGGATAGTGTAAAACCATGATAAGGTAATCAATTTTTATGAGAGTTTTGGTTTTTACTAAATATGGTTCGATAGTAAATGATGAAAATCAATCTTATCAGCCAATGGCATTAGACTTGACTAAGCTTGAGAATTCGTAATTCTGTTAATTAATTTTGCATACAAAGTAGAGTGGTTTGCAGATACCAGAAAAACGACTCTTGTGTTTCATTGAGATATTATCACTTGTGTTTGACACAATTCTATCTACATTACTTGACAAATGGTTAACTTTTTAGTAAATTAGTATCAATTTCATAGGGAAATCCAGTGAAGGAGCTAAGTAGATTCGCAGCAATAGAGAGAGAAATCGTGGCTGAAAGCTCTCATAAGACTGAAAAGAATTGAAAGACACTCTGGAGGAGAATAATGCAGTTATTCCGGCAAAAGTGCCGTTATTTAGTAGAGGAATAGAGAAGATTCTATTCAAATTTAGGTGGTACCACGAAATAATCGTCCTGACTCATTGAGTCAGGATTTTTACATTTTTATACATAGAAAGTAGGGATAAAATGATTCAAAAACCAAAAGGAACAGCCGATTTATTACCAGAGGAAATAAAAATTTGGCATTACATTGAAGAAACAGCTCGCATTATTTTTAGGCGATTATCAATTCGAAGAAATGCGTACACCAATGTTTGAAAGCTATGAATTATTTAGTAGAGGTGTGGGTGATACTTCGGATATTGTTTCTAAAGAAATGTATGACTTTTATGATAAAGGTGACCGTCATATTACATTACGTCCAGAAGGAACTGCAGCTATCGTTCGTGCATATGTAGAAAATAAATTATTTGGACCAGAACATAAGAAACCTTATAAAGTTTATTACATGGCTCCAATGTTCCGTTATGAACGTCCACAATCAGGACGTTTAAGACAATTCCACCAATTAGGGTGTGGAAGTATTTGGTTCAACAAATCCAGCAACGGATGTTGAGACAATTGCAATGGCATGGGATTTATTAAAAAGAACTTGGCTTATCAAATATGCGTTTAGTGATTAATTCACTTGGAAAAACCGCAGACCGTATTGCATACCGCCAAGCTTTTAATTGATTATTTAGGAACCATTTACTGAAGAATTGAGTGAAGATTCTAAAAATCGTCTTCATAAAAAATCCATTACGTGTATTAGATAGTAAAGATAAACGTGATATCGAAATCGTAAAAATGCACCACGTATTTTAGAATTTTTATCAGATGAAGCACGTAGTCACTTTGAAAAAGTCCAACAATATCTAACTGCCTTTAGAAATCGCATTTGAAATTGATGAAACAATGGTTCGTGGATTGAGATTATTATCAAGATACGATTTTTGAGATTATGACGGATTCAAAAATCATTTGGTGCTAAAACAACGATTTGTGGTGGTGGACGTTATGATGGTCTTGTTCAAGAATTAGATGGACCAGAAACACCAGGATTTGGATTTGGATTAGGAATGGAACGTTTAGTCTTATTAATGAAAGATGAACAAGTAGAAATTCCTGACTTACAAGAATTAGATGCTTATATTGTTGGTTTAGGAGAAGAAACGTAAGAGGAAGTATTAAAACTTTCGATTTCACTACGTCAACAAGGTTATTCTGTAGATCGTGATTTCTTCGGTAGAAAAAAGCAAAACCTCAATTTAAAAATGCTCAAAAATATGGTGCAAAAAGTTGTGATTACTTTAGAGAAGAAGAATTAGCAAGTCGTCAAGTTCCACTGAAAGTAATGAGCACTGGTAAAGAAGAAGTTGACTTAGCAGATGTATATGAAGATTTTGATAGTATATTCCGCCAAGCAACTATGGATACAACAGCAATTGATGAATATTTTGGAAAATAGAAAGTAGGGATTTGTATGAAAAAGAGATCAGTATATTGTGGATTAGTAACAGAAGAATTAGTAGGAAAAGAAATTACATTACATGGTTGGGTACAAAAACGTCGTGACCATGGTGGAGTTATTTTTATCGACTTACGTGACCGTGAAGGCGTAATGCAAGTGGTATTTAACCCACAACATAACTCAAGCAGCTTTTGAAATTGCGGATACATTACGTTCAGAATATGTTATTGAAGTAACAGGTACTGTTGCTTTTACGTGGAGAAGGATTAGCAAATCCAAACTTAAAAACGGGTACAATGGAATTAGAAGTACATGATGTTGAATTATTAGCGAAAGCTAAAACTCCACCAATTTATATTGAAGATGATAAAAGTAGCATCAGATGAATTACGTATGAAATATCGTTATTTAGATATGCGTCGTAAACCGGTATTAGAAAACTTACGTTTACGTCATAAAAACAACTCGTGCAATTCGTGAATATTTAGATACTGAAGGATTTATCGATGTAGAAACTCCATACTTAGCAAAATCAACTCCAGAAGGAGCTCGTGACTATTTAGTACCTTCACGTGTACATGAAGGAAGTTTCTGTGCTTTTACCACAATCACCTCAAACATTTAAAACAATTATTAATGGGTGGGGATTAGACCGTTACTACCAAATCGTTCGTTGCTTCCGTGATGAAGATTTACGTGGAGACTGTCAACCTGAATTTACACAAGTCGATATTGAAACAAGTTTCTTATCAGCTGAAGAAATTCAAGAAATGATGGAAGGTTTGTTGAAAAGTGATGAAAGATACATTAGAGTAGAAGTAACAACTCCATTCCACGTCTTTCATTTGCTCGGAAAGCAATGAGCCGTTATGGTAATGATAAACCAGATACTCGTTTTTGCATTAGAATTAATTGATGTAGCAGATATTGTAAAAAGATTCTGACTTAAAAGTGTTCAGTACAGTTGTTGAAAAATGGTGGACATGTTAAAGCCTTTAAACTTAAAAAGGATTAGCAGATGAATATTCACGTAAAGATGCAGATAGCTTTAGCACAATTTGTTGCAAAAATATGGAGCAAAAGGATTAGCTTGGTTGAAAGTTGAAGAAGATGGTCTAAAAGGACCAATCGCTAAATTCTTAGTAAACCAAGAAACAGCATTAAGAGAACGATTAGATGCAGAAGTGGGAGATATTATTTTCTTCTGTGCGGATAAACCAAGTGTTGTAGCTCAATCATTATCTGAATTGCGTACACTTTGGTAGAAAACATGAATTAATTGATCAATCTAAATTCAACTTCTATGGGTTTGTTGATTTACCATTATTAGAATATGACGAAGATGCAAATCGTTATCAAGTTAATGCACCATCCATCTTTACTCGTCCAGTAAATGAAGATTTCAATGCTTTTATTAGAAAATCCTGCAGCAGCTAAAGCTCAAGCCTATGATATTGTATTAAATGGATATGAATTAGGTGGAGGTTCATTAAGAATTTATAGAAGAGACATGCAAGAAGCAAATGTTTAACGTATTAGGATTCACAAAAGAATCTGCACAAGAACAATTTGGATTCTTAATGGATGCATTAGATTATGGATTCCGCCACATGGAGGGAATTGCATTAGGATTAGATCGTTTAGTCATGTTATTAGCTGGGGAAGATAATATCCGTGAAGTGATTGCATTCCCTAAAAACGGTTCAGCAATGGATGCAATGACACAAGCGCCAAGTCCAGTATCTGAACAACAATTACAAGAATTATCATTAAAAATTCACTAAAATCAATGAGCAATGGAGAAGTCTTTGAAGGCTTCTCCTCTGTTCTTCATGAGAGAAAAATAAGGAACGAATACTAATGAAAAATAGCAAAGGTGTTGTGTTTAAAAGACAACAAGAAATTTTAAAATTATTACAAGAACATCGGCAACTTTCAGTTGAAGAGTTATCTTCTAGATTAGAAGTTTCCGAAATTACAATACGAAGAGATTTACAACGTTTTTGAAGATCAAGGGATTGATCGAACGATTTTATGGTGGAGCGAAATATATCACAGGTAAAATCGAAAAGAAAATATTGATCAAAAACAATATAATTCCACTAAGAAAAATATTGCACGCCGAGCCTCCGGTTTAGTACGTGAACATGATATGGTCTTTATTAATTCAGGTTCGACAGCCTTTTTATTGTTGAATTATTTAGCAGATGAAAATGTTACGATATTAACGAATAATGGACGTTCTATTTTTAAAAAAGCCTCTTCAAAAAGCTTCTGATTGTGTTAAGTGGAGGAGAAATTTTTGAACAAAAAGAAATCTTTAGTCGGAGATTTTTGCCATTAATTCATTTTCAAAAAGCTCGTAGGAATATTTGTTTCTTAGGTGTCGGTGGCATTAATAAAAATGGAATTACGACTGCTGCTTTACCTGGAAACAGCAGTTAATCGTGTCATTTTAGAACGGACGAATGGTCCTAGAGATTGTTGTTGCAGAAGGAGCTAAAGTTGGAAGAGAATCTCACTTTCCATACGGCAGATTGTTCCATGATTACGCATTTGATTACAGATTATTCCGCTGATGCTGAAACAGTTGCCTATTTTAAAGAGTATTGTGTAAAAGTTTTATTTATTTCTTAATGTAGAAAGGAGTAAGAGATGACAGTAGAATTAAGTCCAAGACTGAAAACTGCTTCTTTTTATAGAAGGAGTGACATTATTATGTGATGTTGGTTCTGACCATGCTTATTTACCAGTGTATGCCATTCAACAGGGATTGATTACTAGTGCTATTGCAGGTGAAGTGGTTAAAGGTCCTTTTCGAGTCTGCACAGCAAACCGTTCAAGACTATGTTTTAACGGATAAAATATCTGTTCGTTTAGGGAGATGGATTAGATGTTGTTACTTCTAAAAGACGAAGTTGCAGCCATTTCTATTTGTGGAATGGGTGGAGAATTGATTGCTCGTCATTTTAGAACAAGGTCGAGTAAAGGGTACGTTAACGGGTAAAGAAAGATTAGTATTACAGCCAAATGTTGCAGAACATTTATTAAGACAGTGGTTAGTGGAACATCACTATGAAATTTTAGAAGAAGTTGTAGTGGAAGATCATCATCGCTTATATGAAATTATTGTAGCTGAAAAAGAGAACAGAATGTCTCATTAACAGCAACGCAAATTAAATTCGGTCCAAAAATTAATAGAGAATCCAACGGAGTTAGTGATTCGTAAATGGGAACGTCAGTTACGCAAAATTGAAGAAATTTTTAGCGCAATTGAAACAGAGCAAAAGAAGTTCCAACTGAAAAAGTAGAAACATTTAACCATCAATATCTTGAATTGAAAGGATTGATTGATAATGCCATCCGTTAGAGAAATTATCCGTAAATTTGAACAAAGAGTTCCGAAGTCTTTAGCAATGGGAAAAGACCCCATTGGCTTACATTTTGGGGATTGAAACTCAAGAAGTCCAAGTAGTGATGACGACTTTAGATATTCGTCCTTCAATCATTCAAGAAGCCATTGAAAAATGTTGATTTAATTATAGCGCATCATCCACTCAATTTTTAGACCGGTACAACAATTTGATTTTAACAAATCCGCAACATATAAAATGTATCAAGAAATTTTGAAAAACATGATATTGCCATTTATGCGGCTCATACAAACTTAGATGTTGTAACCGGTGGTGTCAATGATTGGTTAGAGGAAGTATTACAATTAGAAAAAGTAGAAGTACTATCTTCAACAGGAACACTTGCCAAATGAAAATTGCCGTGTTCGTACCTGAAGAACAAACAAGTATGGTTCGTCAAGCAATGCATGAAGCAGGAGCAGGACAAATTGGTAATTGTTACAAGGAATGTAGTTTTACAACTAGTGGAGTAGGACGCTTTACACCAACTAAAAGGAGCAAATCCTGCAATTGGACAAGTGAATCAAGCAGAAGAAGTAGCAGAGGAAAAAGTAGAAGTTATCTGTTATGAAAAATCAAGTGGATGCTATTATTACTGCTATGAAAGCAAGTCATCCTTATGAAGTTCCAGCTATGAAGTTTGGGCATTAGAAAATGATGCAAAGATACTAGGAATTGGACGAATTGGACAATTACCTGAACCATTATCTGTCGATGAATTTGTCACTTATGTCAAAAATCAATTCCAATTAAAAAGGATTACGTTTTGTCACTCCACGAAATCGTCTCGATAGACAAGATTCGTAAAGTTGCCGTTCTAGGGGGTTCTGGTGGAAGTTTTTACCAAGCAGCTGTAGGTAAAGGGGCAGATGCATTTTGTAACAGGTGATATTACGTATCATGCAGCTCATGAGTATTCAAGAATCACTCGATGTTATGAGTGGATGCAGTGACATCATATTGAAGTCGTTTGTATTGAAAAATTAGCAGACTGGCTTGCTACAATGGAATCAAGAAGAAAAATTGGAATGTATCAGTAATTAAAAAGTACGATTGATACAGATCCATTTGAATTTTTATAAGAAAGTAGGAATGTAATATGCCAAATCAATTAATTGATCGTTTTATTCGTTATGTAAAAAGAAACTCGTTCAGATGAAGCAAGCACAACTGTTCCATCAACTCCAAGTCAAACAGAGTTTTTTTAAAAGACTTAGTAGAAGAATTAGTAGACTAGGGATATCAAGATGTAAGATTAAATCCTAAAAAATAGTTTCGTAACGGCAACAATTCCAGCTACAACTACAAAAGAAGTACCAGTTGTTGGTTTTATTGCTCACGTAGATACAGCTGATTTTGAAGCTCGTAATGTACAACCTCAATTCCATGAAAAATTATGATGGAGAAGCGATTGTATTAGATAAAGAAGGTAAATTTGTTTTATCTCCAAAAGATTTTCCAAATTTAAAAATTATGTAGGGGAAAAACATTAATTACAACAGATGGTACAACATTATTAGGAGCTGACGATAAAGCAGGTATTAGTGAAATTGTTACTGCAGGTGCATACTTATTAGCTCATCCTGAAATCGAACACGGAAAAATTCGTGTAGCATTTGGTCCAGACGAAGAAATTGGACGTGGTGCTGATTTATTTGATGTGGAAGAATTTGGATGTGACTTTGCCTATACTATGGATGGATACCAGTAGGAGAATTAGAATACGAAAGTTTCAATGCTGCTCAAGCTGAAATTACAATCCAAGGGAAAAAAATGTTCACCCAGGAACTGCAAAAGACACAATGGTGAATGCCTTAGAAATTGCACGTCAATTCCAAAATGCTTTGCCTGAATTTGAAGTACCAGAACATACTTCGGTCGTGAAGGATTCTATCACTTAATGTATGCTAATGGAGTCGTTGAAGAAGCAAAATTAGTCTATATTATTCGTGACCATGATCGTAAATTATTTGAAGCGAAAAAGCTTATTTACAATTAGTTGCAGATCGACTAAACGCATCGTTAGATAGCAATCGCATTTCAATTGATATGAAAGATCAATATTACAATATGGCTGAAATTGATTGAAAAAGACTTTAGATCTGTTGAAGTTGCACAAAAAGCAATGGAAAACTTATCCATTACGCCATTATTGAACCAATCTGTGGTGGTACTGATGGTTCTAAAATTTCATTTATGGGCTTACCAACACCAAACATTTTTGCAGGTGGAGAAAAACTTCCACGGACGTTATGAATCTCGTCGCTGTAGAATCAATGGAAAAAGCACTGAGATGTCATTATTGAAATTGCACAAATACTAGCGAAATAAAAAATATAAAATATGGCTTTTCTTATAGTAACTAAGGACGGCAGCAGCTTGCAAAGCGAATCTATGCCTCAAAATTGAGCCTAAGGTCTCATTTTTCCTGCACTATAAGCCCATCTGGCTTATAGTGCTAAAGCTACATTTAGAGCCAATCGTTTTTAATTTGGATGTTTAAAACAGAGCTTTATTTAATGCAGCTAAGGTTAAAGATGCGGCGAGAAGCTAATTATATTTTGACGAATGACGATGATTTTTACGAAAGAGCGAAGGAACAAATTCCATTAGAGGATAGTTAAGATCGTTTCTGGAAGTATTTTGTATAGACCAATATAAATTAATTCATGAGGCCGTCAGGATTAGCAGTTTGAATGATAACCTAGCGGAGTGTACACAAAATTCTTGATACTGCTTCTGATTTGTTTATGAATTGAAGTAAAATTGCAGAGAAATTTTTATTTCAATTTTATATACTTCTGCAATTGTAAGTTGCTGAAAAGTAACCGCTTACTTTTTCGAGTTTATAAGGTTTTGAATTGATTATAAAAACCTATCTGTTGTATCATATTCTTACTTTGGAAATTTTTATATAATTAAGAATGAAAGGAGAATTTTTATGATGTTTAGGAAGAAAAACATGTAAAAAAATACTCAATTGAAACTAATCGCTTAACCTGTTTCAAACTTGTTAAATCAGGTAAAATTGGATTAGGGTTGGTTTGTCAAAATTATTGTTTTTAAATTTACTAAAAATCAAACTATCCGTGAGCAGGTAATCTGAAGAATTAAATGAAGACGAATATAAAAATGATAAAATTGGATTTGTTAGGGGACTGATAGCCACTGGAGCATTATTAGGTGGAGTCACTCTAACTCAATCGGTCGTTGAAGCTGAAGAACAACCTGCGTTAGAAAAACAATTGAATACAGGTAATGTTTTAGCTACTGCAAACAGTGCGGAAATCGGAGGCAATAGTTCTGTTCCAGAAAAATGCATCTGTTTCTAATAGTGTTACAGATACTGTTAGCGAGACAGCAAATTCTGCTAATTCTCTATTAAATAATGCTTCAGAGACAACTGAAAGTCATTCTGACATTACTAAGACATCAGAAGAAAATGCTGAGAGTACAACGTTAAAAAGAATCAGAAAGAAATTCTAGCCGTTTTTCAGAAAGTATATCAACGAGCGCTTCTATTAGTGAATCAACAAGTGTTTCAAACAGTACATCGACTAGTGTCTCAACAAGTGCATCGAAGAGTTTGTCGACGAGTGCTTCAACGAGCGCATCTACTATGTGAATCAACAAGTGCGTCAACATCGGCAAGTACTAGCGTATCAAACTCTAGTTTAAATACTGGGTCAACTGTTGCTAAATCAGAAACATCTAAACCTATCGGTAATGAAGCTCTTTCCAAAAATTATTGCGGAGAGCTTGAATACTCTTAAAACGATTGGAAATCGTTTGAGTCAACTTTCTTTCAACATCTTCTAATTTAGTAGACGTAACGACAAGAGATGGTGTAACGGCCAATGTGAGAGTGATGAAATCAATAAGAAAGCTAATGAAGACCGCCAAAGACTGTCTGTAATCTCACTCGTCTCTAGGGTGAGTACTTGGTTAGAGTCTGTTGGTTTGCCAAATACTGAAGCAGCAGTTGCAAAGGTAAATATTACCGTATCAGCTATCGAAGAAGCATTGAAAACCCTAATACTGATTTGACAGAAGTTATAAGGACTAATCTAAGGCTGCAGAAGCTTCTATTGCCAATGCTGTACTGCGTGCTAATAACGGAAAACGTAGTACCGTAAATGGTGAGACGGATGGAGAGAGGGGTTAGCTTTTTAGGGGAGGTAGCGCCTGAGAATACTCCAGGAAATACTAATTTTGGAAAGGCTACAGTTGCCTATGTAATATCAGAGGAAGAATCAAAAATAGTAATTCTTTGGCTAACGGATACAAAACCTGGTACCTATATTTATGCAACAGAAGGAAGACAGGGAAATGGCAGAGCACCTGGAAGTGCTAATGTTGCTACACGTGTTGAAGTCAAAAATATTCGTAACCAAGTTTATATGACTTCAACAGAGACATGGTAATACGACAGAGTGGGAAGTTACTTTTAATAATACTGGTGAACGGCATGATAATCCCTATTTCTACTTTTACTGTACCAAAAAGTACATGTTATTACTCGCATGGAAGTTTGGCAAAAAGATAATGCTAATTCAAATACAACATGGAATTTGTTAGGGAAAAGTGAAGGAAACAATACCAACGAAGCTAGTAAGGCTTTTCTAAGTAATTCTAAAAAGTGAATTCCTCAGAGCAGCTATTGGGAATGCTCAACAATGGTGGTGGAGCTTACTATGAAAATGTAGCTGGTGTGGGTCCGAGTGGTGTTGGTCGAGGTTCAGCTTACAAGTTTGCGAGACTTTGCCTTTAATAATCCAGATGCATACTATCAGACAGATAAAAATATCGGATAAGATAAAAAGGCTGGGGACTTCGCCTTTATATACTATCGAAGAGGCTACAGCTAATGTATTTGCTATTAATCCTAAAGGCTCTTGCTCGTCAGGAAATGTATAAATTCAAATATACAACGACTAGCCCAACAAATACTGATGATTTTTATATGGCTGGTTTCCGTTCCTTAGAAAATTCTCGCCATAAAAAACTACCTACAAAATGAATGGTTCTCCAGAAAGGTATTGGTTGGAGTTGAAACCAGAATACCATCTGCATTCTTGAAATGGGGTGGTGGGGTAAGTTCATTAGCACCATATGATATCTCTACAATTGCGGATGTTTATGATAAAGGTGACGGGTCAAAAGACTTCTCTTGCGAGTGGTAATACTACCCTGAAATTATCGGTGTTACTAAGGATAGTAATGCAATTAAATATGATGCAGCTAATAAACGAAATGGTATTGTACTAGGTAAAGGGTGAGTATAGACTTAGTGCTAAAAATTCAAATGGCGCGTCTTATAAACTTCCATTTAAGATTGTAACGCAGTCCGATGTATATGAACCTGTAATTAATCAATCGCAGACTAATGGTCGGGTTTCACAGAGGGCAGGTAGTTCCAGCAGCATCTGTCATTCAGAAATTTGATGATAAATCTTCAACTATACCAGGGATTTGTAAAAACCTGATTTAAATGAATATAAAGACTCTGTAAATAACAGAGGTGGGGGACCAGAAGTTATTCCGACAACCACGCTGATTGCTCTGGTAGCTACCGAAGAAAACTACACGTTCAGAGAGTTGAAATGGGTTGGTGGTAGTGATAGGATTGGTGCTCAGGAGTATGGGGAAAAACTATGGCTGTTGAAGCCAAAGTGGATGGGAAAAGAAGTCTACTTATCCGTACCTGATAATATGGATATCTCACGACTGGGAGATGATTTGACTAATACTGCAGATAAGCGAAAGATTCTTCAGTACCATGATGGATGGAAAAGCACAAATTACTGGAACCAAGATAGGTCTAAGTGAGCAACTTAGAACAATATATAAAGATAATGTTGGTGGTGATTCAGGTCGATGTTTCAGAAGTTTTTCTTTTGAAAAATGCTAGCTAAGTCTACAGCAACAAGACACAAATGTTGATCCTAAAAATGATGGTAGTGTCGTTGTTAGTCCCAGCAGACAATGATAAGGGTAAATATATCCTATATACCTACACGACTACATCGACGACTGAGTAACACTCCTATTCAAATTACGATTAAAAATCTGGAACTACATGGAAAATACTAATCACTTCATCTGGTGTGACATTAAATAAAAGTAATGGTCACTTGACTATCTCTGAAGAGGCGGTTCAAGATAAAACAGATGTAACAGCTACATCTTATAACTCAACTCAGATGGAGCGACAACCACTGGTACTAGCAAAGGCGCACATATCAAGCCATCAGACCGCTTTTATGCCGTTGAAGGAGAAAACTCCTCTCAACCCAACCCTCGTGATTTTGTTGTGAGACGGTAATGGGTGGAGCTTTACCTTCAACAAATCCAACGTGACTTGGAAAACAGGAACTCTAGATTTATCCACAACAGGGGAAAAACGGCTACTCTACTCGTTTCTAAAGGAAATGAGTACTAAGGAAGTTGAGTATAACTATACTGTCTTAGGAAAAGTAAAGCCTTGGGAACGTAACGGTAAAAGTAGGGAGTTCTACGCCTTTTTAAAAGCTGATAGAGGCAAAGATGGAAGTGTGTGGGAAATTATGCCAATAATATTGGCGGTTTTTGCAAAACATATCAAATATTGACACTCTTTCAGATGTGGCAAGTTTAAATAGCTGGTATAGATTAAACAATTCTCAGAGTGAACCATTAATCCAAGTAAGATGGCTCTCCTGCCTTTAGTAGTGTGTAGCATACAACAGTTGAGGAGTGCTAGCAGACAATCAACCTACAACTCACCATACGACTTATAAGATTATTGCAACATATCGACAAGGACGTTTTGGAACAGCGTCAGCCTAGTGATTCTGCTTTATCAAAGCTCAGCGACTTTTGACTCATACAGTAGTAGATCACAACCTAAACAAGATATTTCAACTACAGTTGGAAATATAGAATCTCTCAAAGAGTGTTATTGATAATCCAAAAAGCTCTTGAAAATGCTAATTCAAATGTAGCCTTTCTGAAGGTTCAGATTATAATAGGTATCAACACCAGATGCCGCTACAGTAGCTAATCCGGGAATATATGTAAAAAGAGGTCAAACCGACTCTTCCAGAAAGTGCACGACTAACCCAGGACAAAATGCTGGAAGAAAATAGTAAAAATGTTTCAGTTCCTAATTTAAAGTCAAACCTAAACCGCCACAAATTGCAGATGATCAAGTAACGAATACAGGTGGTCTTCCAAATGGAATCACTGTTACAGACGCTTTACCAGGTGCAACAGTTACTTAACAATCAACAGCAGACAACTTCCATCTAAGTAGCAGATAATACCGGAAGAGTGACGTTTGCTCCAAAATGAATTAGCTAGACAGTAACAGTATCGCTTCCAACAGGTACAGTAACAGTTAAACAAAAGTGAGGGGATTTAATAATCCTGTAACGAACACGTCTGAAACATTACAGTCAGATACTACTACTAAAACAATTACTAGAGAAACAGTTAAACCTGTTGCTACGACAACTGTACAAGTAAAAATAATACAACTGGTCAATGGGAAACAGTTCCATCCACGAGAGATGATGTTTTCAGTCAAATATACTTTTCTATTCAGGGTGATCAACTGCGCTTTATTACTCACATTTAGTGATAACGAGTGGAAAGATTGACAAAACTGAAGTGAAAATAGGGTGACAACAATGGTCGCACTACTATTACCAGCAGGATATACTTGATAACAGTTGGGGAACTGCATTCTAAACAATATCAATAATGTTTCTACTACAGCTCACGAAGACTAAGCCTCATACCATGATACTGGTGAGAATCAGGTGAACATTAGATCAGATTTGACATATAGTTCTGGTAATACGGTGAAACGTTCGGTTATTCGTTAGAGATCTTTCAGGAAATTGGTCTGAAGGAAACAACTTTATACTTAAGCAGGGGTGAGTTGAAAGATAGATTGGGTGAAGCAACAGTTCCTTCGATAACGGTTGGAGATATTCGTGAAAGTAACCCTTCAGATAAAAGAGTGCCATCAAAGCAGCTGTTGAAAGTGCTATCCACAGGATAAACATCGTATTAGTAGTTATACTCAACCAAAAGCAATGGAAGTGTGCTGATTACCTATAAAAGATGGAACTTCAAAGACAATCACTCCTAATTTGGACTATGGTGTTGAAGCTGCAAGTAGTGTATTCTACACTTATGTTGGGGAAAGGTGATACCATTCGTCCAAAAGATGTCATTAAAAGCTGTTAATGGCGGCACTATTCCAAGTGATGCTGATGTAACATGGGAACAAGCACCAGATGTGACAAACTCAGGGAAACAACAAACAAGCCGTAGTAAAAGTGACTTATAGGGATGGAACAGTTAAGCGAGTCCCAGTAACCTATAGTACAATGTCTACTTATGATGCTAAAGGCACCAATTTATGATTGGGCTGGAGAAAGCACCACTCTATGGACGAGACGCGCACCATATTTAAAACAAAGTGGTAATGACAATATACCACCTGGAACTGATGAGCTTGGTATGATGCGAACGGAAAATGTGGTTGGAGATACTTCACCAATTCCCTAGAAAACCAACGTTGCAGGAACACACGAGTATCGCCTGAAAGTTACCTATCCAAAGGGACGATTTGATAATAGCTACGACTAAACTTAGCAAGGACATAACAGTCAGACAAATCGTTGTAAATCCCTGTTAAAGAAGGAAGACTTTGACCTATGCACAAGGGAGCAAACAGGCGTTGCTAAAGCTGCATCAAGTTCTAAAAACAATGTACCAATACAACATCAGGCACCGAAATCATTCCCAGAAGGAACAAAATTTGAGTGGGTAGGTGGTGCGCCATCCACTGCTACAGCCAGGAGTAGTTGCAGAAAGAAAAGTAAAAGTTACGCTTCCACCAGATGCAAATGGAAATAAATATCCAAAGAAGTTGCTGATAAATGTAAAAGTTAAACCTGAACGCCACAAATTTGCAGATAATCAGGTAAAGAATACAGGCGGTCTTCCAAATAAAGGAATCACTGCTAACAGACGTAGTACCAGGTGCGACAGTGACCTTGACAATCGGTGATAAAATATCACTAAGGTAGCTGGTAATAATGATGATAGCTTAACCTTTACATCGATCAGATCTTGCAAAGCATACAATGCTAGTAACGCTTACTTCCAACAGGAAGGTAACAGTTAAACAAGCAATTCCAGATACTTCGATAGGTCAAAATAATGTATTAGAATCTGCACCAACGACTAAAAAGAAATTACTAAGGAAAAATGAAAATCTGAATGTTACTGTTAAGGTTGAAGTATATGACAATGCGAAAAAATGTATGGGTAGAAGCTCCTAAGACCGCAGATGGAAAGAGTAAAATCATGCTGGTGATAAATTCCGCGTGACTGTAACAACAACTGATAACAGTGGTAAGGTTAAAATATTGAGGCGTGAATAATGCTACAAATGAAGATACAAGCTTTGTAACTACAAATCTAATTCCAAGTCCGTGTATGCAAAAGGATGGTCGTGCAAAAACAACTTACAAATACAGTTACGAGGCTTCTGTAAATCGACCAGATACGTCAATTGACAGAAGAAGACTTTATGCTTGACCAAACATATAGCCTGTAGATAATAAATGGACACGTGTGCAAGAGTTCTGATTTGTCGTGCTATTAATACGACTTCTGTTGAATATGGATTACAACAGGCCCTCTAAACGAGAAGTACTGATCCAGCCTTACCAGCAAGTATTCAGGTAACAAACAAAACGAATCCAACAGAAAAGATAAAAAGAAAATTCACGATGCTATTCAACAACCAAATCTGGTAAACAAATTAGATCCATTACTGTTAATGATAATGGGACAGTAACAGTTACGTTTACGATATCGACTCTGACAGCAGTGACGCCAAAATTAGATGATTCAGAATATCGTTCTGAAAGCTTCTGAGTCGACATCCGCGTCAACAAGCGCAAGTACATCAATTAGCACATCAGCATCATTAAGTCGCAAGTACGTCGGCGTCAACGAGCGCAAGCACGTCGCACTGACAAGCGCAAGTACATCAGCGTCACGCAGCGTGCACGTCGGCATCGACGAGCAAGTACTCGCAAGCACATC